>Ga0335071_10000556_pt1 | contig 41067 bp, 31 predicted proteins | sample Lox_Sample_15_FD_206724 | JGI IMG/M metagenome (GOLD analysis project Ga0335071, IMG submission 206724) | Soil microbial communities from Loxahatchee National Wildlife Refuge, Florida, United States - Lox_Sample_1.5 | ecosystem: Environmental > Terrestrial > Soil > Wetlands | place: USA... | reverse complement strand
TGTACGGAAACCGGATCTTCAGTGATGTTGTAGCCGACGTCGTCCGTCTTGCCAATTGTCACGCCGGGCTTGATGCCGCCTCCCGCCAGCCACATGGTAAACGCCCGCGCGTGATGATCGCGGCCCAGGAACTTTGATCCACTCCGCCCTTCATTCATCGGCGTCCGCCCGAATTCCCCGCCCCAAATCACCATGGTCGAGTCCAGCAACCCGCGCTGTTTGAGGTCGGCGACCAGGGCGGCGGACGCCCGATCGGTATCGCGGCAAAGGCGCGCGAGCTTGTTCACAATGTCTTCGTTGTTGCTGGCGCCGTGCGTATCCCAACCGCGGTGAAACAATTGCACGAATCTGACGCCGCGCTCCACCAGGCGTCGCGCCAGCAGGCAGTTATTGGCGAACGACGCTTTGCCCGGAGTCGTGCCGTACATTTCGTGAATATTCGCGGGTTCTTTCGATATGTCGGCCAACTCCGGAACGCTGGTCTGCATTTTGAAGGACATCTCGTACGCGCCGATGCGAGAAGCAATTTCTGGATCGCCCACGTCCGCCTGATGCGCCGTATTGAGAAAACGAAGCGCGTCGAGCGACCGCCGGCGAGTTTCCGCGGTCACGCCATCGGGGTTGGAGAGAAAGAGCACTGGATCTCCCGCCCGCCGGAACTCGACACCCTGATAATCCGAAGGCAGAAAGCCGCTTCCCCAGCAAGAACGTCCGCCATCCGGCTGGCTTTCACCGGAGAGCATCACGACGAAGCCGGGCAGGTCGGTATTTTCGCTACCGATTCCATAAGTCACCCACGCGCCCATGCTCGGCCGGCCCGCGATTTGATGGCCCGTATTCATGAAGATTTGCGCGGGCGCATGATTGAACTGCGTCGTGTGCAGCGACTTCACGATCGCGACGTCGTCCGCGATCTTGGCGAGATGCGGCAGAAGAGAGGAAAGCTGAGCCCCGGACTGACCGTACCGCGCGAACGGATGCGGCGATCCGAGCAACTTGGGTACTCCCTTGATAAATGCGAAACGCTCGCCCTTGATGAGATCTTCGGGACACGGCTGGCCGTCGAATTTCGTGAGCGCGGCTTTGTAATCGAACAGATCCAGTTGCGAAGGGCCGCCCGCCATGAACAGATAAATCACGTTCTTGCACTTCGCCGGAAAATGCGGTTTCTTCGGCGCCATCGCGGTATCGGCGAACAATGTGGGATTCAAAAGCGAGGTGAGCGCGGCCGCACCAATACCGAATCCCGCCTGGCCGAAGAAGTGGCGCCGCGTGGTCTCGAGCAATCTCCTCTGTTCGTCGGTCATGGATTTGTCACTCTTTCGTAATTGTCTCATCCAGGTTCAGCAGGACGTTCGCCACCATGGTCCATGAAGCATTTTCCGCATCACCTCCGATTTTCTTCGCTTCATCGGCGTGGGCGGCCAGGCGCGCCGCCTCATCTGATTGGTACTTCGCCAGGTAGCTTAGCTCTTCAGGCTTTGCGTGGCGTCCCGTTGCCAGGACATAACCGTAATCGATGCGCGAGCGCGCGTCGGAACCACCTTCCTTCACCAGGCGCGCCGCCATGGCGTGTGCGGCTTCCCAGAATGCCTCATCATTCAAAAGATTCAAGGCCTGGAGCGGCGTATTGGTTCGCGTGCGGCGCACCGTGCAGACTTCGCGGCTGGGAGCGTCGAAATTGATTTGCGTCGGATAGGGCGCACTGCGGCGGGCGAAGGTGTAAATTCCTCGGCGATACCGATCCTCGCCCTGGCTCACTTGATAAACGTCGTCGTTGTACGGCATATCCCAAATGCCCGGTGGCTGCGGAGGAAATACGCTTGGTCCGCCGATCTTGGCGCTCAGCAATCCGCTCGCAGCGAGTACCGTGTCCCGTACCATCTCCGCCGCCATGCGAAACCGCGGGCCCCGCGCGAGCAGCCGGTTGTATTGGTCCTTGGCAAACAGTTCCGGCGTCACGTTCGACGATTGCCGGTACGCCGTCGACATCACGATCAGCCGGTCGATTGTTTTCATACTCCAGCCGCGATCCATGAATTCCGTGGCCAGCCAGTCGAGCAGTTCCGGATGCGAGGGCTTTTGCCCCTGCGTCCCGAAATCTTCGCTGGTCTCGACGATCCCGTGCCCGAAGTATTGTTCCCAAATTCGATTCACAGCCACTCGCGCCGTTAGCGGGTTGTCTTTGCTCGCCAGCCATCGCGCCAACCCCAGGCGATTCGGCATCTCGCTATCCGCGAGCGGAGGCAGCACTGCCGGCACGTTCGCATAGACCTTGTCGGCTTTGGCTGCGAAACCGCCGCGAATCCGAATGAAATCGAAAGGCCGGTCGAACCCGGCACGCTCGCCCATCACGAGTGTGTTGGTGACTTCGAGCTTGTCTTTTTCTTCGCGTGCTTTCTTCAGTTCGGCGCGCGCCGCTTGCAGCGAGGGCGTGACGCTGAGGAAATAATCGCGCAGCTTCTCCTCCTGCTCCTCACTGCGGCCGGTCTTTCCCAGCACGGAGCGGAGCGCGTGGCTGACGTCCACGATCGTTGTGGGATCGCCTGCATCCGTCGCGGACAGCCGAAAGTTCCCCACGCTCTGGCAACTGAACTCTGAATCCTGAACGATCGTCAACCGAACCTTCGGTGCACGCAATGGTTGCTCGAACACGACCACCAATTGACGTGGCAGCCGTTGGTCTTCACGTGATGCATCCACCGTCCACACTTGGCCGCGCTTGCTCTCGAGTGAACGCGTGCCCGTATCGGCCGCCAGTTTCCGCACCGTAACCGGGGCCCAGCCGGAACCATCCGGCACTTCTACCTTGATCTGCGTGATGTTGAAATTACCGTACGCGTCGCGGCCCGGCCCACCGCGCGGCAGACGCGCGTCCGGCAGTGCTTCCAACCGAAGCCCCGAGACCGCGCTCACGGGAAGGGCAAACTCAATCACATAATTTTCATTGCGCGGCTTCGCGCCACTGGCAAAAATCCGGCCCTCGGATTCGGAGGTAAGGGTGCTCCCGGCCGCACCTTCCAATTTGCTCGGCGTGATCACGCGCCATTGCTGCTCCGCGTTCAGCACCGTCTTCTCCCACTCCGCTTCCTGCGCCTTCAGCTCGGGTGTAAGCGTGGTGGTTTCGTTCAGGAGCGTGCTAATTCTGGCTTCGATGGTTTCCCGCTGTTTTTTCTGTTCGGGCGTCGGCATTTCGAGTATGGGCTCGATGTAATAAGTCGAGGTATCGCCCGTGTTGATCTGGTTCTTGACGCCGTTGTTAAAGAAGGCCATCAACGAGTAGAAATCCCGCTGCGTAAATGGATCAAATTTGTGGTTGTGGCATTGCGCGCATCCTAACGTACTGCCCAGCCAGACCGTAGACGTTGTCGCCACACGGTCCACCTGCACTTCGAAATACGATTCGTCTTTGTCGACGCCACCCTCCTCGTTAAATTGGGTGTTGCGGTTAAATCCGGTCGCGATGCGCTGGTCCTCCGTCGCATTCGGCAGCATGTCGCCCGCAATCTGCTCAACCGTGAACTCATTGAAGGGCATATCGCGATTCAGCGCGTTGATCACCCAATCGCGATATTTCCAGATGCTGCGGCGGTCGTCCTTTTCGTATCCGTTGGAATCGGCGTAGCGGGCCAGATCCAGCCACGGACGCGCCCAGCGCTCTCCAAAATGTGGTGACGCAAGCAGCCGGTCGACGAGCCGCTCGTAAGCGTCGGGTCGCGAATCGCGCAGAAACTCCGCGAGCTCCGCCGGCGTCGGCGGCAAGCCAATCAAGTCGAGCGACAAGCGGCGAGCCAGCGTTTCCTTCGAGGCCTCCGGCGAATAACTTAAGCCTTCCTGCTCCAATCGCGCCAACAGGAAGTTGTCGATTGGATTCCGCACCAGCTCCGTATGCTTCACCGCGGGCGGCGTGGGCTTCACTGGCCTCACGTACGCCCAATGCTTCGCGGGCACACGGTCGTGCGACGCATCGGCATTTTCGGGCCATTCCGCTCCGCCGTCGATCCATCGCTTAAGCGTGGCAATCTGCTCCGGCGCGAGCGGCGTACGGTTGAACGGCATCCGTGCTTCCCCGCCCTGGCCTTCGACGCGCGCCATCAGCCTGCTCTTATCGCTCGCACCCGGCGTGATCACGCGCATCGCCAACGATTTCACGTCCAGACGCAATTGCCCTTTCGGCTGTGCCCCGCTGTGGCAGCCGTAGCAGGAATACCGGAGGATAGGTTCCACTTCCCGTGCGTAATCCACGCGATTAACCGGCATCGCATCGATCCAAGCTCGAATAAGCGCCACTTGTTCCGCCGGCAGCGGTGCACCGCCCGCCGGCATGCGCAGTTTCGTGTCGGCAGTCGAGATGCGCCGGTACAACAGACTCGCCTGACCGTTTCCTGGAATGATCGCCGCGCCCGAGCTACCGCCCTGGAGCACACCGTCCAAACTATCCAGCCGCAAATGCGCTTGCGGCCGGGTCCCGTTGTGACATGCCGCACATGACGCCGCTAAAATCGGTTGAATCTGCGTCTCGAAGTTCGGTGAAGCCGCGGCCGCGGCGGGCATTGCGGCCAACAGAAATCCCGCCGCAATTCGGACGAAAGGTGCCGAGCAAGTCATCAATGTAAAAAGAGTCTATCACTTTAGACGCTTTGTCTACCTTTGTTTTGTTCATGATCAAGCTGGCCCGTCCCGTGCTCCGTGTGCAAACGCACCTGCGCGAACCGCCGACTGGTTTGCGGTCCGCTCAAAGCATTTTGCCAATGCCGGGGAACCAACAACACGATGCTGTCACATTGGGTTACGCTGTCCGTATATGAGCGGACGCGTGCTGCTGACGCTTTTGGCCTCTAGCGTCGGATTGTCGGGACAGCAACCGGTAGTCGAGGGGCTTGCCGAAAGTAAAGTCCGGGTTCTGATTTATGAAGATCTGCAATGCTCGGATTGTGCAGAGTTCCGGCGCATGATGGACGATAAACTTCTACCGCGCTACGCGAGCCGTGTCGCCTTTGTGCACCGTGATTTCCCACTGGCCAAACACGCATGGGCCCGTCAGGCCGCCGTCGCGGCCCGCTATTTCGGAGAACGCAAGCCGGAGCTTGGTTTGGCGTTCCGGCGACAAATCATGGCCTCCATCGAACGTACGACGACGGAGAATTTCAAGGAACGGCTCACCGAATTTGCGCGGGCGAACGGCGAGAACCCGGCGGCGGCGATAGCGGCGCTCGATGATTCCCATCTCGCCTCGCTCGTCGAGCGCGATTTTCAGGACGGCGTGGCTCGCGGAGTTGTCCACACACCGACGGTCTTTGTGAACGGCCGGGCATTCGTCGAGCACGTCCCATTAGACAAGATTTCCGAGGCGCTCGACGATGCGCTCAGCGGGCATTGATGCGGCGGCCCACTGCGATCGTCACCGGCGCCAGCCGTGGCATCGGCCGCGCCATTGCAATGGAACTCGCACGCACGCACGACGTGATCGCCACCTACAAGAGCCGGCGCGATGCCGCCCAGAGTCTCCAATCCGAAGCCCCCGGCGTTGAGATCTTCCCGTGTGATGTTGCGTCAAGTATTGACCGTGCCGCTCTCATCCAGTTCGCTCGTGGCAAGTTCGATGGCCTCGACTTGCTGGTGAATAACGCCGGCATGGCGCCGCGGGAACGCCGCGACGTGCTCGAAGCCAGCGAAGAGAGTTTCGACGAGCTGATCACCACCAATCTCAAGGGTCCGCATTTTCTAACGCGCGAGGCCGCCCGTTGGATGGCTACCCAACAATCCGGCCGCATCATTTTCATCACTTCCGTCTCTGCCTATGCGATCTCGACCAATCGCGCCGAGTACTGTATCTCCAAGGCGGCCCTGAGCATGTCCGCCGCGGTGTGGGCCGCGCGCCTGGCTCGCGACGGCGTTCGCGTTTTCGAGCTACGGCCGGGCGTCATCCGCACCGACATGATTGCTAAAGTCGAGAAAAGTTACGAGGAAAGGATTGCCGCGGGTCTGATTCCCCAAGGACGCATGGGAGAACCGGAAGATGTCGCCCGAGCCGTTCGTGCCATTGCCGACGGTTTACTCGACTACTCGGCCGGCCAGGCCATCGGGGTCGACGGCGGATTCCAATTGCGTACGCTGTGAGTCAGCGGGTTTGGGCCGCCGATGCGGCCCCGGCAATCCGGCACTCCAGATAATGCTGCAGCAGTTGTCGCTTGAGGGCCAGTACGGAGCGCTGTAGAGCCTGGGCCGAATCCACTGTTTCATTTCGCGAGCCGTGCTGCTCGATCAGCGCGTTCACCGCATGCTCAATCCGCTCGCACAGCGCTGAGATTTCTTCAATCCGTTGCAACAATTCATTGTCCAGCTCGAAAATGGAGTCTCTGCCCACACAGTTGCTGAAGGCAATCCTCCAGCCAATCGCCAAACTCGCGTAACTGTTTCAAAAACATGAAGGTAGCTCCACCGCAACGCAGCAAGTCTATCTTTTCGGATAGCCAAGGCTATCCCGAAAGTTAGCATCGAGGCGCCAACTGGAGTTGCTCGGAAACGTGGAGCAGTCTAAACTGAAGTGGTATCGGGGCGTGGCTCAGCCTGGCTAGAGCGCCTGGTTCGGGACCAGGAGGTCGGTGGTTCGAATCCACTCGCCCCGACCAAATAATCCCCCTACATTCAGCGCGTTAGAGACTCTTCCATTACTGACGGTGTGAGCGCTTGCTGAAGGCCACTGCCCCGGGTGGCCGTCCTATCAACTCCCCGCGCCGAGTTCACACGTCGAGAGCGGGGATCGCCTCTCTACGGCACCGCAGAAAAAATCATACCAGCCCGCGCTCGCGGAGAAAGGCTCTGAGCCGCCGTGCATCGAGAGGCTTCAAGAGATAGCCATCACAGCCTTCCTGCTGGGCCATGCACACATTTGATCCGTCATTGGAGGCCGTGGTCACGACGATTGTTACCGGGTCGCTAGGGAGCAGCCTCGTGGCTTTTTCCAGACGGCGAATTTCCTGGACAGCCTGATGCCCGTCCATTTCCGGCATCGTGAGGTCCATGCAGATCAGGTTGTACTCGCGGCCACGCGCTTGCGCCAGGCGGAACGCCTCCACCGCCTCTATCCCGTTGACGGCAACATGGCACTCGCCGTAACGGGCCAACAGGCTCTGCAACAACAGCCGATTTGTGAAATCGTCTTCCACGATCAGAGTCCTCACGGCCTTGTGATCCTTTCCATCTCAGCTTCGCTCCAACTGGAGCCGTGCAAAGTGGCTCGTAGACGGTCGAATGCGGCCTGGATACGCGGCAGAAGCTCACCGAAGCTCTCCATGCGACCTGCCCGTGCGACCTCCTCGGCTTCGGCCGCAAGAGCGCAAAGTGCACCCGCCGAAATGGTCGACGCCGCACCTTTGAGTGTGTGCGCCTGCCGCCTAGCAGCCTCCGCATCACCTGCCGTCAACTGCTCGTTGAGGCGAAGCAACTGGGCGGGAACATCTTGCAAAAATCCCGCGATGACCTTGGCGGCAACCGTTCGGTCGCCTAATACACGATCCAGAAGCTCCGTTTCGTTGAATATAGGAGGGTCTTTCCCGCATTGTGATTCTTGTCGTGGTGTCGCAGGGGCAAGGGGAGGCCGGGAAAGCCATTTCTGGATCGCGGCCGCAAGATGCTTTGGATCGATTGGTTTCGAGAGGTAATCATCCATTCCCGACTCCATGCATTTATCGCGGTCCCCGGAGACCGCGTGCGCAGTCAACGCAACAATCGGGATGCGGGGTCGTCCGGTTTGAGCCTCTGTGCGCCGAATGCGACGGGTTGCTTCGTAACCATCCATCTCAGGCATTTCGCAATCCATCAGAATCAGGTCGAAGGTCTCCACTGCCATGGCTTGAAACGCTGCGGCGCCGGTGCCGACAGCGACAGCGTGGTGGCCGAGCTTCGCCAGGATCGCGAGGGCGACCTCCTGGTTGGGAACAATATCCTCGGCGACCAGTATTCGAGCCTTAACCGCGGCCGGCTTGAGATGGGAGCCCTGTGCGGATGATTCCCCCGCCGGTACCTCAGGACCCTTCGGTCCTCCTAGTGCTATGTCCAGCACCTTCCGCAAACGTGACTCCAACACCGGCTTTGTGACGCAACCCGAGAGTGTTAATCGTTCCATTTGTCCGGCACTGCATCGGCGACCCGCGCTGTGCATCATGACCAGGGATGTACGTTTCAGGGACGGATCCCCCGCAATCTGACGTGCCAGCTCTACCCCGTCCGTACCCGCCAAGTCGGAGTCCAACAGCGCGACAACGAACGGATCAGCAAGCCGAACCGCCTTGCGCAATGCGGCCAGGGCGGATTGCCCATTCGCTGCGTGTGCCGGGCGGCAGCCCCAGGACTTTAAAAGCGTGTCTAGCATCATCCGGCTTGCGGCGCTGTCGTCAACCACTAGAACCTTCATACCTTCGCAACTGATGTGTTCGTCCGCTGGGATGTCGGCTGTTACAGCGGTTTGCTCCAACACCGCCGTGAACCAGAATGTCGAGCCTTGGCCTTCCTCACTCTCCAATCCGATCTCGCCCCCCATTAGCTCTGCCAATTGCTTGGAGATAGCCAGACCCAAACCGGTGCCGCCGTACTTGCGTGTGGTGGACCCATCTGCTTGAACGAAGGGGGCAAACAGAGCTCCTTGCCGGTCACGCGCCACCCCAATGCCCGTATCGGCCACGGCGAAACGAAGGGTGATGGCGGCATCGTCCTCACAATCGCGCTGGACTCGAATGGCAACCTCGCCTTCATGGGTGAACTTAATCGCGTTACCGACCAGGTTGAGCAGAATCTGGCGGAGTCGGTTAGGATCACCGCACACCCGTGAGGGGACCTCGGCAGCGATTTGGCAGGTCAGTTCCAGCCCCTTCTCTCCAGCCGCCAGAGCCACCATTTCGACGGTGCCTTCCAACATCTCGCGCAGGTTGAAGGCTGTCTTTTCCAGGACCAATTTGCGCGCCTCGATCTTCGAAAAATCCAGAATATCGTTGATGAGCGTCAGAAGGGTTTCGCCGCTGGAGCAAGCCACTTGCGCGTAGTGCCGCTGTTCCGTGGAGAGAGGAGTGTCGAGGATCAGCTTGGTCATACCGATCACTCCATTGATCGGCGTTCGGATCTCATGGCTCATACTGGCGAGGAACTGGCTCTTGGCGCGGTTAGCGGCTTCGGCAAGGTCTCGGGCGTGGGCCAGATCCTCGGCTTGCCGGGCCAGTTGCACGGACTGATCCTCGATCCGCGCCTGGGCCTCCTCGATGTCAGACAGATATTGTGCCATCGTCATTTCGGACCGCTTCTGCTCAGTAAGATCGAGGACAAATCCAATTGCGGTGCCCGCGCCATTCAGGGAAGCGAGGCCCAGCAGGATCGGAATCATGGTTCCATCCTTGCGGAGAGCTTCCCACTCGACTGGAGTTGTCACGCCGCCTTCCGACATCTGTTTGACGATCGACTGGGCGACCTGCTCATACCCTGGCGGAACCAGACGGTCCCAATGTATCCGTCCGGTGGCCAAATCCTCCCTCGAGAATCGAGACATGCCGAGGAACGCATCGTTAGCGTCGCTGATGCGCCCATCATGATCTGCGATAAACACGCCAAACAAGTTTGCGTCGACCAGGCGCCGGAAGCGGGCTTCGCTGGCGCGCAACGTATCCTGCGTCAGTCTTGCCGCCGTAATATCTTCCGCGAAACCGGCGATTCGGATGAGGGTATTGCGCTGGTCGAAGACGGGGAAGGCACGGTCACGGATCCAGCGCGTTGAGCCATCGGGCTTCACAATACGGTACTCGGACTCGACCGACTCGCCTTTGCATTGCCGCGAGAACGCATCCGCGGCCTTTGATTGGTCGTCCGGATGAATCGCGTCCATCCATGAAGAGGAGTTGCGATAAAGGCTCTCGCAATTCCTGCCCCAGATGTTTTCGCACGCGGGGCTCACATATAGCACCTGGTGGGTGCTCGCATCGATCATCCAAAAGACTTCATCGATGTTATCCGCCAGTTGGCGGAACTTCTCCTCGCTGTCGCGCAGGGCCTCTTCGGCGCGCTTTCTCAGCGTGATATCCCGCGTCAGGACCAGAATCATGGTGATCAGGCCCCCGGCGTCGGTGATGGGGGATACGGTGATGGAGACCTCAATGCGGCTGCCATCCTTGCGCAGCCTTACCGTTTCGTAAGGCTCAACGCGCTCTCCACGTTTCAAGGCATCCACCGCAGCACCTGGCTCGGACGAGAACTCAGGCGGAACGGTGATCAAAATGGAGCGGCCAACCATCTCGTGGGCGCTATAGCCGTACATGCGCACAGCGGCTTCGTTCCAGCTCACCACGAGTCCATCCTGCGTCACAACCTGAACCGCGTCCTGCAAGGTGCTCAGGAGTGACTCCAACATTACGTCTCCGCCCTCTTGTGACTGGCCGGCGCGCGGTTTTTGCTGCAGAGCGTTGCGAACCGAGAAGGGCAAGCGTGCTAGCCGGTCGCTGAGAATGTAGTCGGATGCCCCCTGCCGGAGGCAGTGAACGGCCATTTGTTCTTCCGCGGGATCTGCAACCACGATGAAAGGAACGCCTGGATTGAGCTCGTGTACCCGTTGCAGAGACTGTGCGGCCGGCCAACCGGGAACGGATTCGGCGACGACCAGATCATAACGACGGCCGCGGAGCAGAGCCTCGAGTTCGCCCGGACATCGCGCCGTATCGACGCTGTCCAGCCCGGGTGCCTCCGCCAGGACCATCCGCGCAACCGCTAGTCCGCCTTCGACATACAGCACCCGCACCGTTTCACCCTATACATCCAATCGAACTCAATGTTATCATATTAAGTGGTAAATAAGGTCTTTATATCTTGCAATTAACTAAAATATTGCCCAGATGCTGCCGCAGCATTACTGGTAAACGAACGTTGTTTTGAACCGCCGTACTATGAGGATCGGCACGAAAGATGGCCGGGCAAATTAAACAACTGATCGATTCGATTGTGGAGCAACGAGCAAGAGGCAAGCCCACGATCGCGCTGACTACCAAGGCCAAACTGGTTCTTAAGGGGATAAACCCAGGCTCATTCTCCGAGGTCTCGCCGGACGATCCGCTTATTATTGCAAAAATAAAAAAAATTGCAGTCGATTTTGGAGTGAATGTATAGGATTGCTGGAGAAACAGCATGCCAGTCACAACCGCATTTTCAACGAGGCCGATGCCGGACGCGGCTAGAGATCTGAGGGCGCAGTGCAAAGATGAAAAACCGCGGGTCATATTCCTTTTTGCTTCTCCCCGATATGACCTGGCCGCTCTTAACCGTGAGATCTGCAATGCCTATCCGGGCGCGTGTGTTGCCGGATGTTCCACGGCGGGCGAGATGATCGGTGGCGACATGTTGAACGGATCCGTGGTCGCCATTTTCCTTGGAGAGGACGTCGCAGAACAGGCGTCCGCCGCCGTCGTGGAAGACCTGAGCTTTGGGACTTGCGTGCGGGATGCGCTGGCGCACCTCGAGCGGAGTTTTCAGGCGCGGCTCTCCGACCTGGACCTGAACACACACGTTGGCATTGTGCTGATGGATGGTCTCAGCGGAGCGCAAGAGAGAGTGATGGAGAAACTCGGTGACGCCACCGACATTTTATTTGTTGGCGGTTCTGCCGGTGACGACCTCAGTCTCAAAACTACGCCCGTGTTCGCCAACGGCCGCATCTATACGGACGCGGCTGCGGTTGTCCTTCTGCGACTCAAGAACGGCTTCGATATCGTGAAAACACAGAGCTTCAAACCGACCGGCAAGACCTTGGTCGCCACGAAGGTCGACGAGGGACTGCGCCAGGTAATCGAGTTCGACCATCAACCGGCTTTAGACGCCTATGCCGCGGCCTTGAAGATTCCACCGGAACAAGCCTCATCTCAGTTCTTCCGGCATCCGCTGGGGCTGATGATTGAAGGCGATCCTTTCGTTCGCAGTCCGCAAGCGGTTTCGGGTCGGTGTATGCGGTTCTACTGCCACATCAAGGAAGGCATGGAACTGGCCGTGCTGGAAGCGACGGATATTGTTGCGGACACCCGAGCGGCCCTCGAGTCTCAGCAAGTAACGACCAGTCAGGCACGCGGTGTAATAGAGTTCCAGTGTATTTTGCGTACGCTACAACTGCGGGAGGAAGGCCGCTGTGGCCAGTACGGCGCAATTTTCTCGGATATTCCGATGGTTGGTTTTAGCACGTATGGCGAAGCGTACCTCGGTCACATCAATCAGACGTCGACCTTTCTCGTTTTCCGTTAGGCCTGCCGCGTACCGGGCCATAGCATCGCGTCGACGATCGAATTTGAAGGTAGATCAGGCGGACTGTCGATCCGTCTTATCCTCCTCCACCCGGCCAAACGAAGGGAGGTACCGGCCGAAGTTCAATTCGAAGTCGCTCCCAACACCGTAACCGATTCCACGGAGCTTGACACGTCGCGCCTGCGCGCTCGGCCAGGCCAGCATCGGGAAGATCATGTCGTTGCTCGACTGAAGTTCGGCAGCTGTCGGTGTCCCGAATCGATTAATCTGGGTCTTCGCCACGGCCAGCACTTCACGGTCGAACGAAGCCAGGCGCCGGACGAGCGTATCGACAAACGAGTCGAGGTCTTGATCGTCCAGCGTGCGGTTCACCCAGCCATAGCGCTCGGCGATATCGGCATCGAAATCGTCGGCGCTGAGCACGATTTCAAGTGCGCGTGAGCGGCCGACCAAGCGCGGGAGCCATTCCAGCGCTCCGCCGCCCGGGACCAATCCGACGCCGACTTCGGGTTGGCCGAGTAGCGCTTTCTGCCGGCTGGCGAAGCGCATGTCGCAGGCCAGCACGAACTCGTTACCAATGCCGCGCGTGCGGCCGCGAATCTTGGCGATACTCACCACTGGCGTGGACGAGAGGCGAAGGACAAACTCGCGCCAGAGGCCCAGCACCTCTGGCCGTTCCGCCGCCTTGGCCACATCGAGATGGGCGATGAAAAAATCGGGATTCGCCGACTCGAACACGACGACCTTCACGGACGGGTCCGCCTCGATGCCGGCGATTAGCGATCCCAATTCGACGATCGTTGTGGGAACAAACATGTTGATCGGCGGGTTGCTGAACGTGATTGTCCAGCGGCCCGGATAGGTGCGGTCGATGTTGAACTGCGATTGGTCAGACATGGTGCATCTCCTCCTGTCTTGTGAAGAACCCTACCGTAGTGATCTGAAACCCGCGCGAACCTCTTCTGAAAAAAGCTTAGGCTGCTCCCATGCCGCAAAGTGACCGCCCTTCGGGAGTTTATTGAAGTGGATGAGTTTGGGGTACGCCTGCTCCGCCCAGCTCCGGGGAGCCGGATAGAGTTCGTCGGGGAATACGCTTACGGCAACCGGGATGGAGACACCTTTGGCGTTGAAATACCCCTTGCCAAAGTACTCCCAGTAGAGACGGGCGCCGGAAAGCGCAGTGTTTGTCAACCACGTGATCGTGATGTTGTCGAGGATGTCATCGCGCGTGAGGCCTTCGGCTTGTCCCGCAAAGACGCGTGTGATCAGCTCGTAGCTGCGCGCGTCGTGATCCAGAAAGTAAGCCGCGAGACCGACAGGCGAATCCGCGATTCCGTACAGTGTCTGCGGCCGCAGACCCATCTGGAACCCGTAGGCGATTCCCTTCTGATAGACGAACTGCAGACGTTCGTACGCGACCTTTTCGTCGGCCGAGAGGCCCGCCGGCGCCGGCTTACCGGAGAAAGCTGCCGCGTCAATATCCGCCGGAAAGATGCCTGGCATGTTGGTGTGAATGCCGACCAACCCTGATGGCGCCTGCACGCCCATCAGATCGACGACAACAGCGCCCCAGTCACCCCCCTGCGCAACGTATCGCGTGTACCCGAGCCGTTTCATCAGCACGTCCCACGCACGCGCGATGTGATCGGGGCCCCAGCCGGTCGTGGTCGGCTTGCCGGAAAATCCGTAGCCCGGCATCGATGGGATCACAACGTCGAACGCGTCGGACGCCTTTCCGCCGTGCGCGGTTGGGTCGGTCAGCGGGTCAATGATCTTCAGCTGCTCGATGATCGAACCAGGCCATCCGTGCGTAACAATCAGCGCCAACGCATTCTCGTGTTTCGAGCGGACGTGGATGAAATGAATGTCCAACCCGTCGATCTCGGTGATGAACTGAGGCAGCGCATTCAGTCTTGCCTCGATTTTGCGCCAGTCATATTCGGTCGCCCAGTAGCGCGCCAGCGCCTGCATCGTCGCGAGCTGTACTCCCTGGGATGCGTCCGAAACCGTTTCCCGCTCAGGCCACTTTGTCGCGTTGATGCGCCTGCGCAATTCCGTCAATTCGGTTTCCGGAACATTCACGTGAAATGGGTGAATGGCCGTCTCGTCGCTGCCTGTTTGTTTTGCTACTGTCGGTGTCATTTCCCCTCCTCTGACTGCATCTAAAAGTTCATTGCGGTAATTCGCTGCCGGCCTGCTCCGCCACCATGTATGCGGCGTACCAGTCAGGCCAGTTCGGGTCCGCCTCGCCGATGCGCTTCTCATGCTGGCCGTGGGCAGCCGCCGCACGCCGAAGTGCCTTCGCCAAGTCGGTTGCGGAGCCGAATGAAGTCGCGGCAGTGTCAATGCGCCCGGGCAGCCTGGTCGTGACCTCCTGCAACAGCCAACCGTTGCCATCCGGATCGCTGAACGTGGCGAAGGACCCGTATGTTGCGTTATGGGGAGCGGGCCCGGCGACGCGCCCGCTCCGACCGTCGCGCTGAAACTGAGCGCCGGGAGTCGCGGCGTGGAACACCTCGCTCACCTCGACGCCGCACGCGACAAGCTCTTCGCGGGCAGCCTCGATGTCGGAGACGACCAGGTAGATGCCGTGTGCCGTGCCAGGCGCGGCCGCCGTCATGTTCGTGCCGAATTGGACGGAGCATCCTGAGCCGGGCGGTGTGAACTGGACGATGCGGAAACCGTTATCGAAGGAAAAGTCGGCGTCGAGCCTCCAGCCGAGTTTCCCGTAAAACTTTTTCGCGCGGTCTACATCCGAGACAGGGATGACCACCACCTCAAGCTTCATGTCGACTCGCGCAACGCTCGCGTCTTTAGTGCGGGCTTCGTTGGTGCTCATATGAACCTCCGGGCTGTGGTAATGACCGTCGCGCACGCGTTGCTATCTCGCATCCCGCAGTGGCTCTGCAGCTTCGCATGATCAATAGCACCTCCGGACCGCAGACGATTCCGTAACTGCCGCCATCGAATCACAGGCTGCACCTTCAAAGGCTTTAGCTCTCAGAGATGAGGACCGGCGAGTTCCGCCGGACATTAATACCAAGCCGCTTCATCTTGGCGATTAAGGTCGTCCGCGGCAGACCCAGCCGCGCTGCGGCGCCATTCGGGCCTCCCACGACACCAGCGGTTTGTTGGAGCGTCTCGAGAATATGTGAACCCTCCGCCTGTTTGAGCGTAATCGGCGTGGATTCCTTTGGCCATGTGGATGTGACCCGGACTGTGCCGGCCGGCTCAGGCAGCGAGCCGCGCAGCACTGGGCCAGTTGACAAGATTACCGAGCGCTCCACGAAGTTCTGCAATTCCCGAATGTTGCCCGGCCAAGCGTGACGTACGCATGACGTCATGAATTCCTCGGAAATCGCCGTGATCCGTTTGCGCATACGGGCTGCGTAATCCTTTACAAAATGATGCACCAGTAGATGGATGTCTTCAGGCCGCTCACGCAGCGGAGGCAGGTCTATGGGAAACACGCTGAGTCTGTAGAACAAGTCGGCGCGGAACTGGCGTTCATTGATCATCTCCACCAGGTTCCGGTGTGTCGCACAGATCACACGCACATCCGTGTCAATGGTGGCAACACCGCCTAGACGTTCGAATTGTCTTTCCTGCATGACACGAAGCAGCTTAGGCTGCAATTCGAGTGGAAGGTCGCCAATCTCGTCCAAGAATAAAGTACCTCGGTTTGCCCGCTCGAACCGTCCGACATTTCGCGTCACCGCTCCCGTAAAGGCGCCGCGCTCATGGCCGAATAGCTCGGTTTCCAATAGACCTGAGGGAATTGCCGCGCAATTCACCTTCACGAACGGGCCGTTCGACCGGTCACTGGTGTTGTGGATGGCTTCGGCAATCAGTTCCTTGCCGGTTCCTGTTTCTCCATGGATCAACACCGTGGCGTCGGTCGGGGCCACCATCCGCACCATATCGAGCACACACCGGAGACCGGCGCTGTTGCCGACGATGTTGGGGAATGCGCCGCCACAGAGTACGTCATTGCCTACCCCGGCCCTCGCCGTCGTCGCGCCCTCGATCCCGAAGGATGCGCTATGGTCGATGGCACGTAAAGACACCATGCTTGCACTTGCCGCCATTCTTCTCTCCTTGTGTGTGCTTTACTTCCGCACTTCCACGTTTAGGGATTACGCTGCCGCCCGGCCTACCACTCCCCACACGCGCATGGTTTCCGGCTCGCGGCCAAACATGAGAACCTCCGACCCGTCCTCGTGACTCACTCGAATCGAATCGCCACGTTCAATCTGTCCCGTGGCTATCAGGTTCGACAGCGGTTGTACAAGGTAAGTCTCGATCGCGCGCTTTAGATGCCGTGCTCCGTACCTCAAATCCGTGCCCTCCGCCAATAAGAACTGCTTAGCGCCGTGAGTCACATTCAGTTGAAACGGCTTCGTTGCGGCGGCGGCCTGAATACGCTTCTGCACAACCTCGAGCTCAATCTCAACGATCCTGCGCAGTTCCTCCGTCCCCAGCGACTTGAAGACAACGATTCTGTCCAGTCGGTTGATGAATTCCGGCGTGAACTTCCGCCGCGCCGCCGCGACTGCGGTGTCCGAGATTCGGGCGCTGAGTTTCGCACGGTCAGCGGCGGCATCAGATAACGGAACATGGAAGCCGAGCCTGGGGCTCACAAGCGAGCTCATTTCATTTGCGCCGAGGTTGCTGGTGAGGAAGACCATCGCTCGCGAAAAATCGACTCTGCGATTGTCGCCCAGGGTCAACGTGGCTTTGTCCAGTATCCCCAAGAGCAAGTTCCACAGGGCATCGGAAGCTTTTTCGATCTCGTCGAAGAGTACGAAACTGAGCTTGACGTTCTCGGTGTGATACTGATTCAGCGCTTCTTGCGAGAGGAGCGGATGCGTTTCGCGATGGCCCAGATATCCAGGAGGCGATCCAATCAACTTGGCGATTTCGTGGCTGTGTTGAAACTCGGCGCAGTCGATCTTGATGACCGGCCGAGGTCGATCCAGTAGAGACTCGGCAGTCGCCTCGACAATCCGCGTCTTTCCAGATCCGGTAGGTCCCAGAAACAAAAAGTTTCCAGTCGGCCGCCCAAGTGGGCACAGCCCTGCTAAGTGTGTCTGATATGCTCTCACTACGCAGTGGATGGCTTCCTCCTGGCCGACGATCGAACGGCGGAGCTGACTCTCCAGATCCCCCGCCTGCTTTCCTGTCTTGGTCGGGTCAAGTAACGCGTGCTTCCGCATTTTGCGTCTCCTTCGGGCGCCTCAGGCGGCGCGATCCAGTACTTCGCGGTTTGGTGTTTCCACCGGATCCAGATTGTTGTCCACGGCTTCCTGGCATCGCACACAAAATGTGGCCCACGGCAGAGCCGCCAGACGCTTCGGGTTGATCTGCTCATCGCATTGTTGGCACGTCCCGAAGCTGCCATCCTGAATACGACGGAGCGCCGCACGGACGTTTCGCAGTTGGTTGAATTCACGGTCGAGGTTACAAACCGCAAGCGCCCGGTCGGAAGCGGCCTGAACTTCTTCCAATTGATCGGCGCTTCTCTCGATGGCGATGCCGTCGCGGTGGCGTGCCAAGCGCTCCAGTTCCGCTACCTTTGTCGTCAGAACCGCTCGAAACCGGTTTACTTCACTCTTGGACATGGGCTCCACCTTCCCTTCCTGTTCTCCGCCGGCGCAATTGAACTTCATTCCGTCCCTGATTCTGGAACGATTTGCCTTCGCCGAAAACCCCAGATGTGGTGAAGCTGAACTGGCTATATAGTCGGAGGGAGGATTACTTAGATTATGAGATCTGGCACTAACACTTTAGAGGGAGAAAGAATCGTGTGAATCCGAACGAAGCATTCGAGGTGCTGCGCTAGGGCTCCGGAACTTGGATGCGCCGTCTACCGAACAGCCGGGCATCGATGGACCACGCACCAGGACCGAGCATCGCCAGAGCGGCGCCGAGGACCGCTTGCATGAGGGCGATCCAAGGGTCGTCGGCATGTGAAACGAACCGCGAACAGGCGATCCACACCTTAACGACAGCTGCCAGCATCCCTGCTACCGGCGTCCACAAACCGATCAGCAGGAGCGTTCCCGAGCCGATGCCGATGCTCTGTAGGGCGACGGTCGTTACCGGAGGCGCTTCGCGCAGGTTGGCAATCCCAAAATATACTAATGCGGCGCCCGCCAGAAGCCGCAGGAGCAGAAGACCGACGCCTGGCCAACCGTCGGCAAACGTCGAGAATAAACGTTGCACAGTGATCCCGTCAGTAGCGTAAGGGATTCGCAATAAAATCGAAACGCTTGAAAGTACGGCCCGGCGCCCCCCCTTTCTGGGGATTTACAGGTCGATAATTCCGCGCTTTAGCGCTAACGTGACGGCGTGGGTTCGATCGTTGGCCCCAAGCTTGCCAAGTATATTCGTGATGTGACTTTTGACAGTTTCCTCCGCAATGGAAAGCCTGCAGGCAATCTCTTTGTTCGCGTTGCCGCCGGCGATCAGTTGGAGAACATCGATCTCACGTGCAGACAAGTCGCCCTCCGCGGCGTGGTCGGCCAGTTGGGCGGCAACCTCCGGTGGTATTCGTTTTTGGCCGGCATGAACAGCACGGATGGTGTCCAGGAGTTCCCTATGTACATGCCCCTTCAGTATGTAGCCCCGCGCGCCCGCTTTCAGCGCGCGGAGGACCTGGACGTCACCAGCGTATGTCGTGAGCACGATGATGCGCGCCCCGGGGAATTCGTTTCGAATACCGATGATTGCCTCGATGCCGTTCACTACTGGCATTTGCAGGTCCATCAATGTGACATCTGGCCGGTGCATCCGGAACTTCTCGATGGCGTCCTTTCCGTCAGAGGCCTCCGCGATCAACTTCATGTCCGGTTCAGCGCCGACCAACGCCGCGATGCCCTCGCGAAGCAGGGCGTGATCGTCAACCGTGAGAATCCGGATCGGGCCCTTCGAAGTGCTAGGATGTGCGCTCATGAGTTCCTGTCCTTCTTGCGGAATTGCCAGAAGCTGAGCCCAATACGGCCAGAACCCTTGTTTGATGTCTCATAAGCGACACCGGCGGGAATAGTCAGCTCAACTTCCGTGCCTGCTCCAGTTTGACTCCAAAACTCCAGGCGCGCGCCGATCTGTCTTGCACGTTCCCGGATCCCAGGCAGCCCCCAATGCCCGGCGCGCCGGCCTTCCTGTAGCACTCTCGGATCGATACCCTTTCCATCATCGCGGATGCGTAAACGAAGCAGACGATCATCGTACCGGATGTCGACTTCAATCCGGCGAGCTCGCGCATGTTGGAAAGCGTTCCTCAAAACCTCATGCGCAATCCGATAGACTTCATCTTGTAGGATCGGAGATAAGGTGTGTCTCTCCCCTTCCACGGTTACGCGAAAGTTCGCGGGTTCGAGGCTCGCCTCCCCAGACGCAACCAGTTCCGGTCCCAGCGCCGTTAGCAGTTGTTCGAGATCGACTCGAGCCGAGGGCTCGGAGCGGAGATCTTGAATCGCACCCCGGCCCTCGGCTATCGCCTGCTCGGTCCTCTCGATGGCTCCGTCGAGAGCTTGCATAGCCTCTTCGGGGCGCCTGGGGAGCATGTTGCGAGCCGCTTGAAACCGGAACAACAAACCGTGGAACGATTGCAACAGCGTGTCGTGCAATTCGCGGGCAATACGCTCCCTTTCTGCCAGCCGTTCTTCGAGCCGGCTTTGGACTTGCATCGTGGCCTGCCTCAACCGGAGAAGATACAGTAACCACAGCAGTCCGGCACCGCTAGCCCAACAGAGCAGTTGAAACCAGATCGTCTGATAGAAGGCGGGAGCGATGCTGAAATTGGCCGTGGCTCCAGTTTCGTTCCAGACCCCATCGTTGTTGCAGGCGATCACGCGAAATCGATACTGCCCCGGTCCGAGGTTGCTGTAGTTGGCTTGCCGGCGAGTGCCCACGTTCTGCCAGTCTGTGTCCACTCCTTCCAACTGGTAACGAAACTGCACTCGCTCGGGTACGGAAAGGCTCAACGCTGTATAGTCAATTTCAACGGTGCGGGTGCCCGCGGCCAACCTAACAGGGTTCGATATCGCCTGGCGACCTTTTCCGTTGCCGATGGAGAGAATCGAAACCGGCGGAGGCACGCTGTTCCTACGGAGGTGTGCGGGGTCGACCCACGCGAGAGCGTTGCCGGCCGCGAACCATAACCGTCCGTCGCTGGCTTCAACAGCCGTCGAATTGGTGAAGCTCATCTGCGGCGCGCCCGGCAACCCATCCAGATAGTCGAATCGACGGCATTTTACGCGGTGATTCTGGTCAGCTATGAATTGCTGGATTTCGTCCGGAGGTATTTCCACAATCCCACTCATCTCGTTCAACCACAACCCGCCATCCACTGTCTCGATGATTCCCGAGATGGCACCGAACTGCCCGTCACCCTCAACAACCACTTTCCGGAAGCGTCCCTTGGTGAAAAACATCAGCCCGAGCTCACCGCCCAGCCAGATGTGCGACCCGCGGCCACGAATGACCTTGATGCGACCCAAATCGAGCCCGTCGTCCCGCGAATAACAGGCGACTTTTCCTCGATCGATTACACACACTTGACCGGCTGTGTAACCGAGCCAGAGCCGTCCGGACGAATCATGATAGTTGGCGCTGGGTCCATACCGGAAACTGCCGACAGAGGGGACGCCTTTCGGCCACTCACTCAGATTCCAAACTCCCTGGTTGAAGTGGACGAATCCGACGTCTCCGAGTTTCACAAACAGTCCATCCTCGGCCGGACTGGGCATGATTTCGTACATCCAGTCAGGCACGGCATCGGCGGGTAAAGGAAAGTACTTGAAGTTCGAGCCGCGCTGGCGCCAGATTCCGGTGCGGCTGCCCCACCAGACATCACCGTTGCTGTCTCGAAAGACGCTGCATACCCGTTCCGCCGCGCTTTCAGGACGAACAGTTTGACCGCGAATGTGCAGCAAGGGTTTGGTTTCGATGGTCCCGATCCAAATGTCGGCGTCTTTTCCTGGAAGCAATACCAGCTTTTGATAACGTTGTGGAAGATTTACGGGGACGAGTGGATTGTGGCGGAAGCGAAGCAGCCCGTTCGAACAACCAACCCAGATATTGCCCTCACGATCCTCGAGCATGGTAATTGCATAGCCACCCGCGAAGCCGTCGCTTATACCAAACGCCTCCAACTCGGTGTCATGCAGACCGTACTTCCGTTTCCGCAGTTTATCGGGATATCTGATTCGCAAAACTCCCAAATCCATGCGCGTGATCCACAAGGCGCCATCGTGATCAAAGAGGAGTTCACGCAGCCCATCTCCGACGATCGCGGGAACTGCAGCATTCGAAGTGTCTCCTCCCATTGGGACTGGTTGAACTTCAAAGCTACCGTCGTCGGCAAACCACACTCGGCCGTCTTTGGCCTGGCTGAGTGTGGTGACGCCCGTCCCGACCGGACCGCCGATTTCAAATGTTCTTGAACCTCGCTTCAGGTAGGTAATCGTCTTCACGGTCGCCACCCAGAGCGTGCCCTCACGGTCGACGAGAAGGTACCTGATCATCTCGGGCGTAAAGTTCCACTCGCGCCCGATCTTGACCCAGCCCGCACCCTCACGCAATACCAAACCAGTTTCGGTACCCGCCCAGATTCTTCCGTCATGATCGCGAGCGAAGCAATGAATGGGAGAATCCGGCAATTCCTCCTGCCGGGAAAACACAGTTAAGGAGCCGTCTTTTAGGAAACCCAATCCGTTTGGCTCGAAAGCGATCCAGAGCCCCCCATCAGGTGTGGGCATCAGAGAGTAGATACTGTGAGAGGGCAGTTGCACTCCACGCTGCGGCTCATATTCCTCGAATTTGACGCCGTCAAAGCGGAACAGGCCTCGTGCCGAACCGATCCACAGATAGCCATCCAGAGTTTGGGCAAGAGCGCTGATTTGACCCGGAGCACCATCCTTCTCGCTCCAAAACGTGTGATGGAACTGGGACAAACTGCGGTCGAGATCGAGTGATAAGCCAGGCGCACACAGAAAAACGCAGACTACGAAACCCAGCAGACTCGTTGTGAACGATGAGATTCTGGCATCCGTCATTCTGCTCGCGCCGTTGAGCGCTGCGGCCGCGGGATGCCAACTGGAACTGTTCCGCGTTTCAGTGCTTCTCTCACGGGATTTTAACATGGTGAGCAGCACCGGACTGTACACGCGCATCGATAGAGGAAATCGACGATGTCGGTGAAATTGAATCGAGGCATCCGTCGTATCAGGATATCGATGGTCGTTGGAGCGACATTTGGGGCGTGCCAACAACTTATCGACACCCAGGCGCCCTCTCGCTGGCTCCCGACTCGCAGCTAACCCATTTCGTCTTAGCTTGTAAGACGTCAAGCTACCGAGAAACTCTCGATGGAATGCCGCGTGCGTTGAACTCGACGGACGGCTGGCTGAAGAAGTGTGAGAAAGCTAACACATTGAGGGGTGTCTTCTCGCGCAACGCCAGTCAAGGTCGAACCGTAATCCGAACGGCGGCATCCACTGAAGACAGACCTGAAGGAGCAAAAAGCTGACTCAAGAAAATTCTCGGCCGGCCGGCGCCGAGCAGCGGTTGAAGGAGCTCGGCATCGCTCTCCCCGCGCCGCCTGAGCCGTTTGGCGTCTACGCGGAAGCAGTGCAGACGGGCAATCTGCTGTTTTTGACCGGGATGCTTCCCACAGAGGGCCGCGCTGCAACATTCGTCGGGCGCGTGGGTGCGGAACTCGATGTGGAAGCGGGGCGCAAGGCGGCTCGCCTTGCTGCACTCAACTCGCTCGCCGTTGCGCGGCAGCACCTGGGATCGCTTGACAAGGTGACGCGGATCGTTCGGCTTGGCGTGTCGGTAGCCACGTCCGGCGATGTTCGCGACCAGCCGAAGGTGGCCGACGGCGCCTCCGAATTGCTCCAGGACGTCTTCGGCAAAGAAAAGAACCCAAGCCGCCTCGTGTACGGGGTAGCAAGCCTTCCGCTCGGCACCCCGGTCGAACTCGAAGTCATTTTCGAAGTGGCGGGATGACCCAAGGCTCCCGATGCCGGGCGTTTGCACGCACAGCGCTGCGTGCTGCCCCCCGCAGAGGCAAAGTCTCAATTTTGGAAAGGACACAATATGGCAACCATGAGCGTCGCCCCTGCACGAATGAAAGTTGCTCAGATCACGAAACCGGGCGGAGAATTCGAGATCGTCGAGCGCGAGGTTCCAAAACCGGGTGTGAGGCAGGTGCGCATCAAGGTGCAGGCTTGTGGCATTTGTCACAGCGATGTGCTCACGAAGGATGGTTCGTGGCCTGGCATCCAGTATCCGCGGGTTCCTGGACATGAAGTCGCAGGTGTCATTGATGAAGTGGGTGCCGACGTCTCGGTATGGAAGGCAGGACAGCGCGTGGGCGTGGGCTGGCATGGGGGCCAAGATGGCACCTGCCGCGCGTGCCGCCGAGGAGATTTCCGCAATTGCGAGAACTTGAAGATTCCGGGCATCAGCTATGACGGCGGGTACCAACAGTACATGGTGGCTCCCATCGAAGCGCTCGTGCCCATACCGGAGAGTCTGAGTGCCGTCGAAGCAGCCCCACTGCTTTGCGCGGGAATCACCACTTATAACGCGCTACGTCACAGCGGTGCCATGCCGGGGGATCTTGTCGCCGTCGAGGGCGTCGGCGGCCTGGGTCACCTGGGGGTTCAATACGCAAGCAAGTTCGGTTACCAAGTCGTAGCGATAGGGCACGGCTCCGAAACCGCAGATCTCGCCAGGAAACTGGGAGCCAGCGTGCACATTGACAGTAAAAGGACCAATGCCGCGGAGGAATTGCAAAAACTGGGCGGCGCGCAGGTGATTCTGGCAACGGCCCCCAGCTCCAAGGCCATGTCCGAACTCATCAACGGTCTGGGCCCGAACGGAAAGCTCATTGTGATCGGTGTGGCGTTTGATCCGATTGAGGTCGCGCCAGTGCAACTCATAACCGGAAGCCGTACGATTCAAGGTTGGGCGGCTGGAACGGCAGCGGATTCCGAAGACACCCTGCATTTCTCGGAACTGAGTGGCGTGCGTGCGATGATCGAAACCTATCCCCTCGAGCAGGCGGCCGAGGGTTACGCGCGCATGATCAGCGGCCATGCACGATTCCGCGTCGTTCTGACCATGTGACGGCGAATTGGATGGACCATGAAGCTCAGGAATCTCGAGAGAGATTGGGCACTACTTTTTTCAATCGGCTTTGCTATAGGCCACCTCCACGGCCAGGAAAGGACCACGACACAAGTGTCACAACACGTCTTCTATCGCACGGTGAAGGTCGACGGGCTCTCCATCTTTTATCGAGAAGCGGGGCCGGAGGGCGCCCCAACGATTCTGTTGCTTCACGGGCTGCCGTCTTCGTCGCGGATGTTCGAGCCGCTGTTCGCCCGGCTTTCCGATGGCTATCATCTCGTAGCTCCTGATTATCCGGGCTTCGGACATAGCGACTGGCCGGAACCAAAAACCTTCGCCTATACGTTCGACCACTACGCCGAGATCATGAGTCACTTCACCGAAGCGCTCGGGCTTTCCCAGTACACGCTTTATATGCAGGATTACGGCGGCCCCGTTGGATTCCGCATGGCCTTGGCGCACCCACAGCGCGTCGAGGCTCTCATCGTTCAGGACGCCGTCTCGCACAATGAAGGCCTGGGGGTCAATTGGAAGACGCGGCGGGCCTTTTGGGCTGATCGCGCGGCCAACGAAAGCGCGCTCCGCACGAATCTTCTGTCGCTTGCGGCCACCCGGACGCGCCACGTCGGGAATGATCCCAGCGTGGACTGCTACGATCCGGATCTTTGGACGGATGAATTCGCGTTTCTCAGCCAGCCTGGCCAAGCCGACATCCAGAGCGATCTGTTCTACGACTACCGTACGAATGTCGAGGGGTATCCAAAGTGGCAAGCCTGGATGCGTGAGAAGCAGCCGCGCCTGCTGGTGATTTGGGGTAAGTATGATCTCTCGTTCGATCCTGGCGAGCCGGAACGCTACCGCCAGGATGTGCCGGGTGCTCAAGTGCATGTCCTCGACGCCGGACATTTCGCATTGGATACCGCCGCGGATGAGATCGCCGGCTTGGTACGAGAGTTTGTCGTGCGCAGCGCGCTGGCTGCCGGCGAACAAGACTAGGACTGTGTCGCCAAAGCGGAGACGCAATGCCGGATAAAAAAACAGCTATTGTCACAGGAGCGTCGGGGGGCATTGGTGCGGGCCTGGTCGAGGCATTTCTTAAGGAAGGTTGTAACGTCGTCGGCACGTCTCTGTCTGCCAGCCACTCGTTGACCGCCTCACCTAGTCTGATTCTCGTCGATGGCGACATCGGCAAACAGGAAACTGCCGCCAAAACTGTCGACGCCGCAATCGAACATTTTGGATCCGTCGATATTCTTGTGAACAACGCGGGAATCTTCTTCACCAAGCGTTTCACGGAATTCACTACGGAGGACTTCCATCGCTTGGTCTCGACCAACCTGCTGGGCTTCCTTTACATCACGCAGCTCGCTGTGAAGCAGATGTTGAAGCAGCAGTCGGGCAGCGTTGTCACTATCTCGGCCGCACTTGCGGACCAACCGATCCTAGGTGTCAATGGCTCAGTTCCGATGATCACCAAGGGAGGTCTGAACACGGTGACTCGGAGCCTCGCAATTGAATTTGCAAAGGAAAACATCCGCTTCAACGCCGTAGCCCCAGGGGTCGTGGATACGCCCCTGCATAAGGACAGTCCGAAGGACTCTTTGACTAAATTGCAGCCTATGGGGAAGTTCGCGCAGGTAAAAGACATCGTGGATGCAGTCCTCTACCTGTCAAAGGCAGAACAAGTGACCGGCGAGGTACTTCACGTGGATGGCGGCTCCCACGCGGGCCGTTGGTGAGTAGCCAGGACTCCGAGGGGTCAACAAGAGGTACGTAGCATGGCTGAGATGTTTCAACCGATCGACCATTACCGCCGCCGATTTCTGACCAGCGGGGCGATGGCCCTTGCGGGCGCCCCGTTCGCGGCATTGGACGTTCTCACAGCGAGCGCCGCCAAAGCTTCGCCCACCCTTAAAACCGAGGGCACGCTGCCCAAGTTGAACGGAGCTATCGGATGGCTCAACTCCCCCGCCCTGAGCCGCGAGTCGCTGCGCGGCAAGGTCGTGCTGGTTGATTTCTGGACATACACCTGTATCAATTCGTTGCGCCCGCTGCCCTACATAAAGAGGTGGGCTGAAAAATATAAGGCCGCCGGCCTGGTTGTGATCGGCGTGCATACGCCGGAGTTTTCGTTCGAGAAAGAACCTGCGAATGTGAAAAACGCGGTGCGTGATTTGAAAGTAGCTTACCCGGTGGCTATCGACAGCGACTACCGGATCTGGCAAGCTTTCAACAATGAATATTGGCCGGCGGAGTATTTGGTCGATGGACAAGGACGAATTCGTTATCACCACTTCGGCGAGGGAGAGTACGACGAATCGGAGCGGGTCATCAATGCGCTTCTGAAGGAAAATGGAGCCACCGGCATAGATCCGAGCCTGGCTCGCGTTACCCCTGAAGGAATCGAGGCAGCCCCCAGCGAAGACATACGATCTCCGGAAACCTATGTCGGCCATGGCCGCGGTGAACAGTTTGCGTCGCCCGAGCGATTGGCGCGAGACTCACGCACGACCTACAGCCCGCCCACGAAACTTGCTTTGAACCACTGGGCATTGAGCGGAGCATGGAAGGTCGGCGAGGAGGGCGCAGTACTTGAAACAGCGCCCGGTTCCATAGCCGTGACCTACACCTGGTGCTGGCGCCCACGAAGGATGGTACGCCCGTTCGCTTCCAGGTGAACCTGGATGGCATCGCGCCCGGCGGCAACTGCGGAGTGGATTCCACTGTCGATGGCGCCGGCCAGATTCGACGCCCGCGTCTCTATCAGCTCATCCGGCAAAAGGGCCCGGTGGAAACCCGAACCTTCGAAATCGAGTTCCTTGACTCCGGCGCTCAGGCGTTTGTGTTCACGTTTGGCTAGACGGCAGATACAGATCTATCCGGCCCCCTTGAGGGAATTGCGTCTCGGTTACCGATAGTCTCGGGCAAAACCGGCCGCCGCAGGTGAACCCTCGGAACGGGGCGGTGTGTGGGCCTGCTTAATCCGTTGACGGGCTCTTTACAACGGTCGGCTTGCTGAGTGCGGTCAGCCTGTCCAGATCCGTCGTCTTGTACAGGTCAAGACAGAACAGGTCAGCGGCTTCATGAAAGTTCACTGGCTTGTCCACCAGATAGCGGAGGCTGTTCATACCGTTGCGAACTACAACTTCCGAGAACAAGGTTGGCTCCAGTGCCGATGCCACCAGCGCGACCACCTGGCTGCGCATGCCATTCGATTCCAGCCGGACGCTGGTCGCGCCTTGCTGCTTCAGCCAGCGCGCGAGTTCAATCAAATGCGCCGCCTCGATGCCAAGCGGCCGTGCCCCGGTCGTATTAATCATCTGTTCAAACAACCACGTGCTGTCGTCCTTCCAGGCATCGCCGTGAAAGGGAAGGTCGGCCGCTACAACCTGTTCTCCTCGCGTTAACCGGTCCGTCACTGGTTCGGATGCGGCCGCCTTGCCTTTGTCGTCGATCACGATTGTGGCTGGCGCCGTGTCGGCCGCTCCGATCGGGCGGAGCCAGACAGCATTGGTGGTTAGCCCGTCCGACATGGCGAACAGGTGCGCTTTCGTTTCAATTCCTCCGTGCTTGCTGATGCCGGTCGTCCACAGCCGCTCCGTCTTTGTCGGCTCATACCGGACGACCCGTCTCAGCTTGGCTCGTTCACTCTCGCGGGCAGAAGCATCGGAAGAGAGCGTATCGCGCCGCACCTGATCGGCGAACTTACGCGCCAGGCCAACAATCGTCTGATTGTCGGCAGGCAGCCCGACCACCAGTTCGTCATAGCTCTTCACCTCCGAGCCGATGCCAGGGTCTTCCTTCATCAGGGGAAGATGAAATTCGCGGCTGAAAAACTCATAAGCCGCGATGCGGTTGTCGAGCTGGTAATTGTGCGTGCCCGGATCTCGGTTCTCGTGCCAGGCGAAATCGTCTAATTTGCCATACAGAGAGTAAAACGGGCGAATGGCGTCGAACACTCCCGGCTTCACCATGGCCGCGCGAAAGCAGCAATCATCCTCCGCGTTATACGCCAATAGGGTCGGACGCGGCGCCCGAAGAGCAACAAGCCATGGATAATCGCGCCCATCGAACAGATCTGTTGCCGATTGCTCCACATCGCCGATATCGCCGAACTCCTTGGCCTCCACCCGCGGAATAATCGACGAAAACCCGGCGATAGGAGCCGATACCTTCACGCGCTCATCAAGCGAACTGAGAATGATCGTCTGCCATCCCCCGCCCGATAGCCCGGTCATGCCCAGCCGAGCTCGATCCGTGTTGGGATGTTCGTACAGATAGTCCAGCCCCTTTCGCATCGCCAGATAAAACAGACCGAGTTCGTTCGCACCCACCAGGTCAAGATGTGCGCCATACCAGTGCTGATTGAATTCGGCGCCCAGCTCCCCAAACGAAAGCCATTCCAGGTTCAGCGCCAGGACGCCGTTGCGCGCGAAGGTAATGCAGCGCTTTTGTTTGTATTCAACCGATTTTCCCGGCGGTCCCACATGCCCGTTGACGTTCAAAATGGCGGGCACCTTTCCGTGGAGATTCAACGGCTCGTACAGGATGGCGGTCGATTGAAACCCGGGCACGATCTCATATCGCAGCTTGCGAATTTGATAACCGTTCCCGGGCGTCACTCCCAAGTCTTCGAATTTCGGAGGCGCATCCACCCATTCCTTGGGCCAGCCGTGAAACACGACATCGCTCACGATCTGGTCGCGGATGCGCTTTGAGTCCGTAGTCCACTCCGACGCACTTGTCGTAGTGGGGAGCTTCGCCACCCGGTTCAGAATGTATTGGCGGAGCTGGAACAGGGCCACACTCGGAGGCAGGATTTCTTCCTTGAGCCTTTCCTCCATGTATCGCGGTTCTGTCTGAGGCAGAACCGCGCCCGCAGAAATCAACAACAGGATCGTCAGCCTCAATCTCATCATTAGAAACTGATCCTGCCGGCAAGCTGAATATTGCGCGGGGTCGTGACGGCTCCAGTCCAGGTGCCGAATAACGGACTGCCCAGATCGGTCACGAAAGCTGCGCCCTGTCCCCACGTTGTTCCCTGGGTGAAGAAATGCAGGTTAAACAGGTTGAAGAATTCCGCGCGGATCTGGAATCCGACTTTCTCCGTGATCTTCGTGTTCTTCTGGAGCACGAAATTCATCGACGTGAAGGGAGACTGCCTCAGGTCGCTGATACGGCCGCCAGCTCCGGAATCGAAGCTGAATACGCCGCCGACCGAGCCATTCTCGAACGCGGACCTGTTCAACAATGGGCCGTTGTTCGGGTTGTAATTGCTGACGCTCGTTACGAACGGATCGGCGCCGGATATCACGCCGGGTAGGCAGCCCATTCCAAATTGGCTCGGAATGTTGCACTGGCTCGAGTAGATAAAGAACGGTATGCCCGATTGCGCACGGAAAATGCCGTTCACCTGCCAGCCCGAGAACAGCTTCTCGCCGGCGAATCCCGAGCCTCCCAGGAACTGGTGCCCTTTGCCCATCGGAATATCGTACAGCGCCGTCAACGATACCGTGTGCGGAACGTCCTGGGCATCCAGCGCCTTGTTGCGGCTGCGCTGGTACGGCGAAATGAGTCCCGGGGAACTGAATACGCTGGCGAATTGCTGGTCAGCGCCGCTGCTCAGGAATTTACTCCAGGTGTACGAACCAAGGAACATGAGCCCGTGCGACATGCGCTTCTCCGCCTTCACCTGCAACGAATTATATGTCGAGTAGCCCGCGTTCTCATTGGCCGCCGTCATGATGCCGCAGAACTGCGGATAAGGCAGCAGCGCCTGCGCCACCGTGGGTGCGCATTGGCCGTTCGTTAATTGTTGCACCCAGCCGGCGTAAGGAGCCGACACACCATCCAGCGTCGTCTGTCCAGGCTGGAAGGTATCGTAAAGCGCGTTCCCCATCGACAGCAAACTCGGGTTCAACACGTTCGGCGAAGCCACGCCCGATATCAAGTGCGTCCCCTTGTTGCCGACATATGCCACGTCGACATAAAACTCTTTGGTGAATTGGTGCTCCACCGTCAGGTTCCATTGTTGCGAATTCGGCAGATGACCTTGGTTGAACTCCCTGTACACGCCGGGAACCTTTCCGTTGTCGTATCCCAAACTGTAAAACGGCGGCGGCGTATACTGTGCGTTCGCGAAACCTTGGCTGAAAAGCGTTCCGGGTGTGATACCGCCATTGGTGGGGCTGAGAATCACGTTGGTGTTGAACCCGTCACGCCCGCCGCTGACGCCAGAGTTCCAGCCCGGGTAAGTCAGTGGCTGATAGAAAATGCCGTAGCCACCGCGAACCACAGTTTTTTCGTTCACGGCGTATGCGAATCCAACGCGTGGCGCGAAGTTGTGCAGGTCGGTGGTTTCTGGATAGGGCTTTCCGAAGCTCGCAGGATTGCTTGACCCCGCTATGTTACCCGCGAAAACCAGCGATCCCGGCAGCCCTCCCGCCTCCGGATTCGCAAGCGTAGGATCGATGAACGAGAAGTTATTATATTTCTCACGCGTGGGAGTTGAGATGTCCCAACGAAGGCCAAAATTGAGCGTGAGCTTGGACGTCGTCTTCCAACTGTCATTTACATAGCTCGCGTAATACTTCTGACGTATGTACTGATTGGCCACCGTCGGATCATACAGGCTGGCGTTGTCCACGTACCCTAGCAGAAAACTGGCAAAATCGTTGCCGCTCTGGATTCCCCGCAGCCCCGTGCTGAGAGCCGTGAAATTGTAGGTCCCCGACTCGTTGCTGGCGCTCGCCTCTTTATCCTGCAGCCAGCGTATCTCGCCGCCGAATGAAAGTGTGTGTTTCCCCTTCACCCACGTGAGGCGGTCATTGAGCAGCCAGGCCGGACGAATCGTGGCGCCGGACGCGTTCGAGCCGAAGCCCAGGTAATTCTGAAAATTGATCACCGGCGGCAGGCCGCTGTTGATCGCACCGGGAATCGCCGGGAAAAGGTTACCATACGCGCCGTCAACGTTCGCGTACACCGAAAGAATGTCGTTGTAGCCGAAGTTAAACGTGTTGATCAAATTCGGCCGGAAGATGTGGTCCCAATTGCCGCGGTTGGCGAAATCGTAGTTCGGCGCCCGGTAACTGTCGTTGTCGATCTGCACCGGCAATATGTGCTGGCCGTTTCCGAACGATCCGAAATAGTGAACCGTCACGGTGAAATGGTCGGCATCGCGCCAGTACATGTCTCCCTTGATATCGATCACCGTGCTGTCCGCGTTCACCGTGCCATTCACCGGCGTCGGCGGCGTGTAATTGTCAATGACTCCCGGCAGGTTCGGCATCGGCAAATATTTCAACCAGGCAGCAGCAGCCGTGCCGGTCAGTCGCGGATCCGACGCGCAAATCACGTTCGGCTGGTTGCCGTTGCACCCCATGAACTGCTGCCGTGTGTCCGGCAAATTGTTCGGACCGATGGGCAGGTTCGGATTGTAATTCGGATTTACTTTGGTCGTCGTCGGATCGTATATCGGCGCCGGCCAGTCGCTGAAATCACCGGCGCGCTCCTGGGCGGTGGGCACCGTGTAGCGCGGCGCGTTCGAAGCACCCTTGATCCGGAATCCCTCGTAGTTTCCGAAGAAAAAGGTCTTCTTCCGGCCCGAGGTAAATACCGGGACCTTGAAGGGCCCACCGATGTTCCCGCCGAAATCGTTCTCTTTATCCACGGGTCTTGCGGCAACTCCGAATGGGCGCGCATTGAAGTCGGTGTTGCGCAGCAATTCGTAAGCCGTGCCGTGAAAGCTGTTCGTGCCGGATTTGGTGATGGCCGTCAGCACCGATGACGACGTGTAACCGTACTGCGCATCGTAATTCGAGGTCAACAGCGTGATTTCCTGAATCGCGTCCGGCGACATCGGATGGCCCGTGACAGCAAGTTCAATCCCGTTCTGGCCGAGGGAACCGTCTACGATCGAGACACCATCCAGCAGCGCTTCGTCCGTTTCGTTGGTCCCGCCGTTAATCCGGGTATTGAAGTTCAGCTTGTCGTCGTCACCGCCCGTGGTCACGCCCGGCAGCAGCCTCGCAAACGATACCGCGGTCCGCGTCTGGCCACCCAGAATCAGCGGCAGTTGCTCGAGTTCCGTCGGCTGGATGGTGCCCTTCTGCACGGCGGAATCGAAATTGAGCGGCGAAGCGTTCGATGTCACCTCAATGGCTTCGGCGGTCGCACCGAGCTCCAGAGAAACCTCGATGCGCACCTGTTGGTCCAGATTCACCGAGATGCCGCGTTGAATGTATTCGTGAAAGCCGTTCGCCGTAACCGTCAGATCGTATGAATCCGCCACCAGCCCGGGAAAGCTATAGAAGCCGTCCGGTCCGGAGGTCGCTTTTGCCACCGCGGAGGTCGCGAGTGACCGCAGTGTCAGGTCCGCGCCCGGTATCGCCGCTCCCGAAGGATCTCGTACGAGTCCGCTGATACTCGCGCGTGTACCTTGCGCATGCATCACACCGGAGAGCAACGAACTAAAAAACACAACGGCGATGACACTTTGCAGCCGAAACATAAGAAACCCTCCCTAGTATGTTCAGAGGATATTGCGACGGAAAGCTTCCCGTGTCAAGTATTTTCTTCATTTGCAAACCAAAAACTTTGGGTCTTACATGCTGCGTTCATGAACCGGTTCATTTTCGAAGCAATCCGGCGCCATTCCTCTTGCTCTCCGCTGTCGATCGGTCCGATGGAAGAACTTAATACGGCCGGATATCCAGGCTGCGCAACAGCAGCCGCTCCCGCTCTTCGCCGGCCTTTTCCAGTTTTTGGACAACCTGGGATTGTTGCTCTGCCCGCGCATCGTGGGTCCGCTGGTAGAGCATCAGCAGATTCAAGTTGGTTCGGTAATGGTCGGGAGCAATTCGCAGACCTTTGGCTAGCGTGCTTTCGGCGAGCGCGTATTCCTGTCGCCGGATTTGGATCAGCGCCAGTTCCGCATAAGGATCGGGCGACGAGGGTTTGGATTGCACTGCCCTGTTCAACAATTCTTCGGCTTTCCCCAAATCACCTTCCCGAAATGCGAGCCGCCCCAGGTACAAATTGGCGCCGACCATCGTTTCCGGCCGGGCCGCCGCGATTTCTAGCTCCCGCCGCGCCGCATCCAACTGGTACGCGTCGAAATACGCGACCCCCAGGGCAAAATGTCCATGCGGATCATCCCGGTTCGCGCCCTGATATTTCTGCAGATGCGGAATGGCACCGTCGGCATCCTTCTCCTGGAGCAGCACTGCGCCCAGTGCGTAATGATAAAGCGCGTTATCGCCGTCGAGCCGCACCGCTTCCTGCAAGGACTGCTTCGCTTCCGGCGGAAGCTTCAGGTCTACGCAGACGATCCCGAAGAAAAAGTGAATGGCGGCGTTGTCGGGCTGCAAATCTCGCGCGTGCGCCAGATATCCCACGGCGCCTTCGAGGTCCGACGACTGATAGGCGAGCTTCGCCAGCCGGATCAGGATTGGCGCCGTCGGCGGCTCTAGTTGCAAATCCTTTTCCAGCCATTCGCGAGCCTCTTTGAACCTGCCCTGCTGCTCTTCTAACGCAGCCAGCGCTTGCACGCCCGCCTTGGATGCGAGGCCGCGCCAAACTAACGTCTTTAGCAGGCGAGTCGCCAGATCGTCCGCCGAATGTTCATGAAGCATGCCGAGAATCGAGAGGACATCCACTTCCCCCAGATCCTCCGCCGCTGACAGTCTTTGAAACGCTCTCTCCGCTTCCGTACGTTTTCCAAGGCCCAACTCGTCCGAACCCAGAACGGCGAGGGCCGCCGCGCGCTGCTGCGCGTCACTTGGCAACCGCGCCAGGTGGGCTAACGACGAGCTGAACTTCCCCTGCCGGTTGAGTAGCCACGCCGCCTGGTAATTGGCTTCCACGTTGTCGGGCTCAAAGTCCAGAATTTTGCGATACACCTCGAGAGCTTTCGCAGTATCTTGTTCGCCCCCGTGCTCCTGAAACAGACGTCCCAGGTTCAGGTACGCGCCGGTGAACCTCGGAGCCAGTTCCACCGCATGGCGGAAATTCGCTTCTGCCGAGGAGAGGTTCTGCTCTTGCGCGTCAATGGCACCGAGGAGATTGTAAATTCGCGGATCCCCTGGAAAGTGCGCACGCAGTTGTTCCAGCGTGCTCCGCGCTCCGTGCAAATCACCCGCTTGGATCAACTGCTGCGCGCGGACGAGATCCGCTTCGCTGGCCGACACCTCCGCCGAAGCCGACACCGCGGCTGTCATCGCGAGAACGGCAAAAAATCGAAGGAAGAAATACGCCATGAAAGAGCGGAACGGCAGCATTATAGCGCCCTCCATCGCTTGACCCAAAAGCGAGCAGTCGCTAGAGTTGTTCGAGATTGCGGAAACTAGCGACGCATTTCTTCCTAATTCACGCGAATCTTGCCGCGCTTTTCAGCCTGGCGGCGCTGGCCCAGGATCCGGCGGAATCTCCGCCGTCCCTCCAACCAGGGCCGTTCGTTTCATCGCTGCCCCTGGCCGAGCCTGCCCGCGCGACCTTGCTCGGAGCAATCGGCCATCGTCAGTACCACGCGGCGGAGGAATTGCTCGCCGAGGAAGCAAAGAAGAATCCGGAATCGCAAGCCCTTCTGCTCGCCCTGGCCAACGTGCTTTTTTTGGACGGGAAACAGTTGAATTCCATCGTTGTCCTCAAAAAAGCCGAACTCCTCGGTCCGTTGGATGAGCGGAACCGCTTTCTTCTCGCGCTTTCGTATATCGCGATTGGCCGAAAAAGCTTGGCGAGCCAGGAGCTCGAATCGCTCCAGCAATCGTATCCGGCTAATGCTGTCTACCCGTACTGGCTCTCGCGATTGGCCTATCGCCAGTTGGACCTGCAGCGCGCCGTAACCAACGCGCAGACCGCCGTTCGGCTCGATCCCAAGTTCATGAAGGCGTACGACCAGCTTGGGCTCTGTTACGCCGGCTTGAATCAGAACGACGAAGCCGTACTAGCCTTCACCGAGGCGATCCGCCTGAACGGCGCACAGGCATTGCACTCGCCTTGGCCATCCATGAATCTGGGCACGCTCTTCATGCGTTTAGAGCGCCTGGACGAAGCCGAATCGCATCTGCGCGATTCCCTGAGCATCGATTCACGTTTTCCAACCGCGCACTTGAGGCTCGGCCAGGTGCTGGAGAAAGAAGAGCGGCTCGACGACGCCGTGGCTGAGCTCGGCGAAGCGGCCCGCCTGGATCCCACTTACCCGGAACCGCACTACGCTTTAGCCAGAATCTACCGTAAGCGGCACAAACAGGAAAAAGCGGAAACAGAATCGCAGCTCTTCCAGGAACTCCGGAACGCGGACAAGGCGAAAGGAATCACCCGGCCGGATTAGACTGGCCTACTGTTTTGTGCCCTTGATCCACTGGAGAATCGTCGCGGGAATACAGCAGGCTGTATTGATGACGCTCACGACACTCTAGAAAAACGGCAAAATGCGGATCGAAAGCACATAGCCAGCTAATTCGACGCCGCCCAGCCGATCAAATTCTTCGCCAACTCACGCAGATAGAAGGGCGCTCGGTCGATTTGACCGGCTGCCACACCAGGTTTCGGTGCGATGTTGCAAGTGCCGAGTTGGGCAAAAACAACTTCCCCTTTTCCGTAACGCCGCACCAGCGCCAGCGGCATGCGCGCCGGGTCCATGAGCGAAACCCAACGCGGCCCGAAAGGCTGATCACCGCTGTAAAACTGACCGGAAGAGACGCTCGGAACCACCGTATACGCTAACTCACGCCAATCCGCAGAGCCGTTGGCGATGGTGGAAAGGATGGAACATCCCGCTTGCATTTCGAACTTCTCGCCAGATAGACCACGCAGCAACGGATGCCCGTCGCTGCTGAACGCGAATTCGGATGGCCGCCGGTGCGAGGTGTCGCTCACAAACTGGATCCCCGCCAAAAGCGGATTTGCGGGCGAACCGCTGCCTGCGTCCCATAGGATCATCCTGCCTCCGCGCTCGACCCAGGCCGAAAGAGCATCGGCATATCGTCGGTACTGAGGCGAGTTCAGGTCATAAACGACCACCACTTTCGCCCGGCGCAGAGGGTCATCACCGAACCGGTAGCTTTGCGCGGACCACCCCGCTTCGTTCCGGTAATGCTCGACGAGCCAATGAAATGCGTTCCCTGCATTGTTCATCGGGCCATCCAGTCCGAGGTATACGAGATCCGCTCCACGTGAAGCCAAGCCCGCCTGTTCGTGATAGAAAGCCGCTTCATGCTCGAAACTATCCGCGACCGTATCCCAGCGGTACCACGTACCCAAGTCTGTCGCCTGGCGATAAGCCGCGCTAGCCAACTTCGCCAGGGCTCGATATTCTTCCAGGCTGGCGTCGAGTTTAGCCAGCATTCGCTCGTAGTGTGCGGGATCAGCGGAGGCCTCGAACCTGCCCTTTTCGATCGCCGCTTCGATCTTTGCCCGATAAAAACGAGCCAACCGGAGAACACACCGGTTGTCGTTCACAAACCTGGCATATTCCTCGGATTCGCGTTTGGCATGTGGTTGCGCTGCCTCGAGTCCGGCTAGAGATTCCTCCGCCAAGGTAACGAACAACTCCGTGAGCGGCACCGGCTCGACGGCTTCGGCGTGGGGAGCGAGGTACTGTTTTACCGACAATGGCGGCGTGCGGCGCACTTCGGCGGAGAGTTTGCCGTAACGTTGCTCGTAGCGCTGCAATGTGAATTCATCGAGCGGCCGCGCCAGATAATCTCCCACTCCTTCCCAGCGATCGGAATGCAGGATACCGTTCAGTGAAGCCTCCTGGCTCACGGCTGTCGGATGATAGTTCATGTTGTAAACGTTGACCAGGTTCTGAATGCCGGGCAGGATGGGCGCGGTCTTGACGTAGTAGTTGTAGATTGCCTTGCCGGCTTCCGGATTGCCAAACTTGTCCGTAAGTTTCTGCCGCCAGAATGCTTCCTCTTCCGCGGCCGGACGTTCCGGCTGCCAACCGTAGCGGCCGAAGGCCTCGATCCAAATTCGGTCGCGGTCGATGACGGATAAGTGAGGGTCTGTCTGGTCGAGCGCATCGGGCCACATCCACGAAGTCATCGGGTACAAATGAAATCCGCTGATACCCATGCTTTTCCAAATGTTGGCCATCTGTTGAATCCAAACAGGCGACCCCCAACGGAAAGGTTTCACATCACCAAGCTCATGCAGATTGACGATATGGCTCTGACCGTAGGAGAGCCAGGTCGCGTGGCGAGGATCGGGATAGGGGCTCACGATCATCTCGGTGTTGTGCTTCATCATCGTGTAGAGATTGTCGTAACTGGGGCGGATGATGTCGCGATAACGGGTTGGATCGATCCACCACTGGCGGACGATCAGTGGAGGCTCCTTCCCGGTGTCCTTAATGCCCGCGACGATCACGTCCCGTACGTATTCTTCGGACTTGATGTGCAGCGCTTCGCCCGCGGTGAGCATCAGGCCAACGCTTGGATACGAATTGACGAATTCACTGACGCAATAGCGCATGTACGCGGCGAGCAAAGGTGTGGAGGCGGGATTCTCCTCGCGCACTCCTTCATTGACGTGCGCCTTGGCGAAGTTGGGGGAGACGTGAATGTTGTAAAAGTGAAACACGGTCCACAAGCCGCGCTTGTCGGCTTCGGCGGTGAACCATTTCAAGTACTCGATGTTCTGCTCGAGTTCCGCGTCACTCAGCATCCGGGCTTCGGGATATCGCGTGAGCTTCAGGAAATAGGGAAACGGATGGCCGTTCCAAAAGAAGATCGTGTTGTAGCGATTGCGGGCGAGCTCATCGAGATAGCGCGTCATCAAAGCGCGGTCAAAGAACCAGGGAAACTCCTTGGGAACGACAGGGAAATTGTAATCACCCTGCTTCATCCAGAAGAGGTTGGTGCCGCGAATACGGAAGGCCGGGCGGTCAGTAAACTCGATGCGTTCGGGAAGCGTCTTCGAAGCGGATACTCGGTTCGCCAATTCCAGACATCCATACAGAACGCCGGATGGATCACTTCCCACCACCAGCCAGTCGTTTCCGATGCGGCGCAAGTGAAACGCCTCGCTATCAATGGCGGCGAAACCGGGGAGACCGGTGTAACCAGCGAAGAGCGCGGAACCGCGTACAGCAGCGATGACGCGGCCACCGGCCGGGAGACGGACCTCAGGGGACGTCAGGACTGCTTCAAGCTGCGACGCGCCGTAGGTTTCCCTCGGAGTAGCGTTCTCATCGAGCGACACACGTATCGCGGCGCCCTGCAAGGGCAGCGCGCAAAGTACCAGGGTTAGCCAGCAGAGTTTCATGTCTTTACTCAAAAACCGATACTAGCGCCGCCGTCTACGGGCAAGATGGTTGCTGTTACGAAGGCGGCCGCAGGCGAGCACAAGTAGACGGCGGCCCATCCGATGTCGTCCAGGCAACCGAGGCGGCGCATGGGAGTGCGGTTGAGGATGCGGGCGGCACGATCGGCATCGCCCGCGGTCGCGGTGCGAACCATATCGGTGTCGATCCATCCGGGAGCGATGCCGTTCACCCGCACATTCGCCTGTGAGAATTCCGCGGCCAAACCCCGGACGAGTCCCAGGTGTGCCGCTTTAGCCGCCGAGTACGCGGCAACCAGGGGAACCCCGATGAGAGCCGCCATGGAGGCAATAAACAAAATGGAACCGTGACGCCGTTCGATCATGCCGGCAGCAACCTGGCGAGTCAGCGAAAACGCGGCGTTCACATGCGTATGCAACACGGATGCGAATTCGGCATCCGAAGTATCGACAGCAGATTTTTTCAGATAATTGCCGGCGTTGTTGACGAGGATGGAAATCGGCCCTTCGCGAGCAGAGATACGGTCTACCAGATGGCCCAGTGACTCGAGGTTTGTGAGATCAGCAACCTCATAACTGGCCTGCTTTCCCAACAGCGCTGTCGCTTGCCGCAGCTTGGATTCGTTGCGCCCCACCAGAACAACGCGCGCCCCCGATCTTACGAAGCATCGCGCCATGCCGAGGCCGAGTCCCGATCCACCGCCGGTGATGAGAGCCAGCTCACCGGTAAGGCCGAAGGGCATCTCAGGCGCGGACGCGATATTCACGAATCGCCTCCTCGCGGAAAGTGACACCGAAACCGGGGCGCTCCGGCACGATCGCGGCGCCGTCACGCACTTCGAAGGGCGCGTCGAGCAAGAGATCGAGCCAGTCGAAGGATTCAATGGCGACGAGGTTTGGTTGCGCCGCAGCGAGGTGCAGATCGTACTCGCGATAGAAATGAGGAGCAATTCGCAGCAGGTGCGAATCTGCGAGCGCGGCTACTTGCCTCCAGCCGGTGACGCCGCCGGCACGAAGTAAATCCGGCTGCACAACCGAGAGGCACCGCGCCGCCACAAGACGGCGGAAAGGCGGCACGCCGAATTCGCGCTCGCCCGCAGCCAGCGGAATATCTGTCGCGTTGGCCAGGCGCGTGTAGCTTTCCAGATCATCCTTCGGAAAGGGCTCTTCAAACCAGTCCAAGCGGAACTCTTCCAGGCGGCGGGCCAGGCGCAGCGCGCGTTCCAGAGTCAGACCCTGGTTGGCGTCGACCATCAATTTTCGGTTTGGCCCAATGGCCTGGCGTACGGCGCGCACGCGCTTGACGTCGCGGTCTTCGTCGCCGCCGATCTTGATTTTGACGCCCGAGAATCCTCGTGAAATATAGCGCGAGATTTCGTCGGCCAGTTGCTCGTCCGTGTAGGAAATCCAACCGCCGCTACCGTACACGGGTACGGCATTTGTGTGCCTCCCAAACAAAAGCGAGACGGGAACGCCCAGTCGACGCCCCAGCAAATCCCAAAGAGCCACGTCGATGGCGGAGGTTCCCCACATCGCCAGTCCTTCGCGGCCGATGTATTCGGTGGCCTGAAGATTGGTCTCCCAGACGGCGCGGATATTGTCCGCATCCATTCCGAGAATGTGGCGCTTTAACTCGAGATCGATCACGCCCTTGAGAAGAGCAGGCCCGTAATCGAACGACAGCATGTAACTCGAGCCGCAGAATTCACCGGCCCGCACTTCGACCAGAATGAGATCCATGAAGCAGAGCACATGCGTGGCATCGGCGATGGGCGGGGAGATGGGAACACGCAGCCACTCCGTCCGTACATCGTCGATTGTCATAGCTTTGGTCGAGCGGAATAGCCCTTCGATTCATAGCCGCGGATCATAGCGTCGCAGGCTTCGCGCCAACGAAGACCGTCTTCGGGGGGGATTTTTCCAGGCCAGATGCTGACGTAGATGTACTGTAGGTCGCAATCGCCGACATTTTCGACGTGGTGTTGCGTATTCAAAGGCACGTAGGCGACGGCGGGAGCGGCAATCTCGGTGGTTTCGCCGCCGATGTGAACGCGAGCGCGGCCTGACACCACGAAGTACATCTGGACGAAAGTCGCGTGGGCGTTGGGCGGCGTGGCGCGGCCGGGAGCCACGGATTCAAGCGCGGCCTCAAAACACTGCGTGTCGTCGCGCGGGATCAGCATCGTGTACAGATTTCCCGCACACAGGAACTGCTCCCCCTCGTCCAGCCTACGGCAGATCATCGTTCCCTCGATTTCATTTCAACGAGCAAGGGGCGGCAGGTTTCGCGCTTCATGAGCTTCGTGGGCAAGGCCACCTCGGGAGAACGCTGCCCCTTCAGGCCGATTTTTGCGATGGCCATTTTGGCCAATT
>Ga0335071_10000555_pt1 | contig 41101 bp, 46 predicted proteins | sample Lox_Sample_15_FD_206724 | JGI IMG/M metagenome (GOLD analysis project Ga0335071, IMG submission 206724) | Soil microbial communities from Loxahatchee National Wildlife Refuge, Florida, United States - Lox_Sample_1.5 | ecosystem: Environmental > Terrestrial > Soil > Wetlands | place: USA... | reverse complement strand
CTCACGCCCTCATCCCGTAGTTTGTCGACGGCGACTTCGGCCTCCTTACCAAGCGTGCCCATGGATATCACGATCACGTCGGCATCTTCGCAGCGGTAATCCTCGGTGAACCCGTAGGACCTCCCGAATCGTTTCGCGAACTCGCGCTGTGTTGCATCGATGATGCCGACAGAGTCCCGCATCGAACGTTCCATATCCCACCGGAATTTGAAATGTTCGTCCGGACCTGTCAGCGTCCCATAGCCTCTCGGGTGACTGGTATCGATCGCGTGGGGGAGTTGCATCGGCGGGATGAAATCGCCAAGGTCAACGGTTTCGAGCGACTGGATGATGTGGCTTAGCAGGAATCCGTCGAGGTTAATCATAACCGGGAGCAGGACGTCGTTATGTTCGGCGATCCGGAATGCCATGAGAGTTGCGTCGTAGGCTTCCTGGACCGTACTCACATATACCTGGAGCCAGCCGGTATCCCGTTCCTGCAGGGAATCGGTATGTTCGGCCCAGATATTCCACCCCGGCCCGAGCGCCCTGTTCACGTTGGCCATAACGATGGGAAGGCGGGCCCCGGCTGCCCAGTTCACCATCTCGTGCATGTAAAGAAGACCGTGCGAGCTGGTGGCCGTGAAGGTCCTGACCCCCGTGATGCTTGCACCGATGCAGGCTGCCATTGCCGAATGTTCGCTTTCGACCGGGATATACTGGCTGTCGAGCTGCCCTGAAGTCACGTACTCTGCGATCTGCTCGACGATCTCGGTCTGCGGAGTAATGGGGTATGCAGCGATTACCGATGGTGACGCCTGCCTGACCGCAGCGGCGACCGCCTTATTGCCTGTTGCGACGGTCAGCATACGCCCTCCTCCTCGAGGCTCAGGCGTTTCGCATTCTTTTTTGCCATCGCCACGAGCATGTCCATCGATTCCCTGCTGATACCCTGGAACCGCCCCTGGAGACTGAGATAGTCTTCAACCGGTGCAGGTTTGATCATGGCAGCCTTGGAGGGCCCGTTTATCGTCACCTTGCCGTATTCGCGCTCGTAAAGGATCCACATCCCCGTTTTTACCGCGAGCTTCCCGATCTCTACTGTCTGTTCGGTCGGATATCGCCATCCGGGCGGGCAGGGTGCAAGGATATGGATAAAAGTCGGACCCCTGATGGATAGTGCTTTACTGACTTTTTTGAAGAGGTCCTGGGGATATGCACTGCATGCGGTGGCCACATACGGCGGATTATGAGCCTCGATGATCCTGTCGATATCCTTCTTGTTCTGCGGCTTGCCGCCGGGGGTCGTCGTCGTCCTCGCACCGGATGGCGTCGAACCCGATCGCTGCATGCCGGTATTGCCATAGGCCTCGTTATCGTAGCAGATATACAGGAAATCAGTTCCCCTTTCGAAAGCCCCTGACAGCGCCTGGATCCCAATATCGACGGTCCCCCCGTCTCCGGCATAGACTATGACATTGGTCTTTTTACCCGATGTTTTAAATGCCTCCCTCATGCCTGATGCACAGGCGGCCGCTGCGGCAAATGCCACGTTATAGACCGGGACGTCGATCGCGGTATTTGGATAAATTCCCTGTAATACTGATGTGCAGCATGCAGGCACTACCAGCACCGAGTCGCTGCCCGCGGCTTTAAGGACATAGCGGAGCACGAGCGACGAACTACACCCTGCACACGCTGATGAACCCTTAAAAACAAATTCCTGTTTTGGAATTTCCGTCATGAAAATCGCATTAAATATAGTTTCGCGATCGGTATTAATGCTATTATTATTGATCCGGGTTTTGGATCGCAAAAAAAATTCACGAGACACCTGCCCTGACCAGGAATCCGGGAGACCAAACTCTTTCGCCACCCCTGACGGCTTCGCCCCGGGTCCCTTCGTTACCGGTACAGGTCAACGGTGAAACCTGCATTTTGGAGGATTTTTTTGACCTGAAGGTCCCATGTACCGTCATGCTCCGTGGACAAGGCTGCGATCTCTGCGTTCCATAGTTCCCGAAGACCGGGGTCATCAGAAGAGAGGCTCCTCCTGCCTTTGACGGTCCCGGCAACCTGCCCGTCCGGGCGATAGATCCTCATCCTGCAGCACTGAAACTCCCTGCACAGCAGGGGTCTTGTCTGGTACACCGCACATGCATACTCTTCCGGCATCCTGACGAGGAAGGCGCAGCCTTTACCCTGCTCCCTCCCCCGGGCCTCCTGGAAGAACGGGACACAGGGAGCTTCGATATGCACAAGGGAGAGATTGCCCGAGATCACATCGCGACAATAATAAGCCCTCGGTCCTGCCTTTCTCTCTATCCTGATCGTGTTTCCAAGAGATACACAGCATGCACCGCAACGGGTGCATGCAAACTTCCCGGGACCCGCTGTACGGCTGTCAGTCATCAGGACTCCCTCCCCGATAAACCCGGGTTTCGCGTGTTTTTAATGATTTCCCGGGAATACCCCTCATCGGCAGGCAGGCCTGATCCGGGGCGACAGGTCCGGGTCCGCTTCCGAACACTTCATAGATCCGGTCCATCACATGATGGTACCCTTTCCTGTCTGCTATTCCGGCAGTCCTCCGTCCACCTGGATTCATGGGTATCCATGTGATATCATGGCCGATATCCCATAATACGAGACCCTCGGGAGGGGCGGGGTGAAGGCCTTTGTCAGGGGCACAGGCATCCCGGAGTCTCTCTTCGATCTCGTCGGCGCCACAGGTGCCGGCACCGGTAGCGGCGAGCGCTGCTGCCATGCACCGTACCATGTGCCAGAGAAAACTCTGTGCCGTAACTTCGAAATACACGATATCGCCATCCATGGCAACCGAAGCAGAAAGGACGCTCCGGATCGGGTTTTTTTCCGAGGCTTTTGCAAAACCGGAAAAATTATGGGCCCCTTCGAACAATGCCGAGGCTGCATTCATGGCCCTGACATCGAGTCCGTCCTCGCTGAAATAATAGCGGTATGTCCTCCACCTGGCATCGTACCGGGGGTGGAACTCCGGCGATACCCGGGAATAACCAGTACACCAGAGATCGAAGGGGAGCTGGATGTTGAGGGTCGCAATGGCACGGTCGGGATACCTCGTCGTAAAGGCCACCACCTGGCCAAGGGCGTGAACTCCACGGTCGGTCCTCCCCGATGAGACAAACCAGGCAGTGCGCCAGTCGTCGAATAACCCGAGCCTGGTGCAGGCGGCGATGAATTCACCCTCAACCGTTCTTAATCCCGGCTGGAGCTGGGAGCCCATGAAACGCTCCCCAAAATAAGCTATCCTGAATGCCAGTCTCACGGGCGACGGTACACCCTGCGTTTCAGTTTCTTCCATGTATTTCGTAGCGATTGCCTCGTATAGGTACGGAGGGGCGTCATCCTCCCGGTCGCATAGGAGTTGCCTTGTTTGATCGCCTTAAGAATCGACGCCACATCGGGATCGGCATCAACGAGCGTCTTCCCGTACCCGAGATACCGGGCATTGTGGGCATCGCTTCCCCCTACAACAGGTTTTCCCAGTCTGCGTGCAACTTTGGCGGCTTTCCTGTTCGCGGCCCCAACGATATACCTGCTGTTGAAGGCCTCGACGGCGTCTACTGCATTGATTGCCGCACGGAAGTGACGGGCGACCCCGTGCCTCCACATGTGGTAGGGGTGAGGTAAGATCAGGACGGCACCCTGTTCCCGTGCCATCGCGATCGTGTCGAGGACGTCCAGCCCGGCAGGATACCGGACAAGGGTTCCCAGAGCAAGAAGGTGGCCTTGTTTCGTTGAAATCTCGATACCGGGAATGATAAGGACATCGGTCTCGATCGTGAGCGCCATTTTTGCGCCATCGATGGTATCGTGGTCTGTTATTGCAATGGCGTCGAGGCCGATTATTTCCGCCCGCCTGATAATTTCCTGGATACTGCTCTCGCCATCCTTGGAGTAATTGGAATGGACATGGAGGTCGCAGACGATCATCGGATAGTACAGATGTTGGTTTCCCGGTTAATAAGTAACGCTCAAAAGCTGGTGAAAGGATACCCGCATTCGACCCTGTCCGGTACGAACTATCGGCAGCTTTATCTGTTAACGATGTTAACCACGATGTATGACAGGAACAACACTGCCACCATCGTCAAAAACGGTCCTGTCCCTCCTTGAACAGGGCGGTGCGATGACCCACAAGGAAATCGTCAGGATGAGCCACCTTGCCCCCCGGACAGTCCGGTATGCACTCAAGAAACTGAAGGAAAACCACCTCATCATCGAGAAGTTCAACTTCAAGGATGCCCGGCAGATCATCTACCAGGGAAAAGTGCCCCAGGTGACTGCATGAGCGAAAGCCCATGCAATATAATGAAATGTGATTCAGTGGCCCGGGATTATCTCCCGGGCATCAGGGCCGAGATGGTTGCCCGCCTCGTCAATGGCCGGGGTATGAGCCAGAGCGATGCAGCCCGTCACCTCGGGGTAACGCGTGCCGCCATATCGCAGTACATGAGCAGGAAACGCGGTGCCGATATTACGCTCTGCAGCGAACTCGATCTTCTGATAGACCGCTGGGCATTGGCGGTTACGACAGGAGACGAGCCGATTACTATCTGTGATGTCTGTAAATGTGCGATGAAAAAGTCATAACCTCATCCGGGATCTTTTTTCTGGTTTATTAACCGATAGTGAAGTTCTCATCAGCGCGAAACTATTAAACGGATACCTTTTCCAATTTGCCGGGAAGAAAAAAAAGTTCCATAACCTTTTATTATCAGGATCCCAAGGAACCATATGCGAATCCTCCTCCCTACGGGTTCCCAGACTCTCGACATTGTCAGGCATGCGGCGCGTGGTTTCGATGCCGATATTGTCGTTACCGGTGAGGTGGCAGCATTTCTTACGCCAGACAAGCTCGAATCGCTCGTGAAGTCAGGAAATTACGATATGGTGATCGTTTCCGGTCTCGTCACGGCATCGTTCGACTCGGTGGAACAATCTACCGGCACCCCGGTGTTCAAGGGCCCGAGGCATGCAGCCGACCTAGGCCGGGTCCTTTCCATGATCGGCAGTATCCCCCTTTCCCGGACGGTACCGGCCGACGAATTCATCAGCGGTGTCCAGCGTGAGGAGGCAATGCGGAATGTCGGCAGGAGCGAACTGGCGGCGACGTTTGCCTACACAGTCAGGGGGGTGAAAATCGGCGGGAATTCCCGGATGAAAGTACTTGCAGAGATTATGGATGCTCACCGCGTCCCTGACCTCAAATCTGCCGTCGAAATTGCTTTCTCATCCGGGGCAGACATAGTCGATCTCGGGTTCGGGTTTGATGCCGGAGAACCTGATGTCGTCCGTTGTTTCGATGAGGTATCGGCATGCGACGGGCCGCTGGCCATCGACACCCAGGACCCGGCCCTTATCGCAGCAGGGCTCTTCAGGGCCGATTTCGTCCTTAGCCTGCATGACGGCAATATCCCGCTTGTCGGTCGGGAAGTCGCTGATTCAGGGGTGGTCGCGGTGGTGGTCCCCTGTAGATCCGATCTTTTGGAAAACATCAGGATGGCAGAAGATGCAGGAATATCCTGCATTATTGCCGACCCGGTGCTGCAACCCGCAGGATCCGGTTTCGTCAGGTCACTGGGGAGCTTTTCCGGGAATGCCTATCCTGTTTTTTTCGGGGCCGGGAATGTGGTCGAACTGATCGATGCGGATTCGATAGGCGTCAACTGCCTGCTAGCCGCGGCGGCAAAAGAGCTTGGCTGCTCGGTACTATATACGAGCGAACATTCCGACAAGACCAGGGGATCGATCCGTGAAATGCGGAGAGCGACCGAGATGATGGTACTCTCAGAAGATCGCCCCTATCCGAAGGACCTCGGCATCGACATGCTTACCATCAAGGAGAAGCGGAGAAGGAGAGAACCTCCCCTGTCCTATTCTTCAGTATCCGATGCCGGGCCATGCAGAAATGACCTGGTCTACGATCCCCGCGGGAACTTCAGGATAGGAATCGAAGGCGATTCGATCGTCGCCGTGCTGGACCAGAGGGCTGTCAGAGGACGTTCGTGGATGGAATTATTCTCTGCAATTCTTGAGGCCGGCGATGTGTCGCTCCTCGATCACGCGGCATATCTTGGAAAGGAATTGTATAAAGCCGAACTCGCGATCAGGTTTGGAAGAAGCTTCGAACAGGACGGGGAGTTCTGATCCCGGACCGGGTAAAGAAATGGTCCCGTGCATTCAGCATCCGTATTTCCGGATGGGTCAGATCCGTGGGGTGGATCTGACCGGTATGGGGCAGCGGATACCTTTTTCAGGGCTCCCGATCTGAGTTATAAGCATGGTACGACAGGTCCATGCAGCACACATCCTTGTCAAAACAGAGGCCCAGGCAAAGGATATGCTCAAGAAACTGAACAATGGCGAGAGCTTCGATCAACTCGCGAAGAGCTATTCATCCTGCCCTTCGGGGAAGAACTGTGGCGACCTTGGCTGGTTTGGCAAGGGGCAGATGGTGCCCGAATTCGAAAAAGCTGCCTTCGAGGGAGCTGAAGGGCAGGTCGTCGGCCCTGTAAAAACGCAATTCGGGTACCATATCATCAAAATTCTTGGGAAAAGATAGTACCATGGATTGGGTTAGGGGCCGAAACATCCTCTAACCTTAATCACCCTGTCAGACAAATAGTATCCGATGCAAATCCTCGGGGTCAGCCGGCTGCTGATTGACCTGATGTGCCAGGTTGCACAGGCAAACCATCCGCATGAATTCGTCGGGGTCGTTATCGAACGTGAGGGGATTATCGAAGAGCTGAACCTTCTCCCGGGAACGACGACAGGAGAAACAAGTGCAAGTCTATTCTATGATATGATGCCGCTCGACCCCCACGTCGCCGGGAGTGCGCACAGCCACCCAAGCGGTGCGATACGGCCCTCTGATGCGGATCTTAATTTTTTTCCGAGGATCGGGAGATATCATTTTATTATCGGGTATCCTTATGGAGAGAATGACTGGCGTTGCTTTCACACCAACGGGAAGCTGGCCGAAATAGAGATAATACCATGACGAAGGTCGTAGCAACCGGTACGTTCGACATTATCCATCCTGGGCACCTCTTTTACCTCGCTGAGTCCAGGAAGCTCGGGGACGAGTTGTATGTCATCGTGGCGAGGGATGCAAACGTCAGGCACAAACCAAGACCGGTGATCCGGGAGGAGCAGCGGAGAAATATTGTTGCATCCTTAAAACCGGTCGATTATGCGGTCCTCGGCGACCTTAATGATATGTTCCGGCCGATTGAGGAGATACGCCCCGATATTATCACCATCGGCTATAACCAGCACTTCGACACCGAACGGCTGAAAAGAGACCTCCTGGATCGACATATCATGGCCGACGTTGTCAGGATCGGGACCTATTCCAAAGACCCGTTCTGCAGTTCCCGGTTGATCGTTGCTGAAATCCTGAAACGAGCAGGGTGTAATCCGGAAACGGAAGGTTAACAACCGATCCTCTTCAGGCCGATGACTGCCGTTTGTATGGTCGCCGTACAGAGATCCGAAAAATAACGATTTACCATCCCGGATATCTCGTGTCTGCTTAATAATTCCTGATCCCGGGAAACCTCCATACACCCAATAGGTTCCGGTTTCCCATGCAGCTTATCTCCTCCCGGAACCTTGGCAACCTATTTATATTAATACATAAGATTTAGCGGTTACAGGACTCTGTTCCCCAGTGGAGATTCAGGAAACGAGGAATCATTATGCCAGATTTTGCAACTGCGTTCACGGTAAAGGCGAGCGACAGGATACTCACTCATAACGAGCTTGTCAGAGCTATCCGACTTATGATCGCTGACGAATTCGAAGCTGTCCAGGTATATACCCAGCTTGCCGAATCGATCGATAACGAGCTTGCCCGGGAGGTGCTCCTCGATATCGCCGACGAGGAACGGGTTCATGCCGGTGAATTCCAAAGGCTTCTTTTCGAGCTCGCACCCGGCGAGAAGGAATTATATGCACAGGGTGCGGTTGAAGTAGAAGAGAAAATAGCAGGCCTTGTACAGAAAGTTCCGGGTACTACTGGAAGCGGACAACCGGCCCCCGGCGAAATGACTGTAGGATCATTGAAGAAATAACAAAGGAGGTTAATCATGTCACACCATTATCTTGGAAGGGAAGACGCACCGGTTGCTGAAGGAACCTGGAATGCCATCGATACCGTAGTGACCGAAACGGCAAAAAGCGTGTTGTCAGGGCGGAAACTGCTCCAGGTCGAAGGGCCGTTCGGGTTTGGGTTGAAGGTGGTTCCGCTTGGCGATATGGAGAAGGGAGGAATCGGGACAAGCGGGATACTGCCGCTCGTATCGGTCTCCAGGAGTTTCTCCCTGGGTAAACGCGACATCGCCGCCTATGAGCGGGATAACCTCCCGGTTAACTGGGAAAAGGTCGCCATGGCTGCGATCGAGTCTGCAAAGGAGGAAGACGCGATAATCTTTAGGGGGACCGGCCAGGTCCAGGGCCTTCTCAATACCAAGGGTTCGGGAAGCGTTTCGCTCTCATCATGGAATACCATCGGGAAGGCATCAGACGACCTCATCAAGGCCGTGACCCACCTTGACGAGGCAGGCTTCCACGGGCCCTATTCTCTTGCCCTTGCACCGGCCCGCTATAACCTGCTGCTCCGGAGATATCCCCAGGGCGGCACAGAACTCGAACACCTGCAATCTATCGTCGGAGACGGCGTAATCAAGGCTCCTGTGCTCGAGGAGGGGGGCGTCCTCATCGCATCAGGGAAACAGTATGCATCGATCGTTATCGGTCAGGACCTGAAGACCGGGTTCATCGGGCCGACACTTGAGACCCTGGAATTTTCAATCACCGGGAGCCTCGCCCTGATGGTACGGGCACCGAAAGCTATCTGCGTGCTTAAGTAGGACCTGCAGATATTCTCTTTTTTTCGGCTCTCAGGAATCTTTTTTTCCAAAAAACTGTTCAGAAAACGTAAATGTGTCACCTTCAACAGGAGAGAATTTGCACCCCTCGTCCCATACGTTCATGATAGTCATCAGGCAGAATTACCATCGGGATTAGAATAATCTGTGAATGTACCGTCAATATTCAAATCGGGACGCCACAGCGGCAGGGCAGAACCAGGGATGGAAAGATAGTTCAGTTTTTTTTATGGGGACAAGAAATGAAGAACATCGGAAAAAAACGATGAGCAACATTAATTCAGGATGTCAGCCGAGCCAAAAAATGATTAATAAAACGGTTCCAGAGTGCATTGGAAAAAATGGTATGTGCGGAGTGTCCCCAGGTCTTATTTCCGGGATATCCTCTCTGGTGCCGTCACCGTAATCAGGATAACAACCCTGTTTCCTATATCCTGAATTTTGCAGTTTCTGCCGAGAAACCTACATTGAATGCTTCAACATTTTTCATTTCAATCCGGGTCTGAATGATTTGCCAGTACCTTAAAAATTCCCTTCAATTCTTCACACATCGTGTTGTCCCCGGATATGATGTCTATTGTAATAAGAAAATGATAATACCATATAAATTCATTATCAGTCTGGGGAGGGAATAACGTGAAATTAAGATGGTGGATGGTAGTTGTCGCACTTATCATCGTCCTGGTTGTCGGATTCTACATCCGGTGGAAGTTCTGGAGTGGAATTTTCTGACGATAAATAGCGTTATTTTCGTCTCATTCAGGTCATGAATCTGCGATTATTTTTCCGTCGTAAGACCCGCCCCGTTTCTTCTTGAAATAAAATTTGAATCCCTCTTCCCTTTGATTAGCTCCCTGTTGTTCACAGCCTGCCTTTTAACCGATAAAGGGGCAGATATTTTACAATCGCCTTAAAAAATATATATGCACTTACTATATTCAGACTAAGGAAATATTTTGAGAATTATTACTGTGCAAAAAGACAAAAAGCATAGGCACGTCACACTCACATTCAGGTTTATTTCTTTGACACAATTATTTGATGAATCTGATACACGACCTCTTCTGGAAAGGGAAATTTCCGAACATGCGGAGGAGATCTTGTCCGGGTATGTCGACGAGTATTATCTGAAAGAACCGATGGATCTCGTAATTGAACTACCTGAGAAAGAGATCCCTCCAGATGCTTATTTGATAATTCCCGCAACGATTAAAAGACATTTTACCCTTCTCTTACCGGAGTTGGATCACAAAAAGAAACTTGTGAAACGGAGTGGAATCGAAAGCGGAATGATTGCATTGCTGAATGCTGTCCTTGCGACTATTTTTGTATACTTATTTAGTGTTAACCTCGTTACCGAAACATGGTATACGGTCATGATAGGATTCATTCTCGTCATTGCAAATTGGGCATCATTCTGGGCAACCTATGAAATTTTCTTTTACGATTACCGCGACGTCATTAAGAAAGTACGCAATTATAAAAAGATAATTAAAAGTCCCCTCATCATCGTGGGGTACCAGAAATAGTCCTTGAACGGGTGAGATTTTATCGGGAACCCATTTATCGTGAACGAACACCAGTGAAGTAATAATATGGACTGGAAAATAATAGCGATCCTGATTTTATTGTTTCTCTCAGGTTTTGCTATTTCTCTTGCGGCCTACGTTATAGGTGTATTTCATATCGATATCGAAGTTGCTGTCGCACTCATAGGCGGGCATAATCCGGTGCTGGACGCAATTATGGCTGCAGTAAGTTTTTTGGGAGACAGATTTGTCCCGGTTATTTTGGTTGCAACAGTTGCAGCCATTTGCGCTGTAAAAAAGAAATGGGTTGACACGGTTTTTGTGGCACTTACTCTTATCAGTAGCGCTGCAATCGCCGGTACATTAAAAGCGATTATCGGCCGCCCCAGGCCGCCAGGTTTCTCTCTTGACCCGTATGATCTCTTTCAGCCGTTTAACCAGTATTCCTATCCCAGTGGACATGTCCTTTTTTTCGTAATATTCTTTGGCTTTTCCGGATTCCTTGCCTGGAATTATCTGACCGGATGGAAACGGTGGCTATCACTTATAACCTGCATTTCTCTGATCACCCTTATCGGTCCTTCCCGTATCTACCTTGGTGAACACTGGATTAGTGACGTGATCGGGAGTTATATTATCGGCACTTTCTTCCTCATAATCCTGATTCTCCTGTACATGCTGACAGAATCCCGGAATGTTAAAATACTGAAAAACATGGGTAACGGCACAGGAAAAATTTGAAAACTGCATATACCATCCTATTTCTCCCGGCCCCACCGGGAGTTAACAAATGAGGGATAAGTATCAAAACGACAACAAGTAATTCCTATCGAAACGTAAATTTATCGGCAATGCTTTCTGTGTGTCACAGGTTAATGCTGCTAATCCGCAATTTTCTCCTCGCCAGGTTTTTCTTTTAATTTTCGCAATAAAAAACCCATCATAATCGCAACAACTGACGAAACAACAAGCAGCGAGATCATATACTGGTTGAGGCTTGAAAGCACCGCAATCAACAGGATAGCAGTCAGGGGCACCCCTAACACAAGCGTGATAACTGCCACTTCAAGGCATAAAACAAATATCCCGACAGGTACACCGGGAAATGCAAGGCTTAATGCGAGACCTGTCATGGTGCAGGCAAATATTGTGGGAAATATGGGACCCCCGAGATATCCACTTTTAAAAGATAATGCCAGAAGTACGAACTTAAGCGCTGCCATGACGAGCAACATTGCAATTCCAAACTGGGCTGGATTCCCGATAATCGAATGAATTGATGCCTCTCCTGAAAACATCAGTTCAGGGATGATATAACAGACTCCCCCGATTATTACACCTGCAAAGAGGATACGGGTAATAATACGTTCTTTAAACGTTTTTTCAATGGCATATCCCATACCCCGCATCAGCAGTCCGACCAGCATGGCAATTATCGCCCCAAGAACACCAAGAACAACTGCATAGATTACGTACGGCAGGGTAACTGTGTCGATGGCGGGAAATACCATCAGACGGTAAAATGATTGCAATCCGAGCAGGGAAAAGAACAAAAAACCGATGACCCCGGCAAGCATATTCCAGACCAGGAATTTCAGGGCATCTTTTTTTCCGACATTGAACTCTGTTGCAAATATCGCAGTGAAGAGGGGACTACCCACAATGCCGTTATATGCTGATGCCAGAGCAGCAACGTCAAATCCGAGTGAGGCCTCGCTGATAATGTTAAGTTTATTCCGGATCCAGGCCGAAATTTCCATGATAAGTATCGCTATAGGGCCTTCGGGTCCTACACTGGCCCCCGAAAAAAGGGAGAGAAATGATGATATCAGGGTACCAGGGAACCTTTTATAATCGGAATGAGCACTATCGCCCTTCATTGAATCCGTCAGATTGCCATGGATTACATCGGGAGCGTTTAAATATTTCAGACAAAGGCCAACCAGTAAAGAGAAGAATAGAACAAATACCGGGATCGTCCAGCGGTTGTCCTGCATAAATCCGTTATTCCAGATTACTGCATTCAATGCCTCGTATGTTTCAAGCCAAACCGCTGTAAATACGATGGCGATAACTGCAATCAAAACAATCTGCCATATTTTTGGGTTGATATATGGTTGTTGCGAATGATCATCAGTCAACAGAAACAGTCCGTTAATTTCTTCTTGGTGGTTTCTATTTAATAATTCTTTGACGTTATCGGTTTCATCGATCAAAAGAAAAAATAAGGGTAAGATCGTATTTTATCACTTTAAGCTTCGCGGTGAATACCCTACAAATATCGTTTTCGCAATTTGATGTTTGGATCCAAAGAACGCAAGAACCAGGTAAAAAAAAAATTTGAAAAGAATATCTCCCTCATATCTTGTGTGCCCGGGATTACGCCGTTTCCCCTGTCCCGATGGAGGCGATATTCCAAGGAAATCAAGGAAACCCGAGTTTCAATAGCATCTGACAAACTTCCCTTTCATTCGGGGGAGATATTGATTGCAGCGATTTTTATTTACCGCATTATCAACAGGGTTAATCCCGAAGGTTCCCGGAAATCGAATAATTTGACCATATTGAAAAAGGTCCCCGGAACATCGTTGTTTAAGTTGGACGCGGTGGTTTCGATACTCAATCGGTGAACCAGACCGCTGCACATCTTATCCGGCTCAAAGGTCCTGTAAACCGATGTATACCGGTCCATATTTAAGAAGACGGGATGCGAATGAGTTACTGGATTTCCTGTTCTTTTCCGGTGGTCCCCGGAGAAGAAGATTGATCCTGAACCGGATGGGAAATTTCCCCGAGTATCAGGACTGTCCCCTTCTTGTCGAGCGGCTTGTTGTCATTTCCGCATTTTGGGGAGTATATACAGGAAGGGCATCCGGTTTCACAACCACAGGTGCTGACCATGCCATGCGTGGAACATGCGATGGTCTCGAATTGTTCGTAGGCATTTTCCGCGAGACCTATCCCCCCTTCGTAGGCATCATAAATAAGGACGGTGGGGTCTCCGGTACCTGGGAAGTTAGGGCTCGAGAACCCGCCAATATCCTTGCGGTCACACATGACATAGAATGGCATCATCGCGATGATGGCATGTTCTGCACCATGCAGGCTCCCTCCGCAGTCGAAGTCTCCTGTCGTCAGCTTCTGGCAGGTCTCTTCAGGGACCCTGAACCATAAAGCCCTGGTGTGGAATTGTAGCGGTGGCAGATCGAGCGGTTCGACGCTGAGGGTCGTGTCATACCTGATAATCCGGTAGGCATTGACCTTTTCGGTCACCAGGACATCCCCAAACGACAACCGGTAGTTTCCGATCTCCCTGTTGCAGATCTCGCTGACGATCGCGACCGACACGGACTGGAGTACCTTTGTGTAGTAATCGACGTCGGTATGCTCGACCCTGGCTATTTTTCTTTTTATGTCGAGGGACCGGACCAGGTATTTTTCTCCCTGGTGATACAGGATTGCGCCCGTATGTGCTTCGCGGAACGCCTGAGACCGGTCCATTGTTTCGATAGTCGTTCCATCCAGGACAATTTTGAACAGGTCGGAGGTGATATTTGAAATACCGGCCATTTCCGTCGGTCTCTGTGTCCCCGAGTAAATCCATCCCCGCCGGGTCCTGCAGACGAGTTGTTCGCCTGATAGCGAGATCAGCAGGTCTCCGAGATCGTTGCCGAAGAACTCGGCGTCGACCTCGGGGACGAGCGGGATTTCGGCCGATGCACAGAGCACCTGGCCGGACAGGATATACGGGTTTTTAAGGTCGATGATGGCCTGTTCATGGGAAGCGGAAAAAAACATTGCCGGATGGTTCATAAAATACTGGTCGAGCGGGTCAGGATTAGCAACAAGAACTGCAAGCGAATCACCAGATGACCGGCCGGCCCGACCGGCCTGTTGCCAGGTCGACATAATCGTCCCGGGAAAGCCCGTCATTATCACAGCGTCCAGCATGCCGATATCGACGCCCAGCTCGAGAGCATTCGTCGATACGATCCCCTTCAGTTCTCCGGTTTTCATGAGGTTCTCGATAGCCCGCCGCTCTTCTGCAAGATACCCTGCCCTGTATGCCGATACGAGCGAGGGGTCTCCCTTGCGTTCCCTGATAATGCTGTCCCTGACCTGGAGCGTAATAATCTCGGTAAGTTTTCGCGATCCGGTGAAACAGAGGGTATTTATTCCTGCATCAAGGCACGCGCCGAGGATCTTTCCACTTTCTTTATAGGGTGCAGAATCGCCGGGACCGCCGGAACAGGGATTATAGAGGATGAAATGTTTCGGACCATGCGGAGAGCCGTCGGCCGATATGCATCTTACCGATTTTCCTGTCAGTTTCTCTGCAAAGGCAACCGGATTTGCTATCGTTGCCGATGAGAGGACGAAGAGCGGGTCCTTCCCGTACTGCCTGCAGATACGCCTGAGCCTCCTGATCAGGAATGCCATGTTCGACCCGGATACACCACGGTGCTGGTGTGCCTCGTCGATCACGATGACCGCGAGGTTCCGGTAAAACGAGGCCCACTGGTGGTGCCACGGGAGCAGGCAATGGAGCTCATGGGGATTTGAGATAACAATTCGTGAGCGGTTCCTGATCGTCACCCGTTTATCTCTCGGCGTATCGCCGTCATAAACGGCTGGAAACGCCTCGATCCCGGTCAGCAGTTCCATTTCCAGCAGTGTCTTCAGCTGATCATGGGAGAGGGCTTTTGTCGGGTACAGGTATAGTGCAGTGGCCCTGGGATCATTGTTGAGAATTTCGAAAACAGGAAGATTGAAGGCGAGGGTTTTTCCCGATGCGGTCGCCGTCGTAATGATGACGTCTTTCCCATCCCTGACTGAATCGACCGCTTCGCACTGGTGACGGTAGAGATGGAGGTCCCGTTGCTGGAGGTAATCTGCAATCGGCTTGGGAAATGGTCTTGAACACGCCCTGAAGACTGCTTTTTTTTCGGGGATCGCCTCGACATGGACCACTTTCCCTAAAAATTCAGGCGACGTATGTAACATGCCGACGATCTCATCAACACCCATACCTGTTCCCCCCAGACACATGGGTAAGAAGCCTTGCAAGGGTGACGACATCTTCCCTGTTGTGGCCGACAACCGGGATCAGTGGCCCCGGGTTTCCGGTCCGCTGGTATGATTCGTAAAATTCGGGGACCAGGCTACCAGGGATATCGACTGCCCTGCTGTTATCGAGGACATGTCGCTCGATGGTTGCGAGCCTGCAGTCCTGGACCATTCCCCTGTACATGCGCCGTGATACATGGAGCAGGTCGATGTGGAACCCTGCCCGGACGGTCGACGTGCCATAGAAAGCACTCCTCGATATGAGATAGGGAAGATCGAAGGCCTTACCGTTGTAGGAAACCACGACCGGTTTTTTCCGGACATGTTCGATCGTTTCGGTAAGAGCTGCCAGTTCCTCCTCCATATTCCGCACGAGGTACTGAAAGACGACGAGTTTCCGGTTCTGGAATTCGGCAAGTCCGAACAGTATGATCGGCCTTGAAAAAAACCCAAGTGTTTCCAGGTCGACAAACAAGAAACCATCCTGTCCGTGCAGGGCAGAAGAGAGAACGGCCTGCGGGTGGGAAGGGGGATGCCGCATCCTGACCAGATCGATGATTTCTTCCGGGACCCCCCATCCGATGATATTCTCACAGATTTCCGCATCATGTCTGAACGTTTTATTATGTCTCAAATCTTCGATGCTCCGGTAACCTCTTCTCCGGAGCAGACCTGCTTTCACGGGACCTATCCCCCGGACAAGAGTGAGATCGTTCATAAGTATTCCCCGTATCTCCGCAGGAGACGGCAGGGGGAACTCTTCAAAAATCTCAGTTACCATACGAAAACACGAGCCGTCGGGGGTATCCAGCACTTCACCCGAAAAGACATCCCCGATGCCTAAACCTGCATACCGTTCCTCGAGGTCGGTTTTCATCTCCTGCAGTTGCCGGTATTGGGACTCGAGAATCGATGAACCCGGAAACCCTGCCCTGAACACCGAGTCGTTTCTCGCAATGGCCGGCCCGGAACAATTCCGTGCCGAGAGTTTCCAGTGTCTGCTCACCTCGTCGAAACCGGTTGCAGGGATCATTATTATATGAGCATGTATGACACCCGTGATTTCAATGGATAGGCAGGTGGTGTGAAAGTGAGATCTTCTGTCCCGAACAAAGCGGGGGGCCGGGCTCAGCGGCCGAAACTCCGGCTCCGGCCGGTTGTCCCATCGACAGAAACGACATTAAGGAACCATATCAAATGAGCTTGGTACCATGATCACCATATTCCAGCACGGTCCCGGAGAACCTCCCGGGTACATTCTTGAGATTATCGAAGAAAAAATGCTGGAATACGAAATAATCAGGCCCTTTGACAGTGACCGGGTCCCCGAACGGGTCACCAGTTCCCATTATATCTTCCTTGGCGGGTTGATGAGTGTGAACGATGAGGAAGAGTACCCATACCTTGCCAGGGAAAAGAGGCTTATCAGGCAGGCAGTTCAGTCCGGAGTCCCACTCCTCGGGGTTTGCCTCGGTGCCCAGCTCATCGCATCGTCGTTCTCCTCAAAAGTCGGTCGATGCGAGGATGAGAAAGGCTGGACTGCGATCAGGAAGTGCAATCCGTCCTGCCCCGGAACGAAAGGAGATGAAATTTCGGTATTTGAATGGCATGGGGAATGCTTCGAGCTGCCCCCGGGGAGCTCCCTTCTCTATACCGGTGACCGGGTACCAAACCAGATGTTCTCCTGTGGATCGGCGATCGGGGTGCAGTTTCACCCGGAAGTGACCGAACAGATCATCAGGCAGTGGACGGATTCTAAAGACCCGGCTGCCCGGGATGAGATTCTCCAGGCCACTCCTTCAAAAATCGCCGGAAGCAGAAGGTTTTGCCGGGAAATTATGGACCGCTTTCTCGGGAGGCTGAGTGAATGAAGGCCAGGGGCATCCTGATCGATTTGGACGGGGTCATGTATACCGGTGACCGGGTCATTCCCGGCGCCCCTGAGGCGATACGGTACCTCGAAGGCCGGGGATACCTGATCAGGTACCTCTCGAATACGACCCGGAAAAGCCGGGAAACTATTAGAAAACGTCTTTCCCAATTTGGGTTCAGTATCGGTGCGAACGAAATTTTCACCCCTGCAACTGCTGCTATTGGATTCCTGTCAAAAGCGGAACACAACTCCTGCCATTTCCTTGTCACGGGAGATGTCTCCGATGAATTCGATGAGGCAGGGTACTATCACCGGGATTGCGACGTGGATTTTGTCGTCATCGGTGACGCCGGCGACAACTTCAATTACAGCACGATGACACGGGCATTCAGACTGGTCAGGGAAGGGGCTGGGATCATCGCCCTTGAAAAGGACCGCTACTGGATGGGGAACGACGGGCTTATGTTGTCGGCCGGTCCCTTCGTGAAGGCCCTCGAATACGCCACCGGAGAAACCGCCGTGCTGATGGGGAAACCGTCTCCCCAATACTTCCATATGGCGCTCGCGTCGATCGGTGTCCGACCCGGAGACGCAGTCATGATCGGAGACGATGTCGTCAGCGACATCGGGGGGGCGATCAGGTCAGGATTGCAGGGCGTCCTTGTGAAGACCGGAAAATATGACGAACATGCCGCCTCAACCGCGGAGCCGAAGCCCGAAATGGTTATCGATTCCATCGCTTCTGTCAGGGATTTCCTGTAAATCAGCGGGTACCCTTCGTCACTTTCCGGCACCCGATTTAAGAACCCTGGAATTTTGCCCTTCGTTATCATTATCACCGAGGTCGCCGAACTCCTGGATCCTCGCAAGGGCTTTTTCACAGTATTCAGGCGAAATATCGATACCGATGAATCTCCTGCCAAGTTTGAGGGCGACGAGCGTTGTTGTCCCGGCACCGTTGAACGGGTCCAGTACAATATCCCCCTGGTACGAAAACAGTTTCATCAGTCTCCGTGGCAGTTCTTCGGGAAACATCGCAGGATGGTTAAAATCCTTCATCCTGATCTCCGGTGGGAACGACCATTTTCCAACGACCCATTCCTTGAACTCAGTAGCGGTGATATCGATTGCATCCCGGTCTCCTGCTTTCTTATGGGTCTCCTTATCGAATACCTCGATGAACTCCCACGTGTACTTCAGGTACGGCATCGAAGGGGATTTCCAACTCCCCCACGCCGTGTACTTGGCATTATAGTTGTTCTTTTCCCACACGATCTCTGCTTTCCAGAGAAGGCCGAGTTTCATCAGCTGGTGTGAGATGATATGGTGGGTGGGGATATAATCGGAAAACAGTGGCTGTATGTTTACCGCTATCCGTCCCCCCGGTTTGAGGACGCGGTAGCACTGCTTCCAGACAGCACCGAGGTTTTTGAAATACTCGTCCCAGTCCCTCGTGTCGTCGTGTTCGTCCTGTGCATACGCATGCCCAAAATTGTAGGGCGGGGAGGTGATGACGATATCGACCGCGTTCTTCGGAAACCTGCGCATTACCTCTTCTGCATCGCCGCAGATGATGTTGTTGAGATATTTCCGGACGCCCGGAGGATCAGGTGAAGCAATCTCTTTCTTTGCGGTGCAGGTCCCGCCACGGACTTTCGCCTTCCCTGCTTTATCAGGGACTTTTTCCCGTTTCCTGTCCGTGGACACCATTGGATGAATATCTTCCCTGAAACGAATTAAAACAGCTCACCATGCGGCCCCGGCGGCAATGTTCCATTCAGTCATCCCGGGTATGTCCGATCCTCATAACAGTCTTAGGACTCGGGATACGATCTCCACAATCAGGGGGCCGGGTTCCCGGGTGGAAGGTGAAAAACGTTTAATGTTCCAATTGCAATACACTCTTCCGGTTTGTTCATGCTTGAAATTATAGACCTTCACGTAAGTGTCGGTGAAAAAGAAGTCCTCCATGACGTGAACCTCAGGATAGGGGACGGTGAATCCCACGTCCTCATGGGACCGAACGGGTCGGGGAAGAGCACCCTGCTCATGACGATCATGGGTTTTGCGATGTATACGGTTACGAATGGGAGCATCGTATTTGGAGGGGAGGACATCACTCACCTCCCCATCCACGAGAGGGCGAAACGCGGGATGGGGCTCATGTTCCAGCGCCCTCCAACAATATCGGGCTTAAAACTAGGCAAACTCCTGCTCGCCACTTCGGGAAACAAGGCAGAGGAAGTGAGAAAATATGCCGGTGTGATACACATGGACCGGTTCCTCGATCGCGACATCAATAAGGGTTTTTCCGGAGGGGAGATCAAACGTAGCGAGGTCCTCCAGCTCATGGTCCAGAACCCGTCGTTTGTGATGCTCGATGAGCCCGAAAGCGGTGTCGACCTGGAGAATATTTCCCTGATCGGGAGGGCAATCGGGCAACTGCTTGAAAAGGACGTCCATATCGTGAACCGGAAAAAGAGCGGACTCGTGATCACCCACACGGGGTATATCCTCGATTATCTCGATGCAGACAAGGGACATGTCATGTGCGACGGCGAGATCAGGTGCCATGGCAACCCCCGCGAAATACTTAAAGACATCAAGGCACGGGGTTACAAGGAGTGTATGGAATGCCGACAGAACTGAAAGGACCTGCCGAATTTTCGAAGGAGGACCAGGAACGGTTATCCCAGTCAGGTATCGTGCTCGACAACCCGGGTGCAAGCCGCTGCGGCAGCTACCTGCAGGTGAACCAGGACGTCGTCGATGCCACCTGCCGTGACGAGACTATCGAAGTGCTCCCCTATGGACAGGCGATGGAGAAATACGAATGGCTGAAGGATTATGCCTGGAACCTCGTCCCTAAGGACAAGGACGAATATACGAAGTACGTAGCAGACGCCAAAGAACCCAGGGGCTACGTGATCATCGCCCGTAAAGGGAGCAATAATATCCTACCCATCCAGGCCTGCCTCTATCTGGGAAAGGAAAAAATCCAGCACGTCCACAATATTCTGATTGCCGAAGAAGGGGCCGACCTTCACGTCATATCGGGCTGCGCCAGTGGCCGGCACGTAGGAAAAGGAGGGGCCCATTACGGAATATCCGAGTTCTATGTCGGAAAAAATGCGAAGATCAGCTTTACGATGATCCATACCTGGGGAGAAGAGATTGATGTGTACCCGAGGAGTGCGGCGAGGGTCGAAGAGAACGGTGTCTTCCTCTCGAATTATATCTGCATGAAGCCGGTGCATAAGGTGCAGATGTATCCGACAGCGAACCTCGTCGGTGAAAATTCTGTCGCGAGGTTCAGTAGTATCGTCATCGCCACACCGGGGTCGACCCTTGACCTCGGTTCCCGCGCAATTCTCGGTGCGAAGGGTGCGAGTGCTGAACTCATTACCCGGGCAATTACGAAGGGAGGTACCATCCTGTCACGCGGCCACATCCTCGGGTCGGTCGAGGGAACAAAAGGCCATCTCGAATGTAAGGGACTGATCTTAAAGGACGGCAGGATATACGCCATTCCTGAAATTGAAGGAATCGTGGTGGGTACCGAACTGTCGCACGAAGCAGCGGTCGGGAAAATCGCCCGCGACGAGATCGAGTACCTGATGTCACGCGGCCTCGATGAGGAAGCAGCGACCGCGACGATTATCCGGGGGTTCCTCGATGTCAAGATTGCGGGTCTTCCCGATGCACTCCAGGGGCAGATCGATGCAGCGATCGATACCGCAGAGAAGGCCGGGTTCTGAAACGGTAACTATTTCTTTGCCGGCAGGATAAACCGGGCTCTGGACGAGGTCAGAATATGAACGACGATCCCTACGCACTTCTCAGGGAACGGATGGTCGCGACCCAGATCGAAGACCGGGGAGTCCGCGACCCCAGACTTCTCGATGTCATGCGGCAGATACCGAGGCACCTGTTCGTCCCTCCCGCATTCAGGGAGGCGGCATACCAGGACCGGCCGTTGCCTATCGGAAGCGGCCAGACAATCTCGCAACCCTATATTGTTGCCGTGATGACTGAACTTTTACACCTGAAGGAGAACGACCGGGTGCTTGAAATCGGCACAGGGAGCGGCTATCAGGCGGCGATTCTTTCAAGGCTTGCAAAGACCGTCGTTACGATGGAACGCCTGCCCGGGATCGCGGAAGATGCAAGGCGGCTGTTTGAATCGCTTGGTTATACTAATATTACGGTGGTGAGCGGGGACGGCACCGAAGGCTATGGGCCGGGATCGCCCTATGACGGGATCATCGTGACGGCTGCCACCCCCGATATTCCCGGACCTTTGGTCGCGCAGCTGGGCGAAGGAGGAAGGCTGGTCGCCCCGGTCGGTTCACGTGACCTGCAGCAGCTGGTCAGGCTTACGAGACGGGGCGGCAGCCTGATAAGGGAAGAATTCGGAGGAGTGGTCTTTGTCCCGCTCCTCGGGAAGTATGGATGGAAAGACTGAAACGGTCGACGGATTTCATAGACGTCACAAGGGAAATCGTACCAGGGATGACCGTATACCCAGGGGATACTGTTCCCGGTTTCGACCGTAAAGATTTCGGGCAGTACCAGATCACCGATCTCCTGCTCAGTACCCATTCCGGGACTCACATCGATGCCCCGGCGCATTACATACAATCCGGGGCGACAATCGAGAAGGTCCCGCTGGAAGCGCTCATCGGTGAATGCGTTGTGATCGATGTTTCGGATGTGAACGGGGAGATCTGCCCCGAAGATGTCGGTGACCGGGCGGCTGGTGCGGCACGGGTGCTTCTGCGGACCGGGTACCGGGATGACGGACCATTCGATCCGCACTATACAAGTCCCGGCCCCACGTCTGCCAGGCTGTTCACCCGACTCGGGGTCCGGTGTCTGGGGACCGATGCCCCTTCCATCGAGAAATTCGGAGGTTCAGGGGAGGTACACCGGGAGCTCCTTGGGAGAGGTGTTGCTATTATCGAATTCCTTGACCTTGACGATGTCCCTGAAGGTGTCTACCTGATGATTGCGCTTCCTTTGAGGCTCGGGGGGCTTGACGGGTCACCTGCCAGGGTAATCCTCTGCAGGTGACCATGAACATGAGGGTCGGAGAGATGGATTTACCATGATTATCATCGAAAAAGCAACAGAGGAACTGGAAAAACGGGTCGAAGGGTCGGGATGCGAGGAAGGGATCGTCAGTCTGTCGGTTGATCCGGACAGGAAGACCTGCCAGTTCGACAGGGGTGCCTGCATGATCGCCTCATATGGCGGTCGATCGGCAGAATTCGTCACATTCGAGCCTACAAGAGCAAATACCAGGGTATCGTTCATGTTCGGGGCAGACCTCGGCACCCCCCCGGTCAGGGCGGCAGCATGTGCTATTATCAACGTGTTTACCGGATTTCTCTGCATGAACCGCGTCCTTCGCTCATGCAGTCCCGAATACCACGGCCCCTGTCTTAACGAATTGAAGGACCGGGTTTCGGGAAAACGCGTGGCTATCGCCGGGAGTTCAGGCAACCTCGAGGCAGGGCTCCGGTCCGGGCTCGTGGCGATAAGCGAAAATCCTGATATCATCATTATTACAGCGGACGGGTTAACATCAGGCGCTGATGAAGCACTGATCGGAAAGAAAGGAGATCATGCAGAGATCATGTTCATCAGCCCGTCAACTTCCGGTGTTGCCGCCCTCACGGACTATCACCACTGGTGCCCGTATGGGAAAGGATAAATCTATTTTCTTGCTTGACAATTTTTAACAGATAACTGGCCGTTATGGATGATTTTATCATTATTCATGGGAGAAACAGGATGAATACGACAAATCTTCGGGTTTTGGTCCCTTGACCGATCAGGGAGTAAAGACCGGACCTGCTGTCGCACTCATAGGTCCCTCGCAAAAATTTTTATCAGGTATCAGTTACTTCACGCTCCGCCTGTCGAATGCCCTTGCAGATTTCTCCCCGGTGAATACCATACTGTTCCGCAATATGCTCCCTAAAAACCTGTTCCCGGGCTGGAAAAGAGTCGGAACCGGTCAGGTAACGTACCACTTCAGGCAGGACGTCCGCCATTGGGAGATATTGGACTGGTATAACCCTGTGTCATGGCTTCGGGGTGCGGCCATTGCTGAAAAAAACGATATTATCATCTTCCAGTGGTGGACATCGAGTGTCGCCCACATGTATCTCGCGATATCGCTCCTCAACTGGAAAAAAAGACCCGTAATAATAGAATTCCATGAAATAGTAGACCCCCTGGAAAGTGGTTTTTTTGTGCTGAGGGTCTATTCGAGGCTGATGGGAACGCTTATCAGGAGAATGGCAGGCTTCTACGTGGTGCATTCGGAAGCCGACCGGCAGCTGGTCAGTTCTCATTACCACATCGATAAGGACCGGGTCCGGGTCATTCCTCACGGCCTGTACGACCAGTATGAGAAGATCGACCGGGAAAAAGCCAAAAAAATCCTTGGGATCGATCGCAGGAACATCATCCTCTTTTTCGGGCTCCTCCGCCCGTATAAGGGAGTAAAAGACCTGATAAAGGCATTTGAACAGCTTCCAGGGGACGTCCTTGAGAATTCCCAGCTCCTGATCGTCGGTGAAGCCTGGGAAGACACCGTGTCCATAAGGCTTGCCGAAGTGTCGCCGGCCAGGGCACACATCTCTCTTATCAACCGGTATATCGGGGACGACGAAGTCCCGACATATTTCTCAGCAGCCGATATGCTTGTCATTCCCTACACGAGGGCATCGCAAAGCGGTGTCGCCCACATCGGGATGTCATTCGGGCTTCCCATCATCGCTTCAGACGTAGGAGGCCTTTCGGAAAGCCTCAGGAAATACCAGGGAACCGTGTTCGTAAGTCCTGGAGAAACGGGACAACTCACCGAAGCATTAGTCAGGGTAACCGGTGCCCTTCACGTGTTCGAACCGCCCGGTGAACTGAGGTGGGAGAAAACCGCCGAACGGTGGAAAATACTGATGCATGAGATTCTTGATAAATGAAGATTCAAAATAAAAAAACCGAGTGGATTTCTGATTATGAATAACCGTAATTTATTGGCTGTCTGCAACTATGACAGGATATTTTATGGAGAGAACAGACCTAATTATTGAAATAAATAAGGACAGTAAGGATAGTCAAAGGATCCCCTAGTATGAAGATTGCCATTCTTTCCTGTAACCAGTTTTCTGTCGCCGGTGGTGCGGAACGGCTGATATTCGATATGTCCCGTGCACTTCGGGCGGATGTTATTGCACCTTCTTTTGGAGATGAGGTAATAAAAAATTATCAGGGCAATGACAGTGCCGGCCTCGTTTCGCTCGACAAAAAGCTACCCAATGAACCTTTGCGTCAGATTTCAGGGATGAGATTATTCTCAAAAATTGACCTCGACTATGATTTTTTTATCTGCACAGACGATATGTCGCTCCGGTACCTCCGCCATGCAGTGCCCCATTTTTATTATGTTCTGACGCCAAGAAGGGCGATGTACGATATGTATTATCCATTCTTGGAAGAATCAGGAGCATTAAAAAGGTTAGGTTACTTTGGTGCTCTAAACGCGTTCAAATTTTTCGATCGTCGCTTCGTCCGGAACCATGTACAGAATATCGCATGTATTTCTCATACGGTCAGGACCCGCATCTGCAAAATTTATGGGAGAAATGCAGCAGTAATATACCCTCCCGTTCATGTTGAACAGTATGCGAACCGACCATCAGAAGGCTTCTGGCTGTCAGTCGGCCGTGTGGATAAATGGAAAAGAATTCCGCTTCAGGTTGAAGCTTTTCGTAAAATGCCTGATAAAAAACTGTTCATAGCCGGTCATATTTATCCGCGCCTCAGGGAAGTGGCGAACAATGCGCCATCAAATGTCGTGTTCCTCGGTACCTGCGATGAAACACGACTGTTGGATCTCTATTCCCGGTGTGAGGGATTTATAACAACGGCTATCGATGAAGATTTTGGGATTACTCCTGTGGAGGCAATGGCAAGTGGAAAACCGGTAGTTGCAACGAAAGAGGGAGGATACCTTGAAACGGTAGTCGATGGCTTCACGGGAATTCTCACCTCTCCGACTATCGATGCTATTTGCACTGCAGTGAAGAAAGTTTCAGAAGATCCCTCCATTTATACGAGAGCGTGCCTTGAAAGGTCACAATGTTTTGATTTTCAACTATTCAGGAGAACATTAAAAGAATATCTTTTGTCGTGTGCCCAAGAGTAATACCATTTATTTGGTCGGTGAATTACTCTTAAACATCATTATCGGGAACAAAATCTTATCATATAGCCTCTCTAATATTGAAACAGATTTCAATCTGACAGGATGATCTCATGGAATTGAAAAATATCCGGGAATACAGGAATTATGTTCTTATTATAATTCTTGCATTATTATCCATCTTCGTGCTCTGGATACGGCTCCTTCCCTTATTGACGGCAGGTAACACCGATATCCTCAACCTTGCGGGAAGCGACGACCCGCTTTACAACCTGAGACTCGTGGAAATGGTGATACATAACTACCCTGTATACCCGAACTTCGATGCAATGACCCTGTTCCCCACCGGGCAGCTGAATGCATGGGGCCCGTTGTTTACCCTCATCAGTGCAACCATTGTGATGATTGCAGGGGCTGCCGCAACACGGCCGCAGATCATCACCGTTTCCCTCATGGTCCCGCCGATCATGGCGGCATTCATGGTCCCGGTTGTTTTCCTCCTGGTGCGAAAGGTAGCCGACTGGAAAGCGGGGATCATAGCTGCGGGATTCATCGCAATAGTCTCGGGACAGTATTTCTTCAGATCGCTGTACGGGTATTTCGATCACCATATCGCCGAGGTGCTGTTCTCGACAATTTTTATCCTCATGTACGTCTACTGCATGTGGTGGGGCAAGGAGCACCCGGCCGATATCAGCAACATCGACACGCTCAAGAAACCGATAATTTTTGCACTTCTTGCGGGCGTGGCATACATCCTCGGCTTATTCAATATGCCGACGATGATTCTGTTCGCGATGATTATCGGGATATTCACGGTCATCCAGTTTGTCTGGGATTTTTATCGCAGGGTATCGTCGGATTATCTCCTCATCACGAATGTCGTTGCTTTCGGATTTGCGATGATCGCCTTCTTCATCGTCGGTGTCCAGAGGCCGGGGCTGCAACTTAATTTTTATACGATTGCCCATCCGCTGGCGTACGTAATCCTGATCATCGTGACAATATTCCTGTATATCCTGTCGAGGGCCCTGAAAGGAAAGAAATTTTATTATTACCCTGCAGCACTGGTGGGTCTCCTGGTCCTCATCCTGGTCCTGTTCATGGCCCTCGCCCCGGATATCTACGGGTCGTTTATATCCGGCCTAATCGAATTCTTCGGACAGAACCCCTATTACCTGACTATTCAGGAGGCGAGGTCGTGGACTCTTGGTGAAGCCTGGAACACCTTCAATTATGGACTTATATTAACTGTCGGGGGATTTTTCGTCCTGTTATACCGGTCATGGAAGGAGGAGCGCCCGGATCAGCATGTGATACTCATCTGGTCGGTCATCGTACTTATCGCAGCATGGCAGCACATCAGGTACGAATATTATCTGGCAGCCAATGTCGCCATTCTTTCCGGGCTCTGCGTTGGTTATGTCTTTAACATGGGCTGGAAAGACCTCGCTACGCTCATAAGCTCTTCAGGGAAGGCAGATAAGAGCAGGGAGGCGGCAACCGGCCCCCAGGCCCCGGCTCAGAAAGGAAAGAAATCTCCTCAGAAATCCAAGGTTACCGCCAAAAAAGGACCCCGTTATATCAGGGTTGGACTAATCTTCGTGGCTGTGCTGCTCAGTATCCTTTTCGTTGCCGCATCGGTTCCCGATGAATTCAGCATCGCAACCTCAGCCGGTCTTCGGATGAACCCGGACTGGCGGGAATCGCTCGAGTGGATGGCGGTCCATACGCCCGATCCCGGTGTCGATTACTATAAAATTTACGATTACGCGACATTCAACTACCCCCCGCAGGCCTATGGCGTGATGTCGTGGTGGGATTACGGCCACCTGATCACCTACATCGGGAAAAGGATCCCCAATGCGAACCCATTCCAGGCAGGTGTGGCGGGACCCAACGGGTCAGCAGCATTCTTCATGTCGCAGTCCGAGCCCGTTGCCAACCAGATCCTTAAGAACGACGGCACACGGTACGTGGTGAGCGATATCGAAATGGATACGAGCAAGTTCTGGGCGATGGCCACGTGGTATAATACGACCGTCGGCGTTAACCCCTACGAGAGGACCTACCTGATCCCGGACCCCAATAACCCGAACCAGTACGGACCGGTCACCCTCTATGACGAACCATATTATCAGACGATGGAGTCCAGGCTCCACAACTTCGACGGGTCGATGACGGATCCGACAACCGCGTTCTATATTGAATACTCGGACCCGTCTATCACGTCCATTCCCTACCCGGTTGTTACCGGTGCCAAAAACATGAACGTTTCGGATGCGATTGCCATGGCGAACCAGTATAACAGCCAGGCCGCCCCCGGGAAACATGCGGTTGTCCTGAACATGGCACCGTTCCTGCCCCTTTCGCCAGTCCCGGCACTCCAGCACTACCGGCTTGTGCACGAGTCACCTGACAATGCCTTTAGTTCGACTCCCGATATAAAATATGTAAAAGTCTTCGAATTCGTGCCGGGAGCGGTAATTAAAGGAGACGGAATTATTGAGATCCCCCTCGTGTCCGATACGGGAAGGCAGTTCACCTACCGCCAGGCAAGCAGCAACGGGACATTCGTCGTCCCCTATTCGACGACAGGGAACCCGTACGGCGTGAAAGCGACCGGCAAGTACCAGATCGCCGGCACGAACCAGCAGTTCGATGTCCCCGAGGACGCAGTGATGCAGGGCAAACAGATCAACTAAGATGAATTCCAGCTGCTCGGCAGTAACGGGAGATATATTCGCGAAGCACGATCTGGCCGGGCACCACGAATCCAATGCCCGCCTGATCGATGCAGTCCTCGGCATTCCCGGGGGGGTGGAGGTAATCTCTCCACGCCCTGCCTCTGTTTCCGACCTCGAACTGGTCCACACCAGTGATTATGTCAGGATGATCCGGGATCTCTGTTCCGGCGGAGACAGGCGGTTTATCGATATGAATACATATCTGACCTCCGATACGTTCGAAGTTGCCTCGTTTGCGGCTGGGGCCGCAATACAGGCCCTGGAAAGGGTCGGACGAGGGGAACACTGTTTTGCTCTCGTCAGGCCGCCCGGGCATCATGCCGAACCCGACCGGGCCATGGGTTTCTGCATCTTCAACAATGTCGCTGTTGCTGCGGCCCGCGCCGTGGAGTCGGGCAGGAAGGTCGCGATCATCGACTGGGATATCCACCACGGCAACGGGACCCAGAAAATTTTTTATGGGACCGACAAAGTCCTGTACTGCTCGGTTCACCACACTGACCTGTTTCCCGGAACGGGCTGGATCGACGAGATTGGGATGGGAGCCGGAAAGGGGTTTACCCTGAATGTCCCGATCAGGGGCGGTTCCACAGTCACCGAGTATGTCTATGTCTTCGAGCAGGTGATTATTCCCGCAATCGATCGGTTTTTGCCTGATATTATCATTGTTTCTGCAGGCCTTGACCCCCTGGCAGATGACCCTGTCGGGGGAATGGCCCTCGTACCTGCTGATTTCGGTGTCCTTACCGGGCTCCTTTCGGCACATATGAAGATTCCGCTGGCCCTCGTCCTCGAAGGAGGATACGGGTCTTCCATCAGACCCTCGGTCAATGCAATATTCAGTGCCCTCCAGGGAGAAGTCCCGGAATATTCCAGGGGGACACCCAGAGAAAGCACCGTGCGGGTAGTGTCGCAACTTAAAAAACTCGTTGCCTGAAATTCGGGCCGGGGGTAAATCTTACCGGAAGGACCCTACACGTCTGCGACCCCGGGGTGGCAGGGACCATCAAAACATTGATGGGATCCGTTGGTGACACTGTACCGGGTAAGGTTCATGCTTGCCAGTGAATTGGTCATCGGAATGAGGGTGAGGTACCCGGGAACCGGAACTACGGGTAATGTAGTCAGGTTGGAGAACGAACGGGGAGACGTTTTTGCCGAACTGGACAGCACCCACCTGCTGTACCGTATCGACCAGCTGGTCCCGGTAGAAATGCCTGGTGAAAAGAAGAAGGAAAAAAGAGAAGAGGATATTAAAAAGACCCTGGAAGAGGAGAGAAAATTTGCATCAGGTCAGGAATTCCAGGAAGCGATCAAGAACCTCGACCAGAGTTGCGAAGGCGGGGGATAGTCCTTGCCAGGACCAAAAACCCCTTTAAGTCCTTTAATGCCTCAATCCTCTTTAACGGCCCATGAAATGACAGATAGATTTTGGCCGATCAGCACCGGGCATGGTTTTCATGGTATGGATGCCAATCGGTGGCATCAGATGCGCGATACGCATTGAGAGGTAGTTTATAAGTATTTGTGGATCCACTTTAGTAATAGATTTCTTCATGACTCTTTCATTCAGGTCAGACTTGATCGATGCCGGGGGTATTCTTATTGAAAATGCCCTGCCCGGGTCGATGCATATCGTTGTAATAAGGTCTGATCATCAATTCAATAGGGAGGTTTGATCGCATTTGCGTGATGTTACCATTCCGGGTGTCAATATCGGAGTCGTCGGGCATGTCGACCATGGGAAGACGACCCTGGTCTATGGGCTCACCGATACCTGGACCGACCGGCACAGCGAAGAGATAAAGCGTGGCATCTCCATCCGCCTTGGATATGCTGATGCGACGTTCTACAAGTGTCCCTCATGCGAAGGGTCAGATGCCTATTCCACGAAACCGGTCTGTCCTCTCTGCGGGGGGAAGGGCACGCCCTATCGTTCGGTATCGTTCGTCGATGCGCCCGGGCACGAAACGCTCATGGCGACGATGTTGTCCGGATCGGCGCTCATGGACGGCGCCATGCTCGTTATCGCAGCCAACGAGACCTGTCCCCAGCCCCAGACCAAGGAACATCTCATGGCACTGGAGCTCGTCGGGATCCGCAATATCGTGATCGTCCAGAATAAAATCGACGTGGTCAGCCAGAAAGAGGCAATGGCGCACTACGAGCAGATCAGGAAATTCATCAAGGGGACAATTGCCGAGAATGCCCCGATTGTTCCGGTCTCTGCCCAGAAGGGGATCAATATCGGCGCGCTCGTAGAAGCGCTCGACCAGAAGATACCCGAACCCGAACGCGACCCGGAAGCGAAACCGATGATGCTGATAGCCCGTTCGTTCGATATCAATAAACCCGGCTGCAACTGGAAGGAGGTAAAAGGGGGAGTCATCGGAGGCTCGCTGATAAGGGGCATTTTCAAGGAAGGGGACGATATCGAGATCAGGCCGGGCCGGCAGAAACAGGTCGAGAACAGGATACGGTGGGATCCGGTCGAGACGAAAATCACTTCAATCAATGCCGGTTCCAAAAAAGTCCTTGAAGCGGCACCCGGAGGCCTGCTGGGCATAGGGACCAAGCTCGACCCGGCCCTGACAAAGAGCGACGCCCTCGCGGGCCAGGTTGCCGGGCACGTCGGAGCCCTCCCTCCGATCTGGGATAAACTGAAATTTCACGTCACGCTCATGGAACGGGTGGTCGGAGCAAGCAGCGAGCTGACCATCGAGCCCCTGAAGCATAACGAGCCGCTGATGCTTTCGGTCGGGACCGCGGTCACCGTCGGTATAGTGACCAATACCAAGAAAGACCTCGTGGAAGTAACGCTGAAAAGACCTGTATGTGCGGAACTCGGTGCACGGATAGCCATCAGCCGCCAGGTTGGTGCACGATGGCGCCTGATCGGGATGGGCGTGCTGACCGAATAATGATACAGTTTGATACGAACGCCTTTTTGATGGCGTCACAATTCAGAATCGACCTGTTTGGGGAGTTGAGGGAGCTGATCGGATCGTATGAACCTGTCGTTCTCCTCGATGTCCTGCAGGAGCTCCGGGGGATCGCCCGGGGAGCGGGAAAACATGCCGCTGCTGCCAGGTTCGGGCTCGCCCTTTCAGAACAATGCAGGATCGTTGAAAGTGGAGACGATTCCGGGTCTGTCGATGAGCGGATAGCGAGGTTTGCAGAATACCATGGTGGCATGGTCGTGACCAATGACCGGGATTTGCGGGAATTCCTGCTATCTAAAAATATTCCCGTCATTTCGTTGAAAAACAAGAAAAAATTGGATATTTTCAGGAGTTAACCAGTCATGTATTATCGGATGAAATTGAGCGACAAGGTACGGGTGCCCCCCAACCGCCTTGGTGAAGCGCTGGAAAAGGTAATTCTCGATGTACTCCAGGAACTTCTGGAAGGGAGCATCGATAAGGAGATCGGGGTCTTCATCTCGGTGACGAAAGTTCTCAATATCGGGGAGGGCGAGCTGATCCCGGGAGACGGTGCGGTTTACTATGACGTGGATTTCGAGGCCCTGGTCCTGCGGTTATCCCTGCAGGAGGTAATCGAGGGGCTCGTGGTGGAAACGACAAGTTTCGGGGCATTTGTAAGTCTCGGTCCTATCGATGCGATGCTTCATGTCAGCCAGATATCTGACGAATACATCAGTTTCGATGAGAAGAACTCGAGACTGATCTGCCAGGAATCCAAGCGGTTCATCGGTGTCGGGGAACCGGTACGTACCCGGGTCGTCACATTGAGCCTCAACGAAAGGGAGCCAAGGGACAGCAAGATAGGCCTGACCATGCGCCAGACAGGGCTTGGGACGGCAGTATGGCTCGACGAGGACATGGCAAAGGAAAAAGAACGGGAAAAACAGGAAAAGGAGAAAAAGGGGTAGAACGTGGCGGCAGGTAGCAGGAAGAAACAAGGCACCGTGTGTCGCGACTGCCACAGAGTCGTTGAAGGGGAGGCTTGTACGGTCTGCGGTTCGGGAAACCTCAGCACCGACTGGGCAGGGTACCTCGTAATAATCGACCCCGAACGATCCGAGATCGCAAAAAAAATGAATATCAAACTCCCTGGAAAATATGCTCTCAAGGTACGCTGATGCTCTATCTTCCCGAAGAGAAGAGAAAATTTTTTAAGGCACCTTTCGGGACGCTGTATCCGGATATTTCCAATGTCCTGCCCCTAATCAAAGGGGTACCCGTCTATAGCGTCGGGGACGTCGTCACGTACAGACTCACCGAACACGGAGTCGTACCCGACATTGCAGTAATCGACGGCCACACCATGAGGTCTCCCTGCGACCGGAGCCCCCTGATCAATGCACACCGGATATCGGTCACGAACCCGGCCGGCACTCTGAGCGACGAACTACTCGAAGGACTTAGGGATGCCCTGGAGCATACGCCGGCTCTCGTCTGCGTCGAAGGAGAGGAAGACCTTGCTGTTATTCCCCTTGTTATGATAGCCCCCGAAGGCGCTATCATTCTCTACGGGCAACCCGGGGAGGGGCTGGTCCTCAGGATCGTGGACCCGCCTGCAAAGCAGAAGGCCCGGGAAATGTTTTCGTGTTTTGAAGATCGCTCCTGAATACGGAGTACAGTTACCGGGATCCTTGTTCCGGGCCTGGAAAAAACCTAAGGATCGCAGTGGCATCTTAGTCCATGATCATGTTTTATATGAATTCGTTACCTATAATTAGAGGATACCGATGGAATTTGAGATCACCAAGGAAAAGAGGAATGAGCTTCTCATGCGCAGGGAACTCAGTTTTATCCTCCGTTATGATGGTGCTACCCCTTCAAGGATGCAGATTGCCGGGAAACTGGCGGCCATAATCAATACGAATGAAAAAATGCTTGTCATCGATTCGCTGAAAACCAGTTTCGGGAAGATGGAACTGACCGGTAATGCCCGGGTATACGACAGCGAAGAAACAAGACAGAAAACGGAACGGGCATTCCTTACGACACGCGGCGTGCCGAAGCCGAAAGAAGAGGCCGCATAACCATGGCAGCAAAGAAGGGAAAAGCCTCGAAGGCAGCAAAACGGAGCTCTTACTACAAAGTCGAGGGTGCCAAGGCAACAATGAACAGAAAATTTTGTCCCCGCTGTGGTCCCGGGATGGTTATGGCCGAGCACAAGGATCGTACCGCATGCGGGAAGTGCGGTTATACCGAATTTAAAAAATAAATACCGATGCAGTTTTGCGGTCCGGTTCTGGGAATTGAAGGGACAGCCTGGAACCTCAGTGCCGCTGTTTTTGATGATTCAGGGTTACGGGCAATGTACTCCCGTCCGTATCAACCCGCCAGGGGGGGGATCCATCCCCGTGAAGCTGCCCAGCACCACGCCTCCGAGATGGGTGCCGTAATCTCCAGGGTTTTGAAAGACTACGGGTCTTCGGAGAATATTTCAGGAATTGCCTTTTCTGTCGGCCCGGGGCTTGGCCCCTGTCTCCGCACGGTCGCCACGGCGGCCCGGTCTCTTGCCCTGGCGTACGACGTGCCTCTGGTAGGGGTCAACCACTGCGTGGCCCATATCGAGATCGGCAGGTTCGCGACCGGGTGCGAGGACCCTGTTACGTTGTATGCAAGCGGGGCCAATACCCAGGTGATCGGGTACCTGAAGTCCCGGTACCGGATCTTCGGCGAGACGCTCGACATCGGCATAGGTAATGCCCTGGACAAGTTTGCCCGGAGTAGAGGCCTGCCTCATCCGGGCGGTCCGGTAATCGAATCGTTGGCAGGCCAGGGCAGTTATTTCGACCTGCCGTACACGGTCAAAGGGATGGACCTTGCGTTTTCCGGGCTTGTCAGCGCTGCAAAGGATAGCAGAAAGCCGATCGAGGACGTCTGTCACAGTTTCCAGGAGACGGCATTCGCAATGTGTGTGGAAGTGACAGAACGGGCGCTGGCCCATAGCGGGAAAGACGAAGTCCTCCTTGTAGGAGGAGTCGGAGCGAATGCAAGGCTGGCCGAAATGTTAAGGACGATGGCCGAAGACCGTGGTGCCACGTTCTACGTGCCTGAACGACAATTCCTGGGTGATAACGGCGGCATGATCGCGTATACGGGAAAACTGATGCTCGGGCATGGCATCAGCACACCGGTTCCGGAGTCCCATATCAATCCATCGTTCCGTTCTGACCAGGCCGAGGTGAAATGGCGGGTCGATCCCAAACCCCGGGAACCCTTCGTAATCAGGGACAGGGCGATGACCGCGATCGGAGCCGAAGCAGTGGTACGTATCGGAGAAGATGAAGTCATAAAAACGCGGTGCAATAAGAATTACCGATCAGGGCAGCTTGACCGGCACCTGATAAACGAGAGGACAAGGTCCGAGGCCCGGCTGATTGCGACGGCACGGAAAGCCGGCGTGCCGACGCCGCTGATCAGGGACGTGACCGAAAACACCCTGGTAATGGAGCGTATTCACGGCCCGATGCTCAAAGAGGTATTATCCCCCGATCTGGTCTGGAAAGCGGGTGCGATGGTCGGACGGCTCCACCGGGCAGGGATCATCCATGGAGACCTTACAACCAGTAACATCCTCGTCAGAAACGGTATGTGTGTCCTGATCGATTTCGGCCTTTCCCATGTTTCGTCCGATGTCGAACCAAGGGGTGTCGATATCCATGTATTCTTCCAGACGCTTGAAAGCACAGTCGTGAACCACGAGGAACTAAGGGCACGGTTCATCGCGGGTTACGAGAGCGAACTTGCAGAGGCAGGAGAAGTACTGGCACGGGAGAAAGAAATCCTCGGGAGAGGGCGATACCTGTGAAGCTATGTGTCGTCACGAGCAATCCTAACAAGGCCCGGGAGATCAGGTCGTATTTCAAAGACCTGATCGAGGTCGTCCATGTCTGTCTCGACTGCCCCGAACAACGGCATGAAGATGTCGGCGAAATAGCGAAAGAAAAGGCTTCTTATGCTTTTTCACAGGTGAAAGAACCTCTGATAGTCGATGATACGGCGTTTTATATCGATGCCCTGTCCGGGTTCCCGGGGCCTTATGCGGCCTACGTCTTCAATAAACTCGGAAATGAGGGAATCCTGAAACTGTTGGAGGGCGAGGAGGACCGCAAAGCGCACTTCGAGACGGCGATCGCCTATGCCGACTCCTCAGGGATCAGGGTCTTCCGCGGAACGATATCAGGGACGCTCGTTGAACCGAGAGGAAAAAAAGGGTTTGGATACGACCCGATATTCGAATACGAGGGGAAAACCCTGGCAGAATTTTCAGTCGACGAGAAGAGCCGGATCTCCCACAGGGCCAGGGCACTTGCTGACCTCCGTGAATGGCTGCAGGCGTGCCGGCCAGGAGACTGATACCGGTGCATAACTGTTAATAGGTTAGAGAACATTGTTTTTAAGACAGGACATTAAGGAATAAGGTGTACATAAATGGCAAGATTTCCGGAGGCGGAAGCCCGCCTGCTCAATGTAAAAATATGCATGCGCTGTAATGCGAGAAATGCGATACGTGCCACCCAGTGCAGGAAATGCGGATACCCAAACCTCCGCCCGAAAAACAAGGAAAGGAAAGCCTGATCAGGCGCTATAAAATGTCACTCTTTTACCTTTCTGGGCGTATTCTCCCTTAAAGGTCTCAATATTTCTTTTATATCCGATCCGGTCGACAAATCCCAGTTCCCTGAGCCGCTCCCTGACCCTCATGACTTCCGCTTCGTCCTGCCAGTCGGCGGTGTATACGTAAATTACCTTCATCTGGTCTCTTGAATCGGGGTTGGGTTTTGCCGTACTGACTTTTGCGGAAATCCCGAGCGTCCTGTTGCAGGTCGCATCCCTGACAAGGCGCCATGCCTCGTCGACCTTGTCAGCGGTAAGAAAAATAAGCCACTTGCCTGCGAGTTCATCGTCTATTGCATCGGGTCTTGTGTCGGGGGCGTCCTGGATGATCCAGTACATCTGGGTGGTCCGGGAAGGAATAACCCCTTCGCCATCTGATATCATCAGGTAGATCGCATCGACGCTTCCGAATTTTGCGAGCAACGCATCAGCCAGTTGGGGATATTCATCCATGAACCGGGAAAAAATAGCTGAAAACTGTTCCTTGAAGTCGGCATGCTGTTCGACGAGCTGAAAAAGGTAATGGCCAGCCGCGCGGAGCTCTTTGTTCAGGGAGAGCTCAAACAGGCCATATGCCACGTCAGCTAATGCTTCAGGTTCGACTTCAGCCATAGTTACCCATCCGATGCCGGGCTGAAAAAAGCTTATGGTTATATCCTGGCAGGACTTTTGTGTCCTGCGGTGCGTCGCGATGAGGCACCTGCGAAAGACCGGGAAAATGACCTGTTTTGCCACGATTTTTTTGCTATTTGCGAATATTTTAAGAGCGGACATAGCGAATCGATACTCAGTATGAAATGGAAACGTGACTGGGGACTGACAGGCAGGGTCATGCTGACGATGTTCCTGCTCCTGATAGTATACCTGGTCTTCATAGCCGTTCTCTGGTACCTAGGGCTCGGGCTGAACTACCTGATCGTGATCGTGGCACTGATGGCCGTCGTCCAGTACTTCTTCTCTGACAGGCTCGTGCTGTGGAGCACGGGCTCGAGGATAATCCAGGAAGACGAATACCCGGAACTTCACCAGATGGTCGCGAAGCTCTGTACAGAGGCAGACCTCCCGATGCCGAAGATCGCGATCATGCAGAGCCCGGTCCCGAATGCCTTCGCGACGGGAAGGAGTCCGAAGCATGCGGTGGTCGCATGCACCGATTCGATCATGAGGATTCTGACACCAGTCGAACTGGAAGCTGTCCTGGCTCACGAGCTCTCGCACGTGAAAAACCGGGATGTGCTGACCATGACCATCGCGAGCTTCATGGCAATGATCGCAGCGGTCATCATGCAGAATTTCCTGTTCGCCTCGCTCTTCGGGAGACGCGATCAGGGCGCCTGGATCATCGCCGGACTCGTAGCGGTCGTCGTGTGGTTCGTATCCCAGATCCTGATCATGGCCCTGTCACGGTACCGTGAATTCGCAGCAGACCGTGGATCTGCATACATCACGAACAACCCCAGGGCACTCATGTCGGCACTCACCAAGATCAGCGGCAGGATGGACACGGTTCCGCCGGTAGCGAAGGCAAAAATCGAAGGTTCGAATGCGTTTTTCATCATCCCGGCTCTCTCCGGGAACACACTGCTCGAGCTCTTCTCGACACATCCTCCACTCGAAAAGAGGCTTGCAGCCCTTGAGAAAGTGGAAGCCGAGATAAAAGGATACTACTAACCAGAAGAATAATACTTTTTTCAGGGAGGCGGAAAGGACGCCGGATCCCGAATCAGAACAAAAATATTAATGTCCAGTATCTCCATAGTTAAAAGGCATATTCTCCGCGCATCGATGGTCTAGAGGCATGACTTAGGCCTTCCAAGCCTATAGCCCGGGTTCGATTCCCGGTCGATGCATACGGGCTCGTGGTCTAGCTGGTTATGACGTCGCCTTCACACGGCGAAGATCTCGTGTTCGAATCACGACGAGCCCATCTGTTATTTTATTAATAGAGCCCGCATCTGCGGATGCGGGCTCCATTGTTTCTCGAGCGCCCACAAGCGCAGCCTCAAGAAGAGTTATGCGTTTTTCGAGTGCCGTTATCGAATTGCTCTCAATTATTGAGTCTTTCATCGTATCTTGTTGTGCAACATGTTGTGCAACATCCGTATCGAACACTAGGGCAATGGCTTAGCGTCCTAGATAGGATGTCATAAAGTGCGACAGAATGTCCCACAAGGTCATTGTACTCGTGTGGAAGCCTTACGAGGGGGTACGATGTCCCCGGTCTGGATGTCTGTCTCCCAATCTTGGTCGATCCAAGAGATCTCATATTAATCTAATTGTGGTTTTAGCGTCAGGGTTTATATAAAGATTTAGAATAGTGAAGAGATAATGCAAATCTGCGGCTGCTACGTTCAATTTTAGTATTTTTCGGGGCGCCAACGAGCGGCGGGGCCGATAATCACATCGAGAAGAGGGTGTGAGGCCGGGCCCTACGCCGCTTGACACAAGGTGAGTGGATTAATATGCCCGTATCTCATTAGTATGGGGATGTCCTTTGGATATTTACGGGTAATTTAATGAGCCGGGGCCGGAATTTCGAGATTGGTTGTTCGCTGGCATCGCGCAGTGAGTGTCCGAGAGCCTCTTTATGACGAATGTAGAGTGATGGTGAGACGCCGGGCCTGCGATGTTTCGCCCCGGTATTCAAGTTATAGTAAGATATTCCCCCTTCATCTTTTGTTTTCTTCACGGATGATTATTCTAAAGTATAAATGGTATGATTTTTTTCGTGGTTTTCATGTATTGTTTATATTCATCCCCAAATTCTGAAATCAACATTTCTTCTTCCATTTTCATTCGATATCCAAAGATCAGGCCATAAATTACAAGAATAATAATAACTGCAACCCATGATTGGAGGGCAAATCCAATTCCCAACCAAATCAGGAATGCACCCGTATAGGACGGATGACGGACATAACGATATGGCCCGGATTTAACAATTTTCTGACCTTTTTGAATTCCAATTGATTGAGAGAAGTATTTTCCGAGAACAGATATCGACCACTGCCTGAATATTACTCCCATGAGCATTAAAGTTGTACCGAAATACGTCATCCATTCAGGGAGTGTTCCAATATTATACGCTTTCAATTCGAAAGCAATAAAAATGGCGAGGAATGTTCCTACGAAGATAATAATGCGAGATCCTTTGTCTTTCCTTTCAATTTCAACTCCACGACGTCGGATAGCTGGGGTTATTGTAGATCCAATAATTTCGCCCAATATCCAGAGAATTACCACAATTATGAAGTATAAAGAAGCTAATTCCGTCGGGAAGTATTGTGCCATAAAAAATTGTGTATCATTTAGTTCTAATATTTTTTCTCATTTGACTTATTCCAAAAACCCGAGTAAGTACCCAACAATTCCAATTGTAGTCCCGCCCCGAACTTTTTCCTGAATGAGGTATAAATATCGAATGTATGGAAATAAAATGCCATTTCATTTCAGGAGATAATTGTGAGATCCCTGCGATTTTAATCCGACCATCTCATCCTTGTGGTAGCGTGATTATTGTTCATGGATATGGTGGAAATAAAGAAGAACAGCTTGGATTGGGATTTCAAATAGCAAAAACAGGGCTTTTATCATGTGTCATCGACCTCCGCGGCCATGGAGAACACCCTCTCAAACTGGATGGGGATATTAGAAATGATTTAGAGGCAGCAATTCGGTTCTGTCGCCCTTTCGGTAAAATTACAGTTGTAGGCCATTCTCTTGGTGGTCGGCTAGCCCTTTTGAGCAATGTAGATTATTGCATTGCAATCTCGCCGTCATTAAGCAAGAAGTACAGTGAACAAACTCGGGAGATGCTTAAAGTGATGCGTAGTTATCGAGTACGACCGTCAGACATTATGAATCTACTAACCTTGCAAGAGGAATTACCTGTATGGAAAGCTGAACATCACAAGGGGGAAGTACTAATTTTATACGCCGAGCGGGATGCCCCCGAAATCTCTGAAGGATGTCAATTGCTAAAAAATAAAGGAACTCAAGTTATCCGAATAGAAAAAGCAATGCATAGTGACGTTTTTCTTGTGAAACAAACATTTGTCACTATTCGAGAGCAGATTAGAAAATGGTACGACAATACGATAGTAGATTAATGGCCTCCGCCTCGACAAGGGCCCTAGAAGTATATGCTCATGGATCTCCGCCTGCAACAGGCTCGGTCACCTGACCCTCGCCTCGACCCGGCGAAGATCTCGTGTTCGAATCACGACGAGCCCATCCTGTTTTCCCTGGTGATTTCAGTCAATTGCTCGATAGTTTGCTCTGATTTATTGAGCCTGGAGTCAACATTTCCAGGTGCACCTGATACGTTGGGTTTAACCTTACATCAATAAATCCTGAGAAAAACCATCATCTGTCTCAATGTCAAAAGAGAAAACACCGCTAAAAAAGTAAAATTCATGGATGAGGACTACACTTCGAGATCCAATTGTATCGGACCTACGAAACCGGCGGCAATGTTATAGATAAAGGACCAGATTGCCCCTCCAATGAAACCGGCTATTAATCCGAAAATTACCATGGAAACGAATGCCAGACCTGCTCCAAGTCCTGCCATCGGGAACAGGCTCTTTGCAATGATCCCCAGACTTCCAATCCACAGGGCCATTACAATACCCCAGATTATTCCCCAAATTAACCCTAAAACTGCTCCAATTTTTGCGACGCTCCATATATCTAACTTTTTCAACTTGTATGTTGTCATATAACGTTCACCTCGCTTCTGGTATCATTTTCAGTGTGATACCAGAGTTAAGATATCATTAATGAGGATTTTATTCTATCTCACCCTGATCCTCTTGGTAACATTAACTTGACCGGTACATCACTCATGGCTGTGCCTCCCCGCTGTATCAACGGTATCGGTTCCAAATCCGTTTTGGCCAGGCAGGGGATCATCGTCGCCGGGAACTCATGACTGATTGATCCTTCGTATACTGTCTCTATGTTATCCGGTGAACTTCCCGAGGCCGCCAGCGATGAAATTCTATCAGCCCTCGACATTGAATATGATTCTTCCTGACCCATACCTGAAATCAACGATTTCGATACTGTCCCATCCTGATAATTTATTGAATATCGTGATTTTATTGTTAGATCAACCAGGGATAATCGATGTCATCGGGAAAAGGGTCCTTCCAT
>Ga0335071_10000553_pt1 | contig 41169 bp, 32 predicted proteins | sample Lox_Sample_15_FD_206724 | JGI IMG/M metagenome (GOLD analysis project Ga0335071, IMG submission 206724) | Soil microbial communities from Loxahatchee National Wildlife Refuge, Florida, United States - Lox_Sample_1.5 | ecosystem: Environmental > Terrestrial > Soil > Wetlands | place: USA... | reverse complement strand
ACAGCGCCACGACGATTGAAACAGCCCCAACGGCAGTCTTGATATTGCTCATGGTCATCCCCAGACCCAATTGCCCCATTCGCGACCGAGCCCCGATCGCTTCAACGCAGACACAGAACGCCCCTGCACGCACGCGTGGTCTAAACCAAAGCTATGATCGACAGCTCCCCCCCGCCGCGACCGTTAAGGCGCGACGCCCGTCACGCCAGATCGCGTGAGCTGGCCGAGATGCCAATTGAAAGTGTCGTTATTGTAGGTATTGGCCGTCGTCTTACTCAAACCGTCCGAGGTCGAGACTACGACCTGCTGCGCGTTGCCAAAGGTGTCGTATTGGCTGTTGGTCGTCGTGACCGCCGGCAACGCCGAGCCGTCGAGATCGGCACCGCTGGCGACGTTCTGCTTCAACAGGACCTGATAAGGCGCGCTGTTTGGAGCGACCATTGTCGCGCCGAGCCAACCGTTGAACTGATAAGTGTTAGCCGACTGGCTAATGGTCTGGGCACCGAACGACCGCATCGTAGACGCGACCAGTCCAAGATATGGAAAATCCTGCCGGTACGTCGTCGTGTTCGTCAGATTGGTCTGCAGGTCCCGGACCGATGTCTGGCCGAAGCCAAGAAAGCCGCGGCCTTGCGTATCTATCCGACCGCCAAAATAGCTATAAGCTGAGCTGTACGCACCGCCGACGCCGTTGCTGCTATCCACGCGCGCCACGACATAGAGTGGCGAGACGAGGTCGAGGATTGGAAACCTCGTCGTTCCGCTCGCGGCTTTGCTGACGACCGTCTGGTTGGTCGCCGGCGTGTAAGTGACGGAGGTCACGGCGGCAAGTCCGTTGGTGATATTGACCAGCAGGTCTGGCGCAATCGAACTGCCGCCACTCGGCGAAATAAAAATTCCCTGGTTGTTGATGGCCAAAATGCCGGGGCGGCCTGTCCCCAAGTCGTCGACCAGCACTCGCGGCGTCGTATCATTGCCAGCCCATTGTCCGCTTGCACTGGTAAATGCTCCTCCGCCGAGCCAGCAGGCGGGCGCCCCCCCGAATCCGGTCCCTGAACTCACCGAAACGAAAGTGCAGTTCGGCGCGATCCCGACGATGTCGGCCAGTCCGTCGCCGTTCACGTCGACGAGATAACGCGGCATCGTGTTCATATCAGTCCAACCGGCCGAATAGGCGCCGTAGTACTTGGCACCGTCGAGCCAGCAGGCCGGCATGTTGAACGAGCTGCCGGTGCTGAGTGAGACGAACACGCAGTTGGGTGCGATGCCAACAATGTCGGCAAGGCCGTCGCCGTTCACGTCCGCCAAAAAGATCGGCTTGGTTTTCATATCCGACCAGCCAGCGGAGAATGCGCCATTGGAGGTCGCGCCATTCAGCCAGCAATTCGGGGGCCCGAAAGCGGTGCCCAGGCTCGCCGAGACGAACAAACAGTTCGACGCGATTCCGACGATATCGGGGAGCCCATCTCCAGTCACATCGACCAGAAACCGCGGCATCGCATTCATGTCGGTCCAGCCGGTCTGCGGCGCAAACGCACCTCCCGCCAGCCAGCACGCTGCCGGCTGAAAGCTTGACCCGGTATTCAGTGACACATAGACGCAGCTGTTGTAGAGCCCGATAATATCTGGCAACCCGTCTCCATTCACATCCTGAAAGAAGCGCGGCAGCGTGTTCATGTCGGTCCAGCCCGTCTGCGGCGCAAATGCACCTCCAGCTAGCCAACAGGCTGCTTGCTGAAACGACGACCCGGTGTTCAGTGATACATAGACGCAGCTGTTGTACAGCCCGACGATATCCGGCAACCCGTCTCCATTCACATCCTGAAAGAAGCGCGGCAGCGTATTCATGTCGGTCCAGCCCGTCTGCGGCGCAAACGCACCTCCACCTAGCCAACAGGCTGCGGGCTGAAACGACGACCCGGTGTTCAGTGATACATAAACGCAGCTATTGTAAAGTCCGACGATATCCGGCAATCCGTCGCCGTTCACGTCCTGGAAGAAGCGGGGCAGCGTATTCATGTCGGTCCAGCCAGTCGACGGCGCGAATGCTCCGCCGGAGAGCCAGCCTTGGGGCACGTCGAAGCTCTGGGACGTGTCGGACCAACCAAAGCTACTTGCCGGAAGGCAGTTGCCCCCAGCACCGCAAAGCTGAACGCTCGTGAGACGCGAACGGCCGGAGCTGGTCGACGTCTGGTATGTCAGCCGGTAGTCTGAGACAAGCGTCGCGCCCGTGTAAACCCTGATCTCGGAGAGACGCCCCGCGGTTTGCGACATGACCCCGGCCTGATATCGGGCAACGACGTCCGTTCGCGTCTCATAGCTGAACTGAACCGAGTTGGAAGCCACCAAGCCCGCAGCATCGTTCCCGGTATAGTTGATCTGGGCGGGAGAAAAGTCGCCGTTTGTCGTGTCGTTGTTGTAGGCGACAGTGAAATAGTTTCCGCTGCTATCGCTCACTTTATTAACCGCCCAGACCCGGACCGCGGACTTGCCCTGCGCCTGAATCTGAGAGTCCACCGTGTTGCCGAACTCCATAACCTGACCGGACCTGGTGTGCACCTCGAACCAGGCTGGTCCGCTAGTCGCTAGGTCGCTGTGCGAGATGATGTTGGAGAATTCTTCTATTTCCGTGCGGAAAATCGCAATATCCGAGCCACCCGCGCTCGCACCAACCTGAACAAGACGCTTGCCGTTCAGGCAAAAGCGATCGTTAGAATCGAAGTTGACCCCGCCCTGCACCCCATCCTGCGCCTCGGTTCTTGGACAGCGCCCGATCGACGGAAGCCCACTGAGCATCCAACCCATGCCCAGCAGACCATTGCGACCCTGGCTGTTGTAGACCAACGACAGGTTTGGCACGACGCCGGCGGTCCCCGGCGGCAATTTGAGAGGAATAGTGTAGGTCGCAGCACCTGACGGGCCCACCGCGAACTGACCAGGGAGCGACATGATTCCCGACAGCGTCGAAGTTGTGTACGCAGTAAAAAAAAACGCCGCGAGCCCAAAGACCGCGGCACCAGATTGAACTCGCGAACGACCAAAACGGCCGCGCAACCTTGCATCCCCGAACATCGCATTCGCCCCCTGCGCACGTCGCGCGAACTCTGCAAGAGCGAAGAGACGCCAACCACATTTTACCTTCAACGCTGAACTCAACTTATCCACAACTTGACGCTTTGATGACACGCGCAACACAACCATTCTCGCATTGCAAGCATTTCAGCTCCATTCAATCAGAGAGTTTCTGCGCCCGCCGGTTCGCAAGACGTGTTCGGCGCGCGTCGAAACGCGCCAGGCACAAAATGCCAGCGCAAGATTCGGCGAGACGTGATGAACGCTGCTCTTAGGTTCGCTGTGGCGCGACTGCCGTCACTGCAGCTCGATTAAGCTGCCCGAGATGCCAGTTGGTCTTATCATTCGTGTATCTGTTGGTCGTCGCCTTGCTGAAGCCATCCGACGTCGAGACTACCATCTGTGTGGGGTTACCGAGCGCATCGTACTGATTCGTCGTCATCGTCGTCGGCAACACCGAGCCGTCCAGATCGGCTCCTCTTGAGACATTCTGCTGCAGCGAGATCTGATAGGGCGCACTAAACCGATCGATCGTGGTCGTGCCTGCCCAATTGCTGAACTGATACGTGTTTGTAGACTGACTGATTGTCTGCGATCCGACAAAGCGCATCGTCGACGCCACTAGCCCAAGATATGGAAAATCGTGCCGATACGTCGTTGCGGTCGTGATGCTGGTCTGCAGGTCCTTCGCCGTCGTCTGGCTGAAACCAAGAAAGCCCCGACCGCTCAGATCGAGTTTTGCCCTGCATAGGTATAGGTCGCGCTGTAGCTGCCGCCCAATCCATCGGTTCTGTCGACGCGCGCGACCAAATACATCGGCGCTTGAAAGTCCTGCTGCGGATAGGCTGCGGTGGTTCCCTTGGTGTAGACGCTGCTGCTCGTCAGCGGCTGGTACGTGATCGTGGTCGCGGCACCGAGTCCCGACGTGATCGAAGTGATAACGTCGCCGAGAGGCCCGCTACTCACGAAGGTGTCGCCGTTGGGCCCGCCGAGCGCAGCAATATCGGTCTTGCCGTCCCCGCTGACGTCGGCCGGGGCCACCAACAATGCGTTTTGCTGAAGGGCACCCGTCAGGATAAAGCCCGACGGATAAGCAAGACCCGACATCGTGAAAGTTCCGTCACCGTTGCTCAAGAACACGTCGCCGTTCGGCCCCCCGATCACGACGATGTCGGCGCGCCCATCGCGGTTGATGTCGGCCGCCACGGCCTGCGCCGCATTGCTTTGGAGCGCGACAGTCAGATCGAAACCCGACGGATAGACCAAACCCGTGATCGTAAACGCGCCGTCACTGTTGCTCAGAAACACGTCCCCGTTCGGCCCGCCAATCGCCACGATGTCGGTCTTTCCATCGCCGTTGATGTCCGCCGACACGACCCGCAGCTCGTTGGCCTGCATGGCTGGGCCGAGATTGAAGCCGGAGGGATACACGATGCCCTTGATCGTGAAGGTACCATCACCGTTACTGAGGAATATGTCCCCATTGGTTGCGCCGATCACCGCGAGGTCGGTCTTGCCGTCGCCGTTGAAGTCGCCGACCGCCAGCATGGCTTCCTTGGCCTGCGGGGCCCCGCCGAGATCGAAGCCCGATGGATAGGCGAGCCCCGTTATGTTGAACGAGCCGGGCGTTCCGCCGGCTTGCCAGCCGAAGTTGGCGGCCGGGAGGCACGCGCCTGACGCGTCGCACAAGGCAATCGACGCGACTTTGCTTCGCGCGACGGACTCTGCTCGTAGGTGACGTGATAGTCCGCCACGAGCGCGGTTCCCGCATACGTCTTGATGTCGGTCAAAACGCACAGTCGCCTGCGACAATGATCCGGCTTGATATTGAGGAATGACATCCGGACGCGCGGCATATACAAACCGTACCGAGTTGGAGGCGACGAGGCCCGCAGCGTCGTTACCGGTATAGTTGATTGGGCTGGGAGAATAATCGCCATTGGCGGCGTTGTTGTTGTAGGCAACGGTGAAGTAGTTACCCTTGCTGTCGCTCACGTTGCGCCCAAACCCTGACCGTGTTCTTGCCCTGGGCTAGGATCTGGGAATCGGCAGAGTTGCCGAACTGCATGACCTGCCCGGACTTGGTATGGACCTCGAACCAGGCTGGCCCGCTGCCGACGCTGCCATGCGCTACAACTTTGGAGAATGTATCAAGCTCTGTGCGATATTCCTGGGTATCGGTACCGCCTGCGCTTGCGCCGACCATGATGAGCCGCCCCCGTCCACGCAGAAGCGATCGTTGGCGTCGAAGTTGACACCACCTAAGACCCCATCCTGCGCAACGGTTCTCGAGCAGCGCCCGATTGACGACAGGCCCGAAAGTGTCCAGCCCACGCCAAGCAGGCCATTGCGACCCTGGCTGCTGTAGAACACGGATAGGTTCGGCACGACGCTGGCCGTCCCCGGCGGCAAGGCGACCGGAATCGCGTAGGTCGCAGCTCCAGTCTGGTTCACTTCTAACTGGTACGGTAGCGACATTGTTACAGAGCTACCTGTAATTGAACCAACTGTCAAAAAATTGCCGCGAGCCCCAATGCAGCGGCACCGTTCTGAACGCACGACCAGCCGTCATGGCCAGTCGTCTTTCCACGACCGAACATCCCACCGCTCCCCCCAACAAGCACAGCGAAAGACCTCGCACATATTAAATTAAAGAGGCCAACCTTATTTACCTTCAATCCAAATGGCGATTTATCAACAACGTGACGCTTCAATGACGCGCGCAACGCAACCGTTCTCGCCTTGCGAGCATTTCGTCGCTTTTCAATCAGGGAGACCTACGCTCGTCGTTTCGGAGCACCTCGTCCGCGCGCTCTCGAAATCGCCCGCTGGCGCAAGCGCAGAATGCACGCGCAGCGTCTAACAGCGCGGCCTATTCAGGCAAAATCACCTCCCGCGTGTCAAAAATGACAATGGCATACGGGCGACGTCGCAGACTGCCTCGATCAGCAGGCGGATTGTCTGTGCCTCCCAGTCGATCTTTTCAGTTGGCTCTTCCCAATATTGGGACATCACATACGCCGCGTGACGAGCTTTTACACCGAGACCGATGATGGTGTACGCGGGAGCCGCCATGATTGCACGTTCGATGGGGTACAGACGTGCCATGATTGCTTCTATCTGCGTTGTTCGGGCCTCACCGGCAGACGCTGTCTCGTTAACGGCGCCCGAACTGTCCGGCACACGGGGCACTTGATCTAAGATTTTAACTGGCTCACCCGTTGCCTTCTGAGCAGCAAGCAATTCTGCGATCAGGTCGTCGAGTTGGGCTTCGAGGGTGAGCAGATATCCATCGTCACTGGCAGCCTGCAGTTCCGAGGAAACCAAGACGTCCACGCTATTGGCTAATTGGTCATTAGGCATCGCACGCGACCTTCTCATTTGCAATTCGAGTGGCGCATTTTTTCGGCTTTAAAGCCGTGGGTCAATAGGCCACATAGCGGTTGGCTGAAGGCATGGACCTTCGCCATCGATTCGCGACCAATCTGCGCCGCATTCGGCACAACCGGCGTATCTCCCAGGAGGATTTGGCATATGAGGCTGGCGTCGATCGTGCCTACGTCAGCAGGATCGAGCGTGCCGTGACCTATGTCGGCTTGGAAATCATCGGGAAGTTTGCCGAGGTGCTGAAGGTCGACCCAGCCGAGTTTTTTATTGCTCCGAGCCGAACACATCAGAAACGTTAAGACTGGGGAGCAGGCGCCAGCATGCGGTTCTAGACCGTGACTGCACGTGCGCGAAGCCGATCACAGTTGAGTCATCGCGGCGTCTCAAACACCGTCACACTCTCACGCTATGGCTTTCATCGCGCTGCTTCCAAGACGCTTCCACGAACGTAATTTTCTGTCGATCCAGCCACGGCAAAAAGCCCTCGAAAACGACACGTTTCCAAGGGCTTGTTGTTTGATTGCGGGGACATGCAGCCACTGCCGGCATAACAAGACTACTTCTTTGATTTTCCTGGGTATTCGAGAATTCAAGGATAGCCATCAACTCGCCGCGTAGCTCTGCATGGACCTCGCCACGTTTCTTGCCGGGAGTGAGTACGATCTCGCCGATGAGCGAGCGCAGCGCCTCGGCGGCCTCGCGCCCGCCATCCGGATCGGCAAGCGCCTCGGTGAACCGGCCGACGTTCTTGCGATAGACATTGGCGATGTTGGGATGCATGTCGGGAATGTCGGCGGGAGCCTCTGACAGGTGCTGTGTGATCTCCGCCTTCTGCCGTTCAAGCTCGTCGATCCGCGCCTTCATCGACGGCTGGTAGAGGCCGTCCTCGATCGCTGCCATGATGCCGGCAACGGCCCGCTCAATCTTATGAAGCGCACGGTGGTCTGTTTCCGCCCGTGCCCGCCGGTCGTGGTTGAGGCGGTTCATCTCCTCGGCATAGGCACGCACCGCTTCTGCGACCGCCTCGGAGGAGACGAGGCGATCCTTCAGTCCCGCCAACACCCGCGCCTCGATCTTCTCGCGCATGATGGTGCGGTTGTTGGCGCAAGTCCCGCGACGATGATGGTTGAGGCAGCCATAACGGTTCGGCGTCAGGATGCCGATCTTGCCGCGGCAGCAGCCACAGGTGAGAAGGCCGGAAAGGAGGGAGACGGGCCGGTTGGCGAGGTGCAGCCGCTTGGCCCTGCCCTCCCGCGTATTGGCCGGGTTGGGGCCAAAGAGTGCCGAGATTTGCTGCTGCCGCGCCCGCGCGGCCTGCCACAGTTCATCGTCCACGATCTTGAGATGCGGCACCTCGATCCTGATCCACTGGCTTTCCGGATTCGGCCGTGACACGCGCTTGCCAGTCGCTGGATCCTTGACGAAACGCTGCCTGTTCCAGACCAGGACTCCGGCATAGAGTTCGTTGTTGAGGATGCCGGTGCCGCGCGAGACGTGGCCTCGGATGCTGGTGTCGCCCCAGGCCCGGCCGAGCGGGCCGGGAATGCCGTCCTTGTTCAGTTCGACCGCGATGGCCTTCGGGCTTTTGCCGGCGGCAAAGGCGCGGAAGATGCGTCGGACAATCCTCGCTTCCTCCACGATGATCTCGCGATCGCCCCGGATCGGCTCACCGTTGGCGTCGAGCCCCTTCATGACGTTGTAGCCGTAGCAGAGGCCACCGCCGGCCTTGCCCTTCTCCACTCGGCCGCGCAAACCACGATGAGTCTTCAGGGCGAGGTCCTTGAGGAACAGAGCATTCATAGTGCCCTTAAGGCCAACGTGAAGCTCGCTGATCTCGCCTTCGGCCAGGGTGACGATGGAGACGCCCGCGAAGCGCAGATGCTTGAACAGCGTGGCGACATCCGCCTGGTCACGAGAAATCCGGTCCAGCGCCTCGCCCAACACGACATCGAACAGACCGCGTTGCGCATCCTGCAACAACAACTGGATGCCGGGCCGCAGGATCATGCTCGCGCCCGAAATGGCGGCGTCGTGATAGGTGCTCGTGACCTTCCATCGCTCGCGCTTGGCGTGCTCTCGGCAGAGGCGGAACTGATCCTCGATCGAGCTTTCGCTCTGATTGTCGGACGAGTAGCGGGCGTAAAGCGCAACGCGGGGCATGACGGTCTCCGTTCTGTCTAATCCTTGCCGGCCTCGTCCTCCGCATCGTTCGTGGCTTGAGGCCTGTTATCATTGGCGGCGCTGAGCGCCGCGAACTGTTTCCGTGCAATCCGGCGTCCGATCAGCCGGGCAATCGTCAACGTCACCTGCTCCAACTGTCGCCGCGTCTTGTTATCCGCCTTGCTCGTTCCATCCTCCGGACCTTGATTGTCGTTGGCCGGTCTGATGTCGTCCAGCTCCAGTTCTGTGTCATCTGCCATGCCGTCGCTCGCCCGATTGGTGAAGTCAAACGAGCATCAAGCGGCGACGAATTCAGGAAGAGAAGACCAAAACTCCTGCCATCGTACAGGAGCGCGCAGATACTTGCGAACGGCCGTTTTGGCGTAGATTTCGAACGCATCACACAGCCTGCAAAGCCTTCTGCACTGCCTTCGGGGCGCGCTCGATCGCGAGAAGATAAACGCGTGTCGGCCCTTCCGGCTGTCGCGACCTTGCTCCGAATGGCATAGCGTATTGGGCGCTGAATCCGAAGCGAGCTGCGAACTCTTCCTGCGTCACGTCTAAGCGCACCCGGATCGCCTTCACGTCGATTCTTCGGCCTCTTGTGGAGCTGAGATGTGGCACGATGGTCGTAGGTCGGAGATATCCGTTCGCACCGCTTTCGTCTGGCGGCGCCTTAGCGGTTCGACCAGGCCTTCGTTTCCACATCCCGCTCGTAGGAAGGCGCGCAATCGTTATCGAGGATCAACACCACGATTCGGAATAGCGAGACCAACGGCCGCGCAAATCGCGCGTTCAGTTGAGAGCAGCAGCAACCGGTAGCCATCCTCCTCGTAAAGAGGGTACTGGCGAGCTTCGTAACACTCGCGCACATACTTTAACGCCGCGGCCGCTCCTTTGAGGCTTCCCGGCACGATGCCGGCGAGCTGACGCGAGGCCTTCATCTCAACCCGGCCGAGTGCGCCTTCAGCCTCGCAGAGGCCACTTAACTTGGCCTCCAGCTCGGCCCGCCTGCTGCAGGGCGCACGGCGCAGCTCGCGCTCGGCAGCATCCTGCTCGGCGAGCAGGCGCCCCAGTTCCTCAAAGGCTCGTCGGTGGCCCTCGATGGCATCAAGGACCGGGTCGGGCGCGGTCGAAACGCCAACGCTTTCAGCCCGCGAGGGCGTGATGACCCCGGCCAGGATGGCGGCGCTGCCAGTGACGAACTGCCGGCGCCGAACGGCAGGGCCGGCAGGAAAGATTAAACGACTCGTGGTATAGGCAGAATCAGCCTGAGACATGGGTAGCTCCATGTTGAGGGTTAGGCTCGTGCAGGTGTTCCTAGCACCTGTGCGGGCCGCTTGCCTGGCCTGTAGCGGCCAGTGCCGCGAATCGAATCACGGCCGATTCGTTACGTCAATGGATATCCGGTTTTCACTCACGGCCAGGCCGTGTACCCATAAACCCTGCGGCGTGATGCGGCTAAAGCAATGTCTGCTTTGTCCCTATAGCGACCGACTTCGTGCAGAAGCGCAATATGTCGCGACGGGCCGATCGCGACGGCTTTGCCCGATCTCTGGCAGGTCCGGTCTACGCCCTCAGAGCCTCCATGCAGGCCATAGGCGGATTTCGTCGCGATGGGCCACTTCCCGACATACGGTAAACAGAAGCCGCGCCGCATGTGCGGATTTTGTCGTTAGTAAACTTCCTGGTCATGGCTCACCGGCAGCCGTTCTCCTCTGAAGCGCCCACATTGAAGTGTCAAAAACGAACCTTGGCCTCACAACCGAAACGTGCTTCTTGCAAAGACAACTTAGAAGGTTTCTTATACGCAAATACCCGCATGCAAGTGAAGGGAGCGCTCACAATGCGGTACGCAGCCATTTTATTGACAGTTATGCTCATGAGTCTGGCGTCTCCTGCATATGCAATTGACGAGATCGCCATAGAGACAACCAATCTTTACGCCGCAGTGACCTGTCATACTGGCCAGCTTGCGGTCACCGGAATTATCAACGATCACCAACACAGGTTCTGGACCGACCTGCTAATTCCCTATCAGGGCGCGCAGACTTGTCAGGCGCCAAACACCGACAGCTACCCTCCTCAACATCAAACTCTCCTAATTTTCCAACCAGGTGAAGAGGCTGAGATAGCCCTCGAGATTAAGCCGCTAGATCCAAACTACTCGGTCCAGTTTGTGTTTTTTGTCATGGACGGCACAAAGCGCCGCAACGTCCATATAACTTATTGGGACCATAACAGCGTGAACCCCGGAACTCATGGAAACTCCCCACCATCATTTCGCGTGCGGGTCGCCCGAAGATAATAGCCAAGACTGAAGTCGATGCCACCAAAGGGTTAGAGATCGCGGCCGGATATCCCGACGGTCCGACTAAAAGGGCTGCGACGGGCCAAATGCGAAAATCCGACCTGAGCAATTCTGGTCCGTTGACCACCCCAGAGCGGACCTCAACGCGGCGGCTCGCCACTTCGCTGATGGGGAAGAAGCAGCCGTCGATGCACCCCACCCGGAAGGTCGGCTATGGGCGAAAGGCGGACGTGACGGGGCCGCCCGACCGTGTCGCGAATGACGCGAAGCCCACAAAAAATTGAAGTCAATCTCCCGGCAGCCTCTATCTTGTTTTCGATTTGGCTAGAGCCCGGAGTCGCGACTGCGCTTGTTGGTTTCCCGCTGCGGCTGCCTTGCGATACCACTCCACGGCAGTGGCCACGTCCTCCTCCACGCCGACGCCAGTCTCGTAGCAATTGCCGAGGAGGGCCATGGCCTGGCCTTCTTCCGCTACAGCGGCTTTGAGATACCACTTCACCGCCGTGTTCATGTCCTTCTCCACACCGGTGCCGCTCTCGTAGAGCATGCCAAGCAAGGTCATGGCCAGACTTTCTCTCGCTCCAGCGGCTCTGCGATACCACTCCACGGCAGTGTCCACGTCCTTCTCCACGCCGTCGCCAACCTCGTAGCAGAGGCCAAGATTGGTCATGGCCAAGCTATTTCCAGCCGCAGCGCCTTTGCGATACCACTCCACGGCAGTGGCTAGGTCCTTCTCCACGCTGATGCCCTGGTGGTACCAGCGGCCAAGGGTGGCCATGGCTGTGCCTGCTCCTGCCACGGCTCCCTTGCGAATCCAGTTTGCCGCCGTATCAATGTCCTTCTCCACACCGGTGCCCTTCTCGTGGCAAATGCCAAGCTGGGCCATGGCCGAGGCATTTCCCGCTGCAGCGCCTTTGCGATACCACTCCACTGCAGTGGCCAGGTCCATCTCCACGCCGTTGCCATTCTGGTAGCAGAGGCCAAGGATGGTCATGGCCAACGCATTTTCGGCCGCAGCGCTCCGCTTCAGCATTGCGATCACTGTTGCAGGATAGCCGATCTCTGCCGCATCAAGGTGATAAATTATGGCTGCAGAGACCGACGCGTAGGCGTCCGCTGCTCGCGCGCCTAGCGGCGGTTGATCAAGGAGACCCACTGTAACGTCGTGTTCCGGAAAATCTTGGGCCAATCGCTCTAAAAAACGCGCCATACCCCTCGGACCGGCCCGCCAAGCGCCGTCGCAAAGGGCCTTGAGTGGCAGCCCGTCAACAATCGACCGCAGCACAAACCATTCACCGAGAATATCCGGCTGTAGCGGCGGAATCGCGTTCGCGGGCGCCCCTACGCTGGCCGGCCCGTCTGTCATGGCGAGCGCGCGGCGCCGAACACTTGGGCCAGCGTCGAACGGGGCGCCGAGAGCACGGGCAGAAGTAAAATCGACGCCCCCGCACATTGTCGCGATCACGGAGAGACGAGCCGCTGGATTATCCTCGCCAATTTCGGGTGGTGCGCCGTTGAACGCCGCGCGCCAGCGCTGCGCCCAATCCTTGCATAGCACGTCGTCGAGCAGGTCTTCCCGTGTCCAGCCACGCCGCGCCGGTTCGCGCGCCAGCATCTGGCCAAGAAAGTAGGCGTATAGCGGCCGGCCTGCAGCGTCGATCCGTGCAAGCTCGGCCTCGATCCGATTGTCACTGACAGCCAATTCACCGCCTTCGGTCGCAGCAACGCGCCGGACTATAGACACGAGGTCGGGTACTCTGAGCGTTGTCAACTCAAGCACGCCGTCCTCGAAGCGGGTTTGGCTCAAAGCCGAATCTGCGCCGTCATGGCGTTCGGCCAATGCAACGAACCAGTCAGCCCGATCACTAGCTCCGCGTGCCTCGGCGCTGCCGGCACTGAGCCCCCCGCGGTCCCATCGCTGACGCTCGATCAGGAGCAGGCGTACCGGGAGCCGCAGTTCTTCGCTGCGACGAGCGAGCTGACGGAAGATCAGCCCGACGCTATGGTCGCGCCCCACGACATAGTCAACGATTAACAATGTCGGTCGTGACGGCTGCCATTCTCGCCATCCCTCGCCAAACTCCGCGATATCGCCGTCGCTCAGGAAACCGGCCAGCCAATTTTCCGCTTCCATCGAGAGCATGAGCTCCAAGGCGAGCCGGCTCTTGCCCTGGCCAGCGACGCCCGCCAGCTGCAGCCAGGCGAAATGCCGATCCGCCTCGACGAAGCGTCGGAGCCGGGCCAATTCGGCATCCCGACCGATCACCTCAAGCGCGCGGCGCGCATAGTGGCTGAGGCGCTGCACCTCGGGGGCGGCGCTGACCCGGGGTTGACGCTTGCTCGCAGGCACATCCGTGAAAGCTGCGGGCGCCGGGTTGCTGGCGGCCACCTTCAGGCGACGGACTTCCTCGCGTGCGGTCGCCTCGTCGAGACCGAGACCGCGCAAGCCCGCAACTACGGCATCGTCGGTGGGGTTCGGGATATCACCGTTCTTCCACTTCTCGAGCGTCCTCTTGCTGAGCCCCGCTCTCTCGGCGACCACCTCAAGGCTGAGCACTCTTCGCGTGCCGGCGGCACGCAATTGGTCGATAAGCGCCCGCGCCAACTGCCCGAAAGAAGCCATCCGCACTAACCCCCACTTCGCGCGAACTCTTCGCCCATCTTCGCTGATACGCGATGTCACGTTCGTCTAGACCGTGCCTGTGCACAACACTAACCGAGCCGGGGCCCCGCTCAACACCCTGTGAGGTTGAGCAATGCTAAAATTACTTCAGAAGCTGATACACGCCTTCCATGGAATGATCTGTGCAAGACTAGCTATCTGCCACTGTCTATTCTGCGTGCTGACAGACAAGCCCGAAGTCCACTTACTGATGGCCCTGCTCTACTTCCTCATGGCCGTGCTCTACTTGTTGCTCTTTGTGAAGGGCTAACTAACGAGTGTGTCCAGCCGGGATGCCCGATAACTGGGCGTCCCGGCTCATTTCTGAGGCCCTAGCACAACAAGTACATATCGGAACAGAAAATCTTGGTGGCCCAGAGATTAGCGCGCCTGCGTCAAGTTGGTGATCGCTTACATCCGCAGCTTGGCCTGACGCTGCCGAGCGGGGATGTCCGCGCCAACGACCGCGACCGGGGTAACCCGGACATGATGGGACAGCCCGGTTCGATCGTGAGTACCTGCGGCCGACCGAAGTCCGCAATGGGCTGGAAGGGGACGCTGCTGACTTGATCGAAGATTCAGCTTCGGGTCAGATGTCGCCTTTCGGTCCTGCCGTGCACTACTTCCGGTTGGCCCCCGGAGCGGACATCGCCCGTGCAGGCGACGGACAGCATGTCGGACGCCACGCCGCGGGATCGGCGATCCATCGATTGATGTCGGATTCCCGCCAGCCTGCGCCGTTGACGCTGATCCTGAGTTGGGCTGGGAATGTGCCTTCGCCGATCTTGCGGTAGATGGTGGATCGGGACAGGCCGGTACGGGCAAGAACGGTTTTTAGGCGGACGATCCGATCTGGTTCGCGCATGGCTGCGCTGCCTCCCGCTGACTGCTCCTGATCTACACAGAGCAAGCAGTTGCGCGCGCGAAAGAGCGTTTTTCACAGCGTCGTGCTGTGGCGTAGAGACGGCGGCAAATAGACCGGGTCAACGTTCGAGGCCTCTGTCTCTTCCAAAGCCGATGCCGTGAGCGAGGGCCAATTGCTGGCCGAGCCGGCCACCTGATTCGAAGGCGATGCCGAGGTCTTTCCTGCGGCTGGCGAGGACGGACTCCAGTTGTGGATCGCGTTCGAGGCCTTTGGCCATGTCGCCCATCGCCGCGCGCGTCGCCCTATAGCCGGACCTGTCGCCGGCCTGGTACTGGCGCTGGCTGGTGTGGTCGAGCTTCTGCCAGCGCTCCACGAAGCGGTCGGCGCGGCGGCTCGGATCGATGCGCAGTTCGGTCTCGAGCTGGAGCGCGCGCACTGCGCGGCTAACCTGGCCGCCCGCCGCTTCGCGTGCCAGTTCCGGGTTCTTTTTGTAGGCGGCTTCGGCATCGTGCGAACCATAAGGCCGCACCTCGTCGAACGCCTGGCGAGCCGTCTGCAGCTCTTTGAGTTGCGCAGGGTTGACCCCGCCCCTCGTCTCTTGCGCAGCGAAGATCGCATCCACGGCGCGGGCATGGCGCACGAGGGCTCGGGTCCGCACGCGACGCGCTTCCTCTTCGGTATCTTGCGCCACGCTTCTTGCCGGCACTTCGGCTGCGCCCCGGTCTGCTGCCGGACCGCTTATCTCCCTTTCCAGTGCTGCCTGCTCCGGCTTGCGTCCGCGATCCGTTCCGAGGGCATCTGCAGGCGAGCGAAGGCCGTCGAACATCTCGCGCAGCTTCTCCGGCGCGATCTTGCGCACGATCTCGGCCACGCGCTCGCGGAACGTGATCCCACGCTGTTCAGCATAGCTCTGGACCGCATCGGCACGGTCGTAATCCGAGGCCATGTCCTTGGCCCGATCGCGGGACAGGGTGCGGGTGAGCCGGTCCGCATTGGCAAAATCGTCGCGACCATAATGCAGGTCCATCCCGTCGCGGTGCCGCGACAGGGCGACATAGCTGCTGTGGGCATCCATGCCGGGCGTTGCGAGCACATGGACGCGGTCCACCGTCATGCCTTGGGCCTTGTGGATCGTCGCGGCATAGCCATGGTCGATCCGGTTATAATCCTTGAGGTCGAAACGCACGGATCGTCCATCGTCGGTCTGCACGGCCATGGATTGCGCGCTCACCTGTTCGATGGTCCCGAGCGTGCCGTTCTTCACGCCAAGGCCGCGCTCGTTCTGCAGGAACATGACGCGATCCCCGCTAGCGAACTTTCTCGCGCCGCGCTCGACCGTCACATGCACCTCGTCGCCGAGATCGCCGGCAGCCCGCATCCGCTCGCGCGCCGCCTCGTTCAGGATGCGGACCTCATCATTGGTGTGGGTGAGAATGATCCGGCTGCGATCGGGCGATGCCTGCCGGTCACGCTCCCAGCGCCCGATCAGATCGCCGCGCGCCTGCTCGCGACTCTCGGCCACATGCACCATGCCGTGGGCGCGGTACGCTCTAAGCGCATGGCCCACTTTGCCGGTCGCCAGATCGCGCGTGGCGTCGCGCTGCCAGTCCTCCCTCTGACGCCGCACCTCACCAATCTCGGCGCCGCCATGACGCTCATGAATTGACCGGAATGCCGCACCCGCTTCGATCGCCTGCAGCTGTTGCGGATCACCGACCAGCACCACCTTGGCGCCAGCGTCGGCCGCATGGGACAGCACGCGCTCGAGCTGGCGCGTGCCGACCATGCCGGCTTCGTCAATCACCAGCACGTCGCCCGATTGGAGCAGATCACGGCCTTGCTCCCAGCCATGCTCCAGGCTGGCGATCGTGCGCGACACAATGCCCGATCCGCTCTCAAGGTTTTCTGCCGCAATGCCGGATAGCGCCACGCCCCGGACCTCGAAGCCTGCGGCTTCCCAAGCCTCCCGCGCCACCCCTAGCATCGCGCTCTTTCCCGTCCCGGCATGACCGACAACGACGCTGAGATCGCGTCCATACGTGACATGCGCCAGCGCCTCGGCCTGCTCGGACGAAAGCACCAGCCCGCGCGCTTGCGCCCGCTCCAAAGCGGCTTGGCGGTCTGCGTCACGCACCCCATGGCGCTCTCGGTCCGCCATCAGTTCAGCGGCCCGGTGCAGGCGCTGCTCCGTCTCGATCATTCCGCGTGTGGTGAACCGATCCTCGCCGCGGGCGTCCTTGCCGAGTTCGACCAGATCGGGCGCTCCCTGCATTGCGCCCACCACCTGGTTGAACTGGTCGAGCCCGTTACTGTGCCGGTGTGCGAACTTCGCGAGGTCCCGGCGTGTGAAGGTCGATTGCTGCTGGGTGATGGCGTCCAGCCCAATTGAGGGATCGGCGATGATCCGCGCGCCATTGCTGCGCGCGATCTCGCGGTGCATCTCGGCGCGGTCGGCCTCAGCCCCTTCACCCCCAACGCCCCGACCCTCGATCCGCTTGGCCGGCGCGCCGATCTGGCTTTGCGGCTCGAGCGCAATCATCTGGGCTTCCAGACTGCGATGGTCGATCCGCGCGTCAATGTCGAGCTCGGCCAGCCGCTCATTGGCAAGCTCCGCCCAGCGTTCACGCCAGCGCTCGACCATCGCCGGTCGGTTCCAGTCGCGGACCTTCCGGCCAAAGCCGCTCTCGTCGACCGCGCGCATCGTCAGCATGACATGGGCGTGCGGCTTGGGCATGCCATCCTCGGCCCTATCCCGATGCACATTGAGATCGGCGATCATGCCGAGGCCGACGAATTCGCCGCGAACGAAGTCACGCGCCAGCTCGATGCCCTGCGCCTCAGTCAGCTCTCGCGGAAGGGCGAATTCGACCTCGCGGGCCAGCTGGGCATCTTTCCGGACTTCGAACGCTTCGACAGAATTCCAAAGCCGCTCCCGATCGCGCCAGGCTTCCGGCGCATTCTCTGGCAGCATCACCTCGGAATGGACGACGCCGCGCTTCCCGGAAAAGTCTTGCTCGCGGCCGAGCCGCTCGTCGCGCAGCCGCGAAGCCGAGCGATAGGCGGCCGATGCCACCGCACTGCTCCCGGCCTTCCGGCCAATGACCTTGACGTGAAGATGATAGATCGCCATCGCGATCCAATCACTGGCACAGCGAAGCGCACGTCGGAACGACGTATAAGCGCGCCCTCCCTCGAAAATTTCTCGGGAGGGACCATCCGGTGCCAGACCGTCCCGACAACCTTACAGCGTTCGGCGTGGCGCTGGACTATCAATTCTCCATCAACAGTTATGGAGACGATAGTGCGTAAGCCAAGGGACTTTGACGCCGAACTGAAGGCACTTAGCGACAAAGCGCGTGACCTCAAAAGCCGTAAGGTGCAGCAGCTTGGTGAACTGGTGATCGCCACTGGAGCAGATAACCTCAGCGCCGACGAACTGGCGGGTGCGCTGATCGTGCTGTCGGAGACAAAAGAGGCCGGAAAGATGGAGGCATGGGCGAGGCGCGGGGCCGCGTTCTTTCGGGGACGGCCGCGGCGAAATGCGCCAACAACTCACCGCAACACGGACGGCGCTCCTGCGCAACCGAGCGGCGCGCAACCGGCATCAGGCCGCAAAGGCGCGACATGACATGAGCGTATGGCAGGTCGAACGCCGCAAGCGCACGCGGCATCTCATCGAACTCGGCGGGCTCATCGTCAAAGCCGGTATCGTGAATCTAACGGGCGATGACCGCGCCACCATCCTCGGCGCGTTGCTTTGGATCGCCGACAAGCTCCAAAGCGATCAAGGCGAACGGACACGAGCGCTATGGGCCGCAAAGGGGAAGCAGGCGCTCGAAGCAGACACTGCAACACGGAAGGGGAACGATCGAACTGTTTCAGTAGTTCGTCGTTGATGCACGACAATTGCAAGACGGTCGATTTCAAGGAATTGCTCAGAATGGAGCCGGACGGCGGGATGACCAACATCCGCAATGTGAAGAGCAAACACTGGACGCGATGGCTGGAAACGGCGAACCGCTGTGTAGTGCCGTTCAACTCCTTCAGCGAGTTCAACAAGGCCGAGGGCGGCGACATCTGGTTCGCGCTCGATGAAACCCGTCCCCTCGCCTGTTTCGCCGGCATCTGGACCAATTGGACGTCCGTGAGGAAGGTCAAGGAAGGTGAGACGACCAACGACCTCTACGCTTTCCTCACGACGGAGCCGAACGCCGAAGTCGGCGCCATCCACCCCAAGGCGATGCCGGTGATCCTGACAACAGTGGACGAAGTGGAGGCCTGGCTAATGGCTCCTTTGGACGAGGCTTTGGAGCTGCAGCGACCGCTTGCCGACGGAATGCTGCGGATCGTCGCCCGCGGCGTCAAGGAAGATACGGCCGAGATAACAACGTGACCGATGCCAGGTAGAGCCCTCGCCCCGCCGACGAAAGATCACCCACGTCGACATGGACGCCTTCCATGCGTCCGTCGAGTAGCGGGACGATGCAGATCTCGGCGGCAGGCCGGTCCTGTGGCTTGGATTCAAGGAACCGCGTCCCATATGTGGTAATATTCCCCGTAACGGGATTCGTTGCAGCGCAGCATATTTGGATTTCCCGCAGGTTCCTTATGTCCAAACGCAAGCACGCTTTTATCAGCCATCATCACGCCGACGACGAGCACGTTAGCAAGTTGACGGACATGCTCAGCCGAAATGGATACCAGCTTCGGAACAGCTCGATCAGGGCAAAGCCGGCCAACCAGGCGCGCTTGGATCGCGGTGAAATCCCGGAAAAGACACTCAAGCGCCTGTTGCGAATGAAGATCTCCTGGGCGTCGACGGTCATCGTGCTGATCGGCAAGGAGACACACAGCCGACCGTGGGTTGACTGGGAAATCCGACAAGCCCACCAGCTCGGAAAGCGCATTGTCGGCGTCTATGCCCGCGGCGGAACCGAGGCCGACGTTCCTGCGGCACTGAATGACTATGAAGACGCGAGGGTGAACTGGAACTCAGAAAGCATCATCGACGCGATCGAAGGAACGGATTCTCCGTTCGAAAACCCTGGCAGCAGCGAACCGCGGCAGCCGATCTACGAGGCTCCGGTTTCGAGTTGCTAGCCCATCATGTCCAAGGTCTACATCTACGTCGTTAGATATGACTTCGGTTTTGCCCCCAACCCTTTTGGCGGAGTTTGCACCCTTGCCTGCTGCATGCCGGTAATCCGGCGGACCGCAAGTCAAGGCGACTGGCTGATCGGCATGGGCGGGCGCGACCTCAAAGCCACCGGCCGATGCGTCTACGCCATGCGTGTCACCGGCGAGATGACGTTCAATCAGTACTGGGAATCAGATCAGTATAGAGGGAAGCGTCCCGTCCGAAATGGCAGCCCCAAAAAAATGGTCGGCGACAACGTCTATCACACCGATCCCGAGACAGGAGCGTGGCTCCAGGAGAATTGCGTTCACAGCCAACCAAGCGGCCAGCAGGATCAGCCAAATACCCTGCACGACACCGGGACCGACCGGGTTTTGATTTCAGAAGAGTTTTACTATTTCGGCGCGGACGCACCTGAAGTACCACCCAAGCTGCTCGAGCAGATCGGCTATCGCAACTGGCGAGGCCATCGGGTCTACCAGCAGGAGCAGTGTCAAAAGCTGTTGAATTGGATCGCGCGAGCCGCAGCGGGTCGGACCAATCACGTCCTCGGCGATCCTTTCCAATACCGCATGAGCGACAAGCGATACTCTCGAACTCAGAACAAGCTGATCTAACTATCCGCCAGCGACCGGGCGTTTTCTTCCGGTGTTCCCAAGTCGAATGCTGCCGTCTCCGTTGCTGAGGCGACAACTATTTTAGTTTGCGCCACACGAACGCCATCAACGCGGATTTTGCGCATGCCAATTTACCGCAACATAAGTTTTGCTACCGCAGGCAGCGTGGTCGACGTGTTGCACCATGGCTCCGACGTTGTCGTCCGAGGCAAGGCGACACGCGAGCTGGTTGGCAGAACCACCACGCTCGATCAGCCGCTTGAGCGCTACCTCTTTTTGCCAAAGCGCCACAACGACGCCTTTGCACAGTTTGCCGAGACCATGTGGGTGCTGGCGGGCCGCGATGACATCGCTTGGCTCGCGCAATATCTCCCGAGAGCCCCCGATTTTTCCGATGACGGGCTGACGTGGCATGGCGCGTACGGCCCACGTCTGCGTCGTTGGGCCGGTCATGTCGATCAACTCAACAGTGTACGACGCCTATTGAGCGCTGACCTTGCAAGTCGGCGCGCTGTTATGGCACTGTTCGATCCAGAACGGGATTTTGTCGATTCCAACGACATTCCCTGCAACAACTGGCTCAGCTGGATCGCACGAGAGGGACGGCTTCATCTGAGCGTTGCCATCCGCAGTAACGATGCCATGTGGGGCTTTTCAGGCGCCAATGCATTTGAATGGAGCATTCTCCAGGAAGTGATGGCGTACTGGTTGGGCCTGAGCGTCGGCAAAGTGAGATACTTCGCGCACTCCTTCCATCTCTACGATCATCATTTCAGCAGAGCGCGCCAGATCGACGAAGGGTTTCACGGCCTGACGCCCTACGACTTCGGTATCGGCCGAGCCGCGTTTCAAACCCCGTGGAGCGATTTCCAGGCGCAGCTTGATCGATGGTTTACGCTCGAGGAGCAGATCCGCGCGAAGCCGGAGGGCCCGCTCTTTGTTCACGGCCGTACAGAAGACCCACTGTTCGACAGCGGACTCGCGCTGGTTCAGGTGTATTGGGCCCACAAGCAATGGGGCGCTGACCGCCTCGCGCGCGAGCTCGCCACGCTGCCCGCCAATGACTATGTCGTCGCAATGTATGAGCAGCTCGCCCGAACTTACCCCGACCTTCTACAGGACGTCGCACAGCCGGCCATCGCAGGCTTTTTTGATGCATGCCGCAATCGGACCGCCAACCTGCCCAACACGTTCAAGTCCGCAGTCAAACGCCTCCATGCACACAAGGACCGCGCCTACGGCAGCGCCTGGAAGCGCCGCGGCGAGTTGGTAAGCATCCTTCCGAACATTGCGCGGAAGGTTGACCGATTGGAAACCATCGTCACGACGGGTGCGACGATGAGCGGAGAAACGATGCTGGACACGGCGATCGACCTGCTTGTCTACACCGAGAAATATCGGCTCTACCTGGCCGAAGAGCTGGACGAGGGGGCCCTGCTCGAACCCGGGTCTCCCAAGCCGCTGAGCAACTATGACGCAAATTTTGACGTGCTGATTGATCGTATCGATCTCCGCGTCGGCCCCCAAGGCATTGAGGAATTGATCAGCGAGATCGTCCCTCGGTTCGATACGTGTTGGCGCCAAGCCGAGGCAGGTGTCTCGCGGTCCGAGGGGCTGCACCTTGCGGGACTCTTGGCAGAGTCTGCCGGGCGGCTGGTTGCTAGGCTCGTGGCGGACGATAAGGGGTCCGTGGCGCGGTTTGTTCAATCGGAGCTTACATCATGAATGCTGACGATCTCGCCAAGCTGAAACTGAAGCTTCGTGAGGCGGTCGTGGCCCGGCCGCCTGGGGCAAAAGTCGCGATCGTCGGATGGACCCCGGCGGCACTCGAGCTTGCTTCCGATCCCGTCTTCTCGACCGGAGCGGCCCTACTCTCGGGGATCTTCGTTCCTGACACACCTGTGGGACAGACGTCGATCAAGCGCCTCGATACGATTGCGTCGGAACAGCCCGACATCGTTGTCATCGCAGACGACGTCGGAAAGGAGCCGCTGCTGGAAGCTGTCGCAGCCCTCCTTTCCGCTGAGACCAAACTTTTGATCGGGGGGTTCTCGCATTTTGCCTTTCGAGACGAGATCTTTGACCGGGTCCGGCAGGAACTCTTCATTCCGTCATTCGCCAATGGCTACCAGAACTCCCTCGTGCACATCTACCAGTGCCTGAAGAATGCACACCGACAAGCGCTGAAGGGAGTCGTCGCCGAATTTGGAATGTTCAAGGGCGGAACGACGATGCTGATCTCCCGGTTTATTGAGGAGATGGGTGCGGACTGGAAGGTGTTCGGGTTCGACACTTTCGATGGTTTTCCGCCCAAACGGAACGCTCTCGACATGTACGCGCACCCCGATTGTGTCTTTCTCGACGCCGATCTGGTCAAGGCCGTGTTCACAGGACGTAACGTCGAGGTGATCGAAGGGGACGTGGTGCAGACCGCCTCGCGGCTCCAGGACCAGAACCTCGTGCTATCTTTCGTGGATACCGATAATTTTTCGTCCGCAAGCGCCATTATTCGTGTCATAGCGGATCGTACGGTGATCGGTGGCACGGTCGTTTTTGATCACTGGACTGGCCATGACCGGCATCTCGACACGATTGGTGAAAGAATAGCCGCCAAACGACTTGCCGCCGACGAGCGCTACTTCAACCTCCACGGCACTGGAGTGTTCTTGAGGCAACGATGACGAAATCTGCAGCCGTCCACGTCCGCCGTGCCCCCCCAGAACCACGACGTGGCGTCTATGAACTCTACTGGACCTTCGCTTCGCGCCGCCAAGCGGCGTTCGAGGCCCGGTTGAACGGCAAGACGTGGCCCTGGACCGACGACCAAATCCTTCAGACCTTCAAATTCTGCAACGTGTTTCGCGCGGCAGATCGCGTGTCCCAATTCATGATCAGGGATGTGGCATACGGCCAGGATGCGCAAAGCACCGCAAGAGACCGCGCCTTTCAGATCGTGGCATTCCGCACCTTCAGCAAAATCGAGACCTGGCTGGGCGTTACGGAAGTGCTGAGCGGTGCACCACGAATTGAGCACCTTCGCACCGGCGCGTTCGAACGAGCTCTTGACCATGTCAAGGCCGCCATCGGCGGACTGTACACTGGCGCCTTCATCCTTTGCGCCAACAAGGCCTTCGGCTTCGACGAGAAGCATCGCAACCACGTTGGCCTGTTCAAGCATATGTTCCTGGAAAAGGCTTGCGCTGAACGGATCCTCCAGGCGCCATCGCTCGAAGACGTCGTAGGCCTGCTGCAAAGCTTCCCCTTGCTCGGCCCTTTCATGGCGTATCAGACCGCCATCGATCTCAACTATTCCGATCTCCTTGATTTCAGCGAAAATGACTACACGCAGGCCGGCCCCGGCGCTCTGCGGGGATTGAAGAAGGCGTTCTCCACCTTGGGAGACTACACCCCGGCGGAGACCATCCTGTGGATGGTCGAGCGGCAGGACCAGGAATTCGAGCGCCTGGGTTTGCCCTTCAGCGGACTATTCGGCCGCAAATTGCATGGCATCGATTGCCAAGGCCTCTTCTGCGAGCTCGACAAATATTGTCGCGAGGCCGTTCCGGAACTCACCAGCGCCCGCAGCCGGATCAAGGCAAAATACGTCGCGACCAAAGGCGACATCGAGCTCTTTTTCCCGCCAAAATGGCGCTTACCAAATGGAGCGACAGTAAAGGCTCCAAACACTCTCGTCCGGCGCGAACTCGCCAAGGGCCAGGACGGAAAGCGTCCCAAGTCAGCGCGCGAAAAGCTGGCGATAGCGGACTTGTTTGGCCATTAGCTTGTCGGCCCCTCTGTTGGGGCTAGAAGCCGTGCGCCTTGCCCAATATTCTCTTCAAGCAAGCGGCCCGACTACGCCTACCCGTCACGTTGTTCGAGGCCAGGTCTTCCGTATGAACCAAGAACTGATTTCTTTTCTCAAGTCGGCGATAGAATGCAGTGTTTTGATCGACCCTCTGTCTCCCGGTCTTACATATCAAGAGCTTCGCGAGATCGGTAGCAGGGCCCGATATCAAGACGGCGAAATCAACGATGCGCTCAGACATGTGGGAGTTGCGTTTCTCGGTTCGCGAAGACTGGTTCCATCTCCGAGTGATTTGCAATCATGGATTTTCTTCTTCCCGGAAGACCCCGACTATCGCAATTTCGAGGCATTCGATTTTGTGGTCGCCGAGCTTAATTCGCTTGTTAAGTCGGAAGGCGCAGTGCGCGCGTTGATTGAGCGTAGTGTGCTGGTGGAGCGCGCTTTCGCCAATGGCATTCCCCGCAACGACATCCAAGCTGCGATCACGTGGCAGGTGATGGCAGGCCAGCTGGTTGAGAAAGACCAAATTATTCGATTTGCGAACCAACAGGGTGTTCGAGGCCTCCCCAGCGAACAACTAAGTGTTCACAGGCACCGATATCGCAAACCCGACCGAGAGCGAGCCTATCCCATTGTCAAAGATGTGATCGCGCGGCGCACAGATGGACGCGCAGCGCATATCGAGCCTCTGGACGCGTTCGCCGACCGGCTTGAACATCTCGGATATGGCCAATTTCGGCTATGGTGGACCCAAACGGTTGCTGAGCTTCGGATCGTCGATCCAAATTCCGCCCCGGTTTCGGCCTCGGTACTGGCTGCGGCCCTCGTCGAAGGGGCGCTCACGTTCATCGTAAAGCACGCGCGAAAGAGCGGACACTTTCAATCGTCTGAGTACGAGAAGGAGCCTCAGACGTGGCGAATTGACAGGCTCGTCGCCAGCGCGGCATCGGGTGGATCATCGGCTATACTTGATCAACAGACTAGAGCCCGGGCCGACGTTCTGGTTCGCAGCCGCCAACGGATCCACGCTGGCAGAATGTTATCGGATCATCCGACCGGCCCTCCAGACATTCGACCCGATGAGGCTCGAGATGCAAAAGCCACCGCGGATCGCGTGGTACGCGCCATTTTGGATTGGTTGCAATCTCAACCTTGAGGCAGTGCCGGCGACGCATTTGCCACTCCGTCGAGCGCATCGACAGGATCAATCTTAATTTGGAAGATGACCAATTTTGTTGACGCTTTCGTTCGTAGATTGTCCGTGTGCCGAATACTGGAGGATGCCAGCGATCAAGGGTCTTGAAGTGTGGACGATAATCCTCACATCGCCATTCCGATCGACAAAAACGCGGGACCGGGACCTGCCACTATTCTCGGGGCGGCACTCCGCAATTTCATAAATAAATTCAATATTCTACATAGAATTACTGCTCGCGCAGACTAGGAAAGCACGATCCGCTCGACTGGGGAGCTTTTTTCGCTCCCACAACCAAGGACTGTACGAACGCCCGGGGCACGTGCCACGATCCGGTTCGAAGATGTCCCGAGCATCTGATTCTTGACCGACCCCGAGGAACCGCGGTGGCCAACGAGACTCTCACTCCAGATCAGCGCGCAGCTCACAGTCTTCTTTCCGAGCTGCGCACCCGGATCGCAACGCAACCGCTTCCTTATCAATACGGCGTAGAGGCGAAGGCTCTCGAGAGCCTTTGGGACGTCTTTCGACTAGCTCGGGAGGCCATGAAGGACAATCCTGGATGCGAGGAATTTGCTCGAGTTGCGACCAATATGCTCAATTTCGAGCTTCGTCCTTTCACTGCCAAGTGGCACAGGGCCTATGAAGCCGGCGTCCTGAATTCACGGGACGGCGCGAATGAATTCCGCGACGATCTTGCTGATGTCCGCAGTCGGCTGGTTAAGTTCACCGAGTCTCTGCAGGTGATGGCATATGGCCAGGTCATACCCGATACGATAACGCCCGCGGTGATTAGTTCGGAAGAGGTCGAGCAATGTTTTGCACCGTTGCCATTTGGGATCGACGGCACGGATGGCTATTGGGGTGGCATTTCTGCCGGCGAGGCTATTGAGGTCGAGGAGCGACGCAGAGCGGTTCAGAGAGATGCGGGGTCGGGGCTTGATGCCGTTGGCCTAGCGCTCTCCGGAGGCGGGATACGATCGGCGACTTTCTGTCTCGGAGTTGTCCAGGTGCTCGCCGAACGCGGTCTGATGCCGGACGTCGACTATCTGTCGAGCGTTTCCGGCGGAGGTTACACGGGCAGCTTCATCACATCGCTCATCGGTAGCGGCGCAGAGTATAAGGATCTGGCTTGTCCGTTCGGGCCCGATACGCCGGCTGTTCGCCACGTTCGTCAGAATGCAAAATATCTCAGTGCCGTTGACCTGAAACAGCGGTGGATGATGGTCGCCGGCACGGTTGCTGGCATTATTCTGAACTGGTCGGCGCCGCTCGCAATCCTGGCGATACTGGCTCTGGCCGCTTCAAACATTCATCTCGATGCAACAACATGGGCGCAGGCGAGCGGTGGCTTCCTGGCACTGACCTTGGTCGGAGTCATTGCACACGGCATTGTTCTTCGATGGTCGGCGGGCATAACGACCCGCGTACTGATTGCCTCTTTTGCGGCGATCGCAATCTTTTGTGCTGCAATGATGAGCTTGGAATGGGGTTATTTTCGGTTTCGATCGATCCAAGACCTCTCCCTTTCGGCCGTGGTCGCTATGATCGCGATATCAGCCCCTGTGGCGGCCCGGTTCTTGCCGATCTTCCGCAGCGAGCGGTCTCGGAAAATCCTTTTCGAGTTCACGCTCTATGCGGCCGGACTCATCGTTCCTCTCATCGCGATCTTCGTATTTTATCTGCTTCGCGATCTGGGTACTAAGACGCTGGCGGCCGAGGCCGACTGGTGGAATCCCCTGCACTACCTCGAGGGATACTTTTGGCTCTGGCTGATCCTGGCCATCTCTGGACTGCTTTCGGTCGTGACAAACGTCAATCTGACGGGCCCGCACAAACTCTATCGAGATCAACTTGCGAACACTTTTATCTGGCCTATTGGTGCGACCGATATTTCCTTGGCGCACATAAATCAAAGTCGCCGCGCCCCCTATCATCTTATCAACGCAACGGTGAATTTGCCCTCCAGCAAAAGTCCGGTCTTGCGAGATCGAAAAGGCGACTTCTTTGTTTTTTCCAAGCTCTGGAGCGGGTCGAGCGCTGTCGGATATTCTGCCACTGAGGATTGGAGCGCGAATGGCCGTCCTGTCGACCTGGCGACCGCCATGGCGATATCAGGCGCGGCGGCCTCTCCGCAGATGGGGCTCGGTTCGTTTCCTACCCTTTCTGCTCTGATGACACTTCTCAATATCCGCCTCGGATTCTGGATCGCGAACCCCGAGCGCGGAGAGCCGAGACATCCGCCAAATTTTGGCTGCATTCTGCGCGAGATGACCGGCACGCTGATGTCGGAAAAGCGGACTTGGCTCAACGTCTCCGATGGTGGGCACATCGAGAATATGGGACTTTACGAACTGCTCCGCCGGCGCTGCAAATTCATCATTTGCGTAGATGGGGAGGCCGACCCGGAAAGCACTTTCCATGGCCAACTCACTCTCGTGAGACACGCGCAGATCGACTTTGGGATCCGAATTGAACCGCGGCTCGACGAGATGCGACCAGACCCCTTGTCGCGGTTGAGCAAGACCCACGCGCAAATGTTTCGCGTGATATATCCCGCAGCAGCGGACGGACGTCCCGCCGGACTGGGCTTGATGTTGTACCTCAAGCTTTCGCTTACTGGCGACGAAGCAGAGCTTCTGAAAAGGTACCGTCTGCTGAATCCCACTTTTCCGCATCAATCGACAATAGATCAATTCTATGACGAGGAGCAGTTCGAGGCCTATCGCCAACTCGGGGTTCACGTGGCTGAAGGCACGTTCGCAAAAGTCCTAATGACGCAAAACCCACGTCCTTCGAATGTCCGCGATTGGTTCAAACAACTAGCATCCAATTTGCTCGAACCCGCCAAGCTTTGATCTCATCACCTTGGAAACTGAGCCGCAGGTTCGAGAGATGCTTAAGGGCATCAAAGCGCAGGTACCACCGGCCAGGACGGTTCTAGACTTCATTCAACCCGGAGCCGCCGACCTTGCGTCTGCCGCGGCTCTACAACGAGCAGATCGCCGTCTACAGATGGGTCCACCCGTCGATACAGATCCAGATATTCGTTCCCATAGACGTGCCCGTTTTCTTCTGTGCTAACGATCCAAATCGATGTCCTGGGCTTTGCGCCATCCGCGAATCCAATTTCCCAGGGACACCACCGGGAGACCACGGAGTTTTCAGTTGCAAGAAACAAGAAGAAATCAGTTGACTTGATCTTATCCTGAATCCTGTCGGCCGTCGTCCTGTCCGGTTTTTCGGGCAAGGCCGCGTCTTCGTAATCCACGTAAACATCCCAATCCGCCTCCTGCAGCATACTGACCAGACCTTTGGCCAGCACGTTGTCCTTGCTGCTGTGACACAGGAAGGCCGTTCGCAGGCTGCGGGCGCGCGCTTCATTGAGGGATTTTGCGACACGCGTCCTAGGCGAAGCGGCTGCGGCTCTCAGCGTCCGTTGTGCGATCGGCATTAATCACCCTTGCTAAACTGGAATGGAGATATGATGCTACACATGGAGAGGAAATCAACGTCAATCTCGCTAAAGCACTGAGCCGCGGCCGGCCGATGGAGAAACCGACTTTTGACCTGTTCATAAGCTACGTGCGCAGCGACGCGCGCGTCAAACTCGGTCGCCGCACCTACGATTCAAGCGAGAGCTCGAGGACCACGTTCGACCTAAAGATCTAGCCGGCCCCGCCAACTTCGTCGTCTGCACTGACATCGATGACTTTGAGCTCGGAGGCACCTTTGATCAGGTGATGAGCGACCGCATCGCGCACTCCACGGGCTTCTTGCTGATATGCAGTCCCAAGGTGCGCGCGAGCAAATACGTTATGCGCGAACTCGAGCTGTTTCAGCTGCTTAAACCAGGCCGATCACCTTTGGCCGCAGTTCGCGGTGCTATCCCATCGGTACTTTTGCCTGAACTCTTTTCCGATCAAACTGTGGCTGCCGATCTGACTTGCGATCGAGAGATGACGCTCCGTGACGTTCGCGCGACCTTGCGGCGCGAAAGCCACAAGATCGTTGCTCGAGTCTGGGGGATACCTGTACGACAGGTGTACGATCGTTTCGAAGCGCGCCGCCGCTCCAATCGTCGCAGGATTGCCACCGCCGAGATCGCCATCATCTCGTCCATTGTCGGGATCGTGCTTTGGCTTGGCGGAGACGCTGGCTACCATAGGATCGAAGAGCTCGTGCCTCCAGCCAACCTGGTATCACCGGCAGGTGTCGGCTTCACTACCGAGTTAGCTCCTGCCGTCATTCGCGACCGCGCGGCCTACGTTTGGCAAGATCCGGCGCTTGCTCCCAGAAAGCTCGATCTCTCAATTTACGCCCTGCGAGCCCTTCAGTATTCGCCGGGCCACATGCTAGCCGCAGACGTCAATCAATTCGCGATCGTTGATTTGGCGAGCGGCGCCGTTTCATCTCAACATGCCTTTGAGGGCGAGATCGCGGGTATCGCGTCCTGGAAAGGTACGGCGGCGATTTCAAACAAGGACGGCGCCGTCCTGATCTTATCTCCCGACGGATCGGTCGCTGCAGGCTCCCGCCCGACTTCTCAAACAGGTCGCCGCTTTCCCACCTTTCGAGAAACCGGACCATTTCGCTACGGCGAGCAGCTCGCCTTGAATGACCATTATCTCGCGAGCGCCACGTTAACCGGGCAACTGGGCATACTCGAGCGTACAACCGGCAATTTCGTTGTCGCCGATGCGCCGCAGTTTCCACTGGCTGAGCCGATTGAACACCCAAAAGACCCTGTACTTTATGAAACGGAGAATACGCGGCCAATTTCGACTGTCGCATTTCTTCCTGACGGCGACCTCATGTTTGCGGAAGGTGCGGGTCTTCGCCGCGTCGATCCTCGAAGCGGCAAGATCACTTTCCTTAAGCACTGCGCCATCGAACTGGTGCGCCAGATCATCCCCTTGCCAAGAACCAACCGATTGATCGCGCTTACAACATCGACCTTGGAGGAACTCGAACTGGATCAGAATAATCGCAGCAAGGTGCGTTGCGTAAGACGTTCAACTCTAGCGCCGAAATCGGCTCCTCGTGCTGCGCTGTCAGACGACGGGAAGACCTTGTTGGTGGCATATTTCGATGCGGCTCCCGACCTCTGGCAGCCCACTTACAGCATATTTGGCCTTCACGTTCGGCTGCCTGCGTGGCTCTGGTAGAGCCGTCACAGTTACGGCCGTGACCGGCCAGGCGTGTTGAACGCGGTCGACCTTCCGAATTATCCAGGACTGGAGACAAACCTGGGCAATTGCGCCATGATAAAATCGATCTCTTTTGGAACGACTTTCCCGGCATGAGCGACGCAGATTCCCCTCCCACGCGACCATTTTTGGCGATCTACGTCGCCTGGCATCCCAAGTTTGCCAGCGGCAAGGAGATCGCACTGAGCTTATTTCAGCACTATCGCAGAGATCTCTATCAAAACGTGGCCGGAGGAGCAGGTCTTCCGGTGATGTATCGGTCGGCGCCGCCTCCGGGCTCGGCGGTCCCGATAGATATACCGTTCGACGATGCGGAAACCTGCGCCGTCGTCCTACTCATCGACGAACATTGGGCGCGCGATGCTGAATGGGTCGCTTGGGCGCAGCACCTGAGCGATGAAGCCGATCGCGCCGGCTTGCGCACACTTATCTTTCCCGTGGCGATCGATGAAAGCGCCCTGTCAAGCGGAGCGATCCGCGAACAGGCGGTCCGTTGGGACAGGTGGAGCTCCGAACGTACGGATGCCAAGCTGAGAAAACTCTGCACAGCGCTTTCGTACCAGTTCTGCCGGATGCTTCGTCGGTTCTTGGAACACCTGGAAAGACCAGCATTGCCGGAGGACGATTTGCTCAACTTCCTCAAGCGGGTCGAGGTTTTTCTGAGCCACTCCAAACATGACCCCGACGGAGAACAGATAGCGCTTGAGTTCCGGAAATTCGTGCACGACGCAGATTACGACGACTTCTTCGATGTCCACAACATTCCGATTGGACTAAAGTTCGACCGCGTCTTGCTTGAAAAAGTGAAGGCAAGCGCCGTCATCGCGATTCATACGGACAGTTACTCGACGCGTGAATGGTGCCGACGGGAAATGATCCAGGCAAAGCTGTCAAACTCACCTCTCGTCGTGGCAAACTGCATAAAGGACGCCGACGAACGGGGCTTTCCCTATATGGCGAATGTTCCTATTGTGAGAATGGATCCGGAAAAGAGAAATCGGATCGATGTAGTTGTCGGTCGTCTGATGGACGAGGTCCTCAAGGACTTCCTGTGGCGATGCCGCGTGAAGATGTTCGCCGCAACTGCAGTCCGTGTCTCGTTCATTCCGCGCCCGCCGGAATTGATTGTGCTCACGACCCTGCGAGGACGCAAACCGCCAACGGACACCGTTGTCTATCCGGACCCGCCGATTGGCGCTGAGGAGCTAAGTCTATTCGCGAAAGCCGCCCCACGGATTAAGCTTCTGAGCATGACAGAATGGCTAGCGGGAGCAAAACCATGAAGGACGCGTTTTTGGACGGCCGCAGTGTCGCGCTATCCATCTCCACTAGTCCGGATTTGAGGGTCCTTGGGCTGAGCACCGAACATGTCGAAGATGCTATGGCCGAAATCGCACGGCATTTGATGGCTTGCGGCGCCGCCCTCGCCTACGGTGGAGATTTGCGCGAAGGTGGGTTCACCGAGCTGCTGTTCGAGATCGTAAACCGGTATCGCGCGAACAAAGATAGCGAGAAGATTCTTGTAAAGAACTATCTTGCTTGGCCGGTACACGCATCGATGGACGTTGCGCGCATTGAGGCGCTGCAACAAGCCCTGAAGACTCTTGCCCAGCTCATCCTTCTGACGCCGTCCGGAAAGGAGATTGAACTGACAAAACGGCCTGCCGCGCCGCAGGAGCCCAGCGGAGAGGATTGGGTCAAAGGCTTGACGGCCATGCGCATGACAATGGCCTCTAAAATTGCGGCGCGCATCGCGCTCGGAGGCGCCACAACGGGATATAAGGGAAAGCTACCCGGCATTGCCGAAGAATCGTTGATCCAACTTCAGCGAAAGGCACCACTCTTCCTTGTTGGAGGGTTTGGGGGATGCGCTTACGACTTGACCTGCGTAATGGGCCTTAATCGACGCGGACTTCCACGCTCCAAAGTCGACCAGGATTGGAATGGCCTTGAACTATTTCGAGGTTATCGACCGGCAGACCTTCATAACGGGCTTACGGCCGACGAAAATCAGCGCTTGGCCGAGACCGCTCATATCGATGAGGCCGTTACGTTGATACTTCGAGGCCTGCTGCGGATCGTGGGGAAGCACACCCGGCGGCGCCGAAAAACATGAGCGCGCCCTAACCGCATCTTGAACCGTCAAGAATTGTCGGGTCCGCGATCGGGCCAAGAACTCATCAGCTCAATCCGACCACAGGGGCCGCTATTAGCGCCCCGCCGCGACTGCAGCAGCGTCGATCCAAGCTCCAATATTTTGGTATCCGTTAGAAGCGGCGTAATCATACACAGCCGCGTTCGCAGAGAGTGGCATAATCCAACCCGGTTGAGGATCTGACAGCCACGTCGGCCGATCTACGGGATGGGTATATTGCTCATAGGGCAACCAGGCCGGAACGTACTGAAATCCGTCCCAGCGCAACTTCTTCTCGTACAAATAGTAAGTCGGCGTGGCCAGGACAGCCTGGGGCTGCTTGAACAAGCCAAGGTAGTCGAGCGGGTTCTGGCCATTGGGGTGCGGGATCCGCAGTTGGTGGTGATTCAAGCCATTGACGTGGATGGCTAGAAGTCCACGTCCGTCGATGACGGCACGTGCGATTTCATAGCGAACCCACGGGCGGGTAAACGTTTCGGCTCCTACCAGCACGCAAACGGCCGAACTGTTCTTCACGCCATCTCGGATCAATGCCTTAATAGCTTCGTCGCCATCGCGCTTCCGGCTCTCCCAAAGGCTATTGTCATAGAACCCTTCGATGTCGCGACCAGAGTTAGGCGAGGTTTTCGCGAACTCGCCTGAGAGCCGAACATTGTTCACGCGCATGATGTCTGCGTAGTGGAACGAGAAAAAGACCCGCCGGCGCTTTGACTGAGGAATAGCCAAGGTCGACCAGAGTGGCGGACCAGGAGGGCTCGGATTGGGCTTGGTCTGACCTGCGAGCGTGTTCTGGGAGCTCAATGCGCCCCCCATGATTGCCCTCAAGAGCGCATTTCGATCGTCGAATAAGCGGCTCACCTGAACCTGTCCTCTCTCAACACTGACTGGCGCGACATGGCGCGCGAATCACTCGCGATATCGGAGCTCTCCGACACTTTTGAAGCAAATGGTGAGCGCTCAGGAAATGATCAAGATACAGGGATTCGATCTGACGTTCAGGCGCTGCCAGAGAGTGTCAACAGGCTTGAGAGGTCCTGATCCGCCATGCGGCGACGGAGACTCGACCGCAGCGACACTCACATAGAACAGTTCATCGACAGTCACGGCAAATAGAACGCGCCATAAAACTCTGGAATATCCAACGCCCCTTCTGATTTCTGCTGCAGTCCAGATCCACAGTGACTTGGCCAGCATTGCGCTTCGCGCCACATCTTTGACAAAGCACCAGGATCGAGCAGTGTAGCCAGCGATATGCGACGGGCGGCATGATAGTTCGCTTCATTAACTCGTTCGAGCATTCTAAAAACCCGCTCGGCGACGCGATGGTGAAAGAACGCGCGCGCATAATATCCGGCACCGTCTGGTTGCGCGTCGAAAAATTCCGCTAACTTGACGTGCGCTTCGACCGCACCTGCGTCTGCGAGCCTTTGCAAGGCGTCGACCGTCAGTGCTGATTTCGTACCGCGCGCGGTTTCGTACCACTGGGACGCCAGCCGCATCTGCTCCATTAATGCGGAATGATCACCCTGGTCTAACAACAGTGCCAACGTGACGCCTGGCCCGTACTTCCTCTGCAACTCGGTTCCAAGAGTAGGAAGGGCCAGCGCCGATAGACGATCGACTTGTTGGAGGGCATCTGTCCGATCGAAGAGCCGCAGTTGTATGTCGCCGTCGCGTCTGCTCAGCGCGAGTTGATTTTGCGAGGCATCCAGTGCCATTCCGGAGAACTCCTGGTCTGGCCTTGTCAAAATGTCGATTGCAACCCCACGTTCGATATCCCATAGGCGTGCAGCGCCATCCGAGCCAAAACTAAGGAGGTTGTTGCCGAGCACAGCCAATTTCTTGACGCCCGAGAATGCACCGGAGTTGGCATGTCCCGAGAGAATATGGATGCTCGTGCCGTCGTGCGCATTCCAGATGATAATGGAATTGTCTTGCGCGGCCGTAATCACCCGGCTCTCGCTGTCGGCAAAAGCAGCCTGGTTAATGGTCTGGATGTGACCAGCGAATTTGGCAACTTCAGCTCCTGTTTCTGTATCCCAGAGGCGCGCCGTGTTGTCATCTGAAGAGGACACAAAACGTGTGCCATCGGCATTGAGCTGGATATGACCAACCTTTCCCTGATGACCGCCGAATATCTTTGTGGTCCTTGCCGCCTTCACGTCCCAAAGCCGAATGGACCGATCCCAGGAAGCGCTGAAGAGCCACTCCTTCAAGGGATGGAAGGCAATTTTCTTGACGGCATCCGTGTGCCCCACCAGCTCAGCAATTTTCGTTCCAGTGGCTGTTTCAAATACGTAGATGGGGCCGGCGTCGGTGGCGACAGCCATCAGTTTCCCATCATGGCTTAACTCAAGATCAGAGACTACTCCACTCTCTAACTTGATCACATATGCCTCGGCACCCGTCACAACGTTCCATGCTGTGACGGCGCAACGATTGCATAGAGGTCCACTTGTCTTGGAAGAGGAATTGTATGCGTCTGTACCGCGGCTCGCGGTAAAGAGCATCTTTTCGGTAGGATGAAATCGGAGCAAGCCTTGCGGAGCATCCTTGGCTTCAAGATCAAACAGGGCCTTCCGGGACTTGGCGTCCCAGATGCGGACGATGCATTTCCCTTCGCAACCGGCGGATGGCGGGACAAACAGAAGTGGAAATGGCGCCTCAGCCTTTTTCGCTCTGCCGCCCGAGACGGCGAGGATCGTCCCGTCGCGATTAAAGGCAGCCGCAATCGTGGTGGACGTCGCAGCCTGGAGCTCGACAGTCTTGGGATCAGCCAAGGGCCATGTCAAAGCGTAGGTATCACGCGAACCGGTGACGACGCGTTGTCCCTGCCTGTCAAATGCGATCGAGTTGACATAATCGCCATGTCCTCTGAGGACCGATATCGGCTTACCGGTACTTGCATTCCAGACGCGACCGGTGTGATCCCAAGAGGTGGTCCCGACGAGACGACCGTCATAACTGAACGCTAGTCTCTGGACATCGGAGGTGTGACCAACCAGGATCGGACCTGGCTCGCGTCGCGCCACGTTCCAGAGCAATACTCGCTTGGCATCGAGCGGATCTCGGATAGCGATGGTCTGCAGGTCCGGGCTGATCGCGACTTCGTTGAATAGTGCCTCGCGATGCTCCGTAAAAACTCCAAGAGAAATTCCCTGACTAAGGTCCCACATTTCCGCGACGCACGGCGCGCAATGTTTCTCCTTGTCGACCTTGTAAGCGGTTGGCGATTTGGCACGAAAGACGACCGCAAGCTCCGCCATGGGACTCATCTCAACGCGGTCGACCAGACCCAGATTGGTGTCGAACGTGGCTTTAAGAGTACCGTCCTTCGCGTTCCATTTCTGTAACACCCCCGACTTCGAAAACGTGACCAGCTCGCCGGTAGCAGCGAATGCCATCGCGAGCGTGCCAGGCAGCTTCTCCTTGAGCTGTGCTGTCTCCCCGCCCGTCGCGACGTTCCAAAGCCGGATTGTCCCGTCATCCTCGCGACTCGCCAGGCAGTCTGCATTATTGAATACAACCGCGACTACAGGTTGTTCTGTTTCAAAGGTATGTGCAATCTTTGCTTCGACCGTATTCCAAACATCGATTTGGCGGTTGATGCGATCTCTTCGAGCGAGCGCTAACAGTGGTGAGCCGGAGTGCATCGCGGTCAAGGCATACGGTCCATATCCCTCGCCAATGTCCTTTATTAAAGCGCCCGTCATGCCATTCCATATGCGGACGAGCCCGTACGATCCGTAGGTAACCAACTGGCCGCCATCGAACGTGAAGCGTGCCTTCTCAATGCCGCCATCTCCGGAGCGTATCGACGGATGCGAGAGCATCAGATGCGGCTGCACGTCGGACCGGCTCGACTTTAACAACGCGTCCATCGCCTCGTTGACAAGCGGGCGCTCCGGATCCCAGGTCCGCTCGGGCAGAGCCTTCAATGCCAGGTACCGCGCGGCAACGGGATTGTTGTTTGCGGATTCGTTGCGAGACAACGTCGCAACGAGAAGTGATTGATTGACTTGGGCCTCCTCACGCTTTCGGTCGGCTTCAGCCTGCTCGTACTTGGCGATCCCAGCAAGAATGGCAGCGACAGCGGTTAACACAAGGAGGACGGACGCAACGACGGCTAAAATATACGATCGCCTCGCGTTCTCCGTTCGGATCGTGAAATCGTTCTTGATCCTATCGAGGACAGCCTTACTTGCCTTGTCGCGTTGACCTTCTTCAATGCGAAGGCTTTCGGCCGCGCCGATTCCGTCCTCCGTAAGGAGCTGCAGAAATTCTGCATGATCCTGAACCTTGGGCCACGTATTCTGGATATCAACGAGGGATATCGGCTTGCGCCCCTCCTTCAGTGACTTGTTGTATTCGAGCTCATCGCGAACGCCTGCGGAGTCCAGAACGCCTGGGGTGAGCAACAGCAGGATCTTCGACGATTTTCTGAGAGACCGTCGCCCCTGAAGCTTCCAGCTGCCCCCCGTCTCCATCGAATGCGCGTCGAGGAAGCACTTGAAGTCATACGGCTGCGCCGTGAGCCGCTTCGCTAGATCGACCGCGTAGTGCTCATGCCATTCAATGCGTGAGTAACTGATGAAGAGATCGTAGCCAAATATCCAATCAAAAACCCTGTCCCAGAGATTCTTACGAAACATGCTGGCGCCCTGCGCTACAATCTCTCGACAACGTCGTCCTAGATACCGTCAGCAACGAGAAGGCAATCTCTGCTTCATCCTTCGGAGCCGATCCTCGATTATTCGGACGACGTCGCCAATGGTCAATCGCTCAGCGGCTTAGATCGAAATGGCCGGTTCCCTGGCGACTCGTGAAATAGTTTCCACTTAATCGGTCCGGACCTGCGCTCGAAATCTTTAGGATCGCGGATCCCACATATGGCGAGCCCGCGTCAGCTTTGACGTATTTCGGGACTACGCGATAGACGTAATAGAGCATTGGCCTGCCGGATTCGGGATCCTTTTTCGGCAGCGCAATCAGAGTCTCCGAGTCCGAGTCGCGAGAGAACACCTCCATGCTAATGCGAATGAGGTCCTGCTTGATCTGCGCTTTTGCGACGACGAAGCCACTTCGTTCGGCATTCTGCCAATGAATATTCATCGTCCAGTTGCCGTTCAGATCGGGAAATACGAGGTGATTGAGCTGGGGAAACATGGCCCAGATCCGCTTCCAGCCAACATAGATCAGAAACAGCAGGAGGAGGTTTAGAGCCGTCGCGCCAGAGAATGAGATACCGACACTCGACCAAATGGTCGGCTGGCTTCCCCATTTCCAGACGAATGCAACGATCGCAGCAACGCAAGTGGCGTAAGAAACCGCGATGATTGCGATAATGCGGGTGAGAGGAAGAACACTGATCACTTATGTTCCTCAAAGAAGACCTCGCGGCCCCGCTCGAAAACCGCGATCCCGAAATCCTCGCTGGCGATCCCTGACAGGCTTACGGCGGGAATGGAAGAGCCAAAGAGAGCAGCCAGATATCTTCCGCCAAACCGCTTTGAACGATCGATTACGGCGTCTTCGGCAACGGGAGGCGAGAAGTACTGCGCAACCCTGGTCAGCTGCCAAGTCTTGGAGATAACGTGAAAGCCATCATGGTATGCGCTGCCGCGCGACGCGATGGCAACAAGCTGCCTCACAAGATCGCCACCGTCAAAACTGGGCTCGGACTTTGAGAGAGGTACCATCGGCAATTTTTCGGGCCAACTGCAGACGATGATGCCGATGCCTGAGAAGTCGTACGTTCGCAGCGCCATCACGCTCCGAAGCGTCTCCTTCATGCGTTCGATGAGAACCACTTGATCAGACCGCATGGGGTCTTTCGACATTTGCAACATTCAGGGTCGGTTCTCCGAGAGCGGCGGCGGTTGGCCTCACACCCTAATGACGCGCACCCGGTGGCAAGGATTCAATTACCACCAATTTTCCTTTGCGATAGTGGTGCACAAGGATTCGACTACGGGCGCAGCTAGTCACCGCGCACCCGAGCGACCGCGAAGTCTAATCCTAAGATAGACCCAAGCCAAACTATAGGGGGCGCCAGGCTTCCCGCGGGAAAACAAGTTATTGATTTTGCGGTGGATTTGGTGGACGCATAGGGCTCAAACCTAGGACCCGCTGATTGAGAGTCAACTGCTTCGCCCGCGAAAGACCTGCGGATGTCAATCTTGGCACCTCTGCCTGAATGATGGGTCACAGGACGGTTTCGCACCGGAAACGCCCAACCAAAACGCAACAAAAGCGGTCGGGCGGCTTCTCCCTGGATGGTTCGATCATCGGCGAGATTATGTTCGCACGCCAAGAATATCGCACGTCAGCCGACCCGGAACCCAAGGCCGTCGCGCGGATTCCCAATTCAGCGAGTCCGTCCCGGCGTTAGACCGGGACGGAGAGGGAGTTATGACAGAAGTGGTTGCGGGGATGGGATTTGAACCAAGATTTTGAGTTTTCTGGCTAGACCACCGGCGACAGCCTCTGTCGGGATCGGTCATGACCTGCCCCGCTCTTGAACCGCCGCCGCCAATCCGACACCGGCGACTGTCCGCGAAGCCAGGCGTTCAAGAGCGTCGTAACTGTAGGTGATCGAGCTAATGGAGAGAGGCGCGATCTCCTCCTGCCTCAGGCGACCTCGTCGCCTTGCGCGGCGGGTGCATCGACCCCGGGGTCATCATCGCGCTGAGGTCGAGACGGATCAATGTCTCGGGGAATGTTGTGCAGCAGCGTAGGTCCCCGCGCCAAGCGTCGGCCCAAAGCCTCCACGAAGCCCTCAAATCGTTCCCTTCCCTTGGCCTGAGCGGCCGCTTGCGCATCTGCCGGGAGCTGCGGCGTGACCGTGAGCCAAAAGCGAACGAACAGCGCGAGCGTTTCGGTCGTGATAGAGAGATCGCGCTCAAGACGTTGGATCTGGCGCGACAGGCGATCGAGCCTTCGGGCAAAGGCAGCTTCGGTGCGGTCGGCACCGTCGGGCGATAGGAATGAGGTGACTGCGGCCTCGACGATAGAAGAGCGCGAGAGCCTCTTGCGGTCTGCCATGTCGATGAGCTGCCGCAATAGCTCGGGCGGAAAATAGACATTCATCCTGGTTCGCATGCCGCCCTTCACAAAGCCATGTCGTCATCGGGATCCATCGCGGCCTGACCTGCAGCAGCGGCGAAGGAGCGCTGCAGCGCAGCGGTGCGGACCGTTTTCCGGTTCCGATCGTCGTCGAGGAGCGCGAATTCCGGCACTGGCGCGGGCGCTTCACGCGTGATCGCATCGTGCTCGGGGAGTTCGGGCTCGCGGCGAATGCCGGAATTGGCAGTATCGGCTTGTTTGGCGAGACTGCCCACGGATCGCGCGTCATGCGACGGCGACAAGGTTGCCCAGTCTATTGGGGGCGCAAGGCTCGAAGTGGCAACGTCATCATGCAACGACGCCGAAGTCGGCGGCGGGAGCACGCGCGCGGTCAGGCGACGGTCGTTGAAGTAGCGCGCCTTCCTCGCACGGATCGGCGGCGTGCCGGAAACGAGCACCAGTTCGTCGGAGGGCGGCAATTGCATGACTTCGCCGGCCGTGAGCAGCGGACGCGCTGTTTCCTGGCGAGATACCATGAGATGCCCGAGCCAGGGCGAAAGCCTATGGCCCGCATAGTTCTTCGTGGCGCGCTGCTCGGTCGCGATACCAAGCGCGTCGGAGAGGCGTTTGGCGGTCCGTTCGTCGTTGGCGGCAAACGCCACGCGCACATGGCAGTTGTCCAGGATCGAATTGTTCTGGCCATAAGCTTTCTCGATCTGATTGAGCGACTGGGCAATGAGAAAGCTTTTCAACCCGTAGCCTGCCATGAACGCGAGCGCGGTCTCAAAGAAATCGAGACGCCCGAGCGCGGGGAATTCGTCGAGCATCAACAATAGGCGGTGACGACTTGACTTCGCGAGGAGATCCTCGGTCAAGCGCCGCCCGACCTGGTTGAGGATGAGACGGATCAGCGGCCTGGTCCTGCCGATGTCCGACGGGGGAACGACGAGGTAAAGTGTCGTCGGACGATCGGTCTCCACGAGATCCGCGATGCGCCAGTCGCAGCGGCTTGTCACTTTGGCGATGATCGGGTCGCGATAGAGGCCGAGGAACGACATTGCCGTCGAAAGCACACCGGAGCGCTCATTCTCGCTCTTATTGCTGAGCTCGCGCGCGGCCGAGGCGACAACCGGGTGCGGCCGATCGCCAAGATGCAATGTGGTCATCATGGCGTCGAGCGTGGCCTCGATCGACCTTCGAGGATCCGACAGGAAATTGGCGACGCCGGCGAGCGTCTTGTCTGGCTCGGCATAGAGCACATGCAGAATGCTGCCGACCAGGAGGGAATGGCTGGTCTTTTCCCAATGGTTGCGCCTATCCAACGCGCCTTCAGGATCGACCAGGATGTCGGCGATGTTCTGCACGTCGCGCACTTCGTGGTCGCCGCGCCGGACTTCGAGAAGCGGATTGTAGGCGGAGGATTCTGGATTGGTCGGGGCGAACAGCAGTACGCGGCCGAAGCGCGCGCGCCAGCCGGCCGTCAGGTGAAAGTTCTCGCCCTTGATGTCGTGAACGATGCAGCTCGCGG
>Ga0335071_10000552_pt1 | contig 41171 bp, 29 predicted proteins | sample Lox_Sample_15_FD_206724 | JGI IMG/M metagenome (GOLD analysis project Ga0335071, IMG submission 206724) | Soil microbial communities from Loxahatchee National Wildlife Refuge, Florida, United States - Lox_Sample_1.5 | ecosystem: Environmental > Terrestrial > Soil > Wetlands | place: USA... | reverse complement strand
AAAGCTCATCATCGCCAAGGCGGTCGAAGACAGCATCACCGTCACCGACGACGAGGTGCAGCAGCAGATGGACGCGCTGATCCAGCAGCGCGTGCAGCAGCTGGGATCGGAAGCGCGCCTGGAAGAGATGTACGGCATGCCCCTCAGCCGGATCAAGCGGGAGTTCCGCGACGAAGTGCGCAGGAACCTGCTCGCGCAGAAGCTCCAGCAGCAGCATATCGGCAACACCAGCGTCGGGCGGTTCGAGGTGGAGGACTTCTTCCGCACGTACCGCGACAGCCTGCCGCGTGTGCCTGAGGAGTGCGAGCTGTCGGAGATCGGGATGGCCCCGCGCGCCAACGACCAGGCACGAGCGAACACGCGCGCCCGGCTCCAGGCGATCCTGGACAGTGTGCGCGCCGGCGCGGATTTCGGCGTGATGGCAAAGCGGTATTCGCAGGATCCGGGCTCTGCGGCACAGGGGGGTGATCTCGGGTTCGTCCGCCGCGGCATGTTCGTCAAGGAATTCGAGACCGCCGCGTTCTCCCTGAGCGACGGGCAGATCTCCGACATCGTCGAATCCGAGCACGGCCTGCACATCATCCAGCTCCTGGAGCGGCGGGGGGACGCCGTCCACTGCCGGCACATCCTCCTCAGGATCGAGCGCACGGCGGAGGGTGACCAGGCGGCCATCCGGCTGCTGGATTCGCTCCGCACGCGCGCGATGGCCGGGGAGAGCTTTGCCGAGCTGGCGCGCAAGTACTCGGAGCTGCGCGACAACACCATCGGCGGAAACCTCGGCACGGTGGAAGTCGACCAGGTCAATCAGGCCTTCCGCCCCGCCATCGACACGATGAAGGAGGGGGAGATCAGCGCGCCGGTGAAGGTGACCGAAGCGAGCGGCTACCGGTACTACATCGTCTGGCTCCGGAAGCGCACCGCGGCGCATGTCATGACGCTCGAGCAGGACTATCACAAGGTGGAAGCCATCGCGCTCAACTTCAAGCGGACGCGCGAGTATAATGCCTGGCTGGAGGATCTGAAAGCGCAGTTCTACTGGAAGGAATATCCCACCCCATGAGCGCGCGCGAGCGGGCACATGACGTCGAGGCGGCCCGCGCACTGAAATCATCGTACGACGCGCTGCGCGCGGAGATCGCCACCGTCATCATCGGCCAGGACACCGTGGTGGAGCAGCTCCTCATTGCGCTCCTTGCGCGCGGCCACTGCCTCCTGGTCGGCGTCCCCGGGCTCGCCAAGACGCTCCTCATCCGGACGCTCGCCGACGTCCTGGATCTCACGTTCAACAGGATCCAGTTCACCCCCGACCTGATGCCGAGCGACATCACCGGCACTGAGATCATCGAGGAAAACGTCTCCACGGGCTCCAAGTCGTTCAAGTTCGTCCGCGGCCCCGTGTTCGCCAACGTCGTGCTGGCCGACGAGATCAACCGCACGCCCCCCAAGACGCAGGCCGCGCTCCTGGAAGCGATGCAGGAGCACCGCGTCACGGCTGCGGGACAGACGTACACGCTCGGCGAACCCTTCTTCGTCCTGGCCACGCAGAACCCGATCGAGCAGGAAGGGACGTACCCCCTGCCGGAGGCGCAGCTGGACCGCTTCATGTTCAACCTCTGGGTCGACTATCCCTCGCACGAGGAGGAAACGCGGATCGTGAAGGCCACCACGAGCATGGCGCAGGCGGCGCCCCGCAGGGTCCTGACCGGCGAGCAGATCGCCGGCTTCCAGGAGCTTGTCCGGAAGGTCCCGGTGGCGGACGATGTGATCGATTTTGCCGTCCGGCTCACCACCATGACCCGCCCGAAATCCCCCACCGCGCCGAAGTTCATCCGCGACTGGCTGAGCTGGGGGGCGGGACCCCGGGCCTCGCAGTACCTCATCCTGGGCGCCAAGACGCGCGCCCTCCTCGACGGCCGGCACGCTCCCGATATCGCGGACGTGCGCGGCGTGGCGGGTCCCACGCTCCGCCACCGCATCGTTCCCAACTTCAACGCCGAGGCCGACGGCGTCACCGCCATCGAGATCGTCGAACGGCTTCTGCAGGAAGCGGGCTGAGTTCCCCGCCCGATGGGTGTCCTTCCCTCATTCGAGCTGTCGTTTGCCTCCCCCGCCTTCGCTGCGGTGCTGATCATCCTCGCCGCCGCCGCAGTCGCCGTCCTCTTCTACCGCGTCACGCTTCCCCCGGTGTCCCGCCCCTACAGAATTGTCCTGACCGCGCTGCGGGGCGCCGCGCTGGCGCTCGTGCTGCTTCTCCTCCTGGAGCCCGTCTTCCGCACCGTGACCGTCACGCGTCACCCCGCCGTGGTGGCCGTCCTTGCGGACCGGAGCGAGAGCATGACGATCACGGACGCACGCGGGAGCCGCGCGGCCGTTCTTCACTCGCTCCTCACCTCCGTGATTCCGGGCGTCATCCCGGCGGGAACCGACATGGCGCTCTACGCGTTCGGCGCACGCCTGCAGGGACCGCTGCATGAGCCCCCCGATTCGCTCCGCGACGAGGTCACGGACATCGCGGGGGCGCTCGACGCGCTCGGCCGCGAGAAGGAGCGGCTCAATATACGGGCCGCCATACTCCTGTCCGACGGCGCGGTGACGCGCGGGGAAAACCCCGCGCGCAGGGCGGAGGCCGGCGGCATACCGCTGTTCACGGTGGGGATCGGCGACACGGCGGAGCAGAAGGACGTGCTCGTGGCAAGCGTCCTGGCCAACGACGTCGTCTACGCGGGAACAGAAGCCCCCGTGGACGCGGTCATTAAAAGCTCGGGCTACGGCGGCATGAAGGCGGAAGTGACGCTGGAGGAAGGATCGCGCGTGCTGGACAGGACCGTCGTGACGCTCCCGCCGGGCACCGCCGACGTGCCTGCCCGGCTGAGCTACACCCCCTCCGCCGAAGGACGCAGGCGGTACACCGTGCGCGTCGCGCGCCTCCCGGGCGAGCTCACCGGGGCCAACAACACCCGCACGTTCAGCGCAACCGTGCTCAGGAGCACCACGCGCGTGCTGCTGCTTGCCTCCGGTCCTGACCCCGATCTGAGCGCCGTGCGCAGCACGCTCGGCGAAGATGCGGGAGTCTCGCTGCGGGTCTTCACGCAGAAGTCCGGCGGGGGATACTACGAGGGCGCCCTGACCGCCGCTGCAGCCGACAGCGCCGATTGTCTCCTGACGCTCGGGATGCCGGACCGGCGGACCACGGCCGAAGCCGCGGCGCTCGTCCGGTCACTCATCGACGGCCGCCGCCTCCCTCTCCTGTTCATCGGCGGCAGAGGGATCGACGCCGCGCGCCTTCCCGGGATGTTCCCGTCACTTCCCGTGGCACCCGAGGCGGCCGCCGCGGGAGAGATGGAGGTGGAGTTCGTGCCCGACCCGTCGCACCTGGATCACCCCCTCCTCGCTCTCGGCACCGCGGGGGCGCAGGACGTGTGGAAGGACCTTCCCCCCGTCTTCGCCGGGCGCACGCCGTACCGCCTGCGCGAAGGATCGGTGTTGCTGGGCTCGCCCCGCCTGAAAAGCGTCGTCCTCCCGCAGCCGTTCATGGCGCTGCGCGACATCGGCGGCACGCGCTCGCTCTGCCTGACAGGGTACGGCCTCTGGCGCTGGCGGCTGATGGCGCAGGGGAACCGGGAAACGGCGCCGCTGTTTGCCTCGTTCCTCTCCTCCGCCATACGCTGGCTGACGTCCCCCGCCGGGCGGAGCGTCAGGGTGACTCCCGCCCGTGAACAGTTTGCCGGGGGAGAGCCGGTGTCGTTCACGGGCCAGGTCTACGACGAAACCGTCCGTCCCGTCGAGGATGCTCAGGTGACCGTGCAGATCGGCGGCGCGGGGGAGCACCCGGAGACACTGCTCCACGCGCTCGGCAACGGCCGCTACGAAGGTTCAATGGAAGGCCTTCCCCCGGGGGAGTATACGTACACCGCAGCTGCCGCGCGGGGCGGCCGCCTGCTCGGGAAAGACACGGGATCGTTCACGGTGGGGGGAATGAACCTGGAGTACATCGACACGCGCATGAACGCGGAGGCGCTCCGCGCCATCGCCTACAGGAGCGGCGGGGAATACGTCGGTGCGGACGACGCCGGCGCGCTGCAGGGGATGCTCGCTGCGCTCCCCTCGCTTCGTGCGCGGGAAGACCGGCAGGCCGAGTCGCTCCAGATGCACCGCTGGCCGTACAGCCTGGCGCTGATCATCGCCCTCCTCACGGCGGAGTGGATTCTCCGCAAGCGCAGCGGGATGCTCTGACCTCTCCCTGACGCTATTTTTTCTTTGTCTTCCGCACGGCCTTCCGCGTGCGCTGCGGCTTCCGTTGCGGCGCCGCCTTCGGCGGCTTCTTCGGCGCGGGGACTTTCTTCGCCGGCCCTTTGACGCTTTCAGTGTTCCGGGGTTTCGGGCGGGGTTTCAGATTTTTTTTTTCGTCCGCTGGCGCCTCGCCGCCTTCATTCTCGCCGCCGCTCCCCTTCCCCCCCTCCCCGGGGATGTCCTGGTCTTCGGCCATCACGGAGGCGACGTCGGAGACCGAGTCCCCCTCCCCCAGCTTGATGAGCCTGACCCCCTGTGTGTTCCTCCCCGCCAGGCGGATCTCCGACGCATGCTGCCTGATGACGATGCCGCCGGTGGTCACCACCACGACATCGTCGGAGGCGAGCACTTCGCGGATGGAGACCATGCGGCCGGTTTTCTCCGTCGTTTTCACGGTGAAGATCCCCTTGCCGCCGCGGTGGCTGACGCGGTACTCGTCCGTCTCGCTCCGCTTGCCGAAGCCTTTCTCCGTCACCACCAGGATGGTCGTCCCGGTCCGCCGGAGCGCCACCGCGCCGATCGCCCTGTCCTTTTTCCCAAGCTTGATCGCCCTCACGCCCCCCGCCCCGCGTCCCATCGGCCGCGCTTCCTGCTCGTGGAAGCGGATGGCCAGCCCCTCGTGCGTCCCGATCACCACATCCTGCGAGCCGTCCGTGAGCCGGACGTCGATGAGGCGGTCCCCCTTCCCCAGCCCGATCGCGCCGATGCCCGTCCTGCGGGGATTGGCAAACTCGGCAAGGGGCGTCTTCTTGATCATCCCCTGCTCGGTCACCATCATCACGAAGAAGGGGTCCTCGAAATTCTTCACCGAGACATAGGAGGCGATCGTCTCCCCCTGCTCTCTGGAGATCAGGTTCGCGATCGATTTGCCGCGCGAGGCGCGTCCCCCCTCGGGGATCTCGAAGACCTTCAGCCAGTAGCACCGCCCCGCGTCCGTGAAGAGCATGATGTAGTCGTGCGTGCTGGCGACGAACATGTGTTCGATGAAGTCGTCCTCCTTCGTCGTCGCGCCGGTGCTTCCCCGTCCCCCGCGGCTCTGGCGGCGGTACCCGCTCACCGGGAAGCGCTTGATGAAGCCCCCGTGGCTGATCGTGATGACGACCTGCTCCTCCGCGATCATGTCCTCGATCGAGAACTCCTCGGCCGTGTACACGATCTCCGTCCTGCGCTCGTCGCCGTAGTTCTTCCTGATCTCCTGGAGCTCCTCCCGGATGATCTCCAGCTGGAGCTGCTTGCTCTTGAGGATCGCCTTGAGGCGCTCGATCTGCTTGATCGTGTCGCGGTACTCGTCCTCGATCTTCTTCCGCTCGAGTCCCGTCAGCCGCTGCAGCCGCATGTCGAGGATCGCCTTCGCCTGGATCTCCGAGAGCTTGAATTTCTTCATGAGACCGGCGCGGGCCGTGTCGACGTCCTTCGAGGCTCTGATGAGCTTCACGATGGCGTCGATATTGTCCAGGGCGATGATGTAGCCCTCGAGGATGTGCGCCCGCTTCTCCGCCTCCTCCAGCTCGAACTTCGACCGGCGCACCACCACCTCGTTCCGGTGGTCGATGAACCGCCGGAGCATCTCTTTCAGCGTCAGGATCTTCGGCCGCCCGTCCACGAGCGCCAGCATGATGACCCCGAACGTTGCCTGCATCTGCGTGTGCTTGTACAGGTTGTTCAGGATCACCTCGGCGTTCGCGTCCCGCTTGAGGTCGATCGCGATCCGCAGGCCGTCCCTGTCCGACTCGTCCCGGATGTCGGCGATGTCCTCGAGCTTCTTCTCGTTGATGAGGTCGGCGATCTTCTCGATCAGGTTGGCCTTGTTGACCTGGTAGGGGATCTCCGTGATCACGATGCTCTGGCGGTCGTTCTTCCCCGTCTCGATCGTCGCCTTCGCCCGCACGACGATCCGCCCGCGCCCCGTCGTGTAGGCGCTCCGGACCCCCTCGAAGCCGTAGATGATCCCCCCCGTCGGGAAATCGGGGGCCTTGATGAACTTCATCAGCTTCTCGTCCGTCAGGCTCTCATCCCTGATGAGGGCCACGCAGGCGTCCACCACCTCGCTCAGGTTGTGCGGGGGAATGTTGGTGGCCATCCCGACCGCGATCCCGCTCGTCCCGTTGACGAGCAGGTTGGGAATCATCGCGGGGAGCACCGACGGCTCCTGGAGCGTGTCGTCGAAATTCGGCACGAAGTCCACGGTGTTCTTCTGCAGATCGCGCAGCATCTCCTCGGCGATCCGCGCCAGGCGGGCCTCGGTGTAGCGCATGGCCGCCGGGGAATCGCCGTCGACGGAGCCGAAGTTCCCCTGCCCGTCCACGAGGGGATAGCGCATGGAGAAATCCTGCGCCATGCGCACCATCGTATCGTACACCGCCGAGTCGCCGTGCGGGTGATACTTGCCCAGCACTTCCCCCACGATGCGCGCCGACTTCTTGTAGGCGCGGTTGGAGGCGAGACCGAGCTCCTGCATCCCGAACAGCACCCGCCGGTGGACGGGCTTGAGCCCGTCCCGCACGTCCGGCAGCGCGCGGGCGACGATCACCGACATCGAGTAGTCGATGTAGGATCCCCGCATCTCGTCTTCGATGTCGACGGGAATGATCTTCTCATTCACTGTGGCCATAACGCATCACGCCAAATGGTTGACTGGGTCAGATATCCAGATTCCGGACGTACTTCGCGTTCTTCTCGATGAACTCGCGCCGGGGTTCCACCTCGTCGCCCATCAGGATCGAGAACGTCCTGTCGGCGTCGGCGGCGTTTTCGATCGAGACCTGCAGAATGGTGCGCGTGTCGGGGTTCATCGTGGTGGACCAGAGCTGCTCCGGGTTCATCTCCCCGAGGCCCTTGAACCGGGAGATGACCACGCCCCCCGCGGCGACGACGCCCCCCTCCTCCGGGACCGTCTCGGGCGCCTCCTCGTCGGCCTTCTTCCCCTTTTCGGCCGCCAGGCGCTTCACGAGCACGTCCCGCTCGTCCTCGTCGAACGCGTAGTGCTCCTGCTTCCCCTTCTTCACCTTGAACAGGGGGGGCTGCGCGATGTAGACGTGGCCCAGCTCGATCAGCTCCTTCATGTGGCGGTAGAGGAGCGTCAGCAGCAGCGTCCGGATGTGCGAACCGTCGACGTCGGCGTCGCACATCAGGATGATCTTCCCGTAGCGGAGCTTCGCGGCGTCGAACTCTTCCCCCACACCCGCCCCCAGGGCGGTGAAGATGTTCCTGATTTCCTCATTCTCCAGGATCTTGTGGAGTCGCGCCTTCTCGACGTTGAGGATCTTCCCTTTGAGCGGGAGGATGGCCTGGAATCTCCGGTCGCGCCCCTGCTTTGCGCTGCCCCCGGCGGAATCCCCCTCCACCAGGTACAGCTCGCAGTGCTCCGGGTCGCTGATCGAGCAGTCCGCGAGCTTCCCGGGCAGGCCGCCCGAGAACAGCGCGTTCTTCCGCCGGGTCAGGTCGCGCGCCTTCCGCGCCGCCTCGCGGGCTTCCGCCGCACGCATCGATTTTTCCAGGATGCGCTTGGCATCGCCGGGATTCTCATCGAGCCAGGTCGCGAGCGCCTGCCCGATCACGGATTCGACGATGCTCTTCACCTCGCTGTTGCCGAGCTTCGTCTTTGTCTGTCCCTCGAACTGGGGCTCGGGCACCTTCACACTCAGCACGCCTGTGAAGCCCTCCCGGAAATCGTCCCCGGTGAGCGTCAGCCCCCCTTCCTTGAGGATGCCGTTCTTGTACGCATAGGTGTTCAGCGAGCGGGTGAGCGCGGTCCGGAAGCCGACCAGGTGCGTTCCCCCCTCGTGCGTGTTGATGTTGTTGACGTAGGTGAAGATGTTCTCGCTGTACTGGTCGTTGTACTGGAGCGCCGCCTCCACCTCAACCGCGCGGCCGTTCTCGTCCTTCTCCGACCCCTGCGCCGCGAAGACCCGTTTCGTGATCGCCGGGCGCGTTGCGTCGATGTACTTGACGAACTCGACCAGTCCCCCCTTGAAATGGAACGTCTCCTCCTGCTCGCTCCGCGGTCGCACATCGATGATGCGGAGTTTCACCTGCGCGTTGAGGAACGCGAGCTCCCGGAGGCGCTCCGCGATCGTGTCGAACTTGAACGTCCTGTTCTTGAAGATCTGCCCGTCGGGGAGAAACGTCGTGCGCGTGCCCGTCCTGCCCCGGTCCGCCTTCCCCGTCACCTTCACCGCCGCGACAGGGTCCCCCCGCCTGTACTTCTGGTACCAGACTTTTCCGTCGCGGTAGACCTCCACCTCCAGCCATTCGCTGAGGGCGTTCACCACCGACACGCCCACGCCGTGGAGACCGCCCGACACCTTGTAGGTATTCTTGTCGAACTTCCCTCCCGCGTGGAGCACCGTCATCACCACTTCGAGCGCCGAACGGTTCTCCCCCTTGTGGAGATCGGTCGGGATGCCGCGCCCGTCGTCCGATACGGTGACGGACCCGTCCTTGTTGATCGTGACGTCGATGTTCTTCGCAAACCCGGCCAGCGCCTCGTCGATCGAATTGTCAACCACCTCGTACACAAGGTGGTGCAGGCCGCGGATGCTGACGTCGCCGATGTACATGGCGGGCCGCCGGCGCACCGCTTCCAGTCCCTTGAGTACGGTGATGTCCTCGGCCGTGTATCCGTGCTCCGGTTGCTCGGCCGGCGCCGGAGCGTTCTTACCCGTTTTTTGTGTGCTCATGCCCCGTATCTCTCGATTGCCCCTGCGCCTCTACCGGAACCGGATGTCCAGGATAATCCTCGCACCGGCGTGCGCGTTCAGTTTGTCTATCAACTCCTGTCGCTTCATCGTCAGCTCCGCCCGCCAGGGAGCGCTGGCCACGTCCACGTACAGCACTCCCCGTTCCACCCGCTGCGGCGCGGTCACGCGGGCGATCTGCGCTCCCACCACGTCCGGCCACAGCGCCATCACGTCGTACGCGGCCAGCCGCTTCTCGACGCCGAGCGACCGGAGGAGATCCTGCATGGCGCTGCGCACCGGGACCGGTCCGGTCCGTTCACGTTTCCTGCCTGCACGTGCCCCGCTCAACGATGAACCTCCTGTGACGTTCTCCCCAGGGGATCGTTCCGTCAAACACGCTCCCCTCGGTCGTCGTGATCATCACCTGCCCCAGCTCCGCGGCCAGCGACAGGATGCGACGGACGCGGCTCCTGTCCAGCTCGCTGAAGACGTCGTCGAGCAGGAGCATCGGCGTCTCCCCCCTGCGCTCCTTCATGTACGTGTATTCCGCCAGCTTCAGCGCGACCAGGAGAGTCTTGTGCTGCCCCTGCGAGGCGAACCGCTGCACGTCCAGCCCGTTGATCGAAAGACGGAGGTCGTCGCGGTGGGGACCCGCGAGCGTCAGTCCCCGGCGCCGCTCCTCGGCGCTCCGCGCCTCGAGATCGGCCGCAAGGCGCCCGGCGTACGCGGAGGCATCCGCCGCATCACCCGCTGCAAACCCGCAGACATACGATACCTGGGGCTGTTCCCCTTCCGGGATGACGCTCCTGTACGAGCGCTCGACATACTCACGGAACTCGTGGACAAATTCCGCACGTCGCCGCGCGACAGTGCTGCCGTGGGCGATCAGGCTCTCGGTCCACGGCTCGAGCAGTCCGGGGGGACACTGGCCCCGGAGCCTGCCGTCGGCCAGGACCCTGTTCCGCTGCCGGAGCGCCTTCCGGTACTCCAGGATGTCCCCGAGATACGCCTGGCTGACCTGCGAGAGCGTCATGTCGAGGAACTTCCTCCGCTCACCGGGACCGCCGAAGGTGATCGCGCCGTTTTCCGGGGAAAGCACAACCAGGGGAAACCTCCCGATGACGGAGGCCAGCGTCTCCGGCGGTGCGCCGTTGAGCAGGAATCTCTTTTCCGGCGGCATGCGCCGGCAGGCAACGGCGACGCGCTGCTCGATCCCCGCGTCGGAGGCAATGTGCCCCTCGAGCTCAAACCCGTCACGGCCGGCGCCGATGACTTCCGCGTCCCCCGCGGCATAGAAGCTCTTCGTGAGGGACAGGTAGGACACGGCCTCGAGGATGCTCGTCTTCCCCTGGCCGTTATCTCCCAGAAACGCGTTGATGCCGCCGGCAAATTCGATGGCCGTGGCATCATGATTGCGGAAGTTCCGGAGCCGGATCCTGGAGAGCATCATAGCCCATGACACGTCCGACAATAGCGCGGTCCCGCCGGAGGCGGGACCGCCGCACGAGCTGCCGTCACCCGTATCCGCCTATGTGGTGAGGCGCACCGGCATCACCAGCATCATGACACGGTCGCTGTCCTCCCCGACCGGCGAGACAATCCCCGCCCGCGTGGGGGTGCTGAACCGGAATGCCACCTGTTCGCTCTCCAGGTGCGAGAGAATGTCTGTCAGGTAGACGGAGTTGAACCCGATTTCGAGCTTGTCTCCGGTAAATGCGCACGGCACGGTCTCGCGCGCCTCTCCCCCGAAATCGATGTCCTGGGCGGTGATCTGGAGGCTCGACGCGCCGATGTCGAAGCGCACCTGGTGCGTCGTGGCGCTGGCGTACAGTGCCACGCGCCGGATCGAGGAAATCATGTCATCGCGCTTCACGGTCATCTGCTTGTCGTTGTCCGCCGGGATGACGCTCTCGTAGTTCGGATATGCTTCGTCGATGAGCCTGGAGATCAGGATGGACTGACCGAACGTAAACCGGACGTGCGTGTCGCTGATGCTGATGGCGGTGTCTCCCTCGTCGATCGACTTGCCCAGCACCTGGAGCGCCTTGGCCGGGATGACGACGTCGCGCTTCAGGCCCAGCGGCTTCTGCTGGCGGTAGGTCAGCCTGACCAGCCGGTGACCGTCGGTCGACACCGCGCGCAGTTCCGCGTCCTTCCCCTGGAACAGCACCCCCATCATGGCGGGGCGAAGCTCGTCGGTGCTCACGGCAAACGTCGTCCGGTGAATGATGCCCCTGAGCGTGGCACTGTCGAGCGCAATCTCCGAGGATCCCTTGAACGCCGGCACCGACGGAAATTCCTTGGCCGGCTCCCCCGTCAGCGCATATTCACCGTTGTCCGTGGTGATCCTGATCTTGCTGGCAGCCGTATCAACAAGAAACGCCGCACTCGTATCCGGCAGCGACCGCATCGTATCCATCAGCCTGCGTGCCGGAATGGCAATCCTGCCGTCTTCGCTCCCCCTCACCTGCAGCGACACCGTCAGCGAAATCGCAAGATCCGTCGCCGTGATCGTCAGAACATCCCCGGACAGCTCGCAGAGGATGTTTTCAAGAATGGGCATCGTCGATTTCGCGGGAACCACACCACCGACCTTGTTCAGCGTGCGCTGCAGCTCAATGCTGTTGGCGGTGAATTTCATCGTGTTCTCCTGAGGTGAGCTGTATGAGCACAGCGTAAAAAGGAAAACCCTTATAAATTACGGAAAAAGCGCCCAACTTTCAACCGCTGCCGGGAATGCTCTTCTACATATATACAGAGAAAGAAGAAGAGTTATTATAAGGCGTGTGAACATGTGGACGGCCGATACGCGCGGCCGGGAAGGAGCACCCGGCGGACGTGCTCGCGCGATTACCTGATGCTGTACTTGAAGGAAAATCGTGTGGATATGTCGCCCGTCGATGCACATCTGTGCCGCCGTGTGCACCCGGGCGCCGCGGTGGAGGTGCTTGTGCACAGTGAGCACACGCCGCTGCACACGCGCTCCACGTTCTTATCCACAGACGGAAATTTCACACGTGTCCGAGCATCTGCAGGCGGCGCCTGATCTGCTGGACGTTTGCCTGGTACTTCTGGTCGATGCGCATCTGGTCCTCCACGGACTGGTATGCGTGAATGACCGTGCTGTGGTCGCGGCCGCCGAAGTGAAGTCCGATCGTCTTGAGCGAGCAGTTTGTCAGTTCTTTCGCCAGGTACATGGCGACCTGGCGGGCGTTCACGATCTCCTGCTTGCGCGTTTTTGCCCGGATCAGGTCCTCCGGGATGTTGAAATAATCGCAGACGGTCCGCTGGATCGTCTCGATTGTGAGCGGCGACTTGACATCGCCCACCACGACCTTGATGACCTCGCGGGCAAGGTCGACGGAAATCTCCCTCCCCTCCAGCGACGCCTTCGCCATCAGGCTGATCAGGCATCCTTCCAGCTCCCGGATGTTCGACGTGACGTTTGTGGCGATGCATTCCACCACGTCCTGGGGCATGGAGATTCCCTCGTTTTCGCTCTTCTTCAGGAGGATGGCGATGCGCGTCTCGAGATCCGGCGGCTGGACGTCGGACGTGAGTCCCCACTGGAACCGGGAGAGAAGCCGGTCATCCAGCCCTTTCAGCTCCTTGGGGGGGCGGTCGGAGGACAGGACGATCTGCCTGCCGAGCTGGTGAAGCTCGTTGAACGTGTGGAAGAAGTGGTCCTGTGTCCGTTCCTTTCCCGCGAAAAACTGTATGTCGTCGACGATCAGAATATCCATGCTCCGGTAGAAGCTGGCAAATTCGCTCGTGGTGTCCCGCTGGATCGCCTCGACAAACTCAACCGTAAATCTCTCGCTCGAGACGTAGATGACCCGGTTTGCCTTCCCGTTGGCCAGGGCGTGGTTTCCGATCGCCTGGATCAGGTGTGTCTTCCCGAGTCCCGTTCCCCCGTAGATCACCAGGGGGTTGAATGACGTCCCCCCCGGGTTGTTGGCGACGGCGGACGCAGCAGCGCGCGCAAGCTGATTGCTGTCCCCCTTGATGAAGTTCCCGAACGTGTACCGGGGGTTGAGAAATGTCTGGAATTGCCCCGGTTCCGTCCGGCCGCCGGAGGCAGCCGGCTGGGGAGGCATCGTAAACGAGTTGGGCTGCGGAGGGAACGTCCGGCGGTCCACCCGAGGCACCGGGGGGGGCGACACGCCGTAGTCCAGGTCGATCTGGGGCTCATCCGTCCTGACGGAGTACTCCAGGTAGGCGTCCTTGCCCAGGACTGTGGCGATCGTTTCATTGATCACCGTGTAGTAGTGCTCCTCCAGCCAGTCATAGAAAAACTGGCTGGGGACCTGGACCGTGAGCTTCCCCGCCCTGAGGTGAAGCGGGACCATCGGTTCGAACCAGGTCTTGAAGCTCTGCGTGTTGACGCTCTCCCTGATGCGATCGAGGCATGCGCTCCAGACTGCGCGCGCCTGGTCTTCTTCAGAAGGATTGACGAGCAACTGTGTGCTGGATTCCATGTGAATCACAAAGGCTTACGGGGTTGTGCACAGCATCGGGGAGGTTATCCACAATGTTACCCACACTGCCGGGTTCCACCCGGCAGCTCACAACTGTCAATATCTTATCAACAGTTCTGTGGACAACGCAGATGCCCCCAAAACGCATGAGTTTCACAGTCTCTGCCGGCTACTACGGTTCAGGGAGAGAGCAGGCGACAGCCGCACAGTCCGGGATGGCGGGAACTGCGGACGCTTGAAGTTGTCAACATGTTGCGCACATCAATACCGTGCCTGCCTGCTGAACGATTATACTACAATGGGCTGCGCGACGCAAGCCCAATATTTCTTTTTCCCCCCCTGTTTCCTTGTGAGTATGGCATTTTTTTTATACCTTCTATGCTTGACGCACCCACGCTGCACCTCGACCACCAGGAGCGGGAGACCGGAATGAGCATTACGTTTCAGCCCCACAAGCGCAAGAGAAAGAACACCCATGGCTTCCGCGCGCGCATGGCGAGCAAGACCGGACGGAAGGTTCTTGCCCGCAGGAGGGCACGGGGGCGGAAGAAACTTTCCGTCAGTGATGAACGCTAGGTGAGGAGAGACGCAACACTTCGTGGTCGCGGGTCGTTTCAACAGATGTACAGGACGGGGAGGCGGCTTGACGGCGACGTGGTGAGGTGCTTTTTCCGGTTGGACCGCGGAGCCGGGACGCCAGTGCGTGCCGGCTTTTCCGTCTCTGCGAAGCTCTTCAACGCGGTCAGGAGAAACCGGACCAGGCGGGTCATGCGGGCGTCGTTCGCCGCCGAACGGCCGGGTCTTGTTGCCGCAGGAGGAGATGTTCCCCGGGCGCTCACCGTGCTGTTCGTGTACCGCGGCGCGCAGGGCGCCGCCACCGCCCGCCCGGACGCGACGAAGATACGGGACGACATTGCACGGCTCTGCAGCACGCTCTGTGCGACAATGGAAAAGGAACAGATGTGAGAACCGGAGTCGTTTCGCTCCTCCGCGCGTACCAGGTGCTGATCGCTCCCCTGCTGCCCCCGAACACATGCAGGTTCACTCCCACATGTTCCCAGTATGCGATTGACGCAGTGCGCGCCTACGGCGTGGGCGCCGGCCTGTGGCGCGCCGTGAAGCGCATCGGCCGCTGCCACCCGTTTCACCCGGGCGGGTACGATCCCGCCTGAGCACCAGCCATCTGCCACCTCAGCTGAGCGGTCATGGACAGGAACACAACAATCGGATTTGTGCTCATCGGGCTCGTCCTCATTGTCTGGATGTGGATGCAGGCGCCCCCCCCGCCCGCGGCCCGGCCCCCGGTGGGGGACAGTCTCCGCACCGCGCAGGCCGTGCCGCGCGACACCGTCAAACCGGAACCCCGCCGCGCGGCTGTTGACACCGTTGCGCGCACGCCCGCCGACCTCTACGGAACGTTTTTTGTCTCCCGTGCCGCGGGGCAGGAGAAAGTCATCGTCATCGCAACGGACCTCTACACGGCCGAGGTCACGACAAAGGGGGGACTCCTGCGCAAGTGGGAGCTCACGGGGTTCAAGACGTGGGACGGCAACCCGGTGCAGCTCGTGGACTACGACCGGGGGGGCGACCTGAGCCTCCTGTTCACGTCCGGTGACGGCAAGCTGATCAATACGCGGTCGCTGTATTTCGAAGCGCGCGAGCAGCCGTGGACCACGTACCGGCTGAAGGGGGACCAGTCGATCGTCGTCGACCTGACGCTCCCGATCGGCGAGGGGCGTTCGATCGTCAAGCGGATGACGTTCACCAACGGCAAGTACTCCTTCGACACCGAGTTCGACTTCACCGGCATGGGGGGAGCGATCTCCAATTTCGAGTACCAGGTCGTGTGGGAGAACGGGCTCCGGTACGCCGAGCATAACAGCGTCGACGAATCCAACTTCGCGCAGGCGTACGCCTATTCCGGCGGTGAGCTCACCGACATCGACGCGTCAAAGGTCGGCGAGACAGTCAAGCGGGACATCAACGGGAACACCGACTGGGTGGCGACGAGGAACAAGTACTTCGGTCTGGCGATGATGCCCGAGCACGGCGTCGCGCAAGGGGCGTACCTGGAAGGGACGCGCAGCGGCACCCCCGACAACGGCGTCCGCGAGAACTACACCCTGGCCCTGAAGATGCCGCTTGCCACCGGTTCCGAACGGGCGCGAATGACGGTGTTCCTCGGACCCCTGGACTTCAATCTCGTGAAGGGATACGACCGGGGACTGGACCAGATCATGAGCCTCGGCGCCGCGTGGATCATCCGTCCCATCGCGGAGTACGTGATGATCCCGCTGTTCCAGTTCCTCCACATGTTCATCCCGAACTACGGGTGGGTCATCATCGTTTTTTCCGTCATCATCAAGCTGGCCCTCCAGCCGCTGACCAGATCCAGCATGAAGTCGATGAAGCGGATGCAGGCCCTCACCCCGCTGATGAACGAGATCCGGGAGAAGTACAAAGACGACCCGAACAGGCAGAACCAGCAGATCATGAACCTCTACAAGGAGTACGGCGTCAACCCGGCGGCGGGCTGCCTCCCGATGCTCCTGCAGATGCCGATCCTCTTCGCCCTCTACGCGGTGTTCCGCTCCACGATCGGCCTGCGCCAGTCTGCGTTCATGTTCTGGATTACCGATCTCTCCATACCCGACACGGTGGTACGCCTCCCCTTTAAGATCCCGATGTTCGGCATCACGGACGTGAGCGGGCTGGCGCTGGCAATGGGCGTGACAATGTTTCTGCAGCAGAAGATGACTGTCACGGACCCGCGCCAGAAGGCGATGGTCTGGATGATGCCCGTCCTGATGACGCTGATGTTCAACAGCCTGCCCTCGGGTCTGAATCTCTACTACTTCGTCTTCAACCTGCTGGCGATCGGTCAGCAGGTGTGGTTCAACAAGTCGACGACGGATGAGCCGCTGCGGAAGGTGGAGCCGAAAAAGGGAGGCGGGGGCATCATGGCGCGGTTGAGCAAGAACATGCCAAAAGTCCGGTAGCTGTTCCCCACTCCCCGTGTTGTGTGACGCGCCCTGCGGCAGTGCCGCGGGGCGCGCGCGTGTCGGGACCTCCGTGCGTTCGCTTCGTTGATACTCTACGGGGAAAATCGTAGTTTGGATGTGCCTGCCGGAGTCACCATGAAAATTCTTCCCGAGGATACGATAGCCGCGCTGGCGACGCCCCCGGGCGAGGGAGCGATCGCGGTGATCAGGGTGAGCGGGAACCGCGCGCTGGAGGTTGTCGACAGCGTCTTCCGCGGCTCCGGGACGCTGTCATCCGCGGAGGGCTTCACGGTCCACCATGGAAAGATCATGAGTCCCGCGGGGGAGGAGATCGACGAGTGCCTGGCAGCCGTGTTCCGGGCGCCCCGTTCGTACACGGGGGAGGATGTTGTGGAAGTGAGCTGCCACGGCGGCATCTATGTCTCACGCGCGGTCCTGGAGACGATCCTGGCGTCCGGCGCGCGGGGGGCGGCGCCGGGGGAATTCACGCGGCGGGCGTTTCTCAACGGCAAGATGGACCTCTCCCGCGCCGAGGCGGTTGCCGCGCTGATCGCCGCGAAGAGCGCTCGCTCGCACCGGGCGTCGCTGGGTCAGCTGCACGGACGGCTTTCCGGAGCGGTGGGTGAGCTGCGGGATGCCCTTAAATCTCTATGTGCGTTATTGGAGCTGGACCTCGACTTTGCCGAGGAAGGGCTGACCGTGGTCCCGCGCGGGGAGGTCGAGGGGAAGATAGAGGGCCTGCGCATCCGCCTCGACGAGCTGGCCGGTTCGTTCAGGCGTGGGAAGATGTACAGGGACGGCATCTCGGTTGCAATCACGGGTCCCCCCAACGCGGGGAAATCGAGCCTCTTCAACGCCCTGCTCAGGGAAAGCCGCGCGATCGTGACACCGGTCCCCGGTACCACGCGGGATTTCATCGAGGAGAGCGTAACACTGGGGGGGATACTCTTCTCGCTCAGGGACACTGCGGGGATCCGCGCTGCGGAAGATCCCGTTGAGTCGGAAGGGATAGCCAAAGCGGTCGAAAGTGCCAGGGCTGCGGATGTTCTCCTGGTTGTGACGGATGCGCGGGAGGGGTCTGCCGAACAGGTTTCCGATGTCATCGGTCCGCGCGAAGATCAGGAAGTCCTCTATGTCAGCAACAAGATTGATATTGTTCCCGGAATGTCCTGCGGGATTACGCATGTCCGCTCAGGTGCACGCGCGCAAACACATGTGGCCCTTTCGGCGCTGACCGGCGAGGGAGTCCACGCTCTCTCGGAGGAAATCGTTCGAATCGTGGCAGGCGGGGAGCTGGGGAGAGAGGAATCGCTCTGCATACTGAGCGAGAGGCATGCCGAATCCCTGAAAAGGGGGGCCCGGCTCCTTGATGGTGCTCTTCAATCGCTTCGTTCAGGCCTGACAAATGAGTTCGTGGCGTTTGATCTCAGGGAGGCTCTCACCGCACTGGGAGAGATCACCGGAGAGGTGACGAGCGAGGATGTTCTGAATTCGATCTTTTCCGAATTCTGCATAGGCAAGTGAGGGGATGTTTCACGTGAAACAGGAGCGTTGATTGAGCCCTGATGTTGCGGACATCGTGGTGGTGGGGGGAGGGCATGCCGGCATCGAGGCATCACTTGCAGCAGCCAGGATGGGGTGCCACACAGTACTGCTGACAATGAACGCCGGTGCAATCGGCAGGATGTCATGCAACCCGGCTATTGGAGGAACGGCAAAGGGGCACCTCGTCCGTGAGATCGATGCGCTGGGCGGGGAGATGGGAAAGATCGCAGACGCCACCGGGATACACTTCAGAGTACTGAACAGGTCGAAGGGCCCGGCAGTCTGGTCTCCCCGTTCACAGAACGACAGGGAATGGTACAGCCGTGAGTCGCGCCGCCGTCTCGAGGAGCACGACGGGCTCACGATCGTCGAGGGGAGCCTCCGCGACCTCTTAGTCGAAGAAGGAGCCGTCCGGGGAGCGGTCCTCGACGGCGGGAGGCTTATCCGGTGCTCGTCACTGGTGGTCTGCACGGGGACATTTCTGAACGGCATCATGCACACAGGGACCGCGTCAGTGGCGGGGGGGAGATACGGGGAACCGGCCTCCCCGGGAGTGAGCGAGAGGCTTGCAGCACTGGGCTTCACCACAGGGCGCCTTAAGACCGGCACACCGCCACGTCTCAGTCTGAAGACGATCGATCTGGGGCAGACTGAAATCCAGGAAGGGGATAATCCCCCGAGGCCGTTCTCTTTTCAGAACGAGAGGATCTCAAACGCCCAGATCCCGATGTATCTCACGTACACCAATTCCGTGACCCACGCGGTTCTTCGCACGGGGTTTGACCGTTCTCCGATGTTCACGGGAAGAATACGCGGAATCGGGCCAAGGTATTGTCCGTCGATCGAAGACAAGATCAACAGGTTTGCAGACAGGGATCGGCACCAGATATTCCTGGAACCGGAGGGGTACGACACAGACGTCGTGTACATGAACGGATTTTCAACAAGCCTTCCGGCAGATGTGCAGCGTGAGGCGATTGCGACGATTCCGGGACTTCAACATTGCGTGATGCTGCGGCCCGGGTATGCCGTGGAGTACGATTTCATTCCTCCCCACCAGGTGAATCACACGCTGGAAACAAAGAACGTGAAGGGGCTCTTCCTTGCGGGACAAATTAACGGGACAAGCGGGTACGAAGAAGCAGCCGCGCAGGGTCTCATCGCCGGCATCAACGCCGCGCTCAGGTGCCGGGGAGGCCGGCCGTTCACGCTCGGCAGGGACGAGGCGTATATCGGCGTCATGATCGACGATCTTATCAACAAGGGGACTGACGAGCCGTACAGGATATTCACGTCGCGCGCGGAATACAGACTTCTCCTCAGACAGGACAATGCCGACTCGCGCCTGATGCGGAAAGGGCATTCGCTGGGACTGATAGACAGCGCCCAGATACGGAGGCTCGATGAGAAGGAACGGAAGATCGGTGATGCCAAGCAGAGACTTGCCTCCGTCCGTGTCACGCCGGCTGCAGCCAACGAGTATCTTCGGATGTGCGGGAGCGAGCAGATTGGAGAAAGCGAATCGGTCGCCCGGCTCATTAAGCGGCCGGGTGTGACGCTCCGGGGGCTCCTTGGAATCCCGGGTGTTGCAGGTGAACCGCCTCTCAGTACGCTTGCTCACGACACGACTGCCATGGAGAGAGTCGAGATCGAGATCAGGTACGAGGGCTATCTGAAGCGGCAGGAAGAGGAAGTAAGACACTTTGCTTCGAGCGAGTCTATCGAGATACCCGGCACATTTGAATTCGCGCACATTCAATCGCTGAGTGCAGAGGCGAGGGAAAAGCTCTCCCGTATCAGGCCCAGGTCGATCGGGCAGGCAGCCCGTATCAGCGGTGTTACGGCCGCGGACATCTCCGTGCTTCTGGTTATGCTCATGAAGTAATGTTTCACGTGAAACAATGTGTTCACACTCCCGATGGAATCAGCCGGTGTTCCCCTTGAGCTGCAAACGAGATGCCGCGAGAACGGACTTCTCCTCTCGGCTGACCAGTACGGCCTCATGGGGAAGTTCGTCGGGAGCGTCCTGGACTGGAACAGGAAGATCAACCTCATCTCGCGGCGGGACGAGGAGAACATCTGGTTCAGTCACATACTTCACTGTCTCTCGATACTTTTCTATGTTGAGATACCCCCGGGAGCCCGCATACTTGACATTGGAACCGGCGGCGGCTTTCCGGGCATCCCGATGGCGATAGCACGGCCCGATATCAGTGTCGTACTCCTGGACTCCATCAGGAAGAAGACGACGGCCGTACAGAACATGGTCGACACGCTTGCGCTCACAGGGGTGACTGTGTGGACAGGCAGGGCCGAGGAAATGTCGCATGACCCGGAACGGAAGGAGACGTTCGATTTCGTTCTCACGCGTGCCGTTGCATCGCTCGAAGACCTGGCGCGCTGGTCGCGTCCGTATCTGAAGAAGGACGGGGGGAGCCTGTCCGGGGAGGAGACGAAGATCCGTCCGCCCGCGCTGGTCGCGCTCAAGGGGGGAGACCTGGAGAAAGAGATCGCCTCGGCACGAATGAAAGGACACATCCGCGCGGTGAGAGTCGTACCGATGTCATTCCCCGGCAGCACGTCGCTGGGGCTCGAAGACAAGAAACTCGTGGCCGCCACATTCTGAAATCCTATATCCGTTATTGCAAACCCGGAATGAGCAAGTCAAAAGAACTGCACGACGCGCTGGCAAAACTCCTCACCGAGCAGCGCAACCCCGCCTCCATGGACCTCGACAGGCTCCCGACGGAGTCTGTGCTCCGCCTGATCAATGCGCAGGACAAGCTCGTGCCGCTGGCGGTGGAGCGGGAGATCCCGTACATCGCGGAAGCGGTGGAGCTGATCGTCCACGCGCTCAGGAACGGCGGCCGGCTTCTGTACTTTGGCGCGGGAACGAGCGGCCGTCTCGGCGTTGTTGATGCCTCCGAATGTCCGCCGACGTTCGGCACTGACCCGGCGCTCGTGCGCGGCATACTCGCCGGCGGGCAGGGCGCCATGTTCCGTTCCCAGGAAGGGGCCGAGGACGACACCGCACAGGCGCGGCGCGATGTGGACGATCTGAAGGTCGGGGCCCGCGACGTCGTCTGCGGGATCGCGGCAAGCCGCAGGACGCCCTACGTGGTTGCCGCGGTGGGACGTGCGCGGGAGCTGGGTGCCAGGACGATCTACATCACCACGAATCCGCGGGCGGAGTTCGATCTCGAAGTGGACGTCGCCATCTGTCCCGAGGTCGGCCCGGAAGTCCTGATGGGCTCGACGCGCATGAAGTCCGGCACGGCGCAGAAGCTCGTGCTCAACATGCTCACCACGACGGCCATGGTCAACATGGGGAAGGTCTACCAGAACATGATGGTCGACCTCCAGCTGACCAACAGGAAGCTGGTCGAGCGGGCAAAGAGGATCATCGCGCTTGCCACGGGTGTCTCCTACGAGCGCGCGGCCGAGATCCTGGAGGCGTCCGGCGGCCACGTGAAAACAGGGATCGTGATGGCCGCCACCGGCGTCACGGCCGCCGAGGCGCGCGCGCTCGTGGAGCGGTCCGGCGGAACCGTGAGAAATGCGATTGCACTGACACAGGCGGGCGCGCCCGGGCGCTGAGTCCCGGGCACACGCCGCTGCACAGGCCCTTCCGGCGTCATCCCCCCGTGTGAGGAGACGCCGGCGGGGCGGACTGCGTTCGGACGTTACCATGATTGAACAACTTCGGCATATCATCGGGGAGCTGGATGCGTTCGGCGCGCTTGCGTCGTCGTCGGCCCCCGAGATCACCGTCACGGGCACTGCGGGCTCGCTCGCCGCCTGCATCGTCGCGGGCCTCCGGGACCGCCGCGGCTGCCAGTTCCTGTACGTGGCGGCCGACCAGGGGGCGGCGGAGCAGGTGAGGGACGATCTTGCGCTCCTGGCCGGCGCAGATGCCGTCCGCCTCTTCACCGGGTCCGCCCCGGCGCACGGGGGCTCACCGGAAAGCGGCGTCCAGGATGTTCAGGCGCTCCGATCGCTCGCCGAACACCACGCCGCGGTGGTGGTCACGTCTCCCGCCGGTCTCGCCACGCCGCTTCCCCCCGCTGCCGGGCTGCAGAAGAGCGCACTGCAGCTGACGAAAGGGGAGCCCGCCGATTTCGACGCCCTCCTCCGCTCGCTCCGGGAAGCGGGGTTCGAGCAGAAAGATTTTGTCGAAGCCCACGGCGATTTTTCCGTGCGGGGGGGCATACTCGACGTCTACACCTATGCCGGCGACAACCCGATCAGGGCGGAGTTCTCCGGCGAAGAGATCGAATCGATACGGGAGTTCGACCCGGTGTCACAGCGCTCCATCCGCGAGCTGAGCGCGGCCACGATCGTGCCGGATCTCTTCCGGCCGTCAGCGGAAGAAGGCGCGGGCGGCACCGCCTCGATACTTGACTACCTGCGCGCCGATGCGACCGTCGTCCTGGATGAGCCCGCGATCGTGCGGAGGGAGATCGCGCGCCTGGCGGAGGGGCGCCGCCCGCCGGAGCTCATCGACGAGCTGCTCAGGCTTTTCCGGAGAGTCGCCCTCGAGGCGATCCCCGCCGACCGCGCGCGCGCGATCGACTTCGGCGCACGGCACCAGGCCGCGTTCAACGGGAGCATCGCGACGCTCCGCGCTGACATCGCCTCTCTGCAGCGCGAGGGGTACGCCGTCTACTGCACGTCGGACACGAACGGCGAGCTCGCACGGCTGAAAGATCTCCTCATGACGCTGCCGCTCGAGTCGCCGGCCGGGACGGCGCCGCCCGTGGACGTGGGAGCTATTCACTTCAGCCTGGATGCGGTGCACGGGGGATTTGTGCTTCCGGCGGCGCGCTTTGCGCTCTACGCGGAGCACCAGATATTCAACCGGCTGAAGCGGCGGGGAAGGAGGCGGACGCCGAAGTTCCGGGGATTTACCGAGCGCGACCTCCAGATGCTCAGACGGGGGGACTTTGTGGTCCACCAGGACTTCGGCATCGGACGCTACGACGGGATGAAACGGATCAGCGTCGGGGGGGCGGAGCAGGAAGTGGTGACGATCCTCTACGAGGGGAAGGACACGCTCTTTGTCAATCTGAACTTCGTGGGGAAGCTCCAGAAATACTCGTCACGCGAGGGACACGTCCCCGCGCTCTCGCGGCTCGGGAGCGGCGACTGGGACAGGCTCAAGAACAGGGCGAAGAAGAAGGTCAAGGACATCGCCCGCGAACTGATCGCGCTGTACGCGCGGCGGAAGGGCTCCGCGGGCTTCGCCTTCTCCCCCGATTCTCCCTGGCAGAAGGAGCTCGAGGCGTCGTTCATGTACGAGGACACGTTCGACCAGGCGAAAGCGACGCTCGACGTCAAGAAGGACATGGAGGAACCGCACCCGATGGACCGGCTGATCTGCGGCGACGTCGGGTTCGGCAAGACGGAGGTCGCGGTGCGCGCCGCGTTCAAGGCCGTGCTCGACGGGAAGCAGGCGGCGGTGCTCGTGCCGACGACCATCCTGGCGATGCAGCATTTCAACACGTTCCGCGACCGGCTCGCGCGCTACGGTGTGCACCTGGAAGTGCTCTCGCGCTTCCGGTCGAAGAGCGAACAGCTGGCGATCGTCCGGCGGCTCGCCGGGGGGGACATCGACATCGTGATCGGGACGCACCGTCTCCTCTCGCGGGACGTGGCCTTCAGGTCGATCGGCCTCCTCATCATCGACGAGGAGCACCGCTTCGGCGTCGCCGCCAAGGAAAAGATCCGGCACCTGAAGGCGGAGGTGGACACGCTCTCGCTGACCGCCACGCCGATCCCCCGCACGCTCCACTTCTCGCTCATGGGCGCGCGCGATCTCTCCGTGATCGCGACGCCGCCGCGGAACCGTCTCCCGGTGACGACCGAGATTCTCCAGTGGAACGATGAGATCATCGCGGATGCGGTCCAGCGCGAACTGCGCCGGGAGGGACAGGTCTATTTCGTGCACGACAGGGTGCAGTCGATGGACGACGTCATCGCGCGTCTGGCGAGGATCCTTCCCGGCGTCCGCCTGCGCTCCGCGCACGGGCAGATGCCGGCCCACGAGCTGGAATCGGTGATGATGGCGTTCCTGGAAAAGCAGTGCGACGTTCTCGTGGCGACGAAGATTATCGAGTCGGGCCTGGATATCCCGAACGTGAACACGATATTCATCAACCGTGCGGACCGCTTCGGCATGGCGGAGCTCTACCAGCTGCGCGGGCGGGTGGGCCGGTCCAACGTCCAGGCGTACGCGTACCTCATCACGCCTCCCGTCGGCGCGCTCCCGCGCCAGACCGTCCGCCGGCTGCAGGCGGTGGAGGAGTTCACGGAGCTGGGATCGGGATTCAACCTTGCGATGCGCGACCTGGAGATCCGCGGCGCGGGGAACCTCCTGGGAGCCGAGCAGAGCGGCTTCATCGAGAACATGGGGTTCGAGACGTACACGCGCATCCTGGAGGACGCCGTGCGCGAGCTGAAAGAGGAGGAGTTCAGCGCGCTCTTTGCGAAGGAGGCCGCCTTCCGTCCCGCCTCGCGCGAGGCCGTGGTGGAAACGGATCTCGACGCGTTCATTCCCGAAGCGTATCTCCGGAGCGATGCGGAGCGGCTGGCGGTCTACCGGAGACTCTACGCGCTCTCGAGTCCCGAGCAGCTCGAGGAAGTCCGCGCCGAGCTCGAGGACAGGTTCGGCCGCTTCCCCCGGGAAATACACAATCTCATGGACATGGTGAAGCTCCGCCTTGCCGCCGTGCGCATCGGGTTCAGGAAAATCGCGCTCAGCGGAGACCGGCTCGAGGCGGAATTTCCACCCGATTCGGACGTCGAATTCTACGAGGGGGAAACATTCAATAGCATTATGTCGGCGATACCCCGCATGAAGAAAGAGTCCGCAGTCCTCCACCAGGAGGGAAAGAAGCTCACGCTTGCAGTCCAGCTTTCCCGCCTGGAACTTGAGGGGGACAGAATGGCGAAATCGCTTCAATTGCTTGAGAGAATATCCCGCCCCGCCTGACTCCGGAGTTTTCCCCCCACACGGAAATCCCTCATTTCTCGCCGAATTCCTGCCGAATACAGCCGGATTTTAGCAATTGTTGCTTGACATTGTGGCTCAAATGAGTATCTTGGTTGCCACGGTGGGGAAAAGTGGGTGAGAGGGGGTGATCTCACCACCACCGGCTTTTTCCAATTTCGAAGGGATCGGGGAGTCGTATGTCCTCGTTCAAGGGCTCCTATACGTACTCGGTCGACGGTAAAGGAAGGATCAACATTCCTGCCCGTTTGAAGAAGTACGTCTCCCCCGAAGCGAACAACACATTCACGATCACCCGGGGATTCGAGAGCTGCCTCTTCGTCTACCCTCAGGACGAATGGCTCAAGGTGGAAAACTCCATCCGCACCCTCTCGTCGATGAACGCGCAGCACAGGTATTTCACCCGCCTCCTGCTGGAGAACGCGATCGAATCAAGACTCGACGCGCAGTCGCGCATCACGATTCCCCGGGAGCTTCTTTCGATGGCAGGCATCACGCGCGAAGCGCTCATCATTGGTGTCCTGGACAGAATCGAGATCTGGAATCCCGCGACGTACAGGGAGTACCAGGACAAGCAGGGGGAAAGCTACGAAAGCATCGCCGAGACGGTCCTGAAGAAATGAGGCGCCGGCGTGGCCGGATTCCATGAACCCGTCCTGCGGGAGGAGGTCCTCCGGTTCCTCGTCACCGGGAAGAACCTCGCGTACGTCGACGGCACCGTCGGAGGCGGGGGGCATGCCGAGAGCATTTGCGCGGCGCTCGGTGAGGGAGGGCGGCTGATCGGGTTCGACCGTGACGGGGATGCCATCCGCGCCGCAGGGGAGCGGCTCTCCCGTTTCGGCACCGCCGTCACGCTCGTGAGGGGAAATTTCGCCGACATGGCGCGCGAGCTCCGCGCACGGGGAGTGAACACCGTCGCGGGGATACTCCTGGACCTGGGGATCTCGTCGCACCAGATCGATGCGCCGGAGCGGGGGTTCAGCTTCCGGCCCGGGGCGGCGCTGGACATGCGCATGGACACACGCCTCTCCCTGAACGCGCGGGATGTCGTCAACGCCTACAGCGAGGAACGCCTCGAGGGCATTCTGCGGGAATACGGGGAAGAGCGTGCGGCGCGTCGCATCGCGCGCGGCATCGTGCGGGCGAGACCGCTGGCAACGGCCGGGGACCTCGCCGGCATCGTCCGCGCGTGCGTGGGGACGCGGTTCCTCACCAAGTCGCTCGCGCGCGTCTTCCAGGGGATCCGTATCGAGGTCAACGGGGAGCTCGACAGCCTGCGGCGCGCACTGGCGGGCATGCCCGACCTCCTCGAACGCGGCGGCCGCTGCGTCGTGATCAGCTACCACTCGCTCGAAGACAGGATCGTGAAGGAGTGTTTCCGGGCGGAGGCGGCGGACAGGATCGTGTCCGCGCACCGTCTGGTGCCCGACCAGCAGCGATCGCCGCGGCTGACAATCCTGACGCGGAAGCCCGTCGGGGCATCGGAGGAAGAGTGTGCGCGCAACACGCGCGCGCGAAGCGCGAAGCTGCGGGCTGCCGAGCGCGTATGATTGCCGCCATGCGGCGCACCGGGGGTGACAGTATGGCCAGAGGGACGGGGCGGGAGACGGCGACGGCGGAGCGACGGGAGCTCGAGCGCCGGTACGTCTACGGCGGGGGCGCTCCTCCCGGAATCGCCGGCGGTCCGATGCGGCCCAACAGGCCCGGCGTCCGCCGCAGGGTGTCCACGTTCAACGTCATGATCCTCCTGTTCGGCATCGGGGGTGCCATCGTCTTCTATATCAACAACATCCTCAGCATCAACAGGCTCGCTTCCGAAACCGGCCAGCTCGAAGCCGAAATCCAGAAACTCGAGGGGATCAACGCGGGCCTCCGCACCGAAGTGGCCAACAAGTCGGCGCTGGAGCATATCAGCGCGGTGGCGCAGGGGCAGCTCGGCCTCCGCGCCTCCGCGACGCAGCAGATCTGGTTCACCGTGGACCGCGACCGGCTCATGGAGCTGGAACGCGCGGTGCCCGGCACGCGGTAGCGGAGGCCGCACGGCATGGCCGGCACGGAACGGGGAGTGAGTGCGGGGGGACGCGACGCTTCGGCGGCGACTGCCCGCCGCCGCATCCTGGCGGTCAAGGCGGTGCTTGCGGTCATGTTCGTGGTGGTGGCCCTCAGGCTCGTCCAGGTCCAGATCTTCGACGCCGCGGCCTACCAGGCCCAGGCGCGCAGGCAGTACGAAAAGCCGCAGGAGATCCCGGCGCTCCGCGGAACGATCGTCGACAGGTCGGGCCGCCCGCTGGTCACGAACGCGCTGTTTGTCTCGTTCGGCGCGGATCCCTCCATGGTCGGCGACCGGGAGCGGGAGGTGGCGGACAGGTTCGCCGCGGCGTTCGGCCGGCCGCGGAGCGTGTACATGGAGAAGTTCGCCTCCGGGTCGAGGCATTTCGTCTGGCTGGAGCGGGGCGTCAATCCCGCCGCGGAGGCGCGCATCGGGGCCGGCACGCTCCCCGGCGTGGTGACCATCCCCGCGCCGCGGCGGCTGTATCCCTACGGCCGCGTGGCGGGACAGGTGCTGGGGTTCACCGGTGTCGACAACAACGGGCTCGGGGGACTGGAGCTCCAGCTCGATTCGCTGCTGCGCGGGAAGAACGGGCGCCTGACGCTGCAGCGCGACGGGCTGAACAGGCAGAGGCAGTCGGTGGACTACCCGCGCGTCGACCCGGTCAACGGCGACGCGGTGACGCTGACGCTCGACATCGAGTACCAGTCGATCGCCGAAGAGGAACTCCGGCGCGGCATCGAGCGGAACAGGGCGGAGAGCGGGCTCGTGGCGATGATGGACCCGGCGACGGGCGAGGTGCTCGCCATGGCGAACGAGCCCTCCATCAATCCCGCGGACCCCGGCGCGAGCGATCCGCAGGTAATGCGCAACAGGGTGGTGACCGACATGTTCGAGCCTGGGTCGGTCTTCAAGGTCGTGACAGCCTCCGCCGCGCTCGAGGCAAAGAAAGTCTCGCTCGCGCAGAAGTTCAACGCGGAAGGGGGGACATACAGACCCCGCCTGCGGAACGGGAAGGTGCGGAACACGATCACAGACACGCACCCGCACGGGGTGATCACGTTCCAGGAGGCGATGGAGGTCTCCAGCAACATCGTGCTGGCGAAGGTGTCCGATCTCGTCGGTGCGGACGCGCTCTTCACGATGGCGCGCGCGTACGGCTTCGGGACGGAAACGGGCATCGAGCTCCCGGGCGAGGTCCGGGGGGAGCTCAAGCACCCCTCCGGGTGGTCGGGCACGACGCTCAACTCCATGGCGTACGGGTACGAGGTGGGGGTGACCCCGCTGCAGATCCTCGCGGCGTACGGCGCGGTGGCGAACGGAGGGACGCTGATGAAGCCCTACATCGTCCGCTCCGTCGTGGCAGCCGACGGAAATGTGGTGGTCGAACACCGCCCGGAGCGGATCCGCCGCGTGGTGACGCCCTCCACGGCCGCGCTCCTGGTGCAGGTGTTCCGCGGCGTCGTTGAGCGGGGGACCGGCATCACGGCGAGGCTGAGCGGCGTGTCCGTGGCGGGGAAGACGGGGACTGCCCGCCGGGCCATCGACGGCAAGTACTCGACCAGCGACTACACGGCGTCGTTCGTCGGGTTCTTTCCCTCGGAAGCCCCCGCGGTGGTCTGCCTGGTGATGATCGAAAACCCGCGCGACCGCGGCTACACGGGAAGCCTTGCGGCTGCCCCGGTATTCCGGGCGATCGCCGAGCGGATCTACGCGATCTCGGGACGCTTCCGTGCGCACGGGAGTGCGCTGCACGCATCCGGTGCGACGCTCGTGGTGCCCGACGTGACCACGCTGGCTCCCGCGGCGGCACGATCCCTTCTCGCGGGACTCGGGTTCGACGTGAACATCCGCGGCGAGGGAACCGTCGTGACGCACCAGTCGCCCGAGGCGGGAGCGCGGTGTGCGCCGCAGAGCACCGTGGAGCTGACGACCGCCGACGCCTCCCCGGCAGCCGGGGGGGTGGTCGCCGTTCCCGACGTCCGGGGGCAGGCCATCCGGCGCGCCGTCACGCGCCTGTCGCTCGTGCACCTCGACGCGACGGTCCGCGGATCGGGCGTGGTGGTGGCGCAGGATCCGCTCCCGGGATCGCGCGTGAGGGCCGGCACGCCTGTCGCGCTCCGCTGCGATCCCGGGACTCTCACGGGCCTGATCGTGAACTGAAGCGCCGACGATGACGCTCCAGAGCATACTCGAGGGAGTCCGGGTCACGAAGCTGTACTCGGCGATGTACGGCAGGATGGTCCTGACGCAGGATATCGCCGTGCGGGAGATCCGGTACGATTCCCGGCGCGTGGGACCCGGCGACATGTTCGTCGCGCTCCGGGGGACGGCCTCGGACGGCCACAGGTTCATCGAGGCGGCGGTGGCCGCGGGCGCCGTGGTGGTGGTGGTGGACAACGACGCGGCGGTGCCTGATCCCTTCTTCATGCACGCCGGCGTCCTGAAGGTGGTGGTGCCCGACGCCCGCGTCGCGCTCGCCGGGTGCGCCGCGAACTTTTACGGCAGACCCGCCGACCGGCTCACGCTGGTCGGGATCACGGGCACGAACGGCAAGACCACCACGAGCCACCTGGTCCGCTCCGTGGTGGAAGCATCCGGGACGCGCTCGGGGCTGATCGGGACGATAGAGTACATGACGGGGGCGCACACGACGCCCGCCACGCACACCACGCCCGAATCGCTCGAGCTGCACGGGCTGCTGGCGGCAATGGCCGGCGCAGGGTGCGGCGCGGCGGTGATGGAAGTCTCCTCGCACGCGCTGGCAATGCACAGGGTCGAGGGACTCGAATTCCGTGCGGCGGTGTTCACGAACCTGACGCAGGATCACCTCGACTATCACGGATCGATGGAGGAGTATTTCCGCGCGAAGAAGATCCTCTTCGACGCCCTTCGCCCGCGCGATGCGGCGGTCGTGAACGCCGATGACCCGTACGGGCTGCGGATCCTGGAGGGGTCGAAGGGCGCCCGGATCACGTACGGGTTCGGCGGCGGATGCGACGTCCACCCGGAGCAGATCGCGCAGGGAATCGACGGGACCCGCTGTACGGTGTCGACGCCCGCGGGGAACGTGGAGATCGCCTCGCCCCTCACGGGCAGGTTCAACGTCCTGAACATCCTGGCCGCGTGCGGCGCGGGTGTGGCGCTCGGCATCCCGGCGGCGGCGATCGCACGCGGCATCGGCGACGTGCGCACGGTGCGGGGACGGTTCGAACGGGTTGCGTCGCCGGCGGGGTGGACGGCGGTCATCGACTACGCGCACACGCCCGACGCGCTCGAGAACTGCCTCCGGACGATCCGTGACCTCACCGCCGGGCGCGTGATCACGGTCTTCGGCTGCGGCGGGAACAGGGACAGGGGGAAACGGCCCATCATGGGGCGCATCGCCACGGAGCTGAGCGACGTCACGATCGTGACATCGGACAATCCGCGCAACGAGGACCCGGCGGCGATCATCGCCGCGATCCTGCAGGGAACACTCCCGGGCCGGGAGGTGACGACGGAGGTCGATCGGCGCACGGCGATCCGCAGAGGTCTCTCGCTCGCGCGCGCCGGTGACGTCGTGCTCGTCGCGGGAAAGGGGCACGAGACGTACCAGGTGATCGGCGCGCAGCGGGAGCACTTCGACGACAGGGAAGAGGTCGAGTCGTTCATCCGGGAAGCGTCATGAGGCTGACGCTGAAGCTGCTGGAGCGGCTGCCGGGGGCGGAGCTGGTGCGGTGCGAAGCACTCCGCGGCAGCGCCCCGCGCGGGGTGTCCACGGACTCCAGGACGACGCGCCCGGGGGATCTCTTTTTCGCGCTCCGGGGCGGCACCGCCGACGGCAGCAGGTTCGTCCCGGCCGCCTTCGCCGCGGGCGCCGCGGCGGCCGTGGTGGAAAGAGGATTTGAGAAGGCGGGCGCGGCGGGCAGGCCGCTCGTCGTGGTGGACGACGCCCGCGCGGCGCTGGGCGCGCTTGCCCGGCTCTACCGCGACAGGTTCACCTGTCCCGTGATCGCGGTGGCCGGGAGCAACGGGAAGACCACCACGAAAGAAATGATCGCCGCGGTGCTGGCCGAGCGCTACCGTGTGCTCAGCACCGCCGGCAATTTCAACAACGACATCGGCGTGCCCCTCACGCTCTTCCGGCTGACGCGGGCGCACGAAATCGCAGTCGTGGAGATCGGGACGAACCACCCGGGGGAGATCGCCCGGCTGTGCGAGACGGCTGCGCCCACGCACGGCCTGATCACGTGCATCGGCCGCGAGCACCTTGAGTTCTTCCACTCCGTGGACGGGGTTGCGCGCGAGGAGGGGGCGCTCTTTGCATGGCTTGCCGGGCGACGCGGAGGGACGGCGCTCGTGAATGCGGACGATCCCCGCGTGCGCGCGGCCGCCGCCCGCGTGCCGAGATCGGTTGCGTACGGCTTCCGCGCCCGGAGCGCTGCGATGCGGGGCAGGCGGCTGGCGCTCGACGGCGAAGGACGGGCACAGTTTGAATTCCGGGGACCGGGGGGGCGCACATGGCAGCGCCTGCGGCTCGCGGTTCCCGGCCGGCACACCGCCCTGAACGCGCTGGCGGCGGCCGCCGCGGGAGCGGCGTTCCGCGTGCCGCATGCGGCAATTGCGCGGGCGCTCGGCGCGTTTACGGCCGTCGGCGGACGAATGGAGGTCATGACAATCGGCGGGGTGCGCGTCCTCAACGACGCGTACAACGCGAACCCCGACTCGGCGCTGGCGGCGCTCGAGGTGCTGGCGTCGCTCCGCACCGGGGGCAGGAAGATCGCGGTGCTGGGCGACATGAAGGAGCTCGGCCCCGCCGCGGTGCAGGGGCACGAGGAGATCGGCCGCCGCGCCGCCGCGCTCGGCATCGACTACGTCCTGACGTTCGGGGAGCTCGCCGCGCGCATCCACGCGGCCGCGGGCATCCCGGGGGCGATCCACTACGAGGGGAGAAATGCGCTCGCGGAATACCTCGCGGAGCTGGTTGCGCCCGGCGACGCGGTCCTGGTCAAGGGATCCCACTCGATGCGCATGGACGACATCGTGACATTTCTGAGGGAGCGGCAATCGCCCGGGCGCTGAGGCCCGCACGGCCATGCTCTATTATCTGATCGATCATATCGACCGCCTGTACCATGTCCCGGGATTCGGCCTGATCCGGTACATCACGTTCCGTGCGGCGGCGGCCGCGGTCACGGCGCTTGTCATCGCGTTCTGGCTGGGACCCCGCATCATCCGGCAGCTGCGCGACCACCAGATCGGCGAGGCCGCGAAAGTCGAGGCGCCCCGCACCCATCTGGCAAAGGCGGGGACCCCGACGATGGGGGGACTGATCGTGCTCGCCTCCGTGATCATTCCCACGGTTCTCTGGGCGAACGTCGGCAACGTCTACGTGATCCTGATCGTGTTCGTCACCGCGAGCCTGGGCGCGGTCGGCTTCCTGGACGATTTCCTGAAGGTGGTCCGGCGCAAGCCCAAGGGACTCATCGGGCGCTACAAGATCGTCGGGCAGGTCGCGGTCGGCGTCGTGGTGGGAAGCGTCATCTACTTCGCCCCGCAGTGGATCGACGCGGATCTCTGGAAATACAACACGTCCACGACGGTCCCGTTCTTCAAGTACCAGGAGTTCGATTTCGGGAGGCTCTACATCCCGATGGTCGTGTTCATCATCGTCGCGACATCGAACGCCGTGAACCTGACGGACGGGCTCGACGGGCTGGCGATCGGGATCGTCGGGATCGTGAGCCTGACGCTCGCCGTGATCAGCTACATTTCGGGAAACGCCGTGCTGAGCGACTATCTCACGATCCCGTTTCTCCGCGGCAACGGCGAGCTCGCCGTCTTCTGCGCCGCGCTGGCCGGGGGCGCGCTGGGATTCCTCTGGTTCAACGCATACCCGGCGCAGGTGTTCATGGGCGACACCGGCTCGCTCGCGCTGGGGGGGGCCATCGGCGCACTCTGCGTGCTCCTGAAGAAGGAACTCCTCCTGCCGACACTGGGAGGAGTGTTCCTGGCCGAGACGGTGTCGGTCATTGTGCAGCGGCTCTGGTTCAAGTACACCAGGCGAAAGTACGGCGAGGGGAGACGGGTGTTCCGGATGGCGCCGCTCCACCATCATTTTGAGATGCTCGGCTGGCCCGAGCCGAAAATTGTCACGCGCTTTTACATTGTCGCCATCCTCCTGATGATCCTGAGCCTGGCGACGTTCAAGGTGAGATGATCTGTGGATGAAACACTTTCCGTCCGCGGTCTCCGGTTCAGCATCCTGGGGGGCGCCCGGAGCGGACTCGCGGCGGCCCGGCTCCTGAAATCGAAGGGCGTGGACGTGTTCCTCTCCGACAGCGCGCCGGCGGAGCGGATGCGGGAGGCGGCCCGCGCGCTGGAGGCGATCGGGGTGCAGGCGGAGTTCGGCGTCAATTCCCGCCGCGTCCTGGAGGCGGACACGATCGTGGTCAGTCCCGGCGTGCCCTCCGACGCGCCGCTCCTGAAGGATGCGCGTGCACGGGGAATCGGCGTCGTGAGCGAGCTCGAGGTGGCAAGCTGGTTCTGCGCGGCGCCGATCGTGGCGATCACCGGCACCAACGGGAAGACGACCACCACCACGCTCGCCGGCAGGATGTTCAGCGATGCCCGCGTGCCGTCGGCCGTGGCGGGAAACATCGGCACGGCATTCTGCGACGTGGTCCCCGCGCTGGGTCCCGACGGTGTCGCCGTCGTGGAAGTGTCGAGCTTTCAGCTGGATGACGTGCGGTCGTTCCGGCCGGCGGTGGCCGTGATACTGAACATCACGCCCGACCACCTCGACCGCTATCACCACAGCTTCGCGGAGTACATCGCGGCGAAGGAACGCGTGTTCCGCAACCAGGGGGCGGGCGACGTGCTGATCTACAACGCGGACGACGAGGTGACGCGCACGGCGGTCGAGCGCGATGCCCCCGCCGGGGTCGAGCTCCTCCCCTTCAGCACCCGGAGCCTCCCGGATCGGGGCGCGGGCGTCCGCGCCGGCATGCTCACCGTCGCCCTCCGGGGCGCGGTGCACGACGTCATCCGGGCGGAGGAGATCAGCATTCCCGGCGAGCACAACCTGGCGAACGCCATGGCCGCGACGCTCTCGGCGGCGGTCATGGGCGTCCCGCCGGCCTCGATCCGGGCGACGCTCAGAAACTTCAAGGGGGTCGAACACCGGCTGGAGTTCGTGCGCGAGCTCGGCGGCATCGCGTATGTCAACGATTCGAAGGCGACAAACGTCGACTCGGTCTGGTACGCGCTGCGGAGCTTCGCGCGCCCCCTGGTGGTGCTCATGGGGGGGAGGGACAAGGGGAACGACTACGGCAGGCTCCTGGAGCCCGTGCGTGAGCACGTGCGGGCCATCGTGGCGATCGGGGAATCCGCCGCAAAGGTCCGGGCCGCGTTTGCGGGTGTGGTGCACGTTGAGGAGGCGGCGTCGATGGCGGAGGCCGTGCGCGCCGCGCGCCGGCTCGCGAGACCCGGCGACACGGTGCTCCTGTCCCCCGCGTGCGCGTCGTTTGACTGGTTCGACAACTACGAGCACCGCGGCAACGTCTTCAAGGAACTCGTGACGGCGCTCGCGCCGGAGACATGAGAAGTCCGATGCAGAAGGCACGAAACCATATCGACATCGCCTGCTTCCTGGCCGTCCTGACGCTCATGGTGCTGAGCCTGGGCGTGGTGTACAGCGCGAGCTCCACCTGGGCGCTGGACCGCCTGGGGGAGAGCGGGAAGCTGCTCGGGAGCCATGCGATCAAGGTCCTGCTCGGCTTCCTGGCAATCTTTGTCTTCATGCAGATCGACTACCACGCATACCGGCGGATGACGAAGCCGGCGCTCATCGCGGCCATCGGACTCCTGCTCGTGACGCTGGTGCTCGGGGGACGGTTCAAGGGAGCAACGCGCTGGCTGCTGGTCGGGGGGTTCGGACTGCAGCCGTCCGATTTCGCAAAGTTCGCGCTCGTCTTCCACCTGAGCGTCCTGATCGAGCTGAAGGGGGAGAAGCTGGCCGATTTCAAGACAGGGTTTCTCCCGATGCTGGTCTGGATCGGGGGGGTGACCGTGCTGGTCCTTGCGCAGCCGAACTTCAGCATGGGCGCGATGATCTTTGCGATCAGCCTGATGATGCTCTTCCTGGGCCGTGCCAGGCTGTCGCACATCGCGCTGACGCTGGGCGTCCTGATACCGCTCCTCCTGGCGTACATGCTGAGCGCGGAGTATCGGATGCAGCGCATCCTGAGCTACCTGGGGCAGGGGAGCAGCACAGCCAGCGTCAGCGCGCACCACCAGCTCCGGCAGGCGATCATCGGCTTCGCCAACGGCGGCCTCTTCGGGCTGGGTCCCGGCGGGAGCCACCAGCGGGACCACTTCCTGCCGGAATCGTACGGTGATTTTGTCTTCTCGATCGTCGGCGAGGAATACGGGCTCCTGGGGACGCTCTTTTTCGTCCTGCTGTTCCTGGTGATCTTCCTGCGCGGGATGAAGATCGCCCGGCATGCGCCCGACGAGCTGGGACGCATGCTCGCGCTGGGCGTCACGTGCACGATCACGCTCTACGCGCTCGTCAACGCGTGCGTCACGCTGGGGATTCTCCCCACAACGGGGCTCCCGATGCCGTTCGTGAGCTATGGAGGGTCGGCGATGCTCTTTTCCTGCGCGGCGGTGGGAGTGCTGCTGAACGTCTCGATGCAGACCGATCTGCACCCGCGGCTGGCGGGGAGCGCCCTGCCGGCGCGCCCGCTTGCCCGGGCGCACGCGGGCGCGGCGGGCCGCGCCTGATGGAGGCCCCGGGACTGCACCTGGTGTTTGCCGGCGGCGGGACCGGAGGTCATCTGTATCCCGCGCTGGCGATCGCCGACGAGCTCCGGCGGAGGCATCCCGACGCGGTGATCACGTTCGCGGGAGCCTCCGGGAAAATCGAATCGCGCGTCGTCCCCGGGGCGGGGTACCCGTTCGTGGCGCTCTGGGTCGCGGGATTCCGCCGCCGGCTGAGTCCCGCGACGCTGCTCTTTCCGGTGAAGCTGGCGGTGGCGATGGTGCAGTCGGTGGCGCTGATCCTGCGCGCGAAGCCCGACGTTGTGGTCGGCACGGGGGGATTCGCCTGCGGCCCCGTGGTGGCGGCGGCGCAGGTCCTGCGCCGCCGGACGCTCCTCCAGGAGCAGAACAGCATCCCGGGGGCCACGACGCGGATCCTGGCGCGGCGCGCCGACGAGGTCCATGTGACGTTCGAGGAATCGATCAGGTTCCTTCCCCGCACCGACAATGTGCGTGTCTCGGGGAACCCGACACGGAGCGCGCTGGGGAGCGTGGGGCGCGAGGAGGCGGCGGCGTTTTTCTCGCTCGACCCGTCGAAGCAGACGGTGCTCGTCTTTGGCGGAAGCAGGGGAGCCGCCTCGATCAACAACGCGGTTGCGGCGTGCGCGGAGGCGCTCGCCGGCGGGGGGGTGCAGATCATCTGGCAGACCGGCGAGGAGGAGTTTGAGCGGCTCCGCGCGGCACCCGGCACAGGAGCGAAGGGCGTGAGAATGTACCCGTTCATCGGGAATATGGAGTATGCGTACGCGGCCTGCGACGTCGCCGTCTGCCGCGCCGGCGCCACCTCCCTGGCCGAGCTGGCCCGGACAGGCGTGCCGTCGGTCCTCATCCCGTACCCGTATGCGGCGGCGGACCATCAGACCGGCAACGCGCGCGCGATGGAAGAGGCGGGGGCGTCGCTGCACCTGCGCGATGCGGATGCGCAGGCACACCTCCTCCCGGCTCTCCGTGCGCTCCTCGGCGACGCGCCGAGGCTGCGCGCGATGGCGGACGCGGCCCGGCGGCTCGCCCGTCCCGGGGCGGCGGCGGCGATTGCGGACGCGGTGGAACGGCTTGCGCGCGCGGGGTGACGCCGATGGAGCACGACAGGACGTTCAGGTACAAGCTCGATTTCTACTACCTCCAGGCGCTGATCTACCTGGTGACGCTGGTGCTGTACGGGGGCATCCGGGGGAACTTCATCGAGCGGGAGTTTCACTACGTGCTGAGCGACCCGATCATGTACGTGATCATTTTCTTCGTGCTGATCTCGTTCGTCTCGCTGGGACTGAACTTTCTGCGCAACCGCCGGCTGATCATTACGCACGACGCGCTCGTGTTCAAGCACCGCTGGCAGGAGCGGCGCGTCCCGCTCTCCGAGATCGAGTGGATGCACATCGGCCGCGAGCCGCGCGTGCAGACCGGCGGACGCTTTCAGGTGATTGTGTTCAAGCTGCGCCGCCGCCGGCGGCTGTTCCGCATCCGCGTGGGACGGTACGAGCGCGAGCGGGAGCTGGTGGCGGAGATGACGAAGATCGCCGCGGGCGTGCCGAAACGGAAGCTCCGGCGCTGGCGGCGGCCGGGAATCACGGACAGGTAACGCACACATGTTTTCATCGATCAGGAAACTGCATTTCGTCGGGATCGGCGGGATCGGCATGAGCGGCATCGCCGAGATCCTGGTGGACCAGGGGTTCACGGTGACGGGATCCGACCGCGCGGCAAACGAGAACACCGAGCGCCTCCAGGCGCTGGGCGTCGCGGTGGCGATCGGGCATGCCGCGGCCAACCTGGCGCCCGACGCCGATGCGCTGGTCTACTCCTCCGCGGTGGGGAGCGACAACCCGGAGGTGGTGGAGGCGCACAGGCGGAAGATCCCGGTGATCCGGCGGGCGGAGATGCTGGCAGAGGTGATGCGTCTCAAGTACGGGATCGGCATTGCCGGAACGCACGGCAAGACCACCACCACCTCCATGGTGAGCCTTGTGCTCATGGAGGGGGGGATCGATCCCACCGTGATCGTCGGCGGACGACTGCGGGGACTCGCGGGCTCCAACGCGCGGCTCGGCAGGGGGGAATTCATCGTCGTGGAGGCGGACGAATTCGACCGCTCGTTCCTCTCCATCACCCCGACGATCGCCGTGCTGACCACGCTGGAGACGGACCACCTGGACTGTTACCGGGACCTGGACGACATCAAGTCCGCCTTCATCCAGTTTGCGGCGAAGGTCCCGTTCTACGGGTTCGTGGTCCTCTGCATGGACGAGCCCGCCCTGCAGGAGATCATGCCGAAGATCAAGAAAAAGATCGTCACGTACGGACTCAACGGCCAGGCGGACCTCCAGGCGGTGAACATCGTCCACCGGCAGAGCAGGACCACGTTCACGGTGGTGAGGGACGGGAGCGACCTGGGGGAGGTCGAGCTGCAGATCCCCGGGGTCCACAACGTGCAGAACGCACTGGCGGCGATCGCCGTGGGACTCGAGCTGGGCGTGCCGTTCGCGCAGGTGAAGGCCGGCATCGCGAAGTTCACGGGTGTCTTCCGCCGGTGGGAGGTGAAAGCGGAGCTGGAGGGGATCACGGTGATCGACGACTACGCACACCACCCCACGGAAATCCGGGCGACGCTTGCGGGAGCCAAGGCGGGATGGCGGCGGCGCGTTGTGTGCGTGTTTCAGCCGCACCTCTACTCCCGCACAAGGGATTTCTACGACGACTTCGGCAGGGCGTTCTTCAACGCCGACGTTCTGGTGGTCACCGACGTGTACCCGGCGCGCGAGGAGCCGATCCAGGGAGTCACCGGCGAGCTGATCGCCAACGCGGCGAAGGAGTACGGGCACAAGCAGGTGCACTACGTGGCGGACAAGAAGGAGGTTCCCGGCTACCTGATGAACCTGGTGCGGCCGGGCGACATGGTCATCACGATGGGCGCCGGCGACATCTGGAAGTTCGGCGAGGAATTCATCGCGCGCCGCAGGGGCGCGGGGAGCCGCTAGCATGGTCTCGCTCGAAGATCTCCGGCGGCGTGTTGCGGGCCGCATCCGGGTGGGGGAATCGCTTGCCCCCTTCACCGCACTGGGCATCGGCGGTCCGGCGGCCTTCCTTGTGGAGCCCTCGACCGAGGAGGCGTTTGTCGCCGCCGTCGGCTACTTCCGCACGCGGGACATTCCCTGCCTGCTGATCCGCCGGGGGTGCAACCTGCTGGTTGCGCCCGGCGGATACGACGGGGCCGCCATCAGCGTGGAGGGAGGACTCGCGGGGATCGCGGAGGAAGACCGCACCGCCTGCCGCGCCGGCGGGGGAACACACGCGGCGGCGCTCGTCGAGTACTGCATCACCCGGGGGCTCGCCGGCGCGGAATCGCTTGCCGGGATCGACGGCACAGTTGCCGGGGTGCTCGTGCGTGACGGCGCTCCGCTTGAGGGAGCGCTCCGCGCCCTGGATGTCCTCAGGGACGGGACGGTTGTCCGCCTCGACCGCACGGCCGCCCTGCGCAGGGGCGATGCCGCCGGGCGCGACGTCATTCTCGGGGCCGCATTCCGTTTTGCACAGGCGCCGAAAGGGGACCTGCTCCGGGCCCGGCGCAGCCATCTGGTGGCGCACATGCGCGCAAGGCCGCTGAACATACCGCAGAGCGCCGTCATGTTCAGGGATCCGCCGGGCGGCCGGGCGGCCGAGCTGATCGCCTCAAGCGGCGTGCGCGCTCCGGGGTCGGGATCGCTTGCCTTCGCGCCGGGGAACCCCAACGTCATCGTGCGCACGGGCGACGCCGCACCCGCCGATGTACTCGAGACGATTGACGCCGTGCGCCGCGCGGTGCGGCGGAGGCACGGCGTGACACTGGAGCCGGCGCTCACGCCGGTCGGGTTCGGGGCACGCGTACGACGGGAGGTCGCCTGACCGTGGAACAGGGCGCCATGCGGACCGGATGGGTGCTGGTGCTCACCGCGCTCCTGGTGGCCGGCGTGGCGGCGGCGGCGATCACGGCGAATTCCTGGAAGCGCGCCTTCCGCGTCGAGCGGGTGCGCACGGAGGGGAACCGGATTCTGGCCGACAGCGAGATCACGGCGCTGGCTCAGGTCCCCGAGCACGGAGCGCTGTTTGACGTCGACCTGTACCGCGCGCGGGCGCGCGTCCTGCAGAGTCCTTTCGTCCGGAGCGCCGCGATCTCGCGCGACATTCCGGACGGACTCCGCATCACGGTGAAGGAGCGGACGCCGGTGGCGGCGCTGGCGCTCGAGAGCGGGCTCTACATCGATGCCGAGGGGATCGTGCTGCCGCACCCCCGGTCGGGGAGCGTGCCGGACATTCCCGTCATCACGGGTGCGTTCCGCGCGCAGGACTGTGTGCCGGGACAGCGCGCCGCGTCGGCGCGCGTGCGGGGGGCGCTCGAAATCCTCACGACGTCCGCCGGCGTCGGGGACGACCTCTACCGGCTGATCTCGGAGGTCTATTGCCGGGAGGACAGCACGTACCTGTTGTTCACGACGGAGTCCGGCGTCCCGGTGGCCTTCGGGCGGGGAAACGTCGCGATGAAGCTGCTCGAGCTGGACGGATTCTGGAAACAGATCGTTATGCAGAGGGGGCCGTCACACCTGAGGACCGTCGACCTGCGGTTCGCCGACCAGGTCGTGGTCCGGTGGGACGATGCGGCGCAATAATCGGTACGACACTTCCACACGGGGAACAGCCATGGAGAACATGATCGTAGGACTCGATATCGGGACGACCAAAGTCTGCGCCGTGGTTGCGGGCACGGACGAGCACGGCCGCCTCAACATCCTGGGAGTGGGCCGCGCCCCCTCCGACGGGATGACGCGGGGGGTGGTGACCCACATCGACCGGACGACAAACTCCATCGCCCAGGCCGTGCAGGAAGCGCAGGCGTCTTCCGGCGTCACCATTCGCTCAGTCATCGTCGGCATCGCGGGGGACCACATCCAGAGCTTCCAGAGCCGGGGGGTGATCGGCATCAGCGGCACGGACCACGAGGTGACGCAGGCCGACATCGACCGGCTCATCGAGGATACCAAGCGCGTGGCGCTCCCGTCGGACAGGAAGATCATTCACGTCATCCCCCAGGAGTTCATCGTCGACGGGCAGGACGGCGTCTACGATCCGCTCGGGATGGCGGGCGTCCGCATGGAGGCCAACGTCCACATCATCACGGGCCTCGTGAGCGCGGCGCAGAACATCTACAAGTGCGTTCAGCGGGCGGGCCTCGAGGTGAGCGACATGGTGCTGGAGCCGCTGGCCTCGAGCTACGCCGTGCTGGACGACGAGGAGAAGGAGGTGGGGATCGCGCTCCTGGATATCGGCGGGGGGACGACGGAC
>Ga0335071_10000551_pt1 | contig 41197 bp, 33 predicted proteins | sample Lox_Sample_15_FD_206724 | JGI IMG/M metagenome (GOLD analysis project Ga0335071, IMG submission 206724) | Soil microbial communities from Loxahatchee National Wildlife Refuge, Florida, United States - Lox_Sample_1.5 | ecosystem: Environmental > Terrestrial > Soil > Wetlands | place: USA... | reverse complement strand
TGTCGTCGAGTCGATGTAGATGTGAGCGCCGAGTTGTCTGGCGAGCGGCCCTTTGTCCTGGCCGCGCGCGATGGCGACGGTGCGATAGCCAGCCTTGGCGGCGTACTGAATGGCGAGGTGGCCGAGGCCGCCGATACCGAGGATGGCGACGGTGTCGCCGGGCCGCGCACCGCTATTGCGCAAAGCGTTGAAGGTGGTGACGCCGGCACAGAGCAACGGGGCGGCATCGACATGGTTCAGGTCGTCGGGGATGAGAGCGATGGCGTTGGCGGGGGCGATGACGTAGTCGGCATAGCCGCCGTCGTAGTGAATGCCCGAGATGGGCTGATTCTCGCAGAGCATGAAGTCGCCGCGGCGACAGGGCGTGCAGTAGTTGCAGTGGCCGCCGTGCCATCCGAGGCCGACGCGCTGGCCGATTTTGAAGACGGGGACTTCGAGACCAATCGCGTCGAGGACCCCGGCGACTTCGTGGCCGGGGACGCGCGGGAATTGAACGCCGGGCCAATGCCCTTCTTTAGTGAGGGAGTCGCTGTGGCAGACCCCGCAGGCCTGCACCCGGATGCGCACCTGGCCGGGACCTGGGTCGGGGAATTCTTTGTTGACGAGTTGGAACGCACCGCCGGCGGCGGTGACCTGCATGGATCGGCCAGTCACTTTCGACATGAGTATTTCTCCTGCGGATTTGGATAAGGACGAGGCTGAGGAAGTTGCAGAACGACGATGAATGTTTTGTTGAAGATAACGCGGGGTTGACTTCGACTCAGTTTCGATATATCTTAAGATATATCTTGATAGATCGGAGGAAAGCACATGTTTGAACATTTCAGAGAACGATTTGAGGAGCACGGGCACGGCGAGTGCCGGCATCGCCATGGGCGCGGCTGGTGGGACGACCACCGGCGCGAGCGATGGGAGGGATTTGCCGGGGGCGGCCGCGAACGCATGTTCGATAACGGCCAGCTGCGGCTGGTGATTCTGCAACTGATCGCCGATAAGCCGAGTTACGGCTACGAAATCATCAAGGCGATTGAGGAGCGGCTTTCGGGCGGCTATGCACCGAGCCCGGGCGTGGTGTATCCCACGCTGACGCTGCTGGAAGAAGAAGGACTGGCAACGGTCGCCTCGACAGAAGGCAACAAGAAGCTGTATGCAGCGACCGAGGAGGGCAAGGCACACCTGAAGACCAACCAGGCGCTGCTGAAGGCGATCTTCGGGAGGATGCACGAAGCCGGGAGGATGTTTGGTCGCGGCAGATCGCCGCAGATCAAGCGGGCGATTATGAATTTGAAGTTCGCGATGAAGATGCGCATGGAGCGCGGCAATCTGACCGCGGAGCAGATGGGCAAGATTGCCGAGGCGATTGACGCGGCGGCGCGGGCGATTGATGAGGTTTGAGAGGAGGAGGACGATGGCGCACAGAGAACAGACGATCGACACAGCGCCGGATGTCTCTTTTGCTTTGGAGGCGAAGAATCACCGGTTGCAAACGCTGGTGGGTGAATTGCTGGCGACCAACCAGGAGCTGCGGTTCAAAGTGGTGGAGTTGGAGAAGCAGACGAAGAACCTTGAACGTGGCCTGGCCGAGACTTCCGCGGCAGCGGGCGCGCTGTGGCCGTGATGCGCGGACTCTATACTGGAAGACGGCATGAGCACGTTTCTTCCAGTCGATGAGCAGTTGGATTTATTGCAAAAGGGCGCGGCGGAGATTATTCGCGTAACGGATCTGCGCGAGCGCCTCGAAGAGAGCCGCAAGACGGGCAAACCGCTGCGGGTGAAGGCGGGATTCGATCCCACGGCGCCGGATCTGCACCTGGGGCACACGGTGTTGATGCGCAAGCTGCGGCACTTTCAGCAGCTGGGGCACACGGTGATTTTTCTGGTGGGCGATTTCACGTCGCTGATCGGGGACCCGACGGGGCGCAACGTGACGCGGAAGCCGCTGACGCGCGAGCAGATCGACAAGAATGCGGAGACCTATAAAGAGCAGGTCTTCAAGATTCTCGACGAGAAGACGACCGAGGTTCGCTACAACTCGGAGTGGCTGGGCAAGCTGGATTATGAGGGAACGATCCGGCTGACGTCGCACTTTACGGTGAGCCAGATGCTGGAGCGCGACGAGTTTCACAAGCGCTTCCAGGCGGAGCAGCCGATCAGCCTGCACGAGCTGCTGTATCCGGTGATGCAGGGCTATGACTCGGTATGCCTGGAGTGCGATGTGGAGCTGGGCGGCACGGATCAGAAATTCAACCTGATGTGTGGACGCGAGCTGCAGCGGCAGTACGGACAGAAGCCGCAGATCATTCTGATGACGCCGATTCTGGAGGGGCTGGACGGCGGACAGAAGATGAGCAAGTCGCTCAACAATGCGATCGGGATCAACGAGCCGCCGAGCGAGATGTACGGCAAGCTGATGAGCATCTCGGACGAGCTGATGTGGAAGTATTTTCTTCTTCTGACGGATCTGCGCGGGTCGGAGGTGGAGGCGCTCAAGGCGGATGTTCTTGCCGGTACCACGCATCCGATGGAGATGAAGAAGCGGCTGGCACGGACGATTGTGGCGGATTTTCATGGGGAGGCTGCGGCGCAGAGTGCAGACGAAAACTGGGCGCGGATGTTTCAGCAGAAGGAAGCGGCTGAGGATCTTGAAGAGGTCAGAGTCTCCTTTGCGGATGTGGCGGGATCTCGAGGAGAGTTGCATATTCCCAAGCTGCTAGTTCGAATCGGTCTGGCAACCAGCGGAGCAGAGGCAAACAGGAAAATTGACGAGAAGGCGGTGAAGATAGACGGCGACGTATCCGGTCGTATGCGGCCGTGGTTGAGCGATCTTCCTGCCCGAGTTGTGGTGCGACTGGGGAAGCGAGCGAAGGTCGCAGTTATTAGTTAAAGACACAGGTTTCCGGAGACGGGTGTGGAAAACTTTGACGAAGTAACCGTTCCGCTCAACGATGTCGTCGAACACTCTCTTTTCAAGGTCCTCAGCGTGCCGAAGCTTCTTGTTGCTCTCGGATTGGCGAAGTCTGGTGTTGAGGCAATGCGGATGATCGCCGAGCGAGCCGTTGAGCTTGATGGTATGCATCCTTCCGTAACCATGAAACTCTCTCCCCTCCGGCGAGGATCGTTGTGCGGGTGGGGAAGCGCGCGAAGGTGGCAGTGATTCAGTGAGGCTCCGGGCCTAAAGGCCCGCTCTGTTTTTCGGCTACGGTTTTCGTGGGGCTAAAGCCCCACGCTCCCTCCGGTCGTGCAATGTTCGTCAGATTGCTAGGTCACGAAATGCAGGTCCTTCGGCTCACCACCCCCAACCTCTGCCCCAACGAGCAAGGACCGCTCATTGGGGACCCCTGAAATGCGTTTGGGGCCCCGTTCGCTCAGGATGACACTTCAGATATTTCCGAGGGGGTGCTAGGCCTGGTAGCCGCCGGTGATGTAGCTTTCCAGAGCGCCGATGGCTTGCTGCTGGCTGCTGATGACCCACTTGACCAGATCACCGATGGAGATGAGGCCGACGACTTTGTCGTGCTCGACGACGGGGAGATGGCGGAAGCGGTGTTCGGTCATGAGGGCGAGGCACTCGTCGACGGTGTGGCGGAGGGTGATGGAGAGGACGGGGCTGGTCATGATGTCGGCCACGCGCGTTTCTTTGGAGGTGTGACCGAGCAGGGCGCACTTGCGGGCGTAGTCGCGTTCGGAGAGGATGCCGAGCAGGTGGTCGCCGGCGCAGACGAGCAGTGCGCCGATGTCGTATTGCGCCATGAGTTCGAGGGCTTCGAAGACGGTTTGCTCAGGGGCGACGGAGAGGATGCGGTTCTGGCGTTTGCCTTTGAGCACAAGACCGATAGAGTCGTCGATGCGCATGCGACCTCCTCAATGGGTGGCCGGCCAGGGGTTCGGGAGGGCCGACACCACTCATTATGGAGATGGAGTGTAGCGCGAAACGAACAGAGTTGTCGCTAGGAAATCGAGGCTTTCGCGCTTTAATCGGGTTGGTTCGAGCCGTAAACCGGGCGTGCGCCAGATCAAGGCGGGGTCGTGATGGCGCAACCCGAATGCCGCAGTCCCCAGTGTCGACGGGCCTGCGACGATTGTTTCAGGCAGTGAGGAGTTCCGGCTTCGCATGGGCCAACCTGGCGATGAGCTCTCCAAAGAGCGTGTTGGCCCAGGCAAACCAGGCCCGGGTGAAGTTCTTCGCGTCGTCTTTGAAGTAGCTTTCGTGGATGAAGCCGGTTCCGGCGCTCGAGGCTTTGAGCATGCCAAGGGCGCGGCGAATTTCTGCGTCCGAGTCGCTGGTGAGCGCGTAGATGGTCTGCGACATGGGCCAGATCATGTCACTGCCCTCATGGGGACCGCCGATTCCCTCACCTGCTTTACCGCGGAAGAACCACGGATTTGAGGGGCTCCAGACGAACTGCCGGGTGCGCGCGTAGAGCGCAGGATCGGGAGAGCTGTCGAGGTAGGGCAGCGCCAGAAGGCTTGGTACGTTGGCGTCGTCCATTAAGACCTGGCCTCCGAAGCCGTCGACTTCGTAAGCCCAGATGGTTCCCTGCGCGGTTTGCGCAAGACCATAAGTGCGCAGCGCGGACTCCACTTCTGTTGCGAGAGAGGCGGCTTGTTGCGCAAGAGCCTGATCATGGAGGATCGCAGTGGCCATCTCGGACAGTTGGCGGAGTGAGGTGACGGCAAACAGGTTCGACGGAATGAGGAACGGGAAGATGCAGGCGTCGTCCGAGGGACGGAAGGCGGAAGCGATCAGCCCCACGGGATTCGCCGGGTTGCCGTAGCCCATGTTGTCGAGGGTGTCGGTCGCGGTGAGAGCCATGCGCTGGAAGTGATAGGGACCGGGTCCATTTTTGCGCTGCTGCTCGCGCATGGTTCGAACAACCACGTTCATGGCGCTCTGCCAGCGCGCATCGAAGGGCTCAACGCCGCCAGTTTTTTTCCAGTACCCATAGGCGAGACGGATGGGATAGCAGAGAGAGTCCAACTCGTATTTACGCTCGCCGACACCTTGCTTGAGTTCGGTCTTGTCTCTTCGGCTCCACTCAAGCGGAGGCGCGTTGAGATCGGCCATAAAGGCATTGGCGTAGGGATCGATGAGGATGCAGCGCGCTTGGCGGCGAATGACGCCTTCGAGCAGAGCGCGCAAGTGGGTGTCCTGGCTGGCGAGGGGCAGATAGGGCCACACCTGAGCGGATGAGTCGCGCAGCCACATGGCGGCGATGTCTCCGGTGATGACGGCGGTGTCGGGCTTGCCTTCGAATTCGCCGGGCTGGACCGTGGTATCCAGCGTGTTGGGGAAACAGTTCACAAACATCGCGGCCAGTTGCGGATCCTGGATGAGCGCGTGGGTCTGCTCGAGGAACTGCTCGACGGCTTCGGATCGGAATTTGCGTCGGGCAGGCCTGGGCCGTGCGCTCGGAGAAAGAGCGGTATTCGCCGATTCGGCGAAGATACCGGTGAGATTGAGTTGGCTGGTGAGGGCGGCTGCGGAGGCTTGCTTGAGGAGTTTTCTGCGGGAGATAGCGGGCACCATGGATCTCCATCGAGCGGAAGGACGGGAGTTGATCTGATACGTACGGTAGCACGCGACGGAGGCTCGGCTGCATGTCAGGGGTCAGGGATCAACGATGAAGGATGAGGGATCAAGGATCAGGCATCGAGCGGGTCCAAGACGCAAAGCAGTAGCGGTCGCCAAGGCGCAGCCGTGTCGGATCGGTGCGTGGTGTCAGATCAGGCTTCGAAGTCGAGTTCGACGGGATCGATGAGGGGCACCAGCCATTGCAGGAGTTCCTTGTGCGTGGGGTGCGTGTTGTAGGTGTCGGCAGCGGCTTTGTCGGTGAAGGTCATGAGGCCGCAGAAGGTGTAGCCCTGGCCGCGGGGCGAGAGATTGGGGCCGGCGTGGACGTCGATGAGGCCGGGGATGTGGCCGCGAAAAGCGGCGATGTCGCGTGCGGCGCGAGCCTTGTCGGCGTCAGTGGCTTGGGGCTTCCAGCGAAATCCAAAGATGTGGATGAACATGGCGACAGAATACAGGGGTCAGGGGTCAGGGGTCAGTTGTCGGTTGTCAGTTGTCAGTTGTCAGTTGTCGGTTCGCGGTTCTCATCGGTCCGTGAAGAGTTCCGACCTCCTAAACACTGGACCGTTCGATTGGATGCGGATTTCGTTAGCGGTCGAGGGCAAAGGTGCGGCCGGACTCCAGGAGTTTGGCGACGGCTTCTTTGGAAGTGGACTCGGTGTAGATGCGCATGAGGGGCTCGGTGCCGCTGGCACGGAAGAGGATCCAGGTTTCGGCGGCATTGGGCTTGGTTTTGGCTTCAGGGTTGTCGAGGTAGAACTTGACGCCGTCGAGGTTTTCCTGACGCAGGATGGGCATGCCAGCGATGACGGGATCGCCGGTTTTGAGGGCTTTGGCACGGGCGATGGCTGCGTTCTTGATGTCGTCGGGGATGTGGAGGTCGATGCGGCCGTATTGATGTTCGCCGTACTCGGCCTGCAGGTCGGCGACGAGCTGGCCCAGGGTCTTCCCTTCCTCGGCGATGACGTTGGCGAGGAGGAGTGCGTTGAGGATGCCGTCGCGTTCGGGCAGATGGCGTTGGAAGCCGATGCCGCCGGACTCTTCGCCACCCATCACGATCTCGCGCTCGAGCATGTAGTCGCAGACGAACTTGAAGCCGATGCCGTGCTCGATGAGCTGGCGGCCGTGCTTCTGGCAGATGCGATCCAACATTTTTGTCGTATTGAAGGCGCGGGTGACGGCGCCGGGCCAGCCTTTGCGGCGAAGGACCCAGGAGAGCAGGACCGAAAAGATTTTGTGGGGGTCGACGAAGTTGCCGTACTCGTCGGTGGCGCCGATGCGGTCGGCGTCGCCGTCGGTGCAGAGGCCCGCGTCGCAATGGTTGGCCACGGTGGCTTCGCCGAGGGCGCGAATGTGGGGCTCGATGGGTTCGGGGTTGATACCGGGAAAGAGCGGGTTGGGCGTGGAGCGGATGGGGACGTTGGCGACGCCGATGGTGTTGAAGATGTCGGAGAGGATGGTGCGGCCGGCGCCATACATGGAATCGATGGCGAACTTTTTGCCGGATTTGGCGATGAGGTCGAGGTCGGCGAAGCTCTGGACTGCTTTCAGGTATTCGGGGAGGAAGTCGACTTCGGCGATGGGCGCGGGCTGCGCGGCGCGGGCGACGGGCTTGCCGAGATAGGTTTCGATGGCGGCGATGATGGAGGGCTTACCGGAGCCGCCGTACCAGGCTTTGTATTTGACGCCGTTCCACTGGGCGGGATTGTGCGAGGAGGTGATCATGATGCCGCCGGCAGCGTTGCGATGGCGCACACCGTAGCTCAATGCAGGTGTTGGAGTGATGTCGTTGGCGAGCTGGACGGGGATGCCGGTGGACGCGACCACTTCGGCGCAGGCGCGGGCGAAGGCCTTCGATCCGAAGCGGGTGTCGTAGCCGATGCAGAGGCCTTTCTTCGGGTCTTCTTCGGCGTGGACGTAGGCGGCGATGGCTTCGGCGGCGGTGCGGACGTTGGCAAAGGTGAAGTCGTCGGCGATGACACCGCGCCAGCCGTCGGTGCCGAACTTGATTTGGGGGTGGGGCATTGTCGGGTCGTGCTCCTGCAAGACTGAGTGTACAGGTGTCGATGCACAGGTTCGCTTCCACGTCTTTCTCGTGGCGCGGTTACGAAGCGGTGTCTAGATCAGGTCGCTGCGGCCGGTGAGGTTGAGTTCCTTGACGATCTTACCGACATCCTGGGAGTGATCGCGGTGGGCGATGAGCAGGGCATCTTCGGTGTCGACGATGACAAGGTTTTCAACGCCGACCAGAGCAACGAACTTTTTGGGACTGTAGATGTAGTTGTTGCCGGCTTCGATTGCCATGTGGCCATCGGTGTCGGAGACGTTGCCGTCGCCGTCGCCGCGCAGGCGGGTTTCGAGCTGGTACTCGTAGAGCGAAGCCCAGGAGCCGAGGTCGTTCCAGCTAAATTCCGCTGGGACGCAGTAGAGATTGGATGAGTGCTCGCCTTTGGCGGAACGGGGCTCGAGGACCGCGTAGTCGACAGAGATGTTCTCGCACTTGGAGTAGAGCTTCTGGAAGACCTTCTCGAAGTCGGGCGTGCCGTAGGCGGCGGCGATGGACTCGAGGATCGGGGCTGTCTCAGGCAGATGTTCGCGAACGGCGTTGGCGAGGGTGCGGGCGGACCAGAGGAACATGCCGGAGTTCCAGAAGTAGTTGCCGGCGGCCACGAAGTCTTCAGCACGATTCTGATTCGGCTTCTCGGTGAAGCGCCGCACATGGAGCGCGCCTTCGTCGCCTGCGTCATCGCCGGTCTCGATGTAACCGTAGCCGGTTTCGGCGCGTGTGGGCTCGATGCCGAGGACGACGATGTTTTCTCCGGCTGCCGCGAGGGCGATGCCCTTGTGAAGAGCCTTGAGGAAACGCGGCTCATCGGCGATGACGTGATCGGAGGGGAACACGCCGAGGACAGCGTTGGGGTTGTCACGCTCGATGAGGAATGCGGCCAGCCCGCAGGCCGGGGCGGTGTTGCGGGCGCAGGGCTCGGAGACGATCTGCTCTTTGGGGACGCGCGACAACTGCTCGCCGATCTCGTGGGCGAGGAATTCGTTGGTGATGACCCAGGTTTTGTCGATTTTGGCGATGGGCTTGAGCCGCTCGACGGTTTGCTGGATCATGGAGCGCTCGCCATCGAGGGCGAGAACCTGCTTGGCGTGGGCGCGGCGCGATCGGGGCCAGAAGCGTGTACCGCTGCCGCCGGCGAGGATGACTGGTCGGAAATCGATCGTACTGGGCATGGAAGACTCATCCTACTCGACTAAAGGCAGGTTTGCCCAGTCCCCGAGGCGTTTTGGGGCAAGCAAGTGAGCCGTATCACTCCCCCGTTTTAGAGGGTGATACGGCTCTTGTGCGTGCAGGTGACTCGCAGTTTCTAGGCGAGGCGGCCGAGGAACTCGCCCATGCGGCGGACGCCTTCGTCGATGGTCTCCTTGGTGACGGGGTAGGAGATGCGGATGTGTTCGCCGGTGCCGAAGGCTTCGCCGGGGACCGTAACGACGTGGGCTTCGTGGAGCAGGCGGGTGGCCAGCTCGGTGGCGGTGCGGATGCCGCCCTTGCCGAGGAAGGCGGAGATGTTGGGGTAGACGTAGAAGGCGCCTTCGGGTTTGGTGCAGGTGACTCCAGGAATCTGGGCCAGTTTGGCGAGCATGTAGTCGCGGAGTTCGATGAACTCGGCGCGGAACTGGGCGACACAGTCCTGCGGACCGGAGACGGCGGCGATGGCGGCTTTCTGCACGAAGCTGGTGGCGTTGGATGTCTGCTGGGACTGGAGCTTGCTGAGATTGGCGATGACGGGCTTGGCGGCGAGGGCGTAGCCGGCACGCCAGCCGGTCATGGAGTAGGTTTTGGAGAGCGAACCGAGGACGACGATGTGGTCTTTGGCCCAAGTGAATGAGCCGCCGGAGACGGCTTTGCCGGCGTAGTTGAGATAGACGTAGCACTCGTCGAGGAGCAGATAGATGCCGCGCTCATGGGCGAGGTGGACGATGCGCTCCAGATCTGCCGCGGAGACGACGGAGCCGGCTGGGTTCGAGGGCGAGTTGAGGATGATGGCCTTGGTCCGCGGGGTGATGGCGGACTCGATGGCGTCGGCGGTGATGCGGAAGTTTTCGGCCTCGCTGGTTTCGAGGTAGACGACCTTGCCGCCCGCGTACTGAATGATGTCTTTGAAGCTGACCCAGTAGGGGACAGGCAGGATGACTTCGTCGCCGTGATCGACAAGGATCTGGAGGGTGTTGAAGAGCGCGTGCTTTCCGCCGGTGGTGAAGATGGCTTCGTCGAGGCCGTAGTCGGAGCCGAAGTCGCAGGCGTGGCGCTCGACGATGGCCTTGCGCACGTCGGGGATGCCGGGGACGACGGTGTAGCGGGTGAAGTTAGCCTCGATGGCGACGATGGCTGCGTCCTTAATGTGGCGCGGCGTGGGGAAGTGCGGTTCACCCGCACCGAAGTCGACGAGGTTGGCGCCCTGGGCGCGGAGTTTTGCGGCCTCGGCGGCGACAGCCATGGTGGCGGAGACTTCAATGCGGCCGATGCGGTCGGCGAAGACTTTGGCGGGAGCAGCGACGGTCATGCCTCTATTCTTACAGATTTCGAGGGAGGGGGGAACCGGAGGCTGAACTGGTGACGAGACGTCTTGGTTTTTTGAGTATCGGTTGTTATCTTTCTGGCGTGACGTCCTTACCTATCCGGCGCATCCTCGTCACGATTCTCGTTCTGGGCCTTTACGGGACTGCTCAAGGGGCGGAGGGTTCAGGAGAGAGCTCGGCTGGCGGTACTGCTGCAGTTCGGCTCTTCAACTTCCACAGCAATTTCTGGGTCAATCTCCATCACTTCCTCTATCTGCAGGCGACTTTGTCTGGATCGCAGAAGCCCTCCCGGTCAACGGCACTCGCGAGTGCTGACAGCGAGGAACTGGGCAAGTTCACTCCATCTGAGCGCACGCAGTGGGACGAAGTTGTCGCGTACTACACGGCTTCGTTTGTCAAACGCGATCTGCTCTTTGACGATGACTTGATTGCGATCAAGAACGAGCTCGAGGACGCAGAGAACTCTCCAGACCTCGCGGATGCCAAGATTCCCTCGGAATTGAAGCGCATGCTTCTCACCGCGGCGCCAATTTACCGGAAGCACTGGTGGATGCGGCACGACGCAGAGAACCAGAGATGGATTGCGCAGGTTGTGCCTTTGATCAACCAATATGGCTCGAAGATCGCCGAGAGGATGGAACGGATCTATGCCCAACCGTGGCCGCAGTATCCGGTTCGGGTTGACGTAACGGTGTACGCAAACTGGGCGGGGGCGTACACCACGGTTCATCCAACGCGCCCCACGATCGCAACAGCCGATGCAGCGAATCAGGGGGTCGCCGCACTGGAGATTGTGTTTCACGAAACCTCGCACGGAATGATGGATCGCGTGATGGATGCGTTTCAGGCAGCGGAGGCGACGGTGAACTCGCATCGAACCGGCAAAGCGTTTCAATCGGGTTCGCTATGGCATGCAGTGCTCTTTTACACAGCGGGCGAGCTGGTTCAGGAACAGATTCCGGGCTATCTTCCCTATGCCGAAAAGAACGCATTGTGGGAAAGAGCATGGCCTGCTCCCGATCGCGCACTCATCGAAAAGGACTGGAAGCCGCATACGGACGGATCCGTTGGCCTGCAAGAGGCCATAGCACGGCTTGTCAACGATGTAGCATCCGCGCCACGTCCGCAATGAACTGAGCGAGGCCGGCCGTGCGGTGAAAGCGACACTAAAACTGCGCACCCGCGGCGTCGCGGGCGGCCTGCATCAGCGACCGGTGGGTTCCGACCACCTCTGGGCTATCGCCGTCGCCTTCCGGATGAAGCTGGACGTAGCGACCGTCGGCCTCGAGTGTCCAGGCCTGACGGCGATCGCGCAGACAGGTATCGATGACTTTCCAGAGCTTGAGTCTGGCAGCCTGCGATTTGACCGGTGTGACAACTTCGATGCGCCCGGAGAGATTGCGATACATCCAGTCAGCCGATCCGATGAAGTAGTTCCCTTCACCGGGCTGCTCGCTGCCGTTGGCGAAGTAGAAGATGCGTGAGTGTTCGAGGAAGCGCCCGATGATGGAGCGGATGCGGATATTGTCGGTGCGGCCGGGAACACCGGGTCGCAGGCAGCAGAAGCCGCGGACGATCAGATCAATCGAGACGCCTGCGGCGGAGGCGTCGCAGAGGGCCTGAATGATGGCGGGATCTTCGAGCTGATTCATCTTGGCGACGATGCGAGCGGGCTTGCCTTCGCGGCGATTCACGATTTCCTGTTCGATGAGCGCGAGCAGACGGGGCCGCATGGTGGAGGGCGCGACGAGCAGAGCGGTGCACGCGGGAGCATGGGCGTGGCCGGTGAGGTAGTGGAAGAGGTTGACAACGTCGCGGGTGAGTTGGGGGTCGCAGGTGAGGAGTCCGAAGTCGGCGTAGAGGCGGGCAGTTTTGACGTGATAGTTGCCGGTGCCGATGTGGACGTAGCTGCGCAGGCCTCCGCTTTCTTTGCGCACGACGAGGGCGATTTTACCGTGCGTTTTGAGCCCGCTGACGCCGAAGGTGACGTGGGCGCCGACGCGTTCGAGTTCAGCGGCCCAGTGCAGATTGCGTTCCTCGTCGAAACGGGCCTTGATCTCCATGACGCAGGCGACCTGCTTGCCGTGTTCGGCGGCGCGGACGAGGGATTTTACGAAGGGAGTGTCGTCGCCGATGCGATAGGCGGTCATCTTGATGGCGACGGTTTCGGGATCGTCGGCAGCGGTGCTGATGAAGTGCTCGACGGAGGCGTCAAAGCTCTCGTAGGGATGATGGACGAGGATGTCGCCGGCCTGGATAGCGGCGAAGATTGAGCCTTCGGCGAGAGCGGTTGGAACGAGAGGCGTCCAGGCGGGATCGCGGAGTTCGGGGATGGGCAGGCCGGCGATCTCGAAGAGGGTGGTGTAGTCGACTTCTTCTTCGAGTTCGAAGATGTCGGCGGGCGAGAGCTGGAAGCGATCGCGCAGCTGGTCGCGAATGCCTGCGTCGGCGTGCGGTCCGAACTCGAGGCGCACGATGGGCTCGTAGCGACGCTGGCGGACCTGGGCCTGCACCTGGAGGCGAATCTCGGCCTCGGAGCTTTCGACGAGCTCGACGTCGGCGTCGCGGGTGATGCGCACGAGGGTCATGCCGGAGACGTTCATGCCGTTGTAGAGGCTGTGCATGTTGCCGCGGATGATCTCGTAGAGCGGGACCAGCAGGCGCTTGCCCTGCTCGATGCCGACGGTGAGGGGCACCCACTGGCGAAGGCCGCCGGGGATCTTGATGCGGGCGACCATGTGCTCACTGCGTTCGGGATCGTGGAGGCGGAAGGTGAGCGAAGTGGAGAGGTTGGAAAGAAATGGGAATGGGTGTTGGGGGTTGATGACGAGCGGGGTAAGAGCGGGTGAGACATCGCGCTCGAAGTACTGGGCGGCTTCTTCCCGCTGTGCATCGGTCAGATCGTCCCAGCGGCGGAGGAAGACGCCATGGGCGGCGAGGCCGGGAACGATGGCGTGGCGATAGCAGTCTGCCTGGCGGCGGAGCATGGGAACGAGCTTCGCGCGCAGCTGGGAGAAGCGCTCGGATTGCTCTTCGCTGTTGCTTTCGCGGAGGGCGGCCACGCGCTTCATGAAGAATTCGTCGAGATTCGAGGTGAAGATGGCGAGGAACTTGGCGCGTTCGAGGAGGGGTGTACGCTCGTCGAGCGCTTCGGCGAGGACGCGTTCGTTGAAATCGAGCCAGCTGAGATCACGGTCGATCCAGACCTCAGAAAGCTCGGGGGAAAGCTTTTCGTTGAGAACGCCGTGGTCGCCGATGGATGCAAGGACAGCGGTGGGAGCTTCGATGGTAGCCATGATGAGTTCCTCGGGTCAGGCGAGCGGGTTTGGGTGCGATCAGGCTTCGGCGCCGTTGTAGAGTTCGTTGCCGCGTGCGGATGTTGCGGGCTTTCGCAACAGGTCTGTAACGTCTTCGACCTTTTCGGTGAGCTGATTGAGACGCCGTGAAAGGGACTGAATCTCCGCTTCGGCGCGGCGATTGACATCGAAGTCGAGTTCGCTACGCAGGCGATCTTTGGAGTCCTGGCGGTTCTGGCTCATCATGATGACCGGCGCCTGGATCGCCGCGAGCATGGACAGGAACAGGTTGAGCAGGATGAAGGGATAGGGATCCCACGCCTGGTTTCTGAGCGCGACATTGAGCGACGAATAGGCGATGAGGATGACGCTGAACATAATGATGAAAGCCCACGAGCCGCCGAAACGGGCGACGGAGTCGGCGATGCGTTCGCCGAAGGTGGACTGCTCTTCGATGAGCTCGTTCGGATTACGATTGGCGCGGCTGCGGATGAGCCTCTGTGCAGCGTGAAACTGGCGAGCCTGCACGGTGAGCATGTCCATGCCGGCCATGGGGCGGCTGGTGAGGAGTTTCTCCAGATCGTCGCGGCCGACCTCCAGACAGACCACTTCATCCAGGGCGGTGGCGGTGGTCTGGTGCTCGCCCTGCTGCAGCATGGATGCGAAGCCGCAGATGTCGCCGTGGGTCGGTTCGTCGACGAGGACCTCCTGCTGATCTTCGTCGATGGTTGTGACCTGTACCTTGCCTTCCATGACGATGTACCCGTGGGCTGCGGTTTCCCCGGCTTTGAAGATGCGCTGGCGCGGAGAGAATTTCCGGACCTCGATATGGGCGGCGAGGATCCGGGCTTCATCGTCGTCGAGTAGCTCGAAGAGAGGAGCGTGGCGTAACTCATCGGGATTGCATGGCATGGCTGGCCTCGTGGTTGGCCCGCAGAGCGGGAAATGGCGTCGTTGCGAGCGACGATAACAGACCAAACAATGAAACGGGGCGAGGCAAATGTGATTTTCCTGTTACAGCCGTGTGAATGGGAGGAAGAGCCCGGGAGTCGTAGAGGAACGTGCGAGGGGACGCAGGGGCATTCACGTGGCGTTCAACTTTGGCGCGGTGCGGACTTGGTACGTTGTTGCGCAGACACTTCGGCACTGAGTGCCCTGACGCATGGGGACGATGAGAAAGATCCGCTACATACCGGCCGGGTTCTGTCGACGGAGTGTGCGATGGTCTTTGCTGCTGGCAGTGGGTTCGATGGCGGCCGCATCGGTGTTGGCACAGATTCCGGACGTGACTGTGTCGCAGCGGCCTGAACCGCAGACACCGACGGAGAGCGCGCCGACGATGTTTCCGCACCTGCCGGAGAGCAGGCTGTGGGTGTCGGGGCAGATGAATGCGATCTTTCAGGGGAATGGGTCGTTCCCTGCCCGGTACTCCGGAGCGAACAGTTTTCAGAACAAGGCGAACGAAGCAAACGGACGGGTGATCACGCTGTATACGGGATGGCAGATCACCCACTCCTTCGAGGTGCTGGCCGACGCGGAGGAGGCGGAGGGGTTGGGGCTTAGTTCCGCGGTGGGCATTGCGGGGTTTCCCAATCTGGACGCCGTCCGCGACCCGACGCTTGGTGCGAGCCCGTACCTGGCGCGGATCATGGTGCACACGTCGTTGCCGTTCGGTCACGATGAGGCGGATGCCGGGCCTCTCTCGACGTTCTCGGAGATGGCGAAGCGCCGCTTTGAGGTGCGCGCCGGGAAGTTTGCCATTCCGGATTTCTTTGACACGAATTCAGTGGGCGGCGACAGTCATCTGCAGTTTCTGAACTGGTCAGTGGATCAGAATGGGGCGTTTGACTTCACGGCCGATGCGCGCGGGTACACGTGGGGATTGATGGGTGAGTATCAGAACCCGGCGTGGGGATTGCGGTCTGCGCTGGCACTGATGCCTGGACCGAAGAATGGAGGACCTCTGGTGTGGAATCTGCGGCAGGCGAACACGTCAGAGACCGAGTTTGAGCTGCACCGAGGGCCCGTGGGGAAGACGGGCATTGTGCGGCTGCTGGGATGGGTGAACCACGGCAACATGGGGGTGTATCAGTACGCGATCGATCAATACCTGGCGGGCAAGACGACGGCGCCGGACATCGACAACCATCCGCGGCACGTGACGGCGAAGTATGGATTCGGCGTGAACGTGGAACAAGGTCTTTCGGCGTCGATGACGGCCTATGGGCGCTTTGGATGGAACAGCGGGAAGACAGAGACATGGTCGTTCACGGAGATCGACCAGACATGGGCAGGCGGCGTCACGTTTCTCGGGCACCTATGGCGGCGCAGCAACGACCGCGGAGGCGTGGCCTTTGCTTCGAATGGCATCAGCAGTGTGCATGCGCGGTATCTTGCGCTAGGAGGATTGGGGTCGGTGCTGGGTGACGGCGCACTCAACTATGGCCGCGAGAACCTGGTGGAGGGCTTTTACACGGTGCATTTGTGGCGCGGGGTGTTCACTGCGGCCGACCTGCAGTACATCGTCTCGCCCGGCTACAATCGGGATCGCGGGCCGATTCTGGTTCCGTCATCCCGCATCCACGTCGAGTTTTGAATGAACCCACAGGTGCTGATGAGTCGAATTCTGCGCCCGAAGATGTCAGTCGCGCTGGCTTCAGCCTGGCTTGTCTATGCGATGGTCATGCTGTGCGCGCTTGCTCATGCGCAGGCGGTCGATTCTCTGGCGCAGGTGAAGAGGATCTATGTCGCGGACTTCAAGGGAGGGCAGGAGGCAGCGCATTTGCGGGAGAGCTTTCTGCGCCATCTCGATCGAGGGCGGTTCCAGATAGCGCAGTCTCCGAAGGACGCCGATGCGGTGGTGCATGGGACGGGTGAGGTCTGGCTGAAGGGCTATGTCTCGCTCAATGCGCGCACGCCTTCGTCGGATCGGCAGGCCGTGTATACGGGCTATCTCTCGATTGAGGTGGCCGCGCAGAACGGCCAGCCGATCTGGTCGTGGCTGGCGACGCCCGCACGCGTCACATGGACCAATGTCGTAGACAATCTTGCCGGCCGAGCCGCGAAGAAACTGGGGGACGCGGCGGAGGCACAGTCGACGTCGGCACCGGCGAACACGACGGCCCCCTCTTCTCTTGCGGCAACCGATCTGGAGGGAGCGGGCGCGACGTTTCCAGCGCCGCTTTACCAGAAGTGGTTTCAGGATTTCGAAGAGCTGCATCCCGGGATTCATGTTCGCTATGCGCCGGTAGGGTCGGAAGCCGGAGTGCGCAGGCTGGTTGCGGGCGAGAGCGATTTCGCGGGTTCGGATGTAGCGCCGGAAGCCGTGGTGGAGACTCCGGTGGCGGCGAGTCTCCGACGCATTCCGTCCGTGGTGGGGGCTGTGGTTCCGATCTACAACCTTGGCGGCGTGACGCAGGATCTGCGCTTCACACCAGCGGCACTGGCGGATATTTTTCTGGGACGAGTGAAGCAGTGGGACGACGAATCGCTGAAGCACTCGAACAGCGGGGTCGATTTGCCGAGAGCGCCGATCGCGGTGATTCATCGCTCCGATGGCAGCGGAACGACGTGGGTGTGGAGCGACTTTCTGAGCAAGGTAAGCCCGGCGTGGGCATCCAGTGTAGGACGGGGTACGACGCTGCGATGGCCTGTGGGGACAGGTGCGGCGGGCAATGACGGGGTGGCGGAAGCGGTGTTGAACACGCCGAATTCAATCGGGTATGTGGAGTTGACCTATGCAATTCAACACCGGCTAGCGTATGGGGCGGTGCGGAATCGCGCCGGAGAATTTGTGCGGGCCGATCTGGACAGCGTATCGGAAGCCGCGAAGGGAGCCGTGCTGTCCTCGGGGCACGATCCGACAATTATCGATGCAGCGAGAAAGTTTGCCTATCCGATCTCGGCGTTCACCTGGCTGGTGATGCCTTCCGCGGGGTCGAATGCGGCGAAGCGGGCCGCGTTGGAGGATCTGTTTCTGTGGGTGCTGGTGTACGGGCAACGCGATTGCTCGTCGCTCGGTTATGCGCCGCTACCGCATGAAGTGGTGGATGAGGAGTTGCGGATGTTGAATGCCGGGCGCTGAGGCGCCGCGAAGAGCCCGGCAGAATGTGGCGAACGGTGTTGACCTTGGCGGGCGGGTTTGGCATCATGGTCGGCATCTTCATCCTTACGCGGCTCGCTCCCCTTATTCCCTAAGTGGCCCGCGCTCAGAATTCCAAGATTTCAGTACAGGAAACGGAGTCAGGCATGACGATGAAGTTGGCCGCACGCGGCAGCTTGCTTCTCGCGCTTTCGGTTTGCGCCTCGACATGGGCGGCAGCACAGCAGTGGAAGGCGCCGACCAGCATGAAAAAACTAGCGAACGGATTGACCGTCGTGGTGTCGGAGGATCACTCCGCACCGACGTTTGGAATCTGCGTGAGCTATGGGATCGGATTCCGGCTGGAGCCGGAGGGCCGTACAGGCTTTGCGCACCTTTTCGAGCACCTGATGTTCGAAGGGACACCGGATGCGCCGAAGGGCGTGCTGGAGCGGGTGATCGAGGGCGGGGGCGGCTCGAACAACGGGGATACGCGCTACGACTACACCGAGTACATCGAGACTGCGCCGATTTCGGCACTGGAGCCGGTGCTTTGGACGGAAGCGGACAGGATGAAGACGCTCGACTTCTCGCAGAAGAACCTGGACAACCAGCGCAACGTTGTCGAGGAGGAAGTGCGGGTGAATGTGATGAACCAGCCCTATGGGTTGTTCTTCGCGATCGATCTTCCGGGCAAGGCGTTTGACACATATCCCAATGCACACAACTTCTATGGGGACTTCAAGGATCTGGATGCCTCGCGCATTGAAGATGTGAAGGCTTTCTATGAGCAGTACTATTCGCCGAACAACGCAGTGCTGGCGGTGGTGGGCGATGTTCGTCCGGAGGATGTGTACGCCAAGGTCGAGCAGTACTTCGGCGCGATTGCGGCGCGTCCGACGCCGCCGCGCCCCGTGGTGGAGGAGCCGCCGCAGCGCACGGAACGACGAAGCGCAGAGACCGATACGCTGGCCAAAGTGCCGGCGCTGGCAATCGGCTATCACATGCCGCCGCGGCACTCGGCCGATGCGCTGACGGGAGCGATCACGGGCGAGCTTCTGCACAATGGACAGGCTTCGCGCCTGTACCAGGCGCTGGTGAAGGATAAGCAGGTGGCTCTCTCGGTGGATGGCGGGGTGAACTGGCCGCTGGGGACGCCCTACGAGTACAACGGGCCGACTCTGATGACTTCGTTCATCGTGTATCCGCCGAATGTGAGCGAGGACCAGGTGCTGGCGGCATATGATGCGGCGGTCCAGAAGCTGGCGCAGGAGGGTCCGAGCCAGCAGGATCTGGATCGGATTGTGGCCAAGATGCGATCGGACTGGTACGGCAACCTGGAGATGCCGATTTCGCGGGCTTCGGCGCTGTCGCACGCGGTGTTGTACGACGGCAACTTCGACTCGGTGTACGCGATTCCCGATGAGCTGGCGAAGGTGACGCCGGCGCAGGTACGCGCTTTTGCCGCGAAATATCTTGTAAGCGCCAATCGAACCATCATCAATCGCACGCCGGCAGCGGGCGATGGGAAATCGAAAGGAGCCGGAGAATGAGAGTGCAAGCGGTTGGGTATTTCGCCTTGTTGTTTGCCACACTGGCCGTAGCACAGAAGCAGGCTCCTTTGCCCAAGGACCTTCCGCCTTATGGGCCGGAGAAGCCGCTGGCCGCGCCGATTGTGTCGGCGTCGAAGCTGGACAACGGGCTGACGGTATGGCTGGTCCAGGCGCCAGGGATACCACAGATCGCGTTCGATCTGGCGGTGCGCGGCGGGTACGCAGCTGATCCGGCGGACCGGCCGGGGATTTCGAAGTTGCTGGCGAGCACGGTGACGCAAGGGACGCACACCAAGAGCGCGAAGGAGATTGCGCAGGAGATTCAGGCGGCGGGCGGCGACCTGGCGGCATCGCCGCACAGCGATTCGATCGAGGTGGGCACAACAGTGCTGTCGGCGAAGGCTGAGGCTGGGATTGCAGTGCTGGCCGATGTAGCGCAGAACGCAGCGTTCGCAGACGAGGAGGTTGCACTGGCCAAGCGCAATGGAGCGGCCGATCTCGAGCAACAAGAGGCGGAGGCTTCGTTTCTGGCATCGAAGGCGCTGGCGAAGGAGTTGTTTGGGGAGCATCCCTATCATGTGATTGCGCCGACGCAGGATTCGATCAAAGCTTCGACGGCAGCCGAACTGCGGCAGGTGTATGGGCAGCGTTTCCGGCCGGATCAGGCGCTGCTGGTGGCAGTGGGAGACTTCGAGACGGACAAGATGCTGGAGATGATTCGGGGGCATTTCGGCGGGTGGAAAGCGCCGGCTGGACCACCGATCGCCGTGCTTCCAGCTTCGCCGCACGAGACGAAGCAGGAGGTCACTCTGGTGCCGCGACCGGGGTCGGTGCAGACGACGCTGGAACTTGGCGCCTTTGGGCCGCTGCGCGGCAATGCGGACTACGAAGCTGCGCAGGTGGCCAATGCCATCTATGGCGGCGAGTTCGGTTCACGGCTGGTGCTGAATATCCGCGAAGACAAGGGGTACACCTATTCGCCTTACTCGTATGAAAGGACATTGCAAGCGGCCGGGTACTATGTGACGCGGGCCGATGTGCGCAACGAGGTGACGGGACCCAGCCTGAACGAGATCTTTTACGAGTTGAACCGGATGGTGACAACGAGCCCGAGCGAAGAGGAGCTGACGACCGCACGGCGTTACCTGGTGGGGAATGAAGCGATCCAACTGCAGGCGCGTTCTTCAGTGGCAGACGAGCTGGCCAATATCTGGATCGATGGGCTACCTCCGGACGAGATTGGCACGTATGGGCGAAAGATTGCGCAGACAACGGCGGCGGATGTGAACGCTGCAGCGCGGAAGTATTTTCCGGCGGCGAAGACGACCATCGTTGCGGTGGGCGAGGAGAAGGTTGTGCGCGAGGCGTTGGAGCCCTTTGGGATTCCGATGCGAGCGGCACAGTAGCCGGAGATTCGTCGGATACGATTCACTCGCTAGGCGACGAACGACAGAAAAGCGCTCACGACGAGCTGAGGCAGCTCGCGGCGGTTGCGTAGGCCGAGGAGTTCGTGGCCCGCGCTGTCGATCGGGAGCAGCTGTGTGCGGGCGGGAATGAGACGGAGCGCTGATTCCATCTCATCGATCGTGCCGAAGCCGTCGCGGGTTCCATGGACAAAGAGTGCCGGCGTGTTCAGGCCGGGAAAGTGCTTCGACCGGAGCTCCTCCGGGCGTTGCGGCGGGTGCAGCGGGAACGACAGCAGAAGGAGTGCGGCGACAAGGTCGGGGTCAGAGGCTGCAAGGAGCGAGGCCTGACGGCCGCCGTAGGAGTGACCGCCGAGAAAGATGCGACCTGTCGCTTCGCGGCTTAGTGATGCGACGGCGGCGCGGAGGCCGGCCTGGTCGCGCTCGGCACTGCCGCGGGGCGGCGGGCCGGTGGGGCGGGATTGGCGGAAGGGCAGATCGCAGCGCAGGACAGTGAAGCCGGAGGCACAGAAGGCATCGGCGAGGGCGACGAGCAGCGGGGTGCGGGAGTTGGAGCCTGCACCATGAGTGAGGATGAGGGAGTCGCCGTTGGGTACGTCGGGACGATGCAAGAAGCCGCGGACGGGGAGATCGAGTGTTGCGGTATCGAGAAATGGTTCGGAAGGCGACATAGCAGAATGCTACGCGCCATTGATGCGCGAGCGGAGGCGCTTGAGGACGTTGGGGGGAACGAGGCCGGTGACATCGCCGCCGAATCCAAAGACCTCCTTGACCATGCGGGAGCTGACGAAGGAGTAGCGACCTGCGGGCTGGAGGAAGACGGTCTCGATCTCGGGTGCAAGACGGCGGTTCATCAAGGCCATCTGGAATTCGTGTTCGTAGTCAGAGATGGCGCGAATGCCGCGCAGGACGGCTGTGGCACCGAGGTGACGGGCGAACTCGACCATCAGGCCATCGAATGTGGCTACCGAGACGTTGCCCAACGCCGCGGTGGACTCGCGCAGCATTTCGACGCGTTCTTCGACGGTGAAGAGCGGATTCTTGACTGGGTTTTTGAGGATCGCAACAGTGAGGTGTTCGAAGAGCTTGGCGCCGCGCTGGATGAGATCGATGTGCCCGTTGGTGGGCGGATCGAATGTCCCGGGATAGAGGGCGCGGACGCTCATGGAAGGCTCAGGAGGATTCTACAGCGGCGGAAAGGCCAGGGATCAGGGGTCAGATTTCAGTGGGTCTGGAGGGCGTCGTTGGTGCGCTGGGCTGCGCGTGAGGCGACGTAGAGCGAGACGACAGTGATGTCGTCGGTCTGGCCGAAGTGTTTGGCGGTTTGTGCGATGTAGCGGGCGGGCTCGTTGCTGACCTGCTGGGTGCGCTCGAATCCGAAGAGTTCGCCATCGGAGTTGGTGGCCTCGACGACGCCGTCGGAGAGGAAGACGAGGCGATCGCCGCGATTGAGCTGGAAGGTAGATTGCTCGTAGCGCGAGTCGGCGATGACGCCGAGGGGCAAGCCAGGGGGGAGTTCGAGTTCGCGACCGTCGCGATAGGGGCTGAGGTGGCCGGCGTTGGCAACGGTCAGAGTGCCGTCGGGGTAGACGCGGGCACAGAGGCAGGTGGCGAAGCAAGGCGCAGCGTCGAGTTCGGGAACCTGGCCGGGCGAGGAGACGGCGCCGAGCAGGACGTGATTCAGATGCTCGAGGACGGTGGCGGGGTCGTGGGAGAGTTCGTTGCGCAGGGCGCCGACGAGGGTGCTGGAGTTCATTGCAGCCTGGAGGCCTTTGCCACTGACGTCGCCGACGACGATGAGGAGCGAGTCGTCTTTGAGGGGAAGGACCTGGAAGAAATCGCCGCCGACGCCGTTGACGGGCAGATAGGCGCTTTCGAGCATGAAGTTCTTATTCGATGGAAGCTGCGTGGGAATGAGCAGAGCCTGTACGCTGCGGGCGGCTGAGATTTCGGCGGAAGAGCGCTGCTCGACTTCGCTGACGCGGATGAAGCGATACAAGATGACGGCAACGAGGCTGGCGAGGAAGACGATGTAAGCGACGGCGCCGGTGTCAAACGCGACCGGGCCGAGATGGAAGTGATGCGAAGCGAATCGTTCCGGCAGCCAGTGGCGGCTCGCGGCGTAGTCGACAAGAGTATCGGCCGAGTCGGCGATGGCGGCGAGGAAGAAGGGCAGGAGCATAATACCCGCTTCCTTGCGACCGCGGTGCCAGGCGCGAAAGAGCAGCACGCAGACCAGAGCGCAGAAGACGACTTCAGCGGTGACAGAGAAGACCTCATAGACCTGTTCCAAGCCGGTAATGGCGAGGATCGGCAGAAGGAGCACGCCGATCTGCACGCCTCGGACGATGCGGCGCGGCGGTGTCGCGGTGAAACGCAGGACGAATTCGAGCGTGACGGCCATGAAGATGCGGCCAAACACGCCGGCGAGGATGTGATAAAGCGAAGCGGAGAGAACGCCCAGGCCGAAGGCTGCTTCGGCCGCGCCGCCGGCGGCGACGGAGAGACAAAGCAGAGCGAGCCAGAGATACTCGGCGTGGTGACGCTGCGACCAATACAGCGCGGCGCCGAGCAGAGCCACACAAAGGAAGAGAAAGGTGACGACCAGGGACGCAGTGACGTGCTCGTTCCACTGGCTGCCGGTGGACGCGATGAAGCGTTCGGCGATTTCGTCGTGGCTACCGAGATCGACACGCGTGAGCAGCCCTCGGCCGATGGTGGTGGGCGGGCCGGCCCAGCTGCGGACGGCAATCAGGACGGGGTGTTTGAGATCGACACCAGCAAGAGGAACGACGAAGGGCGGCGACTGATACATCGCCGGGTTTTCGGTCATGCCACGGGTGTGACCTGCTTCGACGCCATTGACGAAGACATCGAGCTGGCCGATGGAGTTGCTGGTGAGGAGAAGCTCGGGGGCCTGGGGAGCGGAGCTGAATTGACCGAGCTGCTCGGGCTGGAGAGTAAGGCGGTACCAGGCATAGCCGGTGTAGGAATCGATGCCCTGGGAGGCCAACGAATCGCCGAGGGTGACGGCCTGCCATTTGGAGTCGTCGAAGGGGGACTCGGCCCACTCAAGGTCGTCGCCGATCTGGAAGCGCCAGGGGCCGTTGAGGCTGATGACGGGACGAAAGTCGGTGGGCGCGGCGGTGGGAGTGGCGGCTGAGGCGGCGGTGTTGGCTGCCGGTGGGGCGCTTTGCGCGATGAGGGGCGCGGCGGCGCAAGAGAGCGCGAGACCGCAGGTCCACCGCAGGAGCATCCGCGACGTTCGCCCGACGATCTTCATGCGCAGTTCAAGTGTAGTGCAGGGGGCGAAACTCTTCATGCAATACAGCAGTACAAACCGAGGTCAGTCGCAGTTCACCAACAGAATCCGTGAGGAGCGGTTCCTCCTGAGCGGATTCAGAATACTTTTCCCTCAAGGTCGGCAAAGAACTTGATTCCCGGGATAGATAGCCTTCTCAGATCGCTGTCGTTGGTGAAGAAGATATCCGCGCCGGCCTCGGCTGCCGAAGCGAGATGAATTGCGTCAGCCTGGCTCACGCGATTCGCAGACCGAATCACGCTATATCGGTCCGCAGTTCTTTCAGTGAAAGGCAGGACTTCCACCGCATCACTCGTGAAATAGGACCTTACTGCATCGACGCCCGAGGTCGACCCTCGTCGCCGTGGCCCAGTAAGAATCTCGCCGATCGAAAAGACACTGGTACAAATTGAGTCTCCCCGAACGACGATCTGCTCCAGGATCTTGCGCGCCTTCGGCCCGGAGACGGGATTCCCCTCGAGCAAATAGATAAACAGCATGGAATCCCAGTAGATTCGCGTCATTTCGCCTTCCGCTTCTGAGCCGCTTCTGCTTGTTCATATCTCTCCCAAGCGTCCGGTCCCCAATTCCTTTCCGCCTTCAAATAGGCTTCACCGCCGCCGAAGGAAGCGTACTCGTCTCGAAAGATCCCATAGAGCTTCTCGAGGCCGGCGCCGTTCGGAACAGGCTTCACTTCAGGCGCTTTGCTCGCGTCTCGGTCAAGAATCCGATAAACAAACTCGACAGTGGTGCTCGGACCTCCGGAAGCCGGGCCACCGCGCTTCTCGATCAATTCAATCCCTGCTTCTCTTTGAAAGGGTTGTGACTTCAGTGTCGAAAAGACAGATGGAGTCCGGTTTGTCCAGCCGAGCTCTTTCTGGATCTCACCCACCCGGATATGGACAGTCTTCTCTCCGCGCTCGCGGGCAGGGGCTATATAAGCCCTGATGGCGTGCCGCATGGTTTCTTTGGTGGGCTTTACGGACACGGGATTCACCATCCTCACTACATACATAACATACATTACTCTTATTTTTCTGACCGGTCAAGCAAAGAAGCGGCCGCCAAAGGCAGCCGCTTCATGGTTCAGGGTCGGGGAAACTCAGCCTTTGCGCGGGCGGACGGCTTCTTTGGCTTCGGCGGGACCAGCGGCAGGGACGTCGGGAACTTCGGCGTTGGCAGCCTGGCCGATGCCGAGGCGTTTGCGGACCTCAGCATCCATCCTGGCGTAGATGTCGGCGTGCTCCTTGAGGAAATTGCGGGTGTTTTCGCGTCCCTGGCCGATGCGTTCGCCGCTGTAGCTATACCAGGCGCCGGACTTCTCGACGATGTTGTGCAGGACAGCGAGGTCGAGCACATCGCCTTCGCGGCTGATGCCTTCGCCGTAGAGGATGTCGAACTCGGCTTCGCGGAAGGGCGCGGCAACCTTGTTTTTGACAATCTTGACCTTAGTGCGGGAGCCGACGACGGTGTCGCCTTCCTTGACGGCGGCGATGCGGCGGATGTCGATGCGGACCGAGGAGTAGAACTTGAGGGCGCGGCCGCCGGTGGTGGTTTCGGGGTTGCCGAACATGACGCCGATCTTCTCGCGGATCTGGTTGATGAAGATCAGGGCGGTGCGGGATTTGGAGACGGTGCCGGTGAGCTTGCGCAGGGCCTGGGACATGAGGCGGGCCTGGAGGCCGACATGGGAGTCGCCCATTTCGCCATCGAGCTCGGCCTTGGGAACAAGAGCGGCGACAGAGTCCACGACGAGAACGTCGATGGCGCCGGAGCGCACGAGGGCCTCGGTGATCTCGAGGGCCTGTTCGCCGGAGTCGGGCTGGGAGACGAGGAGGTTATCGACATCGACGCCGAGTTTTTTGGCGTAGCCGGGGTCGAGGGCGTGTTCGGCATCGACGAAGGCGGCCATGCCCCCGTTCTTTTGTGCCTCGGCAATGACCTGGAGGGTGATCGTGGTTTTGCCGGAGGACTCGGGGCCGAAGACCTCCGTCACGCGGCCGCGGGGGATGCCCCCGACACCGAGGGCGGCGTCGAAGCTAATGGAGCCGGTAGAGATGATCGAGATGGGAACGAGGGCCTCTTTGGAGCCGAGGCGAACGATGGATCCCTTGCCGAACTGCTTTTCGATCTGGGAAAGGGCAAGTTCTACGGCTTTGGCGCGCTCATCGAGAACAGGCATGGCGAATTACTCCCTCTGGAAATGGCTCGCCAAGCGCGATTTTTGGGATTTTTAGGCGGAAAAACACGCGGCGGCTTCAATGGATTCGATGGGATTGTAGCAGGATGAGACACGTGCAAAACCGGAAAAAGCGAAGAAAAGGAGAAAAAGAGTAAACAGCTGTTGTAGTTGTCACATGGCGTGGCGGGCGCAGGCTGTTTCGGGGCGACACGCGGCGAGAGAACGCGCAGTTTCACGCTTCAGACGGTATAGGCTCCGATGCGGGATTCATGGCTGGTGAGGTCGTCGCAGGAGCGGTCGAGGGCCTCGTAGTCGGCATCGTGTTGTTTGCGGAAGGCGCGGAAGGCTTCTTCGCTGGACCAGCGGTCGATGGTGAGGTATTTGCCGGAGACGTAGGCGTCGCGGAGCAACTCGGTCCCCTTGTAATCGGTCGATTTGCGAAAGAGCTGAGCCCAAGGACCATCGGGGCCGTAGGCGGTTTCAAACGCTGCGATCTTCTCTTCGGCAATCTCGAATTGCCAGACCACGATGAACATGATCGACCCTCAATGAATGAAGTTCTATGGTAGCGCAGGCAGATGAGGGGGTCAGGGTCAGAGATCGGCAGAGCGCCGGTGGGAGAAGGTGTGATGAAGCGCCTTTGCCAGGGCGCGCGCTGTCACTATGATGGTGACGTTTCCACAAGAGCGGGCGCTGAGAACCAAGAGCCAGCCTTTGTGTGCGACGACCTAGGGGAGCCGCCGAATGAAAAGCACAAGCGATGTTGAAGGTGTTGTGAACGACCCGAAGACAAGTGCCTGCGTGATGGACAGGCGCGAGTTTCTACGGCTGACTCTGATGAGTTCGGCGATGCTGGCGGTGACGGGAGGCGAATTCAGGGCAGCCGCGGAGAACGCGGTAAATTCGTTTTCTGCGCTCGATCCACTGGCGCCTGGTGCGGTTCGGCCGGAGGGATGGCTGCGCCTGTATCTGGAGAAGCAGGCAACGCAGCTTGGGTCGCAGTTGCCGAATATCTCGTGGCCATTCTCTGCGGGATACTGGGCGGGCGAGCAGAACGAAGACTGGTGGCCGTTTGAGCAGAAGGCCTACTGGATCGACGGGGCGACGCGACTGGCGCTGGTGACGGGCAATCAACAGCTTCTGGAACAGGTGGAGACGTCGATTCGTTCTACGCTCGCGCATGCGGATGAGGATGGATACCTGGGGCCGACGGCATTCAAGGATCCCAAGCTCGATTTCAATCGCTGGCCGCAGAACGTCTTTTTCCGTGGAGTGGCGGCAGCCTACGACGCCGGGAACAACCCCGATGCCGTGGAAGCACTGAGGCGGCACTATCTGAACGACAAGACGAGCTACGGCAAGCCGGTTCGCAACGTGACGAATGTCGAAGACATTCTGTGGGTGTATGCGCACACGGGCGACAAGCGGCTGCTGGAGTTGGCGAAGACGGCGTGGGCCGAGTATCTGAAGGAGACCAAGCCGGGAGCCGACAGCGGAGACTTGTCGCCGTTGCGTGTCTACGCGGCCACGCCGATCGATGCCCACGGGGTGACGTATATCGAGACGGCGAAGCAGCCGGCGATTCTCTACCTCTACACGGGCGAGCTGGAGTATCTGCGCTTTGCTCTGGCGGCGCAGCGGAGGATCTTCGATCATCACATGCTGGTGGATGGCATCCCTTCAACGTCGGAGTACTATCGGACGCGGACATCGCTCGATTCGCACGAGACGTGCGATATCACGGACCACACGTGGTCGTGGGGCTACATGCTGATGGCGACCGGCGATGCAAGCTGGGCCGATCACGTGGAGCGCGCCTGCATGAATGCAGGGTTCGGGGCGATCAAGAAGGATTGGAAGGCGCTGCAGTACTTCTCATGCCCAAACCAGTTTCTGGCGACGCTGAACTCGGACCACAACGTGATGGAACACGGGGGGCGGAAGATGGCGTTTCAGCCGAATCCGGGGCAACGAACGGCGTGCTGCGGCGGAGACGTGCACAGGCTTTATCCGAACTATGTGATCCGGATGTGGATGAAGGACAAGCAGGGCGGGCTGGCTGCCGTTTTGTATGGACCTTCGCGGGTGAAAATAACGGTGGGCGCGGCACAGCAGGACGTAGAGATTGTGCAGGAGACGAACTATCCGTTCGAGGAGCAGATCGAGTTCACGATCAAGACGGCAAAGCCCGTGGACTTTCCATTGTCGCTGCGAATACCGGCGTGGTGCGCAGGCGCAAAGATGGCGGTCAACGGCAAGGCGGTCACGATGCCGCAGGTACGCAAGGGATTTGCAACGCTGGAGCGGCGATTCGATTCCGGCGACAAGGTGACGCTGATTCTGCCCATGCGTACGGCGCTGACGCGGTGGCCGCAGGAAGGGGTCGCTGTGGAGCATGGGCCGATTGTGTACGCGCTGGCGATCAAGGAGAACTGGACGCCGATTGTGGAGGAGAAGTTCACGACGGCGGAGTTTCCAAGCTGGAATGCGATGCCGGCGAGCGCGTGGAACTATGGACTGGCGGTGGACGAGGCTCGGTTGAATGACCAGATCAAGGTGCATCGCAAAGCGATGACGACGGACCCGTGGATCGATCCGGCGGTGACGCTTTCGGTTCCGGTGCGGACGGTGGCAGGATGGACGCTGCAGCAGAATCCAGACGATGCCACGCAGCAGTTCACGCCGCCCCTGCCGGAGGTAACTGCGGGAGATCTGGGGGCAACCGAAGAAGTGACGCTGGTTCCCTACGGATCGACGCATCTGCGCGTAACGATCTTTCCGGACGTGAGCAAGGGCTAAGACGCGAATCGCACCCGGCGTACGCAACGCCTGGAGGGAGGCGAGTGTGCCGGCCTGCGTTATGGGTTGTGGTTTTGCGCCAACACTTCAGCAAAGTGAAAGGCCTGTTTGCGGCCGAGTTGCGCGATCTGCTCGCGGCAACTGAAGCCATCGGCGACGATGAGCGTGTCGGGGCCGGCGGATTGCACTGCGGGGAGCAGGCCATCGTTGGCGATGGTTGTGGAGACGGCGTATTTGTCGCGTTCGAAGCCGAAGGGACCGGCCATGCCACAGCAGCCAGCCTGAATTGATTCGACCGTAGCACCGGCGCTGCGCAACAGAGCGATCTCATTGGCGGGTCCGCCGAAGACGGCCTTGTGATGGCAGTGTCCATGGATGAGGACACGTTTCCCCTGGAGCGCGCCGGCAGCTACGTTAGGGGCTTTCTCGGCGAGGAAGTCGGCAAGGAGCCAGACCTGATCCTTGAGGCGGCGCGCGCGGGGATCGTTGGGAAAGAGCTCCTGCAACTCGTCTTTGAAGACGCTGGCGCAGCTGGGTTCGAGAAAGACGAAGGGCCGGCCGGCATCGATATGCGGCGCCATGCGCTCGAGCACACTGGCAAGGTAGGTGCGCGCGGCGCCGAGGAAGCCAAAGTCATAGAGCGGGCGACCGCAACAGATGTGGCCCTCCGGGCTTTCAATTCTGAAACCGGATTGGCCTAATAATGACTCGGCCGCGGCGAGTGTTTGGGGATGGTAGTAGTTGTTCCAGGTGTCGGGCCACAAGACCACCTGCGCCACCTGCGGTGGGGCCAACTGCGCTTCGCGCCCAGAGGCCCTTCCAACTAGCCGACGATCCGGGATTGGCGAACCTGGGTCCTTGCTTTCCCAGGTCTCAGAATCGAGACCTGGGGCACCCAATGTCTTATCCGTCGAAGCTCTCTTGCGGGACCGGGTAAAGGGCTGTGGCGCGAGGCGGGGCAGTTCCCTTTCCGATGCGATGCCGACAATGGCTTTGATGAGAGGGCTGGTGATGGGGCCGGTGAGGATTGCATTGGTGAGCGACGGCATCCGCGAGCCCCAGTGCGCGAGTTTGTCGGCGAATCCGAAGACGTAGTGGTGGAGGGGATGGAGGCGGCCGTTGTAGTGCTGCGCGAGGAACTCGGATTTGTAGGCGGCCATGTCGACCTGGACCGGGCACTCGGTCTTGCAGGCTTTGCAACTGAGGCAGAGATCGAGGGCTTCGTGGACTGACTTGCTGCGAAAGCCCTCCTCACGGAGGGCGCCTTCGAGCATTTCCCAAAGGAGGCGGGCACGGCCACGGGTGGAGTGCTGTTCTTCGCCAGTGGCGCGATAGCTGGGGCACATGACGCCGCCAACAGTTTTGCGGCAGGCCCCGACCCCGACACAACGCTCCGTGGCGTTGGCGAAGGATCCATGGTCACGGGTAAAGGCAAAGTTCAGGTCATGCCGTTCGGGCGGAATGCCGAAGTCGGCATCGAGCGGGTCGATTCTGGGGAGATGTTCCGCGGGCGGGATATGGCGGAGATTCTCGAGAGGATCGTAGACACGAACGCGGTCGATGAGTTTGCCCGGGTTCATGCGATTGTGGGGATCCCAAATGGCTTTGAACTCGCGGAAGGCCTGCATGAGCTCGGGGCCAAACATTTTGGGCAGCAGAGCGGCGCGGGCCTGGCCGTCTCCATGCTCGCCGCTTAGCGATCCACCAAAGCGGAGGACTACATCGGTGGCGCGATCGAGGAACTCGCGGAAGTCGCGCAGGCCCTGTTCGGAGTGGAAGTCGAAGTTGATGCGCATGTGGACGCATCCCTGACCGTAGTGGCCGTAGAGGGGACTGCGATAGCCGTACTCGTTCATGAGCGCGGTGATGGCGCGCAGATAGTCGCCGAGCATTTCGGGGCGGACGGCAGCGTCTTCCCATCCTTCGAAACGGTTTGGCTCGCCGGGGACGAAGACGACAGCGCCGAGGGCGGACTCGCGGACGTACCAGACGCTGGCGGCTTCCTCCGGTGTGCAGACATGGGCGACGGGCGCAGCGGGCCAGTCGCGGCAGTCCTGGACGAGGGCTTCGGCTTTGAAGCGCGCTTCATCGGCTGTCCATGCGCCGATTTCGACGAGGAGAAAGCCGACGCCGGCAGGAAGGCGATCGAGGTCTTTGAGCGCGAGGCCTTTGCGGCGCATGAACTCGACGAGGAGGTGATCGAAGCCTTCGAGGCCGATGGGGTGGTGCTGGAGTGCAGCGGGAACGGCATCGGCGGCGAGGAAAGCGTCGGGGAATCCGAGGACGACGAGCACGCGATGGGGTGGGCTGGCGGTGAGATTGAGCCTGGCGGAGACGACGGTTGCGCAGGTTCCCTCGCTGCCGACAAGGGCGCGCGCCACGTGGAAGCCATTCTCGGGAAGGAGCTCATCGAGGTTATAGCCGGAGACGCGGCGCGGGATACGCGGAAACTTTTCGCGAACGAGATCGGCGTAGCGGTCACGGATGCGGGCGAGGCCAGCGTAGATTTCGCCTTTGCGACCACCGGCACGGATGATGGCTTCAAGCTCCTCGGGGGCGGTGCGGCCGACTGTCATGCGCGTGCCGTCGTAGAGGACGATGTCGAGCGATTCCACGTTGTCGACGACTTTGCCGCCGAGGAGGCCGTGGACTCCGCAGCTATTGTTGCCGATCATGCCGCCGAGGGTGCAGCGGGAGTGGGTGGCGGGATCGGGCGCGTAGGTGAGGTGGTGATGCTCTGCTGCATCGCGGAGGCGGTCGAGCACGATGCCGGGCTGAACGGTGGCCAGTTTCGCGCCGGGATCGATGGACGTGAGGCCATGCATATAACGGGAGAAGTCGAAGACGACGGCGACGTTGGCGCATTGACCGGCGAGGCTGGTTCCGGCACCGCGAGGCAGCACGGCAGCGCCGGTGGCGTGGCAGGCGCTGAGCGCAGCTTCGACGTCGGCAGCGTCGCGCGGGTAGACGACGCCGATGGGAAGCTGGCGGTAGTTCGAGGCGTCGGCGGCAAACAGAGCCCGCGATCCCAGATCGAAGAGCACGTCCCCGCGCAGAGTGGCTTTCAGCCTGGATTCCAGCTCGCGATGGGCGGCGAAACTCTCGTGTGCGAGGGGCGTGAAGTTGTTCAGGATCGGAAACGTGCCAGTGTTCACAGAGGAATGGTAGCGCGCCCGGTCGGAGTGTGGGCTTGCGCGCACGTCAAACCATCGAGGGGCGGCGGACTCTTCCCTGCCTTGGAGAGGTGTCGGGGTGCAAGCTCAAACCGGGGCCCGTTATTACTTTGGGGATGACACCAAAGTAGCAACGACGCAAGGCTTTGTGAAATATATCGTTGTATGCGGACCATAGTCTGACCTCGATGCGATGTTCCTGTTCCTGTGCTGCGCGAAAGACGAGTCTCAGAGCTGTTTCCTGAGGAAGACGACTTTATCGTAAGGAGCATTGCGCTTTGCTCGCCGGGAGCTACAACCCGTGGCTTGTATTGGCGTCGCTCGTTGTCGCGGTCCTAGCGTCGTACACAGCGCTGGACATGGCGGGGCGGGTTCGCTCGGCGCAAGGTCAAATTGCGCGCGGATGGCTTCTGGGCGGCTCGGTTGCGATGGGCATCGGTATTTGGGCGATGCACTTTCTTGGGATGCTGGCTTTCAGCCTGCCCATACCGATGGGCTATGACCCCACGATCACAATCCTTTCGTTGTTGATCGCAATTGCATCTTCGGGATTTGCGTTGTGGGTCGTGTGCCAGAGAAAGTTCAACGGCTACCGTCTGTGCATCAGTGCGGTGGCGATGGGTGCGGGCGTTGCGGCCATGCATTACACGGGCATGGAAGCGATGCGGATGATGCCGCACATTCAATATGTACCGTCTCTGGTGGTTCTCTCGATTGTGATTGCGGTGCTGGCGTCAGGGGCGGCGTTATGGCTTGCGTTCTATCTCCGCGAAGCGTCCTCAAGGACCAAGTTCTTCCGATCTGGAGCAGCCCTGGTGATGGGTCTGGCGATCGCGGGGATGCATTACACAGGCATGGCAGCCGCGAAGTTCCCGGCGAACAGCACCTGCTCGTTGGCACACGGAGGTTTTGCTCCGGCTCAGCTGGCACCGGTGGTGCTGGTGTTCGCGCTTGCGGTTCTTTCGGTTGCGCTGATCGCTTCAATCCTCGATGTGCGGCTGGAATCGCGCACGGCAACGCTGGCTTCGTCTTTGGCCTATGCCAATCAGGAACTCCAATTTCTTGCGGTTCACGACAATCTGACGAAGCTGCCGAATCGAGCCCTGCTGGAAGATCGCCTGGAGCAGGAGATTCAGAACGCAAAACGGGAGTCGACGCGCTTCTCGGTGCTCTTTCTCGACCTGGACGGCTTTAAACAGGTGAACGACGCGTTCGGGCATCATGCCGGCGATCTTCTTCTGCTCCAGGTGGCGGAGCGTATTCGAGCGAGCATTCGCGCGCGGGACACTCTGGCACGCATTGGCGGAGACGAATTTGTACTGCTGGCGAATGCCAGCGAACCAGCGGACGCAGCGGTTCTGGCGGGAAAGCTGGTGGAGGAGATTGCCAAGCCTTTTCTGATTGCGCGCCACGAGATCCGTGTCTCGACGAGCATCGGCATCGCGGTCTATGACCGGCCGGAGCAGCAGCCGCCGGATCTGCTGAGAAACGCCGACACGGCGATGTACCATGCCAAGGCGATGGGCCGGAATACCTACTGCTTTTTCGACGCGTCGATGAATGAGAATGCGCAGAAGGAGTTGCAGTTACTCAACGATCTGCGCAGCGGGCAGGAAAAGCAGGAGTGGGTGCTGCACTACCAACCAACGATCGATGCGCATACGGGAGCTGTGACCGGAGTGGAGGCGTTGCTGCGTTGGAACCATCCGACGCGCGGCCTGGTTCCGCCGAACCTATTCATCCCCGCGGCCGAGAAGACAGGGCTGATTGTGCCGATTGGGGAATGGGTGCTGAATGAAGCATGCCGCCAGATGAGCGAGTGGCGTGCGGCCGGGTTCACAAATTGGACGATTGCAGTCAATCTGTCTGCGGTGCAGTTCAACCATCCTGGGCTTACGCAGATGGTGCGCGACACGCTGGATCGGCATGCGCTGGAACCGAAGTGCCTGACGCTGGAGATCACCGAGACGACGGCCATGCGAGACGTGCATGCCAGTCTATCGATTCTGCAAAAGCTGCATGAGATGGGCGTGCAGATATCGATTGACGATTTCGGTACGGGATACTCAAGCCTGCTCTATTTGAAGCGACTGCCGGCGAGCGAGCTAAAGATCGATCGAGGGTTTGTGTGCGAGCTGGCAAACGACACAGAAGACGCCGCCATCATTTCGGCGATCGTGGCGCTGGGTCACACGCTCAACCTGAGGATTGTGGCCGAAGGCGTAGAGACGGCGGAGCAGCAGGAATTTCTGAGCCGTCTCGGCTGCACAGCTCTTCAAGGCTTTCTTTTTGCGAAGCCGATGGAAGCAGAAGAGTTTGTGCAATTCGCGACGAGACAGGCGGCCCGTACTCAGGTCATCGAGCTGCAGCCGGCAAAGCGAAGAGCCTAGACCGGATCAGGGTGCCGTTTGCTTCAGGGAAACGACACTTGAGACCATCAATTCACCGCACAGACATTTCAAATCAGGTAACGCGGCGCCGGACTTATCGCGCAGGCCACTCTTCCACAAGAATGCCAAGGTCGTTGAGCTGCTGAATGGCAGCTTCGACGTTGCGACGAATTTTGGGACGGTCTTTGGGACTTGCGCCGGGGGCTTCGGCTACGGCGATAACTCGTCCGTAGCGCCACGCACTGGCCGGAAGGGCGACGATGGCTTCGGCTAAGTCTGCAGGGCGGAGCTGGACCTCCTGGCGACGGGCTCCGGAGGGACGAAGCATGGTTCCCTGCCCCAGGCTACTGGGGTTGGCATCGGTGAAGTTAACGCGGAGATCGAGGGTCTCGGCTTCGACGGAGAGAAAAGGATTGGCCCAGGCGCTGGGCTCATGGACGTCGACGTAAAGGCTCTTGGTGGGCAGAGGGATGCGGGCCAGCTGGGCGCGCTGTTGATCGCGAAGCGAGGCATTGGCCTGGGCCTGCCGCTCGGCGTTCTCCGCCTTTTTGGCAACGCCGACAACGGCTTGCTCTTCCTTGTGGCAAGCGGTTACGGCGACGAGCAATAGCAGCGCCATCGCCGCGAATCCCTTTATCCGAACTTCCTGAATCACAGTTCAAGGATAGCAAGGCCGAGGGGTCAGCGGCTGGTCCAAACGGGCGGGCGCTTGGCCAGAAAGGCTTCGGTTCCTTCGGATTTGTCGGCCGTTCCGCAGAGATGGCCGAAGCAGGCGGCTTCGCGATCGAGGGCGGCGTCGATGGGGAGATCGAGGCCCTGATCGACGGCACGCAGCGTTTCGGCAACGGCGAGGGGGGCATTGGCGACGATTTCGAGCGCGAGGTTTTCGGCGCGCTGCATCAGCTGCGTGGCGGGGACGACTTCGTCGACGAGGCCCAAGCGAAGAGCTTCCTGTGCGTCGATGACTGCGCCGGTGAGCAAGAGCTTGAGCGCAGCTCCGCGACCCACCAGCCGGGGCAGGCGCTGGGTGCCGCCGTAGCCGCAGACGATGCCGAGCTTGACCTCGGGCTGGCCTAGACGGGCGTTGTCGGCGGCGACACGGAGAGTGCAGGCCATGGCCAGCTCGCATCCTCCGCCGAGGGCAAAGCCGTGGATGCAGGCGATGACTGGCTTACCCAGCTTTTCCATTTTTCGGAACACAGCCTGGCCGCGCAGAGCGAAAGCGCGCCCTTGCTCCGCGGTGAGAGGGGCCAGTTCGCGGATGTCGGCGCCGGCCGCGAAGGCCCGGTCGCCGGCACCGGTGAGAAGGATGGCGCGGATTGAGGAATCGCCGGCGAGATCGTCGAGGATCGCATCGAGTTCGGCGAGAGTCGCCGCGTTCAGCGCGTTCAGGACTTTGGGCCGGTCGAGGGTGATGACGGCGAGAGGAGGGCGCTTTTCAAGACGAATGTTCGCGGTTTCCATGCGAACCGATCATTGCATGAAGCGGGCCTCTTCAGCATCTCCAAGTGGAGCGGCGACTTTATTGCAGCAAGCTCGGCTGGATAAGGCCATAGATCTCGTCGGAGGCGTTGCGCACCTGATTGACAATCTCGCGGAGTTCTGCGGCGTCGACAACGCGGACATTGCCGTCGATGCGGACGGAGAGATCGCCTTCGTGGTCGTAGCCGATTTTCACGCGGTCGAGCTCGTGATTCTCCTCGAGCAGGGTACGCATGAAGTCGGTGGTCATGGGCATGTGCTGGCCTTGGGCGATGGTGGAGAAGACGACCATAGTGCCGTCTTTAACGGTGACGACGACGCGGATGTCCTTGAGGTGGTCTCCGTTGAAGGGGATCATCCAGACGGTGGGCGACTTGGTGTTGATGAAGTTGTAACTGTCAGCCCGCATGAGGCTTACGATCTTGGCAGCGCTGGCATCGGTTGTCGAGACGAAGGGTGCAATCCGCGATGCATCTGTGGAGGGACTGGCTGCGCGGGCTCCCAGGGGGAGCAGGAAGACGGAAAGGACCAGGCAAAGACGCGCCGAAGGCGCAAAACGTGCGAATCCCATAGTCGATACTCCTGCAATGGGCGATGAATTGGCTCTATCTTAGGGCGGTTAGTAACCAGTGAAAACGGTACAAAGGAGGTAGGGGTTGCCCCGAAGGTCACATATGTCGTCCCACTGCGGGACGGTGTGCGGCCTCTTTGGACTGAGGATTGCGGGCGCTGGGAAGGCTTCGCCTCAAAAGAAATCGGGTGGCGTCCTTTTTGGAGCCACCCGGGAGAAATTTGCCAGTGATGTACAGGCAATTCAGGAGACAAAGACAGCGTAGCGGTCTGCGAGGGTTGTGTCTTGCGTCAATCGAGGGAGAGCGGCGTCCATCCTTGGGTGGAGAAGAGGGCCATTTCAGGACCTAAATCGTAGCCTTCGTGGCAATTCCCGGCCAGCCGCATTAGTGTGGATATGCGAAGACCACTCCATTGCGAACCGCTGGAATGAGCGTTCGCCACGCGCGACTTTGATCCATACACAGGCCAACCCGGGAGTCCACAGGCGGATGAGGGCGGTTCGTTGTTTGGAGGGACTGCTCGGCGTGCCGATTGCGGCTTGGCTCGCATTGGCTGCATGCGCGCTTGAGCCGACCACGCCTCTGCCCGAGTACGGACGCCAATCGTGGGTGATGGAGAACGGCCTGCCGCAGAACAGTGTGCATGCGATGGTGCAGACGCACGATGGATTTCTGTGGTTAGGGACCGAGGCGGGTCTGGTGCGCTTCGATGGCTTGGCGTTCGCGGTGTTCGATCGGAACTCGACGCCGCAATTGCCTAGTGGAGATATCCGGTGCCTGCTGGAATCCAAAGACTTCGCGTTGTGGATTGGGACGCGGGAAGGCCTGGCACGGTTGAAGGATGGCGCGGTGACGGTGTTTACGACGGCGCAGGGTTTGCCGGCGAATGGGATTCGCGCGCTGAGACTTCAGGACGAGCATGTGGTGGTGACGACGGAGAACGGCGAAGCCCGTATCGATGAAAACCGGGCGACGCCGATGGTGGATGGAACAGCGCCGGGCAACGACTCCGGGGTGCTGCCAGCGTTTACGGCGCGGATGCCGGATGGACGCGAGGCCCAGGCCACAAACGCGACCGTGGAGTGGGGCAAGGAGCTGCATTGGCGTGTCGGACATGAGTTGCCCGGCACGCGGGTTCAGGCGCTCTATGCGGATCGCGAGGGTTCGCTGTGGATCGGGACCAATCGGGGATTGGCGCGATGGGCGCACGGGAAGATGCAGCTTCTTGCGGCAACGGATGTCCTGGCTGGAGCATCGGTGCTGTCGCTTCTGGAAGATCGCGAGGGCAACCTGTGGGTGGGCACCGAGACGGACGGGCTGCAGGTCTTGCGCGACGCACGGTTCCATAACATTGGTGTGCGCGAGGGTTTGTCGTCGGATCTGACGTCGACGGTCGTGGAAGACACCGCAGGAACGATCTGGGTCGGGACCAACGGCGGCGGTTTGAACGTTGTACGGCGCGGCGCAAGTATGCCCGGTACGGCGACCCCTTATGCTGTGCGCGACGTGCTGTTGAGCAACGTCATCCTGTCGCTGGCGGCGGGAAAGCACGGCGAGTTGTGGGTGGGCACGCCGGACGGATTGAACCGTATTCGGGGGAGCGCGGTGGATGCGTTTACTTCGGCCGATGGCCTTCCGGACGATTTCATCCGCTCGCTGCTGGTAGATGCCGACGATTCGCTGTGGATCGGAACGCGACGCGGGCTGGCGCACTGGACATTTGAACGGGACGGCAGAGCGGTGGCGCGAAGCGAGACTTACACAGAAGCGAATGGACTGGGAAGCGATCTGGTGGGCGCCATGGCGCGCGACACCAACGGGAGTCTGTGGATTGCAACGCTGGCGGGTTTGTCGCGGCTGAAGGGCGGAAAGATCACGAACTACATGACTGCCGATGGGCTTTCAAGCAATGTGGTAACGGCTTTGCTGCCGCGGATGAATGGAGCGCTGCTGGTGGGCACACAGAACCGGGGGTGGAACCTTTGGGACGGCACGAAGTTCTCAGAGGTGGACTCAGCCGCGCTGAAGAACACGAGTGTGCATGCCATTTTGGATGACCCAAGCAGCCATCTATGGTTTGCGACGGCACACGGGATTGCCCGATGCGACTGCACGATGACGGCCGATTGCACGCACTGGATGGAGTTTGGTCCGGCCGATGGATTGCGCAGCCGCGAGACGGCGACCAACAGCCATCCGTCGGCGTGGCGGTCGCGCGACGGACATCTGTGGTTTGCGACGCCGAAGGGGCTGGTGGAGGTCGATCCGGACCATTTTCCTGTGAACAGCGTTCCGCCGCCGGTGGCGATTGAACGCTTTGCCGTGGACGACATCACCCAGGCATTGCATTTAGCAGACTCTTCGGTGCAGGTGCCAGCGGGACACAATCACTTCCAGTTTGAGTATGCGGGTTTGAGCTTCGTGGCGCCGCAGAAGGTGCGTTACCGCTACATGCTCGACGGGTTCGACCACGAATGGACCGATGCGGGGGCACGGCGGGTTGCCTACTACACGAACATTCCGCCGGGTCGCTATACGTTTCGCGTGCAGGCAGCGAACAACGATGGGGTGTGGAACATAACGGGCGCGGCGTTGCAATTCCAACTGGAGCCGCATTTCTACCAGACGGTCTGGTTTTATGTTCTGCTTGCGATTGCGATGGCAGCGCTGATTGCAATGCTGCTGAAGCGGCGCCTCTTGGTGGCAGAGCGCGAGTTTAAGGCCGTGCTGGGCGAGCGCAATCGGATTGCCCGCGAGATTCACGACACACTGGCGCAGGGATATGTCGGAATCTCGGTGCAGCTGGAAGTGCTGGCGGAGTTGCTGCGGCACAACAAGGTGGAAGCGGCTGCGAAGCAACTGGACACGACGCGTGCGCATGTGCGGGAGGGATTGGCCGAGGCGCGGCAATCGATCTGGGCGCTGCGCTCGCAGGATACCGGGGAGAATACGCTTCCGGTGCGAGTGCGGCGGGTGACGGAAAAGGCGAACAGCCGCAGTTTGGAGGCGAGTTTCAATGTGTATGGCGCGTATCGACCGCTGGCCCCGGGAACGGAACGGGAGATTCTGCGGGTGGCGCAGGAAGCCATCCATAATGTAGAGAAGCACGCGCAAGCGAAGCATCTCACGGTGCGCCTGGAGTACAGCCCCACGGAGATTGCTTTGGAAGTGCGCGATGATGGACGTGGGTTCTCGACGGGAGAGGGCCCGATTGCGGAGCCGGGGCACTATGGCATGACCGGGATGCGCGAGCGGGCGGCAGCAATCGGAGGGGTTTTGCAGGTGACAAGCGAGAGGGGTGGCGGCACGTCGGTACGATTGCACGCGGCTACCTCGCGCGAGGTGCCGAAGGAGGCGGAGTAAGCGTGGAACAAGAGAAGATTCGGGTGATGGTGGTGGAGGATCACCACGTGGTTCGGCAGGGGCTGGTAGCGCTGTTGAACGTCGCGGAGGGAATCGAGGTGGTGGGGCAAGCCGCCGACGGAGTGGAGGCCATCGCGCAATTCCGCAAGCTGCAGCCCGATGTGACGCTGGTGGATCTGCGACTGCCGCGCATGGGTGGCGTGGACGTGATCCAGCGCGTGCGCATGGAATCGCCGCAGGCACGGTTTATTGTGCTGACGACGTATGACGGAGACGAGGACATTTATCGAGCTCTGCAGGCGGGCGCGCGGGCGTATTTGCTGAAGGGCATGACGAGTGACGAGCTGATCTCGACGATTCGTGCCGTGCATGCGGGCAAACAGCATATTCCGCCAGCCATTGCACAGAAGCTGGCCGAGCGCATGGGCACGGAGGAGCTGACGCCGCGCGAATCGGACGTGCTGGAACAGATTGTGCACGGCAAGAGCAACAAAGAGATTGCCACGGAGTTGGAGATTTCAGAGGCAACGGTGAAGACGCACATCAACAGCCTGCTGGGAAAGCTCGGCGTGACCGATCGGACGCAGGCCGCAACGGCTGCGATTCAGCGGGGCATTGTGCCGCTGGAATCTCTGAGGAAACCAAAACAATGACGAGGGTCCTATATTTCGCTCTGATTTTGTCGCAGATCGTTCTGCTGCCGGCGGCCCGTGCGGAGAAGAACACATGGCGGCAGGCGACGGATGCTGAGTTGGCGGCGCTGCTTCCGGCGAGGGCTCCGGTGGAGAAGGAACACATTGAAACCGAGATGCGCACGGCGAGTGGAATTGTCGATGGGCGCGGGCGCTACATTGCCGGTGTTGTTCTGATTACGGCCGGCTACTCAGCCGACGGCAAGTATTCACACTACCTGGTGGTGCAGGCACCGATACGCATCGGAGGGATCGCGCTCAAGCCGGGAGAGTATGCCTTTGGCTATAGCCATGCGGGGGAAGTACTGCGGGTGCACTTCAACGAAGCTGCGAACGGGGATCTGGTGGGGACAACCGACGCGCACCTACTGACCGGAATCAAGGGCATTACAAGTCTGCATATCTGGCCACCGGGAGCGCGCGCGGTGATCCAGATCGGAAGATTTGCGATTCCGTATGAGTTAGAGAAGTAAAAGCGGGACGAGTGCAGAAGTGAACCGTGAGATGGTGAAGTGACGAACGAAGCAGAGGGGGCCTGCGCGATCCGGCCACTTTGTGGAGGCGCGATTTGATTGAATCTAATTGGGTTTACTGCCTCCAATTTGACGAATTGTGGCCGGGTCGTCGTAGGTAAACGAAGAGCAGTGACGAAGAGCACATGATGCGGTGACTCGTTTGAGTAGCCTGCGGAGGGATACGTGGGGCTTCCGGCTCCCGCGCGCTGGAAAGTTCGTGG
>Ga0335071_10000550_pt1 | contig 41229 bp, 43 predicted proteins | sample Lox_Sample_15_FD_206724 | JGI IMG/M metagenome (GOLD analysis project Ga0335071, IMG submission 206724) | Soil microbial communities from Loxahatchee National Wildlife Refuge, Florida, United States - Lox_Sample_1.5 | ecosystem: Environmental > Terrestrial > Soil > Wetlands | place: USA... | reverse complement strand
CGACTGGCCGGCTCACCAGCATGCGCACCCGCGTCGACGCGATGTTGCAGGCGGTGCAGATCGTCCGCCCGGCGCTCGACAAGTTCTATGGCTCGCTGAACGACGAGCAGCGCGAACGGTTCAATGCCCTGGACCAGGGCGATCAGGCGCAGGCCAGGTCCGCCAGCCTCGACCGTCTCTGCAAGGGACAGGACAGCGCGCAGGGCCGCCTGCCGATCGACCGCATCGAGCGCACGCTTCACCTGAAACCCGATCAGGAGGACGCGCTCAAGGCTCTCGATGATGCGACCGCAAAATCCGCGGAGATCCTGAAGGGGCAATGCCAGCCTGCGGAAACGCTGACGCCGACCGGCCGCCTTGCGGCCATGGAGGATCGTCTCTCGGCGATGTCAAAGGCGCTGCAGACCACCGAGTCCGCATTGAACAGGTTTTATGGTGCGCTGAGCGACGAACAAAAGGCACAGTTCGACCGCATCAATGCGCGGACGGGCTAGAAGATAACCGTCATTGCGAGCGCAACGCGCCGAAGCGTAGGGCGGGCAAAGCGAAGCGTGATGCTGCGAGAAGACGGTGGGCACGGCGCGAAGACGCGCCTTTGCCCACCCTACCTCTGCTCACAAATGCCGTGTCTCGGCGGGCGCGTGCCACCAGTCATTGTCGCGGCCGTTGAAATATTTTATCGGCGCCGCGACCAACTCCTCCGGTGTCGCATCGTCGAGCGAAGCGAGCTGCACGGAGACGTACTCCCCGCCCACCTCCGGAATATTGCCGCGGCCGAATGGCCGCACGCCACAATGCCGGCAGAACTGGTGGTGCGCCTGCTTGGTGTTGAACTGGTAGTCGGCGAGATCGGCCTCGCCCGAAATCAGCCGGAAAGCGGCCGGCTTGATGGTGATGCCCCAGTTACGCGTCTTGGTGCAGATCGAGCAGTTGCACTTGCCGGTGCCCTGCGACAGATCGAGATCCGCTTCGAAGCGGACCGCGCCGCAATGGCAGCTGCCGTGATAGGTTTTCAGCATGACGTCACTCCCTTCCACCGTTGATCGGAGGCGACGTTATGACAGGCCTGCTGCCAGCCCGCTGTCAGCAGCTGGCGGTCGCGGGCAAAAAAATACCGGTTACCGTCCGGAACCGTATTCGGTGAGCTTCTTGTAGATCCAGCGCCGCCCGTCGTGCCGACGCCAGACCTTGCCGACCACGATCTGTCCGTTGATCGCCCGGCGCGGGAGGATCACGGTCCAGAGATGCCAGAGTTCGGACCAGTGGGTTCGCGTCGGCGCCGGGGTCAATGACATCATATCGTCTCGATCAACGATCATGGCCCGCAAGCTGTATCAGGACGAGCAAAGCCGGCAACGAAAGGCGTACTTTAACCTAACCGGTCAACCTTACCGGTTCCCGCGGGCGGTCGCGGATGCCCAATAGCCCTCACACCAGGCGATTTGCTTTTCGGCCCGGTTCGGATATTCGACATGACCTGAACGCGTCACGCATCAGCCGGGGGCCCTATGCCGATCCTGTCGTCCGGAATCCGAACCGCTGTCCTCGCGGTCATCGGCGCTCTCGTCACGTCCGCGGCATCAGCGCAGTTTGCTCCGCCGGCGAGGCCCGGAGCGGCCGCGCCGCGGGCCGCCACCGCGCCCTCGATGCGCGCCGCCGCCTGCCACAATGGCGCGAGTTTTGACCGGTTCCTCGCCGACCTCGAGCAGCAGGCGGTCGCCGCCGGCGTGTCGCAGCAGACGATCGCGGAGGCTTCGCCCTACCTCACCTACGACCAGGGCATCGTCAACCGTGACCGCGGCCAGCGCGTGTTCGGCCAGATCTTTACCGAGTTCGCCGGCCGCATGGCCGCGACCTACCGGATGCAGAACGGCCAGCAGCATATCAGGACCTACGCCGCGGCTTTTGCACGCGCGGAAAAGGAGTATGGCGTGCCGCCGGCTGTCATCGCCGCGTTCTGGGGACTGGAGAGCGATTTCGGCGCCAACATGGGCAACCTGCCGGTGCTGCCGTCGCTGGTGTCGCTGGCCTATGACTGCCGCCGCTCCGAGCGTTTTCAGAACGAGACCATCGCGGCCTTGAAGATCATCAATCGCGGCGATCTCTCGCCGGACGAAATGATCGGCTCCTGGGCCGGCGAGCTCGGGCAGACGCAGTTTCTGCCGACGCATTATTTCACCTATGCGGTCGACTATGACGGCGACGGCCGCCGCAATCTCCTGCGCAGCGCGCCCGACGTGATCGGCTCGACCGCGAACTACATCGCCACGGGCCTGAAATGGCGGCGCGGCGAGCCGTGGCTCGAGGAGGTGCGGGCGCCACAAGATTTTCCATGGGACCAGGCCGACCTCACGATCCAGATGCCGCGCGCAAAGCTCGCGCAACTCGGGGTGACGTATCCTGACGGACGCGCGCTGCCGAACGACGAGTTGCCGGCCTCGCTGCTGCTGCCGATGGGCCGCATGGGGCCGGCGTTTCTCGCCTATGCCAATTTCGCGGCCTACACCGAATGGAATAATTCGCTGATCTATTCGACCACCGCGGCCTATCTTGCGACGCGGATCGCGGGTGCGCCGCCCATGCGGCGCCCCGCCGGGGCGGTCGCGCAACTGCCGTTCAGCGAGATCAAGCAACTGCAGCAGCTGCTGGTGCATGCCGGCTTCGATGTCGGCAAGGTCGATGGCGTGCTCGGCCAGCAGAGCCGCACCGCCGTGAAGGCGATGCAGGTCAAGTTCGGCCTGCCGGCGGATTCCTGGCCCACTGCCGAACTCCTGGCAAAAATGCGCGGCGGCGCGCGGGCGCAGGCGGCGTCGCCGCCGGCAACAGCGGCGCGCTAGCAGTCACCGCCGGAGCCTTTGATCAAGAACGCGCATCGACATCTGCAGTGTCATGCCCCGCTTCAAGCGGGGCATCCAGTATTCCAGAGACTGCAGTGCTTGAGCCGATAGACCGCGGCGTACTGGATCGCCCGGTCAAGCCGGGCGATGACAGTAAGAGGCCGTTGCAATTCATCCATCATGGCCCCATCTCGGGAAAGCCTTGCTCCAAGGCCTCACCGAAAGAGAAAGCCATGTCCTTTTACGACGCAACCGTCCCCGCTTTCGCTCAAATCCTTTCCAGTCTCACCGGCCTGCTGAACAAGGCCGAGGCGCACTGCAAGGCCAAAAACATTCAACCCGAAGTGATTTTGAACGCAAGGCTCTATCCCGACATGCTGCCGTTCACGAAGCAGATTCAGCTCGCCAGCGATTTCGCAGGAAAAGCCAGCGCCCGGCTCGCGCATGTCGAGGTGCCGACCACGCCGGATACCGAAACAAGCTTCGAGGAGCTGCGGCAGCGACTCGCGAAAACCATCGACTACCTCAAGTCGTTCAAGCCTGCGCAGTTCGAAGGCGCGGACGCGAAAGACGTGACCTTCCCGGCAGGTCCGAGCACGTCCATGACGCTGAAGGGCCAGGATTACGTCAATCGCGTGGCGTTTCCGAATTTCTACTTCCACGCCGCGATCGCGCACGGAATCCTGCGCCACAACGGCATCGAAGTCGGCAAGCGCGATTTCCTTGGCGTGGCCTAGCTGGAGCCCGTCATCGCGAGCGCAAGCGAAGCGATCCAGAATCTCGCCGCGCTGACGGACCAGATTGCTTCGGCGCTAACGCGCCTCGCAATGACGAGGGGAAAGGGCCTCTCTTGGAGTTCGAAGCCACGATGCGTTCCTTTCCCACCCGCCCGAAATCCCGGCAAATCGTTCTAAAATGGGACGGGTGCAGCTCATCTGCATCAGCCGAATGGGGTCGGCTATTGCGGATATCGCGGCAATGCACAAATTGTCTGACATCTGTCACGGCCTCGGAAACAACCTGCATGAGCACGCCGACCAAACTTTTTGAGCCCTTCAAGCTTGGCCCGATCACACTGGCCAATCGCTTCGTGATGGCGCCCCTGACCCGCAACCGCGCGATCCCGCCCGGCATGGTGCCGAACCCGCTTGCGGTCGACTATTACGGCCAGCGCGCCAGCGCCGGACTCTTGATCACCGAGGCGAGCCAGGTCTCGCAGCAGGGCCAGGGCTATCAGGACACCCCCGGCATCTATTCCAGGGAGCAGGTCGAGGCCTGGCGCAAGGTCACCGATCGCGTCCATGAGCGCGGCGGAAAGATCTTCATCCAGATCTGGCATGTCGGCCGCATTTCTCATTCCTCGCTGCAGCCTGGCGGCGGCAAGCCGGTCGCGCCCAGCGCGATCCGCGCCAAGGGCAAGACATTCGTCGGCGGCACCTTCGCCGACGTCTCCGAGCCGCGCGCGCTCGAACTGTCGGAAATTCCCGGCATCGTCGACGATTTTCGGCGCGGCACTGTCAATGCGCTCACCGCCGGCTTCGACGGCGTCGAGATCCACGGCGCCAATGGCTATCTGCTCGATCAGTTCGCCAAGGACGGCGCCAACAGGCGCGATGACATCTATGGCGGCGCCATTCCGAACCGCGCCCGGCTGATGCTCGAGGTTGCGGCGGCCGTCGTCGGTGAAGCAGGCCCCGAGCGCACCGGCATTCGCATCTCTCCCGTGACGCCGGCCAACGACATCTCCGACTCCAATCCGCAACCGCTGTTCGAGCATATCGTCGATCAGCTCAATGCGCTGCAGCTCGCCTATATCCACGTCATCGAGGGCGCGACCGGCGGCCCGCGCGACAACGCGCCGTTCGACTATGCATCGCTGCGCAAGCGTTTCGACGGTGCCTATATCGCCAACAACGGCTACGACTTCGAGTTGGCCACAAAGGTGCTCGCGGACGGTTCGGCAGACCTGATCGCGTTCGGCAAGCCGTTCATCTCCAATCCCGACCTGGTCGAGCGCCTGAAGAAGGGCGCGGCCCTGAACGAATGGGACAAGGCCACCTTCTATGGCGGCGGGGCAAAGGGATATACCGACTATCCGACGCTGGAGGCCGCGCAAGCCGCGGAGTAGCCACACATCAAGCTGTCATGCCCGCGAAAGCGGGGCATCCAGTATTCCAGAGACGTCGAGATCATCGGAGAAGCCGCAGCGTACTGGATCGCCCGGTCAAGCCGGGCGATGACCAGTAGAGACTATTGCGGCGCCCGGAATGACGAAGGAGATTGCGCTTCTCTGTCAGCGCGCTTCTAATGCGCAACATGTCGGAATCCGCCGAAGACATCGTTCGCCGCGCCACGGCGGCTTTCAACGCGGGGAGACGCGACGAGGCCCGGCAGCTCTGCGAGCAGGGCCTTTCGCGCGCTCCTGGCGAGCCGATGCTGAGCCACCTGCTCGCGGCGGTGCTGTTCTCGACAAATGATTTGGAGGCCGCCCGCGGCCACATCGAGACCAGCGTCGCGCGGCGGCCCGGTAATGCAGCGGCGCATCTGCTCGCGGCGCGCATCGCCCGCGCGCAGAAGGATTTTGATGCCGCGCTGGCGCATCTCGACCGCACCATCGCGATCGCGCCGCAGCGCGAGGCCTTTGTCGAGAAGGCGCGTACGCTGGATCAGGCCGGGCTGAAGCCGCAGGCCCGTGAGGCGTGGCAGGCCATCCTGAAGGTCGTCCCGCAGCATCAGGAGGCCGCGAGCCGGCTCGGCCGGCTTGCCTTCGAGGATCGCGATTATTCGGCCGCGGCTTCGCTGCTCGAACGGGCAACGGCGGGCGAGGCGCCCGCCTCCACCTGGTTCGATCTCGGCCTCGTGCGCCAGGATCTGCGCGACTACGCGGCCGCAGCGACCGCCTACCGCAAGGCGATCGAGATCAAACCCGATCACGCCGAGGCCGCGCTCAATCTCGGCATCGTGCTACAGGAAGCCGGCGATCCCGACGCCGCGATGGAGGCCTATCGGACCGCCTATCGCCTGCGCCCAAATATGTTCGGCTCGATTGCGATGGCGCTGACGTCCGCCTCGCACGGAAGGCTGTGGCTCGACGAGACGGCGCTGCGCCGCTCACTCAGCTTTTAGATGCCCGCGGCGGGCACGAAAATGCTTGCGATAGACGTTGGGCGCGGCGAGCACGTCTCCCACCGTCTTGGAATAAGACGCCTGATGCGCGTCATCAAAACCTTCAAACACGAGCTCCGGCGCCTCGCGCGGCACCGCAAAGCATTGCGCGACCGGCGTGCCCTTCGGCAGAACGCCGACAAAATCCGGCGCGGTCCAGATCGCGGGAAAATTGATGCCGCCATCGAAGAAGCGATCCGCATCGACCAGTCCCGTCACGGTGCGGAAGGGCAGATCGGTGCGGTTCACCGGATGGGTGGAGAACAGCGACCAGCCAGGCTCGATCTCGATGGTCCAGAAGCTGTTGAACTTGATCGCGGCCTGCCCGGTACCGCCGAGCGGCGTCTCGGCGAGCTGGGCCGCAACATGAAAGCTCAGCGGCGCGCGGGGATGTCCTTCGGTCACAGGTAAGGGAATGTCCCAGTCCCACGCGAACGCGCCGCAATCGACCTTTACGTCGCAGGGCAACGGAATCATGACGCCATAGGCCATCGCATCGACGAAGGGCGGGCACTGCTTCACGGTGCGGATCTCGCGGCCGTGAATGTCCGAATGCGCTTTGGCCGGCATCTCGCGCAGCCAGTCAGGCAACGTGCTGCGCGCGGGCACCGGCCGCGGCAGATGGTCTTGCAGCGCCGGATCGCAGCGGAATGTCATGCGCATCAAAAGTTCTCCCTCTCCACGCGCTTGCGGGAGAGGGTGGGGTGAGGGGCTGCATCAGACCACCGCACGCGCGGAGAATCCCCCTCACCCGCCGCGCACTTAGCGATGCCAAGGGCATCGCTCTTGGCGCGGCGACCTCTCCCCGCAAGCGAGGCGAGGCAATCCGAACCCGCTACACCCATTCGAGTCAAGCATGCAAAAGCAAAAGGCCGGGATCGCTCCCGGCCCTCGTTTTTGGATCGTGCGGTCCAGCCGGACGATGGTAACCAAGCAAGTGCCTCAGTCGTTCGACGCGCGCTTCGGCGGCGAGGCCGGCCACGACTTGATCAGGGTGTCGTAGTCGATGGTCTCGCCCTTCGGCTTCTCGTTCGCGAGCTTGCGCTGCGGAGCGATGTTGCCGTCCTTGGCCGACTTGTTGAACCAGTACTCGGCGGTCTCCTTCTTGTTCAGCTTCGGCCCGCAATTGCCCTGCACGCCGCTCTTCTCGAGACGCTCCATCACCGAGTCCTGCGCGGCGGCGAGCGCATCCATCGCCTGTTGCGGCGTCTTCGAACCCGACGACGCATCGCCAATGTTCTGCCACCACAACTGCGCAAGCTTCGGATAGTCAGGCACGTTGTTGCCGGTCGGGGTCCACTGCACGCGCGCGGGCGAGCGGTAGAACTCGATCAGGCCGCCGAGCTTTGGCGCGCGCTCGGTGAACGACTTGTCCCAGATGTCGGATTCGCGGATGAAGGTGAGACCGACATGGCTCTTCTTCAGGCTCACCGACTTGGAGACGATGAACTGCTGATAGAGCCAGGCCGCCTTGCGGCGGTCGACCGGGGTCGACTTGAGCAGCGTGACCGAGCCGACGTCCTGGTAGCCGAGCTTCATGCCGTCCTTCCAGTACGCGCCGTGCGGCGACGGCGCCATCCGCCACTTCGGCGTGCCGTCGGGGTTCATCACGGCAAGGCCCGGCTTCACCATGTCGGCGGTGAAGGCGGTGTACCAGAAGATCTGCTGGGCGACGTTGCCCTGTGCCGGCACCGGCCCCGCTTCCGAGAAGGTCATGCCCTGCGCCTGCGGCGGGGCATACTTCTTCAGCCAGTCGAGATATTTGACGATCGAATAGACCGCCGCCGGGCCGTTGACGTCGCCGCCACGCTCGACCGAGGAGCCGACCGGACGGCAGCCTTCCATGCGGATGCCCCATTCGTCGACCGGCAGGCCGTTCGGGATGCCCTTGTCGCCGTTGCCGGCCATCGACAGCCAGGCGTCGGTGAAGCGCCAGCCGAGCGAGGGATCCTTCTTGCCGTAATCCATGTGGCCATAGACCTTGACGCCGTTGATCTCCTTGACGTCGTTGGTGAAGAACTCGGCGATGTCCTCATAGGCCGACCAGTTCACCGGCACGCCGAGCTCGTAGCCATACTTGGCCTTGAACTTGGCCTTGTACTCCGGATTCTGGAACCAGTCGTAGCGGAACCAATAGAGGTTCGCGAACTGCTGGTCCGGCAGCTGGTAGAGATGACCGTTCGGCGCCGTCGTGAACGACTTGCCGATGAAGTCGTTGACGTCGAGCATCGGGTTGGTGACGTCCTTGCCCTCGCCCGCCATCCATTCGGTCAGGTCGACGGCCTGGCCGTAGCGGAAATGCGTTCCGATGAAGTCGCTATCGTTGATCCAGGCGTCATAGACGTTCTTGCCGGACTGCATCTGGGTCTGGATCTTTTCCACGACGTCACCTTCCTGGATGATGTCGTGCTTGACCTTGATGCCGGTGATTTCCTCGAACGCCTTGGCGAGCGTCCGGGATTCATATTCGTGCACCGTCAGGGTTTCGGAGACGGCGTTGATCTCCATGCCCTTGAACGGCTCGGCAGCCTTGATGAACCACTGCATCTCCTTCAGCTGGTCCTCCTTCGACAAGGTCGAAGGCTGGAATTCGCTGTCGATCCATTTCTTTGCAGCAGCCTCATCGGCCAATGCAGGTGCAGTGATCGCGGTCGATCCCGCCATCAGCGCGACCGCGCTCGTCATCATCAAGACCCGGGCACCGATCAAAGGCCCCTTCCTTCGCTCTAAACGTCGCATGTTGTTCCTCCGTTGCAGCGACAAACGTGAACTCCAGGCCCGGGTTGATCCCGGATCTGCTCTTATTCGCGTAAGGTTAAACCGTGCGGAAAATCACCACGGCTGCCCCAAGCGAAATCAGCGTTGCGAGCCACAGGCTCGAAATCTCGAATCCCTCTTCTCCGACCGGAAGCGTGGCGATGCTGTCGGTGCCGACGAACCCGATCCAGACGAGATGGATGATCGCAGTCAGGATCAGTGACAGAAACAGGCGGTCGCCGCGCGTCGTCGGGATGCGCAGGACGCCGACGCGCTCGGCTTCCGGATAGGCGGCGGCAAGCCAGGTCATGATGGCGAGCGTGCTGGCCAGCAGCGCAAAGAAGATCGCGGTCGGCAGCGTCCAGGCCATCCATGCGATGCTGTCCATGCCTCAGTCCCTCCACACGAAGATCGGCCCCCTCTCCCCGTTGGGGAGAGGGCTGGGGTGAGGGGCCACCATCCATCGATAAAGCACTCCCCTCACCCGGATCGCATCTTGTGATGCGATCCGACCTCTCCCTATGGGAGAGGTGCAGCGGAGCACGCGGAGGCCAAAGATGTCTATCATACGGGCCTCCTTACACGCGGCCGAGCGCAAAGCCGCGCGCGATGTAGTTGCGGACGAACCAGATCACCAGCGCGCCGGGGATGATGGTCAGGACGCCGGCCGCAGCCAGCAGTCCCCAGTCCATTCCGGCTGCAGAGACGGTCCGGGTCATGATGGCCGAGATCGGCTTGGCGTTGACCGTCGTCAACGTGCGCGCCAGCAGCAGTTCGACCCACGAGAACATGAAGCAGAAGAACGCAGCGACGCCGATACCGCTCGCAATCAGCGGCACCAGGATCTTGGCGAAGAAGCGCGGGAACGAATAGCCGTCGAGGAACGCGGTTTCGTCGATCTCGCGCGGCACGCCGGACACGAATCCTTCCAGGATCCACACCGCGAGCGGCACGTTGAAGATGCAGTGCGCCAAGGCGACCGCCCAGGGCGTATCGAACAATCCGATCGCGGAATAGAGATTGAAGAACGGCAGCGCGTAGACCGCCGCAGGCGCCATGCGGTTCGAGAGCAGCCAGAAGAACAGATGCTTGTCGCCGAGGAAACGGTAGCGCGAGAACGCATAGGCCGCGGGCAACGCGATGCTCACGGAGAGCACGGTGTTGATGATGACGTATTCCAGCGAATTGATGTAGCCGGAATACCAGCTCTCGTCGGTGAAGATGCGCACGTAATGCTGCAACGTCGGGTGATGCGGCCACAGCGTCATGGTCGAGACGATCTCGCTGTTGGTCTTGAAGCTCATGTTGACGAGCCAGTAGATCGGCAACAGCAGGAAGATCAGGAACAGCGACATGATGATGCGGCGGCCGGGAATCGTGTGCATCACGCAACTCCCTCTTTTTGCGGCCGCTCGATGCCGGCATTGGTCATGACGGTATAGAACACCCAGCAGACGATCAGGATGATCAGGTTGTAGACCAGCGACAGCGCGGCGGCCTTGCCGAGGTCGAACTGGCCGAGCGCGATCTTGACGAGCTCGATCGAGATGAAGGTGGTCGAGTTGCCGGGCCCGCCGCCGGTCACCACGAACGGCTCGGTGTAGATCATGAAGCTGTCCATGAAGCGCAGCAGCACCGCGATCAAGAGCACGCGGTTCATCTTCGGCAGCTGGATCGCGGTGAAGACCGACCAGCGCGACGCGCCATCGATCTGGGCCGCCTGATAATAGGCATCGGGGATCGACTTCAGCCCGGCATAGCAGAGCAGCGCGACGAGGCTGGTCCAGTGCCAGACATCCATCACGATGATGGTGATCCAGGCGTCGATGTCGTTGGCGACGTAATTGTAGGGGATGCCGATGTGATTCAGCACGTAGCCGAGCAGGCCGATGTCCTCGCGCCCAAAGATCTGCCAGATCGTGCCGACCACGTTCCACGGAATCAGGAGCGGCAGCGCGAGGATCACGAGGCAGGCCGCGACCGTCCATCCCTTGGTCGGCATCGACAGCGCGATCACGATGCCGAGCGGCACCTCGATCGCCAGAATCACGGCGGAGAAGAACAGATTGCGCCACAGCGAAGCGAAGAAGCGGCTGCCGAGATCGGTCGAGGGATCGAGCAGTTCCTTGAACCAGCCGACGCCGTTCCAGAAGAACTGGTTGTTGCCAAAGGTGTCCTGCATCGAATAGTTCACGACCGTCATCAGCGGCAGGATGGCGGAGAACGCCACCACCGCGAACACCGGCAGCACCAGGAACCAGGCCTTCTGATTGACCGTCTTGTCCATCAGGCGGCTCCCTCGACCAGGCGGCTGTCGGCATAGACGTGCACGTTGGCCGGATCGAATTTCAGCCCGACGCAGCCCTCCGACGGTGCAAAGGCAGCCGGTACGCGTGCGGCGAACTTCACATCCCCGACCCTCACGCGGGCAAAGCGGATGCGGCCGAGATCGTCGATGCGGTCGATCTTGGCGGTGAGCAGGCCGGGCGTGGGCGCCGTGACCTCGACGAATTCAGGCCGCACGCCGATCTCGACTTTCGCGCCAGCGGGCAGCGCGTCGTAGCCGCGATTCAGCGTGATCGTGTGCCCGTCGATCCGCGCTTCGCGGCCCTTGACCTCGGCGGCGATGATGTTCATGCCGGGCGAGCCGATGAAATAGCCGACAAACGTGTGCGCCGGCTTCTCGAACAGCTCGGCCGGCGTGCCGCTCTGCACGACACGGCCGTCATGCATCACGACCACGGTGTCGGCGAAGGTCAGCGCCTCGGTCTGGTCGTGGGTGACGTAGATCATGGTGAGGTCGAGCTCGCGGTGCAGCGCCTTCAGCTTCGAGCGCAGCTGCCATTTCAGCTCGGGATCGATCACGGTGAGCGGCTCGTCGAACAGCACGGCGGCAACGTCGGAGCGCACCAGGCCGCGACCGAGCGAGATTTTCTGCTTGGCGTCGGCGGTCAGCCGCGTCGCCTTGCGATTGACGTCGGCGGTGAGATCGAGCAGGCGGGCGATCTCGGCGACACGCTTGTCGACCTCCGCCTTCGGCACGCCGCGGTTCTTCAGCGGGAAGGCGAGATTCTGTCCGACCGTCATGGTGTCGTAGATCACCGGGAACTGGAAGACCTGCGCGATGTTGCGCTCGCGCGTCGAGCGCAGCGTGATGTCGACACCGTCGAACAGGATTTTTCCACGCGACGGCGTCACGATGCCCGAGATCAGGTTGAGCAGCGTGGTCTTGCCGCAGCCGGAGGGCCCGAGCAGCGCATAGGCGCCGCCCTGCCGCCAGGTCATCGAGATCGGTTTCAGCGCAAAGCTCTCCGGCGCGGCATCGTTGCCGCCGTAGGAATGCGCGAGGTCGACGAGGTCAATGCGAGCCATGCTGCATCTCCCTCAAGCTCTTTTTTCTGACGCGTTTTCTTCACGCGAAGCGGGGTCCACTTCGCTTGAAAACGCTTTGCTGCCCGGCGCGGCAACCAGCCGGCCGGCCGTGTCGAACACGAACACATTGTCAGGATCGAGCACCGCATCGAGCACGTCGCCGGGCTCGAATTCGTGCACGCCGTGCAGCACGGCGACCCAGTTGGACTGCTCGCGATGTAGATGCACAAAACTTTCCGAGCCGGTGATCTCGGTCACCGTCACGGTCGCGGGAAAGGCGTGGCGGCCCGCCGCGCCGTTGGCGATTTCCACTTGATGCGCACGAAAACCGACGCGGTATTCGCCGTCGGCAAGGCTCGCGTAGAGTCCGGACGCGGGCACCTCGACGCCGCCGCCATAGGCGACCGAACCGTTGCGCTTCTGGATTGCCACCGTATTGAGCGGCGGATCGGAAAACACCTGGGCGACGCGCATGGTGTCGGGACGGCGGTAGACGCTCGAGGTCTCGCCGGCCTGCAGCACCTGCCCTTCCCACATGCACACGGTGCGGCCGCCGAGCAGCAGCGCTTCCGACGGCTCCGTCGTCGCGTAGACGAAGATCGCGCCCGACGCCTCGAAGATGCGCGGCAGCTCGGCGCGGAGCTCCTCGCGCAGCTTGTAGTCGAGATTGGCGAGCGGCTCGTCGAGCAGCACGAGGTCGGCGCCCTTCACCAGCGCGCGGGCGATCGCGGTGCGCTGCTGCTGGCCGCCGGAGAGCTGCAGCGGCGTGCGCTTCAAGAACGGCTCGAGCCGCAGCAGCTTTGCGGCTTCCATCACCCGCGCGTCGATCTCCGCGCGCGGCTTGCCCTGCACCCGCAGCGGCGAGGCGATGTTTTCATAGACGCTCAGCGCGGGATAATTGATGAACTGCTGATAGACCATCGCGACCGAGCGCTGCCGCACATCGATGCCGGTGACATCCTTGCCGTCGACCAGCACGCGTCCCGTGACCGGCTTGTCGAGGCCGGCGAGCAGGCGCATGATCGAGGTCTTGCCGGACAGGGTCGGGCCGAGCAGCACGCTCAAGGTGCCCCTTTCGAGCGTCAGCGAGACGTCGCGAATGGTTTGAACACCGTCGACGGTGCGGGTGACATGGTCGAGCGTGACGCTCATGTCCGCCCTCCCACTTCGCGCAGCGGTGTTTCCGACTGCCCTGCTTCGGCGGCGATCCAGTCATCGATGGCGGCGATCTCGGCCGCGGACAGCCGCAATCCGAGTTTCGACCGGCGCCACACGATGTCCTCGGCCGTCATGGCCCATTCCGACGCCATCAAATATTTCACCTCGCGTCCGGTCAAGGTCGCGCCGAACGCCGGGCCGAGATCGGTCGCGGTCCTGGCATCGCCGAGCAGTTTTGAGGCGCGGGTGCCGTAGGCGTGGGCGAGCCGGCCGGCATGAATGGCATCGAGGAAGGGATAGTTGCGCTGCAGTTCCGCGGTCAGCGCGGGAATGGCGGAGACGTCCATGTCGCCGCCGGGCAGCGGCGATTTTCCGGTCCAGCCTTCGCGCGCCTTGGCGCTGCGCAGATACGGCGCGAGCCGCTCCAGCGCCTCCTCGGCAAGGCGGCGATAAGTCGTGATCTTGCCGCCATAGATCGAGAGCAGCGGCGCGCCGCCGATCATGTCGAGCTCGAACACGTAATCGCGTGTGGCAGCCTTGGCTTCGCTGGCGCCATCGTCATAGAGCGGGCGCACGCCGGAATAGGTCCAGACCACGTCGTCCGGCTTCACGGGTTTTGCCAGATACTCGCTCGCCGAGGCACAGAGATAGGAGATCTCCGATGCCGTCGCTTTCACCTCGGCCGGATCGCCGTCAAAATCCTGGTCGGTGGTGCCGATCAGCGTAAAGTCGTCCTGATAGGGAATGACGAAGATGATGCGGCCGTCGGCGTTCTGGAAGATGTAGGCGCGGTCGTGCTCATAGAGCTTCTTCACCACGATGTGCGAGCCCTGCACCAGCCGCACCTTGGCCTTGGCGTTGACGCCGACGCCGCGCGCCAGCACGTTCTCGACCCAGGGTCCGCCGGCATTGACCAGCACACGGGCGCGGATAGAGGACCGCGCGCCGCTCACGGTGTTCTCGAGGTCGACCTGCCAGATGCTGTCGACCTGCCGGATCGACACCGCGCGGGTACGCGTGCGGATGTCGGCGCCGCGGTCGGCGGCGTCGCGCGCGGTCAGCACCACGAGGCGGGCGTCGTCGACGAAGCAGTCGGAATATTCAAAGCCTCTGGTGTAGCGGTTGGGAATCAGCGGGCGGCCGACCGCGTCCGTCGCAAGGTCCACCGAACGGGTCGGCGGCAGCAGATGCCGGCCGCCGATATGGTCATAGAGGAACAGCCCGAGCCTCAGCAGCCAGGCCGGCCGCAGCCCGGCATGGTGCGGCAAAACGAAACGCAGGGGACGGATGATGTGGGGCGCGATCTGCCAGAGGATTTCGCGCTCGATCAGCGCCTCGCGCACCAGACGAAACTCGTAATATTCGAGATAGCGCAGGCCGCCATGCACGAGCTTGGTCGACCAGGACGACGTCCCGCTCGCCAAATCATTCATTTCACAGAGAAAAACGGAATTGCCCCGCCCCGCCGCATCGCGCGCGATGCCGCAGCCATTGATGCCGCCTCCAATGATGGCGAGGTCGAAAATCCGGTCCAACGAACGTTTCCCCAAGAACGACCGCCTTCGCTTTGGCGATTTCGCTTTCGGTTTCGAGCTAATCACAAATCAAAACGAAAGCAAACGAAAAAGTGAAAAAATTGCGGCGCTTCGTGAACACGGCACCTTCGCAGAGTCCGAAGGTTCTTTTCTACAAGTGTTGGATTTTTCGTGCGGCGTCAGCGGCTAGCTGAATCAGACCCGCGACGGAGCGGAATCGGCGCGCCGTCAAGTGTCGCTTCCGTCGCCTCATCGATATCTGCCGCCGGCTTGTCCATCGCCTCGATCACCTGGATGCCCCGCGAGTGACAGATATTGGCAAGCCCGGCCGGCAGCGCAGCGTCGGTCACAAAGGTCTGGATCTGGCTCATATGGGCAATGCGCACCGGCGCGCTGCGGGTGAATTTCGTCGAGTCGGCAACGAGGATCACGGCGCGGGCGTTGGCAATGATCGCCTGCGCCACCTGCACCTCGCGATAGTCGAAATCCAGCAGCGCGCCTTCCTCGTCGATCGCGGAGGCGCCGATGATCGCATAGTCGACCTTGAACTGGCCGATCAGCTGCGTCGCGGTCGAGCCGACCACGGCGCCGTCGGCGCGGCGCACCGCGCCGCCCGCCACGATCACCTCGATGCGCGGATGACGATACAGCAGCATCGCGACATTGAGGTTGTTGGTGATCACCAGCAGATCCTCGTGCGAGGTCAGCGCGCTCGCGACCTCCTCCGTCGTGGTGCCGATATTGATGAAGAGCGAGCAGCCGTTCGGGATCAGCGCAGCAGCGGCGGCGCCGATCGCCTTCTTCTCCTCGGCGGCCACGAAACGCCGCGCCTCGTAGGCGAGGTTTTCCACGCCGGAGGCGATGATGGCGCCGCCATGAATGCGGGTCAGCGCGCGCTGCTCGCAGAGATCGTTGAGATCCTTGCGGATGGTCTGCGCCGACACCTCGAAGCGCTTGGCGAGATCTTCCACCATCACCCGCCCCGAGGCACGGGCGAGATTGAGGATTTCGGTCTGGCGATGGGAGAGTCCGGCCATGGCGGCACCTCTGGGCAAGGATTGTCCGAGGGTAGCGGCGGTGCGCCAGCATGGTCAACGCGAGAGTTGGGCCACGCCGCGCAGCGGTTTCCACGATCGGAAAAGAGGTTAATGGGGACGGCCCTCACCGTCATTGCGAGCGCAGCGAAGCAATCCCGGGGCGAGATTTCTGGATTGCTTCGGCGCTATGCGCCTCGCAATGACGACCTAGGCCTGCACCGGCGCCTCGTCCTTCGGGATCACCCGCGGACGGCCGTCATCGTCGATCGAGACATAGGTGAAATTGCCGTCGGTCACGAGAATCGGCCGGGTCTCGCGGCGCCGCACCACCCAGGCTTCGAGGTGCACCGTCATCGAGGTGCGGCCAGTGCGCACCAGATTGGCGTGCACCGAGACGAGGTCGCCGACATAGACGGCCTTGCGAAAATTCATCGCCTCGATCGCGACCGTCACGACGCGCGATTTCGCCACCTTGGAGGCAAACACGCCGCCGCCGACATCCATCTGGCTCAAGAGCCAGCCGCCAAAGATGTCGCCATTGGCGTTGGTGTCGGCCGGCATCGCCAGCGTGCGGATGCAGAGATCGCCGCCGGGCTCTTCACCCGTGTTGTCGTCGGTCGCGCTCATCGATGCTCCCTAATCCGGCCTTGCCATCTCGAACATCGCGTCCGGGCGGATCTCAAAATAGTCGCCCCGCCGCCCGGCGCGCACGATCGGGTGCGCGAGCGCGGTCTGGTAGACGCCATCCTTGATCAAGGCCTTGTCGATATGCACCGCGACGACCTCGCCGAGCGTCAGCCAGGCTTCTGCCTTCTTGCCGTCCGCACCCTGGAGCTGGATGATCTGGCTGAGCTTGCATTCGAACGAGACAGGGCTTTCGGCGACGCGCGGCACGTTGACCAGCCTGCAGGACACCGCCGTCAGACCAGCGATGGCAAATTCACTGATGTCGCGCGCGACATGCGCCGCGGTCGCGTTCATCTGCCTGGAAAGGTCCATGGTCGCAAGGTTCCAGACGAACTCACCGGTTTCCTCGATGTTTTTGACGCTGTCCTTCTTCGAGGTCGAGGAGAAGCCGATGATCGGCGGGTGATAGCAGAAGGCATTGAAGAAGCTGTAGGGCGCCAGATTGACGTTTCCCTTGGCCCCGCGTGACGAAATCCAGCCGATCGGACGCGGGGCGATGATGGCGTTGAACGGATCATGCCGCAGGCCGTGGCCGCTCTTCGGCTCGTAATAATGCAGATCCCTGTCCACCACGCGTGCTTCCTTCTCCGCTGTCATTCCGGGGTGGCCCGAAGGATCGAACCCGCAAATCTCGGGATTCTCAGGTGCGCAATTGCGCACCATAGTTCGCTCGCTGTCGCGAGCGGCGCGGAATGACGGAGACCTTTTAGCCCGTGACCTTGCCCGCACCAAGCCCGGCCAGCACGAAATCGATCATCTGGTCGATCGTGGGCTTCGGCTTGTCCCGGGCTTGCGCGATCATCTGCGGATGGAAGTAGGCGACCATCGCGTGGCAGGTGCACATTGCCGCCAGCGGGATGTCGGCGACCTTGAACTCGCCTGACGCCACGCCCTGCGCGATCACGCCGCCGATCGTCTCCGTGACGCACTGGATATGCGCGACGCAGACCTCCCAGCTCTCCTCCATCGCAATCTCGACCATCTCGTGCAGCTTGCTGTCGCCGACATAGCGTTCCGTGTTCATGACATGGACCGCGGTGAGCAGCTCGCGCAGGCGCACCGATGCCGGACTGGGCTTCTTCAGGATCGCCGTCGCCGCGTCCTCGACCTCGCCCATGAGAATGCGCGCAACGCCCTCATGGATCGCCTTCTTCGATTCGAAGAAGCGGTAGACGTTGGCCGGCGACATCCGCAGTTCCTTGGCGATGTCGGCGACCGTCGTCTTCTGGTAGCCGATCTGCCGGAACAGACGCTCCGCGACCACGAGAATCCGCTCTCGCGTATCAGGCTCGACATGTTCGGAAACCAGCGTCATGACAGAACTCTTGCTTGCACAATGTTCATTTATTCAGCGGCTTCAGCAAGCGGAAATGCTGGCTGCACATGGCCGTGATGCTGCGGCGCAAGGTCCAAAACCCCGGCCTCGCCCCGTTCATCCAGGCTCTTGCGGAACCATAATGCATAGAGCCCCGGCAGGTACAGCAGGGTCAGGAAGGTTGCAACGAACAATCCACCCATGATTGTGATCGCCATCGGGCCCCAGAACGCCGAGCGCGACAGCGGGATCATGGCCAGGATGGCGGCCAGCGCCGTCAGCACCACCGGACGGGCACGGCGGACGGTCGCTTCCACGATCGCCTCCTTCCGCGTCAGCCCATGGGACACGTCGGTCTCGATCTGGTCGACCAGGATCACGGTGTTGCGCATGATCATGCCGGCGAGCGCGATCAGGCCGAGCAGCGCCACGAAACCAAACGGCTGGTTGGCAACGTTGAGGCCGAGCGAGGCGCCGACGATGCCGAGCGGCGCGGTCAGGAACACCAGGAACAGCCGCGAGAAGCTCTGCAGCTGGATCATGAGCAGCGTCAGCATCACCATGACCATGACCGGGAACAGCACGAAAATCGAGGCATTGCCCTTGGCCGATTCCTCGAACGCGCCGCCGGCTTCGATGCGGTAGGCCGGCTCGAGGTGGTCGCGGATCTCGGCCAGCTTTGGCCAGATCTGGTTGGTGACGTCGGGCGCCTGCACGCCGTCCTTGACGTCGGAGCGCACGGTGATCGCCATGTCGCGGTTGCGCCGCCACAGGATCGGCTCCTCATGCGAATACTCGATTTTCGCGATCTGCTGCAGCGGCACGGCGATGCCGTTCTTCGAGGTGATGGTGAGATCGCCGACATGGGCGAGATCGAGCCGCTCGGAGGGCACCGCGCGGGCGACCACGCCGACCTTCTCGATGCCGTCGCGGATGGTCGTCACCTGGGCGCCGGAGATCAGCATGCTGAGCGCCTGCGAGACGTCCTGCGGGGTCAGGCCCAGCGCACGGGCGCGATCCTGATCGACCACGAGCTTCAGGTAGGGCGACTGCTCGTTCCAGTCGAGCTGCGGCTCCGTCACGTTCGGGTTCTGCCTCATGATGTCGCGCACCTGGTAGGCGATCTCGCGCACCTTGTTGGTGTCGGGACCGATCACGCGGAACTGCACCGGGAAGCCGACCGGCGGGCCGAAATTGAAGCGGTCGACGCGCACCCGCGCTTCAGTCAACGCGCCATCGGCGACCGCGTTCTCGATCTTCGCCTTGATTCTTTCACGCGCCTCGACGTCCTTGGCGACGATCACGATCTCCGCAAAGGCCTCGTTCGGCAGCTGCGGATTGAGCCCAAGCCAGAAGCGCGGCGAACCCTGCCCGACATAGGCGGTGTAGGTCGCGATGTCGTTGTCGCCCTTGAGCAGCCTTTCGGCCCTCTCGACGGACTTTTCCGTGACGTTGAACGCGGTGCCCTCCGGCAGGCGGAGCTGCAGGAACAGCTCCGGACGCTCGGATAACGGGAAGAACTGCTGCTGCACATGGCCGAAAGCGACGATCGACAGGACAAACACGCCAACGGTTGCCGCCACCGTCTTGATGCGATGCTCGACGCACCACTGGATCACGGCACGCAGCATCCGGTAGATACGGGTCTCGTAGACGGCGTGCGGGTCGTGGTCGTGATGCACCTTGATATTGGGCAGGAGCTTGACGCCGATATAGGGCGTAAAGATCACCGCGACGAACCAGGAGGCGACCAGCGCGATCGCCACGACCCAGAAGATGCCGCCGGCATATTCGCCGACCGCGGAATTGGCAAAGCCGATCGGCAGGAAACCGGTCGCGGTGACCAGGGTGCCCGTCAGCATCGGAAACGCGGTGGATTCCCAGGCAAAGGACGCGGCACGGATGCGGTCCCAGCCCTGCTCCATCTTCACCACCATCATCTCGACCGCGATGATTGCGTCATCGACCAGCAGCCCGAGCGCGATGATCAGCGCGCCGAGCGTGATGCGGTGCAGGTCGAGCGACATCCCCTTCATGGCAATGAAGACGATGGCGAGTACCAGCGGCACGGAAGCGGCGACCACAAAGCCGGTCCGCCAGCCGAGCGCGAGGAAGGAGACGAACAGCACGATCGCCAGCGCCTCGATGAAGGAGTCCACGAACTCGCCCACCGCGCGCTCGACCACCTTGGGCTGGTCGGCGATCTTCTCGACGCTGACGCCCTGCGGCACGGCCTTCATGAAGTCGGCCGTGGCGGCGTCGACGTCCTTGCCAAGCTCCAGGATGTTGGCGCCCTTGGCGGTAACGACGCCGATGCCGATCGCGGGCTTGCCTTCCTGGCGCACCTGGAAGCTCGGCGGATCGACATAGCCATGGGTGACGGTTGCGATATCGCCTAAGCGGAACACCCGCCCGTTGCTCTCGACCGGCGTCTCGGCAACAGCCTGCACGCCGTCGAGCGCACCGGTGACGCGCAGCGGCACGCGCTGCGCCGAGGTCTCGACCGTGCCGGCCGGCACCACGTTGTTCTGCTTCGCCAGCGAATCGAACAGCGCCTGCGGCGTGATCCCGAGCGTGGCGAGCTTGGCATGCGAGAACTCGACATAGATGCGCTCATCCTGCGTGCCGTACATGTCGACCTTGGTGACGCCGTTCACCTTGAGCAGCCGCTGGCGCATCGCCTCGGCGACCTTTTTCAGCTGCGCATAATCGGCGCCGTCACCCGTCATCATGTACAGGATGGAATCGACGTCGGAGAACTCGTCATTGACCACGGGGCCCAAGATGCCCTGGGGCAGTTCGCCCTGCACGTCCACCAGCTTCTTGCGCAGGAGATAGAACAGGTAGGGCACGTCCTTGGCCGGCGTGTTGTCGCGGAAGGTGACCTGCATCGCGGTGAAGGCGGGTTTCGAATAGGTCTGCACCTTCTCGAAATAGGGCAGTTCCTGCAGCTTCTTCTCGATCGGGTCGGAGACCTGGGTCTGCATCTCCTTGGCGGTCGCGCCCGGCCACATCACCGAGACGTTCACCACCTTCACCGTGAAATACGGATCCTCGGCGCGGCCGAGCCCGCGATAGGAGAAGAAGCCGGCGACGCCGAGCATGATCATCAGGAACAGGATGAGGGTCGGATGGCTCACCGCCCAGGCGGACAGATTGAAACGCTTCATCTTAAAGCCTCCAATGCAAGAACCGGCTTCTGTTTCAGGCCGTCATTGCGAGCGACTTGTCCGCCGTAGCTCGAACAGCGAAGGCGGAAGCGAAGCAATCCAGAAATCTAACCACGCGGTGGGACTGGATTGCTTCGGGGCTTACGCCCCTCGCAATGACGAATACTCAGAACGACAGCGAACTCACGACCCGGACCTTCTGGCTGGGGTCGAGCTTCTGCACGCCGAGCGTGACCACCTTGGCGCCTTCCGCGATGCCGCCCGAAATCAGCACATCGCCGCTCTCATAGGCCTTCACGGTGACGGGCTGCAGCGCCACGTCGCCCTTGTCGTCGACGACATAGAGCGAGGACTTTTCGCCTTCGTTGAACAGCGCCGACAGCGGCAGCCGCGCGACGCGGTCGGTCGCGGGATCGGCCAGCGTCAGCGTCGCGGTCATGCCGAGCGAGACGTTGTCGTCGGCCTCCGGCAGCGAGAATTTTGCGAGATAGGTGCGGGTCGCCGGGTCGGCGTTGGGCGCGATCTCGCGCAGCTTTGCGACATATTTCTTGTTGGGGTCGGACCACAGCGTGACGGTGGCAGTGCCGGACCTGGCGCGGCCGAGCAGCGTCTCGGGGATCGCGACCACGGCCTCCTTCTCGGCGAGCCGGGCGACGCGGATCGCAGTCTGGCCCGAGGCCACCACCTGACCCGGCTCGACCATGGTCGCGGTGACGACGCCGCGGGCGTCGGCCTCCAGCGTGGCGTAAGAGAGAGAATTCCTGGTCAGTTCGACCGAGCGCTCGGCGCGGCTCAGCCGCGCGCGCGCTTCATCGGCGGCAGCCTTGGCGCTGTCCAGCTGCGCGTCCGTGGTCCAGCCCTTGGCCTTGAGGTCCTTGGCGCGCTGCTCGGCGGCGGCGGCCTGCGCCAGCACGCCGGTCGCGGCGCTCTGTTCGGCCTCGGCCTGATCGGCCTGCAGCTTCAGGTCGACTTCATCCAGCGTCGCCAGGGGCTGCCCGATCTCGACGTGCTGGCCGACCTCGACCAGGCGCTTTGCGACCTTGCCGGCGACCCGAAAGCCCATGTCGGCCTCGATCCGGGGTTTGATGGTGCCGACGAAGCTGCGCTCCGGCGTCGCGGCCTCGTAATGGGCGGTCGCGACCAGAACCGGGCGGGTGGGCTCGGCCTTCTGGGCGACGGTCTTGTCGCAGCCGGCCAAAGCGACTGCCATCGCAGCCAGCGCAACCCCAGCCAACAGCCTCGAATAGCTCGACAAAATTGACTTCGCCAACATCGGACACTCCCATGGCCTGATCATGGATGAATGTCCACTATCGAATGATGAAAGTCAATAATCGTCAGTAATCAGGATTTCGTGAGTATTAACGCCGATTGCCTGGCTGCGCGCGCTGGCGTCATGATTCCCCACCCCGTTACCCGGCGGAGGCGGCATATCCCTGGAATTTCACCGATGATCCTCGAGACTTTTACCCGCATCTTCGTCGACGCCGATGCACTGGATCGCACCGCAGCCTTCTACAAGGCGCTGCTCGGGGGCGAGGAGACACTCCGGTTCGACTATCCGGAGACCGGCTTGCAGCTCGCGCAGGTCTCGTCGCCAAAGCTCTCGATCCTGATCATCGCAGGCCCACCGGAGCGGCGGCGGCCGTTCGAAGCGACCAGATTAACCATCAAGGTCACCGCGCTCGAACAGGCGGTGGCCGTGCTGCGGGCACAAGGCGCCGAGCAGTTGGAAGCGATCCAGAAAACCCCGGTCGGCCGCAAGATGCGCTTCCGCCATGCGGACGGACTCGTTGTCGAATATGTCGACCACGATGCCCGCTGAGGTTCGCGCCGTCGTGCCGCCCGGGATGAATCGTGGCGCGCAGGCTCCGCCAAAACCTCAGCGAATGAAGAAATAGCGCGGCACCCGCTTCTTGTAGTCGCGATAGCTCTTGCCGAACCGCTGTGTGAGGTAGCGCTCCTCGGACCTGACCACCGCGCGGCTCACCAGTACCCAGGCCAGCGGCGTGAGGATCAAGAGCCAGTCGAATGCGAAGATCAGCGACACGCCGACGAGCGCGATCCACAGGCCGAGATAGACCGGATTGCGGGTCCATCCGAACACGCCGTCGGTGACCAGCACCATGACCGGCTGCGACGGATTGACGTCGGCGCCGCGCCGCTTCAACGCCCACTGTCCGGCAAGGCTGAGCGCGGCGCCTGCGGCCGCGAGGATGGCGCCGGCCGCGGACAGCCAGTCGGGATCGATGTCCTCGACGAAGGCGATGTCGGCGATGAACTCGATCGGGAACAGCCATTGCAGCAGGTTCGCCGCCAAAATCACCAGCGCAGCGAGCAGGACCGGCGGCGGGAACATGACGCTCCCTTCGGTCTCCGGCAGCGGCTCTGCACGGGTCATTCTCAACTCCCTCATACTCAAATGCGCACCACTCCGTCAGGATCCGCTGTGAATTCAGCGACTTGTCTCCGATGGAGACTTCATGTCAAAAAGATTGCTGAGTAGGCTCGGAACTGGCCAGCAGCGATTAGCTCTTGTCTCCTACGGAGACATATGGAAACCTCCCCGTCAAGACCCATCAAACTTGACTAAACTTGCAAGGTCATTCGGAGCATGCCGCGTCCTGCGCTACCCAAACGGGAAACATTTCGCCACGGCAATCTGCCGGAGGCGCTCTTGGAGGCGACGCTGAACCGCATCGAGACGAGCGGCGCGAACGCAATCAAGCTGCGCGACCTCGCCTACGACACCGGCGTGAACCATCGCGCGATCTACCGCCACTTCCCAAACAAGGAGACGCTACTGGCGGATGCGGCGGAGCGCTGCTGGCGCGAGTTCATCCGCCGCATGCGCGTCGCCACTGCCGACAAGCCGCAGGGCGAGGCGACGCTGGTGGCGGCGGGCGTTGCGATGTTCGAGTACGGGCGCGACAACCCGAACCATTTTCATTTCGCGACCGGCGCCTATCCCTCCATGGGGATCCGCTTTCCGCGTCTCGAGGCGGCGATCCGCGACGCACTGCAGATTTTCGCGACCGGTTTTGCCGGCACCGGGCTGGCGCCGGACCTCGTGGTCGGGCATGCGGCGATCTACATCTCCGCCTTGCACGGCATCGTCGCGCAATACCTGCACCGGCGGCTGCGCATCCGCCCCGAGCACGCCACCGCCTGGATCACGTCGACCTGCACCATGCTGGTGAAGGGGCTGAAATAGGCGAGTAGCCAAGCCACGCATCGACGGCGCGGCTCCGCTCACGCGACTTGCTCTCGCGTTTGGCCTTGCGCAGCCGCAAAAGAACATCCCTCCTGTTGCGGGGAGGGATGTTGGTCGCTCCTGCACCGAGGTACGATCGCCGTTGCTTCAATGCATGAAGAAGTAGCGCGGAACGCGGCGCTCGTAGTTGCGGTAGGCCCTGCCGAATTTTTGCGCGAGATAGGCCTCTTCCGGCCGGACCGCAGCGAAATTCACGATCACCGACGCCGGCACGACCAGGATCAGAAGCCAGTCGGCTGCGAAAGCGAGCGCGATCCCGCTGAGCGCGATCCACATGCCAAGATAGATCGGATTGCGCGTCCATCTGAACACGCCATCGGTGACCAGCACCCGGACCGGTTCGGCCGGATCGACGTCAGCGCCCTGCCGGCGCAGCGCCTGGTAGCCCGCCAGACTGAGCGCAAATCCGCCGATCGCGACCAGCGCGCCGAACGCCATCAGCCGATCGGGGTCGATGTCCTCGAGGAAGGCGATATCGGAGACGATCTGGACCGGGACGATCCATTGCAGCAGGCCCGCCAAGGTTACCATGATAATGGCAAGCGGAACCAGGCGGGGAAACATCACCCCTTCTTCATCGTCCGTAAAGGAATCAACGCGCGTCATACTCAACCTCAACTGCCAACGCCCTTGCGTTTGCCACAAATTTCACGCAAGGGTTGCGAACTATGCGATCTCTGTCACCGATGGAGACATTCTGTTGAAAAAATTTAGGTTACTGGCTCCTTTGAGTGGTATGTTTTAACCGTTGTCTCCTATGGAGACATCTAACGGCAAGGCGCGCCCGGTGGCAACACTGTTTAAGTATTAGGGTTATCTTAACGATGGCTCAGCTTTCGATCCCGAAGCGGACGACGTTTCGCCATGGCAACCTGCCGGACGCACTGATGGAGGCGGCGCTCAGGCGCCTGGAAAGCGACGGGGTTGCCTCGATCACGGTGCGCGAGCTGGCCCGGGATACCGGCGTCAACCACCGCGCGATCTACCGGCATTTCCCGGACAAGGCCTCGCTGCTCGCCCATGTCGCAGAACGCTGCTGGAAGGATTTCATCCGCCACCTGAAACGCGCCGTCGCCAACAAGCCGCCGGGCGAACCGATGCTGATTGCCGCCGGCGTGGCGCTCTATGTCTATGGACGCGATCACCCCAACACCTTCCATTTCGGCGGCCGCGCGCGCTCCACCTTCGGCGACGAGTATCCGCGGGTCGAGGCGGCCGCGATGGAAGCCCTGCAGATCTTTGCCGTCGGCTTTGCCGGCACCGGGATGGCACCGGACTACGTGATCTGGCGAGCCTCGGTCTACATGACCTCGCTGCAGGGCATCGTCACGCAGATCCTGCGCCGCCGCTTCTACCTCGCCCCCGAAAACGCCATTCCCTGGATGACGGACACCTGCATCATGCTGATCCGGGGGTTGAAGGAGGGGCCCGGCGAAACCGCACAGTTCCGTCACTCCGACAACTGAAACTGCTCGAAGCGGTGCAACTCCTCCTCGATGGCGGTTTTGAAACCGCTGCGCGCGCCGCGCCGGGCGCCGGCGCCGACCCAGTTCCATTTCTGCAAGCGGAGCTTTCGGTTCGCCCGGTCGGTCTTGAGGTCGAGGGCGGCGACGATCTCCTCGCCGACCAGCACCGGCAGCGCGAAATAGCCGAACAGCCGCTTCTCCTTCGGGACGTAAGCCTCGAAGCGGTGCTCGTAGTCGAAGATCAGCGCCGTCCGCTTGCGCTGGATGATCAGCGGATCGAACGGCGAGAGGATGTGGACCAGTGCGTTGCCCGCCTCGGCGGGCTCGGCCAGAGTCGCGGGCGCGGCCCAATGCTCCTGCTTCCCCGCCCCCTCGAGCGCAACCGGCACCAGTTCACGGCGGCGCACCCTCGCCTCGATCAGGCGGCGGATTTTTGCCTTGCTCGGCGCATCGAGATGACAGATCGAATCGAGGCTGACGAGTCCCTGCGCGCGCAGCGCCCGGTCGAGCAGATAGCCCGCCATTTCCGTCGCTGATGCGCCTTTCGGCGGCTTGTCCCAGCCGAAATGCCGCTGCATCAGCTCGTAGGTCTTGAGCATGCCGTTGCGTTCGCTGATCGTGACGAGGCCCGCATAGAACGCCAGTTGCAGCGCCCGCTTCGACGGCTTGCGGCTCGCCCACAGGTGCTCCTTTTCGGTGAGCACATCATCGTCGATGTCGCGGATGGTGAGCGCGCCTTGCCGAAGCAGCCGCATCACCTTGCGCGAGTCCTCCGGCCTGACGGTCTTGAGCCATTTGTGGCCTTCGCGCCGATGCGCTCGCATCGTCGGGATGAAGAATCTGATGTCGCTGGCCGGTACATAGGACAACGCGTGAGTCCAGTACTCGAACACGCTCTTGTCGACGCTTTGCGCCTGGCGCAGGTCGGCACGCCGGTAACCTGGAATGCGGGTCCACAGGATGTGGTGATGGCAGCGCTCGATGACGTTGATGGTGTCGATCTGGACATAGCCGAGATGAGCCACCGCGTCGGCGGTGGCCTCTGCGCCTGCACCGAACGGCTCGCGCATATCGAGCCGCTGCGCATGCAGCCAGATGCGCCGGGCCTCGGCCTTGGTCAGCGGGTGGGACGTTTGCAGGGCGGACATCGGTCCGCAAAATCTAGCCGGATTCGCGGGTCTGCCGCCACGCCCGGACACGAAAAACCGCGCCGCCCAGGTGCCCGTAACGCGATGGCTATTTCGGCCGCGCCGACGCGCCTCCGGGAATGCTGCCGGTTGCAATATCCGGCTCGCAGGCGGCCTTGCCGCGGTTGGAGGCCTGGCATTTGTAGACATTGCCGGTCAGGCGATCCACCAGCCAGGCAGTGTCATCGGTCGGGCTTTCGAGCCCGACATAGCGGCCGCCCAAGGTCGTGATCAGGGTCGACAGCAACAGCGCCGCAGCAATCATCGCGGCTCCGATCAGAATCGGCGCCCCACTCGCTGAACCCGCCTGGTCATGTGTCCCGCGATAGCCCTGATAGTCGTTTTGTCTTCTAACTGGATGAAACACAGCCCTGCTTCGCTTGTTCGTTGGATTTTTTTGCGAACGATCCCTTTATGGTCGCATCTAGCCGTTTTGTTGTTCACAGATCGGCAATGCCAAGGCGTCGCAACCCTCGTGCCAGGCCAACCGCCAGGGATCGAGATTGTTGCGACCGCAGCGGGCCACGCAAACGTTTGCTGCAAGAAAGGTTTGCGCCCGCCGCGCGGCGTGCCGCCGTCCTGTGACATGCGTCACAGTCGCGGATTTGAACCTCCCCTAGCCTGGCTGCATCCAACCGCCATCAGGCTCAAGCTCCAGGGATCACGACAATGACCCGCTTTTCAGGATTGAAGACAATCACCCTCGGCGCCGCGCTGTCGCTCACGGCCGGCCTCGCGCTTGCCGCCGACAACACCGTGTCATCAGACCAGATCCTCAGCGCGCTGAAGCCGGTCGGCGTCACACGCGGGCTGTCGGTCGCTGCGCCGCAGACAGATCCCGCGGCCAAGGCCAGGGAGGCGGGCTTTCTGGCGACGTTGCGCAATCGCACGAGCCGTTCGCTGTCGCTCGGCGAGCGCGACCAGATCGCCGAAATCGCGGCGACCAAACCGAAGATCGATCTGGAAATCCAGTTCGACTACAACTCGGCCGCGATCAGCAAGGCCTCGATGGCAGCGGTGCAGGAACTCGGCAAGGCGCTGTCCGATCCGGGCCTGAAAGGATCGAGCTTCGTGGTCGCCGGCTATACCGATGCGATCGGCAGCGAAGCCTTTAATCAGGACCTCAGCGAGCGCCGCGCCGACACCATCAAGGCCTATCTGGTCGAGAAATACGGCCTCGCCGGCAGCGACCTCGTCACCGTCGGCTACGGCAAGACCAGGCTGAAGAACCCGGACAATCCGACCGACGCTGTCAACCGCCGCGTCCAGGTCGTCAACATGGACGCCAAGACCGCATCGAAGTAGTCGCCGTCATTGCGAGCGCAGCGAAGCAATCCAGACTGTCACCGCGGAGACACTCTGGATTGCTTCGCTGCGCTCGCAATGACGCTGGACACATCAAATCCAGCTCTGGAACAGCATCAGGCGGTTGAACGTCGCCATCGACGTGCCGACGAACGCGGCCGAGATCGGCAGCATCACGACAAAGCCCACGCCGGCGAGCGCGACGAAGGCCCACAGCAGCCAGCGCGGCACTCGCTCGCGCCTCAGCGCATGGACCGGCGCAAAACTCAGGATCGTTGCCGCCGGCAGATAATAATACAGAAAGGCCAGCGCCCGCGGCATCAGCGCCAGCGCAAGATAGCTGCCGAAATAGAACGACAGGATCAGGAATGCGGTGGCGCTGCGATCCCTGATGAAATCCCACAGGCAGGCGGCAAGCGCGAGCAGCGACAGCCACAGCACGACGGGATTGCCGAGAAACACGATCGCGGCGATGTGGTCGTCATCGACCTTGTCGAACAGATACCAGACCGGCCGCAGCAGGAACGGCCAGGACGGCCAGGAGCTCATATAGGTGTGGGCCGGAATCGCATTCGTGGTGTTGTCGGCAAAAATGCGCCGCTGCGCCTCGATCAGATCGGCAGGCGAAAATCCGTAGACCGGCACGAACGTCGCAACATAGACCAGCGCGGGCAGCGCGACGAAACAGGCGACGAAATGATACCATTTGAAATCCGGCCAGCGGTCCGGGCGATACCAGTCGCTGGCTCTGCCGTCCGCGAACGCCGTCTTCCAGCCCTGCAGCAGGCGGATGATTGCAACGATCGCGATCGAGACCGCAAGCGGGAACAGCCCGCTCCACTTGCAGGCGGCGGCGAGACCGAAGCCGACGCCTGCGAGCGCGAACCAGCGCTGCGGGCGGACTTCGCGAAAGCCGCGCACAAAGGCGGCGATCGCGAGCAGGCCGAAGGCGAGCGCAAAGATGTCGAGCATCGCGATGCGCGATTGCACGAAGACCATCTGGTTGAAGAAGGCGATCAGCGCCGCACAGGCCGCGCCCTGCTGCGCCTCGAACAGCGCGAGGCCGCAGAGATAGACCGCGACGATGGCGAGCGCACCGAACAGCGCCGACGGATAGCGCCAGCCGAACGCGCTGTCGCCAAACGCCGCGATCGACAGCGCGATCAGCTCCTTGGCGAGCGGCGGGTGCATCGGATTGAGCAGCTCCGACGGCTTGCCCGGCTCCAGCATCTGCCGCGCCGCCGGCACATAATGCACTTCGTCAAAGACGAATTTTTCCGGCGATGTGAGGCCAATCAGCAACACGGCATGCGCAACGACGAAGATGATCGCTGCGATCGCGATGACGCGGCCGACGGGCCCGCTCGAAATGACCAATGATTCACGCACGTTCTTCACGATGACGGTGGGATCGTACTGTCAGGCAGACTGTGACCGACGATGATTTTCGTGTCCACCGCATTGAACGCTGCACAGGCTCACTGTCACTAACGTCGGGGCGAAGGACGGTGCTTGTGACAAATCTGCTACATCGCGCGCCGCCGCCGAACGTTACGATGAGGAATATTCCTTGAGCGGCATTCAGATGTATTCGCGTTTCCGCATACTCATCGGATGTCTGGTCGCACCCTGCCTCGCGGCAGCGCTCGCCGTCGCGTCGGCATCGGCGGAGACCACCCGCGTCGGCGAAGCCGTCGTCATCCAGAAGGAAGTGCTGCGCGTCGCCGGGCCCGCGACGAGCCAGATCAGCGTCGGCGACGGCGTGCTGCGCAACGAGACCGTGCGCACCGGCACCGAAAGCGCGGCGCGGCTCGTGATGATCGACAGCACCAATCTGTCGCTGGGGCCGAACGCCTCGCTGACGCTCGATCGCACCGTCTTCAACGACGAGCATTCTTATCGCGACATCGCAATCAGGCTGGCGACCGGTGCGTTCCGCTTCGTGACAGGGCATTCGGAAAAGAACGCCTACAAGATCACGACACAGCTCGCGACCATTGGCGTACGCGGCACCATTCTCGACATTCTGAACCAGCGCGGCCAGACCATGGTGGTGCTGCAGGAAGGCGCCTCGCAGGTCTGCACCCTGAGTTTTCAGTGCGTGCAGCTGACGCAGCCGGGCGATACCGCGATCATCACCGCAACCGGGAACGGCCGGGCGACGATCCGGAAGACCAGCACGCCGCCCTGGACTTTTGCGGCGACCTGCGCATCCGCGGCCGGTCTCTGCAGCGTCAATGATTTCGCCGACAACGCGCCCGGTGTCGAGTACACCGGCATCCTGTGCGGGCGCTGACCATGATCGAGCGTGTGCACCGGCTCATCATCTCAGCCGCTCTCAGCGCTGCGATCTCGGTGATGCTGCTTCCGGCGCAGACCCGGCCGGCCGCCGCGGCGTGCCAACTGGTTGAGGCCACCAACTGCTCTCCGAGCCCGTCGCCCTCTCCCTCTCCCTCATCGGCACCATCCCCCTCGCCGACACCGACCCCCTCGCCGACGGTGACCGCGACGCCAACGCCGACGCCGACCGGCGCGGATTCCAGCGGCGGATCGGTCAACGGCCTCGCCGACCAGCGCTTCAACCAGATGATCACCAACAAGGTGCTGGGCTCGGTGCTGCTCGGCGTCAACGAGCAGATCAACTGCACCGACTGCATCAGCGCGTTCGGCTCGGCGGGATCGTTCTCGGCCGGCGTGCACGGCCGCAAGGAGCTGACGCAAAATCTCTCGTTCCTCGCCGGCATCGCCTACACGCAATACAGCGAGAATGGCTATCACGTGACCAGCGCGCCGATCGGCGCCCTTGCGCTGCGCTATGATTTCACCGACTGGGGATCGTCGCGGCCGTTCTTCGATGTCGGCGCCATCCTCACGCCCTGGGAGAAGGTGCGCTACAGCCGCGGCTACCTGACCAATTTCGGGCCTGTCATGCTGACGAGTTCGACCGACGCCTCGAACTATGCCGTGTTCGGCCGCGGCGGGTGGATCAGCCGCGTCTCGCCGCGCGACGAGGTCGCCGGCTACATCGAGCTCTGGCAGCTCTGGCAGCATGTCGGCGGTTACACCGATCCCGCCGCCGCGTTCAATCCGTTCAATGCCACGGTGGGTAGCGGGACCGATCGCACCAGCCTCGTCAAGATCGGCGGCCAGTGGACCCATATGCTGACGCCCATGATCGAGGGCAACATCAATGGCGGCTGGACGCAGTCCTTTGCGACGCAATCCGGCATCGTCGCCACCGTCACCGGCAATGGCCTGGTCGTGCCGACCATGGGCAATCAGGGCTGGTTCGAATATGGCGGCCGGCTCGGCTTCCGCTTGAGCCGCGGCTGGGTCGCCGACCTCTTCGTCGACGGCACGCTCGGACCGCAGCCGGTCGGCAACACCATCCACGGCGGCGTCGGCCTCCGCGTGAATTATTAGCGCGCCCGCGGACGAACTATCAGCTCAGCAGCGCGCCGGAGCATAGCGAGGCGACCCAGGGCCGCGAGCGCAGTGCGCTCCCTCCCCCGCCTGCGGGGGAGGGAACGCACCGGCGTCGTGGCTGCGGCATCGAAATCGAACCTGCGCCTCACGCCGCGGACTGGCCTTCATAGGCCCGCCGCAGCCCTTCGATGTCGAGCTTCACCATCTTGAGCATCGCCTGCATCGCGCGCGCCGCGCCGGCGCGATCGGGGCCGCCGAGATATTTTGGCAGCGCCGTCGGCACGATCTGCCAGGACACGCCGTAGCGGTCCTTGAGCCAGCCGCAGCGGCTGGCTTCGCCGCCGCCGGAAAGCAGCGCGTCCCACAGCTGGTCGACCTCGGCCTGATCGGCGCAGTCGATCTTGAACGAGACGGCATGGGTGTAGTCCATGCGCATGCCGCCGTTCAGCGCCATGAAGCGCTGGCCGCCGAGCGTGAACTCGATGACCAGCACGCTGCCGGCCTTGCCGCCGGGGCTATCGACATTGTTCCGCTGCGCGGTCTCGATTTTCGAATCCGGCAGCAGCGACACATAGAAATTCGCGGCCTCCTCGGCTTCGCTGGAAAACCACAGGCAGGGGGTTACTTTGGACATGGGCAATCTCCTTGCATGACCGGTGCGGATCAGGCAGCGGCCGTGGCAGGCGGCGCCTTCGGCGCGGCCGCGAGGTCCATCCAGTTCACGCCCCAGAGATGACCATCGAGATCTTCGAAGCTGCGGCCATACATGAAGTCGTATTCATCCTTCGGCGAGGGATCGGCGGCCCCGCCCGCGCCTGCCGCCTTGTCGACCATGTCGTCGACGGCGTCGCGGCTGTCGGCGGAGAGACAGAGCAGCATTTGGCTCGTCGTCCTGGCGTCGGCGATCGGTTTTGGCGAAAACTGCCTGAATTTGTCGTGCGTCAGCAGCATTGCGTAAATAGTATCTGAAAACACCATGCAGGACGCGGTCTGGTCAGAAAATTGCGGGTTCTTGACCGCGCCGACCGCCTCGTAGAAGGCGGTGGCGCGGGCGAGATCGCTGACCGGCAGGCTGACAAAAATCATTCTGGCCATGGAGGCTCCTCTTTCGGGTTCCGTCCCAAGGACGAAGCAGAGGGAGCCCTCCCGACAGGCCAACTGAACTATTTCGAGACGGCAAGTCCGCCGCCCCAACCATCATTGTGAGCCACCCGGTCCGCGCAAAGCGCGGCCGGATGACAGGCTCCGCGAAGCAATCCAGCGCCTCCGCGGGGGCCTCTCTGGATTGCTTCGGCGCCTCGCAATGACGGCGACGTCACGTCGCGATCGGGGCCGGCATTGTGAGAAACGACCGCGTCACGTGCCAGAACAGCTGCCGATTGGTGGCGAGCACGACCGAATGCGCCGTCCCCGGCAGGATGATGAACTGGCGGTCGCCATTGGGCAGCTTGTCAAAGAACTCCCAGAGGTCGGCGACGTCGGCGATCCCGTCATATTCGCCGCGCAGCAACAGCACCGGCGCCAGCACCTTGTCCGGATGCACCACCGGCAGATTGGCCGTCATGTCGAGATAGGTGCCGGTCGGAATCTGGTCGCCGAACTGCAATTCGACATCGGCCAGCGCCTCGATCACGGCCGGGTCCGACGTGCCCGCCTTGTCGCGGGTCGCGATCGAGCGGATCATGTCGCGGTCGCGCTTGCGTAAGTTGTGCGAGCGATAATAGTCGACCTGCTCGGCGCGCTTCTTCAGCGTCGGCGAGCCCTCGCCCTTGTAGGTGAAGGCAGCGAACACCAGCCGGTTGATCCGGTCGGGCGCGGCCATCGCATAGGCGCCGGCGCGCAGCGCGCCCGAGGATTCGCCGACGAAATGAAACTTCGCCTGCCCGGTCTCGCGGGTCAAAACCTCGGCCGCGGCCTTGAGGTCCTCGACGCCGCTGGCGATATCCGAATTGCCCGACGTGCGCCCCGACTTGCCGTAGTTTTCATGATCCATGGTCCAGCAGTCAAAACCGTAGCGGGCGAACTCGTTCATGACGGAGTATTCGCCCTTGCCAGGCACGGTGAGATCGAACACCCGCGAGGTGACGGAGGAACCATGGACGAAAAACACGATCGGCCGGGCCGGCTCGCCCTGCTTCGGTGCGCCGAGCCGCTTGCGATACATCCACAAGGGCACGTCGCCCTTCTTGGCCCAGTATTCGGAGCTCCAGATTTCGCCTTCGGCGGCCGCACTGTGCGCCGGCAAGGCCTGGCTGAGCGTCCCGGCGACCAGGCCGAGACCCGCGCCCTTGATCACGCTGCGCCGCGGCAGAACGGGCTCGAACTCTTTCATGGCGTTTTCCCGCACGTTTGTTGTTGTTGACGGCCGAAGCCTAGCAGCGGAACGGCTGGCTTGAAAGACGAGCGCGCCACGGCGCCCAACACGACGGCGCGATCACTTGCCTCTGAACTGCGGCTTGCGCTTCTCGCGAAAAGCCGCCACGCCTTCCCTGAGATCATCGCTTTCGCGGATGGCATCGAGCACGCGTCGCGCATCGGCGACGACATCCAGCGGCCCCTTCGGCATCGCATCGCGCGCCAGCTTCTTCAGGGCCTGCACGACCAGCGGCGCGTTGCCGGCGATCCTTGCCGCCATCTCCTGCGCGATCGCGACATGCTGCCCCTTGGGCGTGATGCGGTTGACGAAGCCGACCTGGTAGGCGCGCTCGACCGGCAGTTCCTCGCCGACGAGCAGAAACTCCATCGCGACCTTGTGCGGCATGCGCGTCACCACAGAGGAGATGCCGCCGGCGGTCGTGCCGATCCTGGCTTCAGGATAGAGGAAGCGCGTGGTCTCCGAGGCCACGCACATGTCGGCCATCTGCACCAGCACAAAGCCGCCGCCGACCACCCAGCCCGAGGTCGCCGCGATCACCGGCTTGTCGAGTTCGACGCCGAGACCGGGCACCGCGTGCCACATGTTGGCCGGCAGGTCGCGCACGTCGGCGCCGACCGAGAAATACGCCTCCTCCGCCGAGGCGAGCACCGCGACGCGATCCTCGCCGTCGCGAAAGCGCAGCCAGGCGGCGCGCAGCTCGTCGCACAGCGCATTGTTCAGCGCATTATGCGCGGATGCGCGGTCCATGATGATGGTGGCGACGTGGCCTTCGCTCTCGTAGCGGACAAGTGTCATGGGACCTCCCTGTTTTGTTGATCCCACGATAACCGTCATTGCGAGCGAAGCGAAGCAATCCAGACCTTCACACAGGGAAGGTCTGGATTGCTTCGGCGTTACGCGCCTCGCAATGACGTATCCCCGGCTTACGCATGCGCCGCCGGAACGTCGAGCGGCGCGGTCCAGGCGTCGTAGCCATAGAGCCAGGAGGTGTCAGAAGTCCCTTCCCGCATCCAGGTGTTTGCGCTGGATATCGCCTGCACGACCGATGTGCGCGGTTTGCGATGCGCCTCATATCGCCTCAGCGCAGATTCGACGTCCTCGCTGCCATCCGCATCGAGACAGCGCGCCAGCACGGCTGCATCCTCGATGGCGGTCGCCGCCCCCTGAGCCATATAGGGCGTCATGGGATGCGCCGCGTCGCCGAGCAACACGACCTTGCCGTCGCTCCAGCGCGGCAGCGGCTCGCGCTCCAGGATCGCCCATTTGTGGCACTCCGGGCAGGCCTCGAGCACGGTGCGCACGTCGCAATGAAAGCCATCATAGGCGGCGCGCAATTCGGCGACGTCTCCCTTGGCCGACCAGGATTCCGGCGTGATCCAGTCCGCTGCCTCCGGCACGCTGGTCACGAAGTAGACTTCGCTCCTTAAGCTGGTCGTATAGTAGATCACGATGTGCCGGTCGATGCCCCACCACTTGGTCCGGGAACGTCCGAGCTCGAAGCCGCCCATCAGGCTTGCCGGGAAGACCGCGCGATAGGCGATACGCCCCTTGTGGATCGGCGTGTCGTCTCCGATCACGATCTCGCGCACCGTCGAGTGCACGCCATCGGCGCCGACGACGAGGTCCGCTTCTGTCTGGCTGCCGTCGGCAAAAGCAAGCCGAACCTGCCCGCCGCGATGGTCGAGGCCGACCAGCTTGCTGTCGAGCCGGATGCGGGTGGCAGGCACCAGCGATTGCAGCGCATCGTGCAGGTCGGCGCGATGCATGCACAGATACGGCGCGCCATAGAGGCTTTCGGGCATCGGCAATTCGCGCGTGATCTCGCCGGTGTCCCAGACACGGTTGAGATGGGAATAGGGGCCGAACGCCAGCCGGCGCAGCGGCTCTTCGACACCGAGCCGGCGCAGCACCTTCATCGAGTTCGGCATCATCTGGATGCCGGCCCCGATGCGCGCAAAGCGTGCCGCCTGCTCATAGACGGTGACGTCGTGGCCCGCCTGCAGCAATGCCGCGGCTGCGGCAAGCCCGCCGATGCCGGCTCCGATCACCGCGACGGAAAGCCTGTTGTCTGCCATGCCGGTTGTCTCCGGAACGATTGGGCCGAAACGCGTCGTCTTATTTGCGCTGGAGTCCGGCCTTCTCCGCGACCTCGCTCCATTTCCTGATGTCCGCCACGAGCCGCGCCTTCAACTCGGCCGGCGAACTCGGCACGGCATGAACGCCGACCTGTTCGAATTTCGATCTCACCTCGGGCATGGTCAAGACGTCGCGCAAGGCCCGATTGACGATATCGATCACCTCTTCGGGCGTGCCCTTCGGCGCGAACACGCCATTCCAGGCGGTGGCTTCGTAGTTCGGCAGTCCGCTCTCCGCAACGGTCGGCACATCAGGCATCAGCGAGGAGCGGCTCGGGGAGGAGGTCGCAAGGACGCGCAGCTTCCCGGCATCGACCTGTCCCTGGATGGCCGGCGGAAAATCGACGAGCATCTGCACGTCATTGCGAAGCAGCGCGGCGACGATATCGGGCGAATTCTTGTACGGCACGATCTGAACGTCGACGCCAGCCATCGACTTGAACAACTCGGCCCCGAGGTTCTGGGTGCTGCCGGCCGAGACGGTGCCGATGTCGAGCTTTCCGGGCGCAGTCTTCGCTGCAGCGATGACGTCAGCGACGGTCCTGAACGGCGAGGCGTCATTGACCGCAAGAACCAGGTCGAAGGTTCCGATGGTCGATACCATCTCGAAATCCTTGACCGGATCGAAAGGCAGGGAGCTGAAGGTGGCCGCGCTCACCGCGGTGCCGTTGCTGACGAGCCCGAGCGTATAACCATCAGGTGGCGCCGAGAGCACCGTACGGGCGGCCTGAATGCCGCCAGCGCCGGGCATGTTCTCGACGACAAAGCGCTGGCCAAGCAGATCGCTCAGCCGGTCCGCCACGATGCGCGCCGTGACATCGGCCACGCCACCGGCACCGAACGGAAGGATGATCCTGACCGGTCGATCGGGATATTTCGCCTCGGCCATCGGCGCCGTCGCCGGCACGGCAAGCATCGCCGCGAGCCACGCGACGACGACGGAACGCGCTGCGCTTCTGGTCCGGAACATGGATCCTCGCCAGGCCTGTTGGCCCCTACAGACAGTGGTTGGCTCTACTTGTGCTCCGCCGGATCGCGGTGCACCGGATCGACCCACAACACCGTCTGCGGCTTCTCGACCGGCTCGATGTCGAGATTGATCGCCACTGCTTCGCCGTCCGAGCGCACCAGCACGCATTCCAGCACCTCGTCGGGGCTGGCGTTGATCTCCTGGTGCGGCACGTAGGGCGGCACGAAGATGAAATCGCCGGGGCCGGCCTCCGCAGTGAACTGCAGCTGCTCGCCCCAGCGCATCCGTGCCTTGCCCTTCACCACATAGATGATGCTTTCGAGATGGCCGTGATGATGCGCGCCGGTTTTTGCGTCCGGCTTGATCGTCACCGTGCCCGCCCAGAGCTTCTGCGCACCAGCGCGGGCAAAGTTGATCGCGGCCTTGCGGTCCATGCCGGGCGTCGACGGCACGTTGGGATCGAGCTGGTTGCCGGGAATGACGCGGACGCCGTCGTGTTTCCAGCGCTCCACATCGTGCTCATGCGAGTGGCCGGCATGGGTGTGATGATCGCCTGACATCCGATTTCCCCAAAAGTTCGCGCGGCGCGCTATTTCACGCCCAAAAGTTCGACGTCGAACATCAGGGTCGCATTCGGCGGAATGACGCCGCCGGCACCGCGCGCACCATAGCCGAGCGCGGGCGGAATGATCAGCGTGCGCTTGCCGCCGACCTTCATGGTGGCGACGCCCTCATCCCAGCCGGCGATCACCTGGTGCTTGCCGATCGGAAACTCGAACGGCTCGTTGCGGTCGACGGATGAGTCGAACTTCTTGCCCTTCTGGCCGTTCTCGTAGAGCCAGCCGGTATAATGCATCACGCAGGTCTGGCCGGGCTTTGGCGAGGCGCCGGTGCCGACCTTGGTGTCGATGATCTGAAGTCCGGATGCTGTGGTCATGGGTTTTCCCTGGGTTTGGGCGGAGGCGCTGCTGGCGCCGCTGAGAAGCGCCGCGGGAGCGGCGAGCGCAAGAGCAAAGGCAGTCAGCAGAATCTTGGTCCGGAAACGCCGCATCATCGGGTCTGTCCTCGTGCTTGATTGATGGGAAACGGTTTTGCTGACCGGCTCAATAGCCGAGCGCGCAGCCATCCTTGCGCGGATCGGAGCCGCCGGTCAGCGTGCCCTTGTCCCAGTCGATCCAGATCGCCTGGCCGCCGCCGAGCGGGCTGACCAGGCTCGTGGTCTTGTGTCCGATCTTCTGCAGGCCCGCGACGACGTCCGCCGGCACGCCGTCCTCGAGCTGATAGACGCCCTCGTAATGCAGGCCGCGCGGCATGTCGATCGCCTCCTGCACGTCCAGGCCATAGTCGAGGATGTTGGTCAGCACGCGGGTCTGGCCGGTCGGCTGATACTGCCCGCCCATCACGCCGAACGGCATGACCGCGCGCCCGCGCCGCGTCGCCAGCGCCGGGATGATGGTGTGCAGCGGGCGCTTGCCAGGGGCGATGCAATTGGGGTGGCCCGGCTGGATGCGGAAACCGCCGGCGCGGTTCTGCAGCAAAATGCCGGTCTTGTTGGAGACGATCGCCGAGCCGAAGGAATGCGCGATCGAATTGATGAAGGAGCAGACGTTGCGGTCGCGGTCGACCACGGTGATGTAGACCGTCGAGGGATTCATCGGCGGCGCGACATTGGGCAGGTCGAGCAGCCGCTCCATGCTGATCTTCGAGATGTATTCGTCCGCGAACTCCCTGGCGAGGATCGCCTCGACGTCGACCTTGACCTGCGCGGGATCGCCGATGTGCTGCTCGCGCATCATGTAGGCGATCCGCGCCGCTTCCGCTTCGAGATGAAAGCGCTCGACGCTCACAGGAGCAAACTTGGTCAGGTCGAAGCGGGAGAGGATGTTGAGCATCAGCAGCATGGTGATGCCCGGCCCGTTCGGCGGGCATTGCCAGACGTCGAGATCCTTGTAGGTCGTGCCGATCGGCGTCGTCGTCTCGGTGGTGTGGGCGGCGAAGTCGTCGAGCGTATGCAAGCCCCCGATGCCGCGCAGCGTGTTGACGATGTCTTCCGCGACCGGGCCGCGATAGAACGCGTCGCGGCCATGCTTGGCGATCGCGCGCAAGGTCAGCGCGAGCTCGGGCTGGCGGATCACGTCGCCGGCGACGGCGGCCTTGCCGCGCGGCAGCAGATAGCGCTCGGTGTTGACGCCGCCCTTCAATTTCTCGAACTGGTTCTTCCAGTCGAAGGCGACGCGGGGCGCCACCACATAGCCCTCTTCCGCGGCGCGGATCGCCGGCTGCAGCAGCCGGTCGAGGCCGAGCCGGCCGTGGTCGCGCAAGATCGTCTCCCAGGCATCGATCGCGCCGGGGATTGAGACAGCATGCGCCGAGGTCAGCGGCACGCTGTGGATCTTCTGTTCGAGATACCAGGCGACATCGGCGGCCATCGGTGCGCGGCCCGAGCCGTTATAGGCCGTGATCCTGCCCTCACCCTTCGGCTGCAGCAGCGCAAAACAGTCGCCGCCGATCCCCGTCGATTGCGGCTCGATCACGGCAAGCAGCGCGCTCGCGGCCACCGCCCCGTCCGCCGCCGTTCCACCGGCCCGCATCACCTCGATCGCGGCCAGCGCGGCCTGCGGATGCGAGGTCGCCACCATCGCATTCTGGGCGTGGACCGTGGAGCGGCCGGCGAAGTGGAAATTCCTCATCAAGTGGCTCACTTTATTGTTGTTTTACGAAAAGCCAGGGAGCAGCCTGCGCCGACCTACATGGCACATTCCAGCGCCCCGGTGCAATGGGCCAGCCCTCGCAGCGGCCATGTTGAGATGACGCAGCACCGCTGCTAGACCACGGCGATGCCCTATAAAGTCGCCGCCTTTTATCAGTTCACGTCCCTGCCCGATTACCGGGCCTTGCGCGAGCCGCTGCGCGCCATCTGCGCCGCGCGCGAGATCAGGGGCAGCGTGCTGCTCGCCCATGAGGGCATCAACGGCACGCTCGCCGGCAGCGCGGCCAATATCGATGCGCTGGTCGCGGAACTGTGGCACGGCGAGCTGTTCGCGGGCCGGCTCGACAATCTCGAACTGAAATTCTCGAACAGTTCAAAAATGCCGTTCCGGCGGCTGAAGGTGCGGCTCAAGAAGGAGATCGTCACGCTCGGCGACACTGAGGCCGATCCGACGCGGCGGGTCGGCACCTATGTGGCGCCGGCCGACTGGAATGCGCTGATGGCGTCCCCCGATACGCTCCTGCTCGACACCCGCAACGCTTTCGAGGTCGCGGTCGGCACCTTCGAGGGGGCTGTCGATCCCGGCTTGGCCAGCTTTGGCGATTTCAAGGAATTCGTCGCGCAAAAGCTCGATCCGTCAAGACACCGCCGCATCGCGATGTTCTGCACCGGCGGCATCCGCTGCGAGAAAGCCTCGAGCCTGTTGCTCGCGCGCGGCTTTGCCGAGGTCTATCACCTGAAGGGCGGCATTTTGAAATATCTGGAAGAGGTGCCGAAGCAGCACAGCCGCTGGCGCGGCGACTGCTTTGTGTTCGATGACCGCGTCGCGCTCGGCCACGGCTTGGCGGAGCGGTCGGAGGAGCCGTCCCTTGACTGATCTGAAGGCGCTCGGCGCCCGCATCGACGAGCTGGAAGCGCGCCTGACATTTCAGGACGACACCATCGAGACGCTGAACGCGACCATCACGGCGCAATGGCTCAAGATCGACGCGCTGACCCGCCAGGTCGCGGCCTTGCACGATCGCCTCCGTGAGGCGGAAGCGTCGATGCCAAAACCGGCCAGCGAACCGCCCCCGCATTATTGAGAGATCTGACGCAAACGAGTTGACGTGCAGGATGCGTCCGCGCGCGCGGTGCGGCTCCCCTCCCCCTTGCGGGGAGGGGTCGGGGGTGGGGGTCCCCGGATGCAGCTCGTTGTCGGGTACCCCCCTCCCCGGCCCTCCCCCACAAGGCTACGACATTCACACTTCTTGAGGCTTGCTGGAGGGCTCAGAAGCTGACTCTCTATGGCGATGATTCGCATTTTGGAGGGGTTGATGCTGGGGGAGTTTGGGGACGTTCGCCTA
>Ga0335071_10000549_pt1 | contig 41243 bp, 30 predicted proteins | sample Lox_Sample_15_FD_206724 | JGI IMG/M metagenome (GOLD analysis project Ga0335071, IMG submission 206724) | Soil microbial communities from Loxahatchee National Wildlife Refuge, Florida, United States - Lox_Sample_1.5 | ecosystem: Environmental > Terrestrial > Soil > Wetlands | place: USA... | reverse complement strand
GACCCGGTGGCCTTCGGTCAGGCTGACCTGTACGAAAGCCGTGTGCTGGCCCGAGTTACTGGTGTAGATCGCCGAAAAGTCGGGTGTAATGCCGATATTCGATACGATCATTCCCAGGTCACGCGGAGCTACGACCTGCCGGATGTGCTCCTCAACGCGCTTGACGTAGTCGTTTGTGAGTTCGATGCGCGTTCCGGTCGGTGCCTTGATGTTGATGACGAACTGACCAGGGTCGGTTCGTGGGAAGAACGAAACGCCGAGTAATGGATACAGCCCAAGGCTGAAAACGAATCCGCCAGCGATCGCTAGCACCGTAGCCGTAGGTCGTAGCAGGGTTTTGCCGACGGCGATGTCGTAGCGCATCAGCAATTGATCGTACTTACGGTTGAAGGCGGTGACGAAACGGCCGAATGCCGTCGCTGTGCCATGATGCGCTGCCGAACCATGGTTCTCGAGAAAACGTGCGCAAAACAGTGGCACTACCGTCATTGCCACCATGTACGAAGCGAACAGCGATAGAACCACCGAAGCCGCCAGCGCCTGAAAAAGGAAGCGGCTGACGCCATATAGGAAGACGACTGGAAAGAACACGATCGCGGTCGTGAACGTCGCCGCCAATACCGGTAGCGCGACCTCTTGCCCGCCGCGTTCAGCAGCAATCGCCGGACTCTCGCCTTCCTCCAGGTGTCGGAAAATATTCTCCAGCACTACGACCGAGTTGTCGATCAAGCGTGAAAACGCGAGCGCCAGCCCGCCCAGCACCATGGAGTTGATTGAACCGCCGCCCGCGTTAATCGCCAGGAACGCGGCCAGCGCTGAAAGCGGGATGGACAACAGCACCGCCAGCGTCGCACGGAAGTTGCCGAGGAAGACCAAGATCATCACCGCAGTGAGTACGAGCCCAATCCCGCCTTCATTGCCCAGATTGCGAATTGCGGTCTTGACGAACACTGATTGATCGAAGACGACACGAGTCACCAGCGTGCTGGGAACATCCAGCAGGTCTTTGAGCTTGTCGCGAATTCCACTGACAATGGCGATGGTATTACTATTACCGCCCTGCTTGAGAATCGGCAGGTACACCGACTTTTGTCCGTCCACCCGCACGATGTTGGTCTGAATTGCGCTCGCATCCTCTGCGTAGCCGACGTCAGCGACCATCACCTGGCCATTGCCTTCCACTTTCAGGGGCAGCCGGTTGATCTCCTCGGTCGTCGGCAATTGGCTGTTGGTGTAAATGTTGTAGTCTTTCGGCCCGATGCGAACGTCGCCTGCAGGCAGAATCGCATTCGCTTGATTGACCGTACGTACGACATCCATCAAGCTGAGCTGGTGGGCCTCGAGCTTTACTGGGTCCACATACACCTGAATTTGCCGATATTTTCCACCGAAAGGCTGCGGAACCGACGCACCTGGGACATTGGCGATCTGGTTGCGCACGGTGAACTGCCCGATATCGTGCAGCTCTGTTTCGTTGAGCCCCTGGCCCTTGAGCGTGATGAGACAAACCGGCATACTCGACGCGTCAAACTTCAAGACGACTGGCGGCAGAGTTCCTGGCGGCAGGCGGCGCAACTGAGCCATTGCCAGATTCGATATTGTGCTGACCGCCGCGTCCGGGTTGGTGCCTGGCTGGAAGTACACACGAATTAGACTGACCCCCGTGAGCGACCGCGACACGATGTGATCGATCCCACTGCCCAGGGTAAAAAATCGCTCGAAGGGGTTGGTGATGTTGGCTTCGATTTGCTCCGGCGGCATGCCGTTATAAAATGTTGCCACCACCACGACGGGAATGTTGATGTCGGGGAACAAGTCGACAGGCATGCGCACTAGCGTCACCGTGCCGACGACCGCGATAATCAGGCACATCATGACGATGAAGAACGGGTAACGGATTGCAAATCCGGGCATTACTCAGCGCCTCCCTGGGTAGCACCGGAGGCAAGCTTCGTAAGCTTGGGAACGACTGTCTGGCCTTGCTGAAAAGCTGCGAAGTTTCCCATGATCACACGCGCTCCTTCACTGAGCCCACTGACCACTTCAACCCGGCTGGGGTCCTCCAGGCCCGTCTGGATTTCACGCGATTCCACGCGGTTGTGGTCATCGACAATGAGCACCTTCGCCTTGCCGTTCTCATGCTGCACTGCCTGGATCGGAATACTCAAAACGTCCGCCCGGCTTTGAGTCTGCAGAGCCACGTTCGCATACATACCGGGCTGCAACTTGTAGTTGTCGTTGGGGACATCGATTTCCACTTGCATGGTTCGAGTCGTCCGATCAAGCGCGTCGGTGAAGCGCGTGACCTTGCCTGAGAAGTGCTCGCCTGTCGCCTGAACCGTCACATCGGCAGGCTCGCCGACACGTACCGTCGCCGCAATCGATTCCGGTACCGGGATCCGCAGGCGTAATACGTTCACCTGTGCCAGTTTCACTACGGGCGCCGAGTTGCTGTTCGTCGTGCCGGCTTGCACCAGCGAGCCGGTGTCGGCATATCGCCAGGTGACGACGCCGTCAAACGGCGCGACGATCCGGGAATAGTCCGACATGGCGCTGACCTGGGAATTGTTGGCCTGCGCCATTTCGAGTTGCTGCTTGGCCGCTGAAAGCGCTGCCTTTGCCGCTTCGACTTGTGCTTCCGAAGCCCGGTCCTTCGCCTGCGCGTCGTCGAGTTCCTGCTGAGCGATGAGCCCGGGTCGTGTCGCATTGGCTTCTGCTAGGCGCTGCGCGTTTGCATGAAGGGCAGCGTGCTCAGCTTCATCGCGCGAGAGATCGTTTTGCGCTCTCATCACTTCTTGCTGGCTGTGACGAACGCCTGCGCCGGCTCCCTGTAGCTGCGCCATGAGTTCCGGCACTTCGAGTACTGCAAGAACCTGGCCGCTCTTCACCCGGTCGCCTATATCCACATTGATCTTGCGTACGTAGCCCGACACCTTGGCGTGCATTTCGATCTCCTGATACGGTACGAACTCGCCCGCGACCGAGAAGGAGTTGCCAATTGTTGTCCGCTGAACGACCGCGACTGCAGCGGTTTGGCCTGCATATGCTGCTGCTGCAGGGTCCGAGCGACTGCACGCGGCCAGCGAGACGAGCAGGAGCAGGCCGCAAGCCGCGATCATGGCCCGCCTTGTGCGATGGTGGCGGATATTCATAGAATTCCTTGCTGCCCGGCGATTCGTTGGCATGCGCCAACCGTTCCCACGGAGACAGCCGTTGCAAAGTTGGAATATTCTGGACGAGGATCGAGCGCGGAACCTACAACGCGGGAGGCGGACGGAGGAACCGATGCAGGTACTGTTGGCGGCGCCGTTCCTGCGCCAGTACAGGTCGCGTGCAGTAACTTTCCTTGTCACTCCAGCGAACCATAATCGAGAGGAAAACTGCCAGCCAAACCAACAGCGGCAACACCACAACTATTGGCGCCGCAGGTCTTATGTCGTTCACCCACAGCTTCGAAGCGGTAGATGCCTGTGGTCGTATCTGTCCGTAGACTGCCACTTTCGCGTGCAGCGCGAAGCTGAACACCAGCACGCAGGCCATTACAAGCAACGACCGCCAAAACACGGGATGCAGCGGTTTGTCCGGCGGCGTCAGCGGTGGCATATCCATAGAGTTTATACGGGCGAGGGTGAATTTCGTAATCAACTCAAAGGTCGCGGTCCAGCATTATCTACGAAGATTTGTTGAGATGCTCGCCACTCCATTTTAGCGTAAAGTGACTGTCCCTTTGGTACCCTTAGTAGTGTGAGCCTATTATGCACCGCCCAACCTCGCTCCGTAAATGAGGGCCCGCCCGGGGCTTTGGCGACACGCCTCGCATCGGATAACCTGTAGGTATGTCGCCCAAGCTGGAGCAAGCGCTGGAGTTGATCCGCGAAGACCGCCCCGACGCGGTCGAAAAGGCCCTCGCCCTGCTACAAAATACGGTCTATTCCTTCAGCATGAGGGTGTGCGGTCATCCTGAAGACGCTGAAGATACCATGCAGGATGTTCTGGTAAAGCTCCTGCCTTACTTGGCGAAGTTTGAGAGTCCGCAGGCTCTGTCGGTCTGGCTCTACAAGGTCGCCCGGAATCGCTGCTTGATGAACCGTCGCGGCGCAAAGAACGCGCGCAACAGGCATGTTTCACTCGACGAATTGATGCCGAGCCAAGCTGAACTTCACGAACTCGCGACAGGCCGCGACAAAAGCCCCGAAGCTCACGTCCTGCGAGAAGAGGAGCAGGGCCGGCTTCGGCAGGCCATCGGCAAGGTTCCTCCCCTCTATCGGATGGTGCTGGTACTGCATGATATGGAAGGCCTGGGCACCTCCGAAGTGGCCGGCGTCACTGGCCTGCGGGAAGGCACTGTGCGCGTACGATTGCATCGCGGCCGCCTGCTGCTGCGTCGCGAGCTAGAAAGGTCGGCTCATGCCAAAAATCTTGCGCCTCGCATGAGTCATGCTCACGTTCACGATGGACGTAAGACTCGGCCGGCTCGCTGCCGCAAGATGTTTGCTGAGCTTTCCGACTATGTTGACAACTTGGTGGCCGACGCACACCGTCGCCAGATGGATCAGCATCTCGACGAGTGTAAGCCCTGCGTTGCTTTCCTCGACAGTCTCAAATCGGCAGTTGAAAAGTGCCAGTCGTACGAACCCACGTGCGACATGGTGCGGGCTGAAGAACTCCGCGCTGACCTGATGAAGAAGTACCAGGCGGCCCTCGCGGCGCTTCATGGCTCTGCTCATCAAGCCCCTAAAACCACTGCCATTAGGGCTAAGTCCAGCTCCACTTAAACCGCCTCTCCCCGCGGCGCTCTGACCCCTGTAACGCCCACCCCTCCTGCTGCATTTATTCGTGTGGCTCCGCTGCGAGCTGCGGCGAGAAGGAACGTTGATTCTCGTCTTAAACTTCGGAGACAAACATGATATCGGGCACTGTTACTCTGACTCAGGCAGAAGGCAATCATCGGCAATTCGTCGCCAGTGACAATCGCGGGCACCATTTCCTCATCGATGATTCAACCGGCAACACCGGTCCCAAACCGATCGAGCTCATCGCCATAGGCCTTGCCGGGTGTACTGCATTTGACGTCATCAATATCCTGCGCAAAAAGCGCCAGGAGGTCACCGCATACGAAGTGAAAGTTGAAGCTGATCAGCGGACCGAACCCCCAAATGTGTTTACCAAGGTCAGGATCCGCCATATCGTAAGCGGCGTGGATGTCTCGGTGGAAGCGCTTCAGAGCGCAATTCACCTGTCCGAGTCCAAGTACTGTTCGGTGAGCGCAATGCTCCAACTCAGCGCGGAAATCGAGACCACCTACGAGGTTATTCCCGCCGGACAGCCCGCTGCTGTCGGCGTCTAAGGGAACTGAGCACATGCGGGCTCTCCCAGCAAAACATTGGCTGGCGGCGTTGATTGCCTTGGCAGCCGTTTCTACAATGGCGCAGGAACCGCAGCCCCTGAGCCTGTCAGACGCGGTGCGAATGACGCTCGCCAACAACCCCATGCACAAGGCGGCGATGGCGGACACACAAGCGTCATCCGCAAGCGTGCGTGAGGCGCGGGCTCCTATGCTGCCAAAAATTACCTTCGCCGAGAACTTCACTGGAGGGAATGATCCGGTGTTCGTCTTCGGCACCAGGCTGCGACAGCAGATTTTCACCGCCCAGGATTTTGCGCTCAACCGGTTGAATCGGCCGACGCCCATCGGTAACTATGCCAGTCGCTTCTTCGGGCAGTGGAACCTGTTTGACAGCACGCAAAGTTGGAAAGCGCTGGATCGCGCCAAATACCTCAATTTTGCTTCCCAGGAGCAGTTGAACTGCACCGACCAGGAGTTGGTCTATCAGACCGTGCAGGCGTATTACGCCGTCTTGCTCGCGCAAAAGCAGGTGCAAGTGGCAGAAGACGCTGTGAAAACTGTCGAAGCGATTGAGCAACAGAGCAAGGCTCGCGTCGAGAGCGGTCTCGCGGTGGACTCCGATATGCTCAGCGCGGAGGTGCAGGCCTCGGCGCGCCAGCAGGAATTGATCGAGCGGCGCAACCAGTTGTCTCTGGCGCAGACCCGCCTCGCACTCGCGATGGGTGGTACTGCCCAAGCAACTTACCAGCCGAAAGAAGCGCTCGAAGAGCGAACGTTCCCGCCGACCAGCGTCTCCGACTTGGAGAAGGTGGCCCTTGAGAAGCGTCCTGACCTGAAGCGTTCGGAATGGGAGCGAAAGGCACAGGAAAAGAGTGTCGCTATGGCCAAGGCGGCCTTCGGTCCACGCCTTAACGCTTTCGGTTCGTGGGAAGAAGACTCTCACAGTGTGGGATGGACCGGCGCAAACAATTGGGTGGCGGGCGCAGAACTGCAAATTGACTTGTTTGCCGGTGGCGGCAAGCGGGCTGCATTAGCTCGCGAGAAAGCGATGCAGGAGAAGGCAGTGGCGGGATACGCAGGCTTTCAGGATGCCGTTCGCCTCGATGTTCGCAGCGCCTACTACCAATTCGATGCCGCGCAGCAGCAGGTGAAGGTCGCTCGCAGCGCGATCGCACAAGCGGAGGAAAGCCTGCGCATCAACCAAAACCGTTACGAAGGTGGGTTGAGTACCGTGACTGACATTCTGCGTGTGGAAGAGGCGGCGCATCGCGCCAAGGCCGACTACTGGCAGGCCGTCTATCGTTTGAACGCCAGCTATGCAGGAATTGAGCTAGCAACGGGCACCCTGACATTGGATTCTCCGGCGGTGACGCAATGATTGCGATGACTATATTCAGAAAGCTCAGTGGAATTGGGCCCATTGTTCTTGTCGCGGGAATGGGCCTTGTCGGTTGCAGTGAGAGCAAGCCCACGCCTCAGGCGGAGCCGGAGAAGATTCACGGATTCGCTGTGATGGAAGTGCGCAAGGCCACGGTTCCCGACGTGGTGGAAGCCACGGGCACGGTCCACGCGGCCCTGTCAGCGCAACTCGCCAGCCAGGTGATGGGCACCATTACTCGTGTCAACGTTCGCGAAGGCGACCGCATCCGCCGCGGAGAAGTACTCATATCCATCGATGAGGCACAACAACAGGCCGCCTACACCAGCGCCAAAGCTGGCGTGCAAGCATCGCAGCAATCCATCGCCGCTGCTGATGCGGACTACTCGCTTGCCGAAGCCACGATGAAACGCTATCAGATGCTGTATGACAAGAAGTCGGTAAGCCCGCAGGAGTATGACGAAGTCAAGACTAAGCTCGCTGCTGCTGAGGCGCGACGCGACGCCGCGCATGCAGGGATGACACAGGCGCAAGCCGGTGTCTCACAGGCAAGCACCGCCATGGGCTTCACCAAAGTGCGTGCCCCTTTTGATGGGGTCGTAATTGCGCGCCTTGCGGAGCCCGGAGCCATGGCTGCGCCGGGCGTTCCACTCCTCGCTGTCGAAGATCCCAGCCGCTTTCGCCTTGAAGCTCAAGTGGACGAGAGCAAAATCAGTGTCGTGAAGCTGGGCGAGACCGTTCCCGTCGTGATTGACTCACTCGGCGACCAGTCCATCGACGGAAAAGTTGTGCAAATCGTTCCGGCGGCCGACCCCGCGAGCCGCACGTTTACCGTGAAGATCGACTTGCCTTCCAATCCGCAGATTCGCTCCGGACTCTTTGGGCGAGTGCGCTTCCCACACGGTCAACGTGAGGCCATCGAAATCCCTAAGTCAGCGGTGTTGAGCCGTGGTCAGATGCAAGCGGTGTACATCGTGGGAGGTGATCAGCTTGCCAACTTGCGGTTTGTCACCTTGGGCCGGTCCAATGGCGACCATGTTGAGGTCCTCTCTGGACTTCAAAACGGCGATCATATCGTAGCGCAGCCGGCAGACCGCGAGCTGAGCGGCAAGCAGGTTGAGGCGCACTGATGGCGGACAACGACAAACACACCGGTGTGGCTGGCGGGCTGGCCGCGCGCTTCATCGACTCTAAGCTCACTCCGCTTCTCATCCTTTTTTCTCTGTTGCTCGGTGCTTTCGCCATCATCAAGACGCCGCGAGAGGAAGAGCCCCAGATCGTCGTGCCGATGCTCGACGTCTTCGTCCAGATGCCCGGCGCCTCCCCTGCCGAAGTCGAGCAGCGCGTCAGCATCCCCATGGAACGCCTGCTTCGCGAAGTGCCCGGCGTCGAGTATGTGTACTCAATTTCGCGCCCCGGTATGAGCATGATCATCGTGCGCTTCTATGTCGGTACCATAGAAGAAGACGCCATCGTCAAGACCTACAACAAGCTCTATTCGAACTTTGATCGGATTCCACAAGGTATCTCACAGCCGATTATCAAAGTGCGCTCCATCGACGACGTGCCGATCTTCGCTGTCACACTATGGGGCAAGACCTACGATAGCTTCAAGCTTCGCCAGATCGCCGGCGAGCTGGACGACCAGCTTAAGCAGATCGACAACGTATCCGAAACCAAAATCATCGGCGGCCTTCCGCGCCAGGTAAGACTCACCCTCGATACCGCGAAGATGTCTGCCTACGGCATGACGCCTGGTGCGGTCGCGGCACAGCTTCGGCAGGCAAATGCGCGCGGCGACGCGGGCAGCTTCGCTCGAGGCAACCAGGAATTCGCTGTCGAAGCCGGTCGCTTTCTCGGTACCGTCGCCGACTTGCAGCAGATCGTCGTCGGCGTTTACCAGGGCAAGCCTGTTTACCTGCATGACGTGGCCTCCGCGATAATCGATGGCCCCTCCGAACGGCAGGATTACGTGCTCTATGCCAACGGCGCTGGTGCCAAGGGCGGCGAGACCGGAGATTACCCCGCCGTCACGATTACCGTTGCCAAACGCAAAGCCACGAACGCAACTGACATCGCTCACGCAGCTGAGGAGAAGATCAATTCGCTGCGCGGTTATCTGCTGCCCAACGATCTCAACGTCACTATCACTCGCAATTACGGCGAAACTGCCAAGGAGAAGTCCGACGAACTGCTGAAGCACCTGTTCATCGCGACGCTGTCGGTCACATTGCTGATCGCGCTCGCCCTGGGCTGGCGAGAATCGGGCGTCGTACTCATTGCGATCCCAGTGACGCTGGCACTCACGCTGTTCATCTTCTATCTGTTTGGCTACACGCTGAACCGTGTCACGTTGTTCGCGCTGATCTTCTCCATCGGCATTCTGGTGGATGACGCCATTGTCGTGGTGGAGAATATCGTTCGCCACTTCCGCATGCCGCAGAAGTCCCGCCGCAATCTCAGCGCCGTCGCTATCGAGGCTGTGGACGAAGTCGGCAACCCCACAATCCTTGCAACCTTCACTGTCATCGCCGCAATCCTGCCGATGGCATTCGTTCGCGGGCTGATGGGTCCATACATGCGGCCGATTCCGGTCGGCGCATCTGCCGCAATGCTGTTTTCGCTCGTTGTTGCCTTTGTCGTTTCGCCGTGGTCGGCCATGCGGCTTCTCAAGCACTACGCCGAGCGCGCCGGTGACGAACACGAGAAGGAAGGTTGGACCACGAGGCTCTATCGCAAGATCATGGATCCGCTCATCGAGCATGGTTCACGGCGCTGGATGTTTCTCGGCAGCGTGGTCGTTCTTCTCTTGCTCGCATGTTCGCTCGTGGCGTTCAAACTGGTTAAGGTCAAGATGCTGCCATTCGACAACAAGAGCGAGTTCCAGGTCATTATCGACATGCCCAATGGAACGCCGCTGGAACAAACGTCTCGTGTGGCGCAGGAGCTAGGACAATATCTGGGCAAGCAGCCCGAGGTGACGAACTATCAGATCTACGCGGGAACTTCCGGCCCGTATAACTTCAACGGCCTCGTTCGCCATTATTTCCTGCGGCGCGGTTCGAACCAAGCTGACATCCAGGTCAACCTGCTGAATCGCCACGACCGCAGCGCGCAAAGCCACGACATTGCCAAGCGGTTGCGTCCGGGACTTGTCGCCATCGGAAACAAGTATGGAGCTCGCTTGAAGGTGGCCGAAGTTCCGCCTGGGCCGCCAGTGCTCGAAACGCTCGTCGCTGAAGTCTACGGACCTGATTACCAGCAGCAAATGGAGCTGGCTCGACAGATCAAGAAGATCTTCGAGACGACGCCGGGAGTCGTTGATGTCGATTGGTACGTGGAAGACCCGCAAACCAAATATGACGTGGTCGTCGATCTGGATAAAGCCGCGCTGAACGGCGTGTCGGCGGCGGCGGTGACTCAGACCATTCAGATGGGGCTGAACGGCACGGATGCAGGACTGCTGCACGATCCCAAGTCGCGCGAGGACATTCCGATTCGAGTACAGCTCGATCGGGCCGGACGCTCGGCTATCGAGTCGTTGACTGCGATGCGTCTTCCGACAGCGAACGGCAGTCAGGTTTCCATTGCCGAGGTTACCGACGTCAAGAAGGAAACGATTGACGTCAGCCATTATGGCAAGAATCTGCGACCTGTCGTTTACGTCCTCGGCGATGTCGCGGGCGAGGTCGAGAGCCCGGTTTACGCCATCATGAAGATGAACGAGGCGATCGATAAGCTCAAGACACCGCAAGGTCACGGCATCAAACGTTACAACGCTACGATGCCGGAAGAGACGGACCGCTTGACGATGAAGTGGGACGGCGAATGGCACATCACCATCGAGGTCTTCCGCGATCTCGGTCTTGCCTTCGCTGCCGTACTGGTGCTCATTTACGTGCTCGTCGTGGGCTGGTTCCGCTCGTTCATCACGCCGCTCGTCATCATGGCGCCTATTCCGCTCACGCTTGCCGGCATTCTGCCTGCACACATGCTCATGGGCGCATTCTTCACAGCGACCTCGATGATCGGCTTCATCGCCGGTGCTGGGATCATCGTGCGCAACTCGATCATCCTTGTTGACTTCATCGAGCTGCGGCGCGAACAAGGCATGTCGCTCGAGCACGCCGTTGTCGACGCCGGCGCTGTGCGATTCCGTCCGATGCTGCTGACGGCAGCGGCAGTTGTTGTCGGGGCCAGCGTAATTCTGTTCGACCCAATCTTTCAGGGCCTGGCGCTTTCACTCATGGCGGGCGAAGTGGCTTCTACTTTGCTGTCGCGCATGACGGTTCCGGTGCTGTATTACATGGTGGAAAAACGTAGGCAACCGCCGACGCCAACTCTTGAATGCGCGCCGGAACTCTCGGAGGTTCATCCATGACGATTGAACGTTCTTTACGCCTGATTGCAGGCTTCTTCGTGATGCTCTCACTGGCGCTCGGATATTTCGTGTCGCCGTATTGGTATCTATTCACCGGCTTCGTAGGACTAAATCTTTTTCAATCCGCGTTTACCAATTGGTGTCCGATGATGAGCATCTTGAAAAAAGCGGGACTGAAGTCAGCGTAAGAAATAAAGAGCGCTCTCCAGTTTCAGGAGAGCCCCTTTGCAGTATCTGTGCCCAGTGCCTTCGTCTATTGCTGGGGCTGGGAGGGTGGTGCTGATTGTCCCGGTCCTCCGGGTCCCATGCCGTGGCCCGGCCCCATGCGACTTCTCAATTCAGCATATTTCTTTTGCTGGTCAGGCGTTAGAATTGGGTTGATCTGCGACACCGTGTTGTCGCGGATTTCTTTCATCTTCGTCATGCGGTTTTCGCGCGATAGTGAAGTGTCACTGCGCAATTGCTGCATCTGCGTGGTTTCGCTTTCCAGGATCGGCTTGATTTTTTCCTGCTGATCCGCGGTCAGGTCCAGCATTTGCGTCATACGCTGCAGCCGCTGATCGGCTGACGGTGGCCCGCCCGGCCCGGCACCCTGCATCTGTGCATAGGCTGCAACTGGCGCGAGCGACAACGCCAGCACCACCACGAAATAGACAATCGGTTTCTTCATATTCGACTCTCCGTGAATCTTTCCTGGATTCTTTAGGCGCTAGAACCCCGCCAGCACAATGAAGTTCTCAAGCAGGCGGCGTCGAAAAACAATTGGAACCTATTGCGGAGGCAGTGTGAATACATCCTTCACTTCATAATTCCTTTACTTTTTTTTCTTCTTTCCAAACAGCCCACCGAGGGCATTCATCGCGTCGGGAGGCACCGCTCCTTTGAGTTGCTGCTGGGCAACACCTTGAATTGCTGAAGTCGCCAGGCCAGCCGTATCGGGAATGAACTTCGGGTCTGACGTTGTTCCCTGGATGGCGAAGGGAACTTTCAACGGCCCTCCCCCTGACGTCGATTTCATTCCAGGAATCGCTCCCATCGCTCCGCCCACCGCACTCGACGAGCTGATTGTCGCAACCATGTTGAAGTTCAACGCACCCGAAGGACTCACCGTGCCTGCGCCGGTAGCACTCCCCAGCGCGAGAACCACTGAGTCGATCGAATTGGCCTCGATTCCGGCGGGGCTCACTTTTACGTTGGCCGTAAGCTTCTGGATCGTCGTATCCGTGCTACCCTGGCTGCCCGTCAGCTTCGTGAGCACCGACATTTTCGAGTTCAGGTCGAATCCTGCCAGCTGCGCGTTGTAAAGCCCGATGTTGCCAGCAGTCGTCGCCTTGTCGGAAGGCCCTTGAATGTTCAGGTTCGCGCTCGCCGTACCGCTCTTCAGCGACGAGCCCTTGGGTAGCACGACGCCAAACGCTGGCAGCGCCGCTTCCAGGTCGGTGACCGGCATGTTCTGTCCGTCCAGCCGCATGTTCAGCACCGTCGCACTTCCGCTGCTTTGGAACGTCCCCGTGAGGTTCGACACGGCCTTGCCGATCTTGATCGTGCCCTGCTTGACCGTGCCCGTGCTGCTCGCCAGCGCATAGTCCACCACGAAATCAACATTGATCGGCACGGCGGAAGGTCCGCCACCCTTAACCAGCATGAGTTTGTTCGCAGTTGCCGAACCTTGCGCGTGCGCTGTACCGGCTTTCGAGACCAGGGTGTTGGCAATGTCTACAATTCCGCTGATGCCCGTGTCTGGATCGACAAACCCTGACTTCGCCAGATCGAGGCCTTTGATCGTCACCTTCGCATCGAACGGCGTCATCGAGACATCGGGAGAAGCGAGCGGCCCGACCTCTCCCTCGAAGTCAAACTTTCCTCCACCCGGCAGATCGGCCGTCAACTTCGCGGGCCATTGCGACCTTGGAGAAACATTGCTGGCCGCGAAATCCACATTGCTGTACACGCTGGGACTGGGCGAACCGGGCGAAGTGATAGTGGCTCGCCCATTCTTCAACTCCAGCCGGGCAATCTGCCAAACGGCAGCGGACTGGCCGGAAGGTGCGGCCCCGTTCGGGCCAGGAGCCGATCCGCTGGCCAGGCTCGAGAAATTCCACTGCCCATCCTTGTTCTTCACCAAGCTGAGTTCGGGCTTTTCAATCGTCAGCCCGGTAATGTTCAGTACCTTCGAGGTTACAAGCGGCCACACTTCGACGCCTACCTTGAACGACTTCGCCGTCAGGAACGGCTTATTGCTGAACCGCGGATCGTCAGCGATGGAGAAATTGTCGGCCGAGAGCGCTCCCGAGAAGATCGAAAAGTCCAGGTTCCCAACTTGCACTTTGCGTCCAAGAGCAGCGCTGAGCTTCTGCTCGATAGTCGGCCGGAACGAATTTGCGTTGATGAAAAACGGTATCGCCAGGAGAAGGACGATCAGCACTCCCACGGCGATCACGGCATATTTGAGGGTCTTGCTCATCGACGTCCTCCTTGGACTGCGCGTCTTACGTGGACGCGCTGACCAACGTTCTTGTGCCGGTACCTACCACCATGCGACCGGGTCAGGATTGGTCGTCCCCTATTTTCGTTGTCGCGGAAGCGGCGCGCAACCGGAAGACCCTCGGATGCGAGAATTGCCATGGTCCGGTGGAGAGTGTGCCGCTCGCCGCAGGCTGCTTGTATTTTCAATCACATCTGAGAGGTTTTGGGGCTAGCTTCTCTGAAATAAAGGAGTTAGAGCTACGTATTAGATTCCATTTGGCTTAGCTGACGGGCGAGCGCGTTGGGCGTTCTTCGTGCTGAAGGTGGAGGCGGTGAGATCGAGGACCCAGAGCATCATGATGGCCGAATCAAGGTCGATGCGCTCGGAGGAGAGAACGCCGGTTTTGGCTTCGGTTGAATCCAGTTGCGCGAACGGTCATGACTCCTCGAACCGCGTAAAATCCTTACACCGGTGAGCCGCGAACCCGTTCAAACCGGGAGTACGTCACCTGCACGCGCTGAAGGTCAACGAGCGGCGCGTGCAGGAGTAGATGGACAGTTCATGATGTCAGTTTCGGCCTCACTTTCCAGCCACCTGAGCCCGCGTCAGTTTGGCAAGCACCTTGCCCGGTTCCCGCAGTGCATCTTCCGGCTTCATCCGGGCAAACAGGTCGAGTGTGCGAGCTATGAGTCCGGTCCAACCTGTCTGATGACTTGCACCAAGCCCAGCGCCGTTGTCGCCGTGGAAGTACTCAAAGAACAAGATGTAATCTTTCCAGTGCGGGTCATCCTGGAACTTTCCGGTCCCTCCGTATACCGGCCGTTTGCCGCTGCTGTCGGGCAAGAATATCCTGGCGAGCCTGTTGGAGATTTCTTTAGCCACCTCGAACAATGTCATGTATTTGCCGGAGCCAGTCGGACACTCCACCTTGAAATCGTCTCCATAGAACGGGTACATATTGAGCAAACCACGAATGATCAGCACGTTCACCGGCATCCAAATTGGGCCCCGCCAGTTCGAATTGCCTCCAAACATGCCGGTGTTCGACTCCGCCGGGAGGTACTGCACTTTGTATTCGTGTCCGCCCAAGTAAAAGAGGAAGGGATGATCGAGGTGATACCTCGAAAGAGAACGAATGCCGTAGGGGCTCAAGAACTCGTTTTCATCGAGCAGGTAAGCCAAGATGCGCTGCATTTTTTGCTTGTTGCAGATCGCCGCTAATCTGCGTCCCATGAATCCGCCGACAGCCTGGTCCTCAGCCGTTGCGATTTTGTTCATGACTTCCGGATGACGTTCACGGAACAACTGAATCAGCTCCATAAAACGCTGATTGCGGTTGAATTTGCCAGGCTCGAATACGGTGGCAGCACATAAAGGCAGCAAGCCTACCATGGAGCGGATCTTCAGACGCATCGCGTCGCCGTTAGGGAGGTGAAGGAGATCGTAGAAGAAGCCGTCCTGCTCGTCCCACATCTCGTCATGATGCTCACCGATGCGGTCCATCGCGTAGGTGATCCAGGCGAAATGCTCCAGAAAGCGGAAGGCGATTTCCTCATACATGGAGTCGTATTCGGTGAGGATGAGCGCGATTTCCAACATGCAGACGCAGTAGAACGCCATCCAGGCCGTGCCATCCGCCTGGTCGAGATGTCCTCCGGTCGGCAAAGGCGCACTGCGATCAAAAACACCAATGTTGTCGAGTCCGAGGAACCCGCCTGCGAACACGTTGCGGCCTTCGGGGTCTTTGCGGTTGACCCACCAGTTGAAGTTCAGCATCAGACCCTGGAAAGAGCGTTCGAGGAACCGCAAGTCGGAGCGTCCCAGCTCCGTCTCGATCTTGTATAGAAACAACGTCGCCCACGCATGTACCGGCGGGTTGACGTCGCTGAAATTCCACTCGTACGCCGGAATCTGGCCATTCGGGTGTGCGTACAGGTTCCGCAGCATCAACAGGAGTTGCTCTTTGGCGAAGTCGAAGTCGACCAGGGAGAGCGAGATCGTGTGAAAGGCCAAGTCCCAGGCCGCATACCACGGATATTCCCATTTGTCCGGCATGGAGATCACATCGCTGTTGAGCATGTGGAACCACTCGGGGTTACGCGCACCACCTTTCCCCGTTCCCAATAGCGGGTGGGATTCGTGCTCGCTCAGCCAGCGGTCGAGGTCGAAATAGTAATACTGTTTCGTCCACAGCATGCCTGCGAGCGCCTGGCGATGCACGCGGCGCTCATCTTCGGTCAGGCTGGATGGGGTGATGCGCTCATAGAACTCGTCAGCCTCGGCGAGACGCGCTTCGAAGATCCGGTCGAACTCAGCAAAGCTGTCTGCCGATTTTGCGCTCAAACGGAGGCGCACAACCTTCGATTCCCCAGCGGGGACGTCAAGAACGTAGTATCCGGCCCCCTTGGTGCCCATCTTTTCGGGGTTGACAGCGTTCTTGTCGCCGGCGATCACCCAGCGATGGAACGCATCCTTCACATACGGACCCGAGTTGGCCTGTCCCCACAAACGGGCGGCATTGCTTTCATTTTCGGTAAAAAGAATGGCTTGAGCCCCTTCGCAATGCAGGCGGCGTTCCCCCAATTGAGGATGGGACGCGACAATGGTGTCATTGCCGATCTGAGCGAGGACAGGTTTGGTGCTCTCCTTTCCCCATGACCAGGTATTGCGAAACCACAACGTTGGAAGCAGGTGAAGTTGTGCGGTTTCCGGGCCGCGATTATGAACGGTGATGCGGACCAGGATGTCTTCCGGATCGGCCTTGGCGTATTCAACAAATACGTCGAAGTAGCGGTCTTCGTCGAATGCTCCCGTATCGAGCAGTTCGTACTCGAACTCTTCCCGCGAGCGCTTGCGGTTCGTCTCCACAAGTTCGGCATAGGGAAATTCCCTCTGCGGATATTTGTACAGATACTTCATGTAGGAATGTGTCGGCGTGCTGTCGATGTAGAAGTAGTATTCCTTGACATCCTCGCCGTGGTTGCCTTCGCTGTTGGTCAGACCAAAGAGCCGCTCTTTCAGGATTGGGTCTCGTCCGTTCCATAAAGCTATGGCAAAACAAAGCTGCTGTTTGTCATCAGAAATGCCGGCGAGGCCGTCTTCGCCCCAACGGTAGACGCGGGAGCGGGCCTGGTCGTGCGAGAAGTAGTCCCAGGCATTGCCATCCTGGCTGTAATCTTCACGGACCGTTCCCCACTGCCGCTCACTGAGATACGGGCCCCACTTCTTCCAGGGAACGCCCTCTTCCCGGGCCGTGTTCAGCCGCTTTTGTTCTGCAACCTCGACGTAAGATAATGGCTTTACATCAGGGGGTTTTACCATAAGAATTGTTCTTCCTTTCACATTGCTAGCCGGATCTAGCCTGTTGCCGCATGAGCACCGTGGAATAACGCTAGAAGCGGGGGCCTCAGGGTTCTAGATCCAGGAGTAATTCTGCGGAGAACATCTCGTCTCCGGATCGAGTATAAGTCGAGCGGGAAAGCGCACCATCCAATTGCCACCAGCTTCCACGAAGCACGCCAACGGCAACGTTGTTCAGAGCTTTCGACCGTTGAAAAGCGAAATCCAAGTGTTGATTTCGTAAACGGTGAGATATCGAGGCCAAGTTAATATTGTACCTTCCCCGGATGGCCGACTTATTGTTAAAAATTGGTTTCACGAATCGGAGCCAAGTCGCACCCGCACTTAACTTACAAGGAATACCTCGCAAACCGTGGCTGCGGTCCAGGACCGTTGACTCAGCCTCGGGTGGCACTGGCAGAGCCCTCGGTCACACAAGGAAAATTGGATTGGTCATTAGACTGCTTCTCCCTGCGACGAAAGAAGAAGTACGCACCGACACTTATGAAGTTCACGACGACAGCGATAACATTCCATATGATCACGGGGCGGGAACTAATCAACAACCCGTAGTAGACCCAGAGGACCTGAAACACTCCCATGATCGCGGCCATCCTGGGATTCATACCCGCACTTGACCGACGCCGCAGCATCGCGATCAGATCAGGAAGCGCGGCAAAGGTGGTTCCAAATCCCGCCACCAAGCCAAGGATCTCCGATCTCATAAACTGCGAAAAAAGCAGGCTGCGTGTATCACGCGGAAGCAGGTCCTGGGTCTCAGGTGTTGCCTTACGCCACGCACCGAGAAGAATCACAGTGGGAAGTAGAACGCCAAGCGAAAAGCCGGGAAATCTGCTCCTCTTCTTCCTATTCATGCAACCCGTACTCCAATCGTTTTGTTCGCTTTGGGTCGTCGCAAGGGGTCCGGCCGTTCAGCAGTAGAGGCCGGGTCTGAGCGTTTGCTCCTGCCCAAGTGACGATCTCCGAAGAATTCCTAGTTCAAAGCTTGTGACGGCGTGCCCGAAGCAGAGACACCCGAGCTGTCCTGCAGATCGGAAAGTCTAATGATCGCCGCGGCAGCCGTGTACCTTACTACATCCTTCTCATCGCTCAATCGAGGCTCGAGCAGCGGAATCGCCGCCGGATCGTTCCTGCGGGCAAGCGAATCCACGGCCGCCATGCGGACCACCCAGCTCTTGTCATTCGACGTGTTCAACAGGGCCTCTTGCGTCTTTGGGTCAGGATCACCAACCAGTTTCTTGGCTGCCGCTGCTCGCACGGGTGACTCATCGTCTTTCGTGACCGCCTTGATGACCCCGTAGCCAACACTGGCGAACGGAACGAATCCAAGACCTTGCTCGAATCCGACTTGCGCCATTTTCTTCGGATCGCTCAGCATCTTCTTGTGCGATCCGACCAGAGAGTCTCCACTCTTGCGTTCGCCGGTGAGGACCGCATAATAAACGGCATATCCGTCCGTGTCCCCCATTTCGATGAGGGCGCCTGCGCACTCCAGGACCACCGAGACATCGTCTTCATCGCTCAGTAGGATTTCCTTTAGTTTCGGGGCCGCGGCCTGGTACTTCAATTGCCCCACCGCCTCTGCGCCGGCGGCTCTCACCTCGGGTTTCGGATCATCCAGCGCCTTCAAAGCCAGCTCCGGCGCCTGCGGATCGTTCGCGATTAATCCCAGGACGCGCACCGCGATCGCACGTTCGCTCGCGGTTTTGTCAGCCAGTCCCGCGTTGAGTACTGTCCACGCCTCCTGCCGGGCATCTTGTGCATGGAGGCACTGCGCCAGTGTGAACAATGCAAATAACACTACAGTCAATCTGCTCGTGAATGTCTTCGTCTGCAACATCTGATCGCCTCATCAGAGATGAATTCTGAACACTGTAGCTGCCAGAATGGAAATTCCGCCGTCTATTCCTTCAGTGAGACAGATTTCTCCGGAGAGTGGACGGTTTGAGTGCATCCGTATGCGCCCGCGTGCCGGTGACCAATTTGCCAGCCGTCAGCATCCAAAGTTTCCCAGTCAAGATGGAGCATTTGGAATACCATCCACCTTTGCTGCAAGTCGTTGGTTAACCATGACAAGCATCTCGCAGAGATGAACTGTTTGCCTGAATTTGGGCAGCTGCCCATTACAGGTCTCGGTACAGTTGCACGGCTGTTCTCCAACGACTCGGTTGTGCGCCTTGAGCAGCGGCCCTTTTGCTACGACTGTGAGGCGACGGACGCCGGAACGCGCACAGCTAGCTATCAGATGAGCGGCAAGGGTCAGTGGCGCACGTCGGAAGCAAAAAACAACGGACTGTACAGACGTTTCAGGTGAGCGCTAATGCCGTGGCACTGAAGAGGGCGCTTTCGTTAGAACGCCGAGTTGTATCGTCTAGAACTGCAGCTTGAGCGCCAACTGAACGGAACGCGGGCCGCCGATCTGGTAGAGCGGGTTGAGGCCGCCGCTTTGGCCGCCGCTGCCGAGCCAGCTATTCAGCGTCTGGGTGGAATAGCCGAACTGCGGAGAGGTCATGTAGTTGATAGGCGCGCCGAACTGCGGGTGGTTGAAGATGTTGAAAAAATCGGCGCTGGTCTTCAGAGAAAAGCGCTCGCTGAGCTTGAACATTCTCTGCAAGGTGAAGTCCACCTGCGAGGCGTTGAAGCCGCGCAGGGCATTGCGTCCCAGGTCGCCCTGGCCGCTGGCGGGAACGGTGAAGGCGGCTTTATTGATGATCTTCCCGCCGGGCGCGGTCGGGTCGGAGAGGTAGAGAGGCACGCCGGCCACGACATTCGGCCGCTGCACGCTGCTGGCTCCGGACAGGGCCGTGCCAGGAAAAGGGTTCAGTCCCGTTACGACATTCACTGGCGGAGCGCTGCGCGCGTAGACGATGGTATTCACCGACCAATCTTTCAGCAGCGATCTCGCCCATCCCTGCTTTGGGCCGGGCATGTAATAGGAGACAGCCCCGGCAAAGGTGTTGCGGATGTCGTAATCGGAGGGGCCGCGATCTGATATCGCTAATGCGCCGGGCGGCACATTGTTGAAATTGGCGTCGGAGGAGACATCGTCAATGGAGTGCGACCAGGTGTAGGAGACAAGCGCCTGCAAGCCATGCGTCAGCCGATGCTGGTACTGGACCTGAAGGGCGTTGTAACTGGAATCGGCTCCATTGCGGAAGACGTCGAACTCACCCGTAACGACGCTTCGATTTGGTGCATTGTAGAAATCGCGGCGCATAAGCTGGCGGCCTGCCGCCCCGACGAATGTCATTGTCAGCACATCGGCATTCCCGAAGCCCTGCTGCAGCGCCGCATTCCATTCGTAAGTGCGGGGCAAGAGGTGATTGGGATCCATGACGGCAAGAAAGGTCGCGGGCGGCGTTGTCTTGAAGGGCGGCGGCGCCGCGGCGGTATTGCTCAACGGAAACGAAGTATTGACTATCAGGTTTTGCTGCCCGTATGGAAATGCGATCGCCCCAGCGGCAATGAGCGAATATCCGAGGTCGTAGAAGATTCCTGCTCCCGCCCGGAGAACCAGGTTCGGGCGCGCATTCCACGAGATGGCGAGACGCGGAGCGAAGTCGTCCTTCTGCGCATGCCACAACGGCGTGCCCGCCGGCGCCAGTGTCATGGTTTTGAAATTGTTGACTTGATTCACAGTAAAGGGCAACGTGCCATTCGGCGATGATGGCGAGCCGTTGTAGTCCCAGCGCAGGCCATAGGTAATGGTCAGACTTCGGGTAATGTTCCATGTATCCTGGGCGAAAAGACTCCAGTTGGGAAAAATCAGGGTAACCGGAGTCCTCGAAATTACGAATACGACTGGCACCTTATTGGCGATGACGTTCGGCAATGATAAGAAACCATATTGCAATTGATACGGGTAAAGATCCACATCGGAGTTGAGTCGGCGGTAGTCCATTCCAAACTTTAGCTGGTGTGCTCCGACGGTGTAGGACAAAGCATCAGTTATGTTGATTTGCTGTTGCAGGTTATTTCCGAGGCGACCAACGTTAAACTTAAGCCCATAGGGATTTGTGTCGCCAACGAAGGCGAAGTTTGAACTTTGGGGAGCGAATGAAGGGAACAGGACAGAATTTGGAGGAGGAACTGCGCCTCCAAAATTGTCGAGTGCGAGCAAGCTGTTCGTGCGCCTTCGGCTGTAATTAAACCGGAACTCGTTCGTCACGTGCGGGCTTACTGCCTGGTTGCTGCCGGCAGTCACGGTCTGGAACCCATACTGTGTAAGTAAGATGGTGCTGTAATTTTGCTGAGTCCCACCCCGCTGCGTGATGTCGGAGGGCGCGTCATTGTATCTGCCGAAGATGGTTATTTTTCTCGTGACCACATAGTCAAGGCGAACACTCCCGGCATTGAGCGAGGAGGGATCGGAGTAGTCGCCTATGAACTGAGCGGTACCGTTTCCGAAGTCCTTTCCATTCGGTTTAGGGAAGGCGTTGAGCAGCGGCTGCGTGGATGGCGGAGCACTCTGAATGGTCGCTAATGTTGGCTCGTAGGTATTCGCCACCTGAGGCTGGCGTACCCTCAAGCCCTCGTAAGAAGCGAAGAAGAACAGTTTGTCTTTGAGTATCGGGCCCCCGAGGACGCCACCGAAATCGTTCTGGCGTAGTTCCGGCTTCTTCAGACCTTGGTTGTCGGCAAACCAGTTGTTCGCATCCAGCGCGTCGTTACGGAAGTACTCGAATGCGGTGCCATGGAAGTCGTTGGTGCCGGACTTGGTTACGACCGAAACCTGGCCGCCGGGAGTGCGGCCATATTCCGGCGCAAAGGTCGAGGTCTGGATTCTGAACTCCTGCAGTGCGTCCAGTGACACCAGGTTGCTCATCCCGCCGAACGCATCCGTCGCCGGAAGCTGACCCGCTCCGCCCTGTCCAGGGCTCGCCGCGCCGCTGGTTCCAAAATTGGCGCTCACACCATCCACGGTGAAGTAATTGGCATCCGAGCGTTGCCCATTGATGCTGAACTGGCCTTGCTCGGAGGAGTTGGTTTGCGTCAACACCACGCCAGGCGTGAGATTGATGAGTGTGCTGAAGCTGCGGCCGTTCAGCGGCATGTTGGTTACGAACTGGTTGCCGATGAGCGTACTGACGGTCGCGTCGGAGGTGTTGAGCAGCGGCGCGCTGCCTTCGACGGTGATGGTCTCGGTGGTGCTGCCGACTTTCAGACTGAAGTCAATGCGGGCCTGCTGGTCGGCCTCGAGTACCACTCCGTTCTGGCGGATGGTGGCGAAGCCGTTGGCCTGGATGGTGAGGTTGTAGGGCGCGGGTTGGAGCGCGGGCACGGAGTAAAAGCCCTGCTGGTTGGTGGAGGTGGTCCGGGTTGCGGCGGTGTTGGGGTCCTCGATGGTTATGCGCACGCCGGGGATGGGGCGCTGGTCGGGATCGAGGACGTAGCCGTAGATGGTACCGGCGGGGGTGCCCTGGGCAGCGGCGAGGATGGGGAGGAGCAGGAGGGCGAGGAGGGGTACCCCCCTCCCCCTCTTTTTCTCAAAGTCGCAGAAACAAAGGAGTTGTTGCGCGAACAGCATGCAAAGTCGGGCAAACAAAGGGGTTACAGGTAAAGTCGGGCAAATAAAGGAGTTAGCAGGGAGTTTTTCTAGGCATGAAGGTGCGAGGAGATGGGTAAGAAAACGAGAATGTGCAAGACCTACCATGGGGGCGGGCAGGCTCTGCTCCTCAGGAGCAGTGTAGCGGAAGAGTAGGAGCACTCCAAGGGAATTTTGTGCGGGGCGTTTGCAAACGGCACGTTGCGCGGGTCGAAAAGCAGGTCCTTCGACTCGCTGCGCTCGCTCAGGATTACCCCTTGAAAAAGGAGTGGGTAGCCTCTTTTTCGTTTTCGTCAAATTCCCTCAGGGGCTAAAGCCCGAAACATTTTTTGCGTTCTTGCGGCACGACTAAAGTCGTGCCCTTTCAAAACGGCTGGTTGCGGCACGACCAAGGTCGTGCCCGACGCAAATCTTGAAAGGGTTTTTACGGCACGGCTGAAGCCGTGCCCTTTCAAGGCCTGACTTGTTTGCACCCCAGGCCAGATAAAACCAAATTCCTCCTAGTTGTCCTCTGTTCTAAGATTGTGGGCATGCGGAAGGTGGGCGGAAGGGCGGGCGTCTTAGCCGGCATGCTGGCGGGCGTCCTGCTGGCGTGCTGCGCTTGCGCTGCCGCTCTCGACCCTTCGCTCGATATCAGCCAGTACGCGCATACTTCGTGGAAGATCCGCGACGGGTTCACAAAAGGCATAATTTTCTCGATTGCACAGACGCCTGACGGCTATCTGTGGCTGGGCACGGAATTTGGCCTGGTGCGTTCTGATGGCGCTAGGCTTACGGAATGGCAGCCGCCAGCCGGACAGCGACTTCCCAGCCAATTTATTCGAACCCTGCTCGTTGCCCGCGATGGAACGCTCTGGATTGGAACCCAGAAGGGGCTCTCTAGTTTCAAAAACGGGAAGCTCGCAACTTACTCCGAGTTGAACGGCCAACGGATCATGAGCTTGCTCCAAGATCGTGATGGCACAGTTTGGGTCGGCGCGTTGGAGCCACCTTCTATTGCCAAGCTGTGTGCTTATCGGACCGACGGAATTCAGTGCCAGGCTAACCTTTTTGGGGCGATGATTCTCACGTCGTATGAGGATCGAGCGGGCAATCTTTGGTTGGGAACAGCGAATGGTTTTTGGAGGTGGAAACCAGGCCGCTCCGAGTTTTTCGAACTGAACGGTAGGCTGTCCGGATTTGGAGGCTTCCTCGATGACAACCAGTCCGGCATTCTGATTGGTACCAGCGCTGGGCTGAGCCGACTGGCAAATGGCAGGATCGAACCTTATGCGCTGCCGGGTGTTGCGAACCCTCCGAAGGTGACCAAACTGCTTCGTGACCATGACGGCGGCCTCTGGATCGCTACAGCCGATCAAGGTCTTGTTCATGTACATCAAGGTAGGACGGACAGGTTTTCACAGGCTCAGGGCCTTTCTGGGGACTTCATCGCTGACCTGTTCGAGGACCGGGAACGAAACATCTGGGTTGTCACCAGCAATGGCCTTGACCGATTTCGAAGTTATGCGGTGACGAACATCTCTATAGATCAGGGATTGAATAACGACGTAGTGAACGCAGTGCTGGCTTCCAACGATAGCAGTGTCTGGATAGCAACGGGCGGTGGGCTAAGCAGATGGAAGGACGGACAAGTCTCGCTTTTCGGCTCGCGCGACCAAGACGGAAAGCTGAATGGCCTTCCACCCCGTACTCTTTTTCAGGACAGCAGCGGACGAATCTGGGTTTCCACGAATCGGGAGTTCGGATACCTGGAAGGTGACAGGTTTCGTGCGATTCCCGACGTTCCCGGCCTTATCGTCGGTGACATTGTGGAGGTTGGGAAAGGGCACCTTTGGATCCGTCACCAAGATGGGCTTCTACACTTATTTCAAGGGAAGTTGGTCCAGCGGATTCCCTGGGCTGGACTGGGACACAGTGACATCGGAACTGCACTAGCCACTGATCCTTCGCAGGAGGGGCTGTGGATCGGATTCATGAACGGCGGTGTCGGTTATTTCGCGGGCGGTGGGTTGCAGAAGTCGTATTCTGCGGCAAATGGACTGGGAGCGGGCATAGTGGAAAACCTTCGGTTCGGGGCCAACGGTGACTTGTGGGCCGCCACTGAAGGCGGGCTCAGCCGAATCAGAGACGATCACATTTCGACGCTCACCAGCAAGAATGGACTACCCTGTGACACGGTTCACTGGAGTATAGAAGATGATGATCATTCGGTGTGGCTAAACGAATCGTGCGGTCTGGTGCGGATTGACAGCTCCGAGCTTGATGCATGGGTCGGCGATCCTACACGACGTATCCAGACAACAAGGTTCGATATCACTGACGGCGTGCTGAGCCGTAATTCGAACGCCGCCGATAGGCCGACTGTGACCAAGTCCCCGGATGGAAAGATATGGTTCGCAGGCATCGGCGGCGTAAGCATCATCGATCCGCATCATCTTGCCGTCAACAAGCTGCCGCCGCCAGTGCACATCGAGCAGGTCACCGCCGATGACAAGACTTACGACGCTGCGAACGGCTTGCGCCTGCCGCCGCGCGTCCGCTACCTGACGATTGATTACACGGCGCTGAGCCTGGTGGCGCCGGAGAAGGTGCGCTTCCGCTACAAGCTGGAAGGCGAAGACAAGGACTGGCGAGAGGTCGTCAACAAGCGCGAGGTGGAGTACACGAACCTGGGGCCGAAGCATTACCGCTTCCGCGTGCTGGCGTGCAATAACAGCGGGGTGTGGAATGAGCAGGGCGCGTCGCTGGAGTTCGTGATTCCTCCGGCGTGGTACCAGACGAACTGGTTTTACGCGCTGTGTGCGGCAACGTTTCTGTTGATGCTGTGGGGGCTGTATCAGTTGCGGGTTTTGCAACTGCAGCGGGAGTTCAATACGGCGCTGGAGGCGCGCGTCGGGGAACGGACGCGGGTGGCGCGGGACCTGCACGATACGCTCCTGCAGAGCTTTCATGGGCTGTTGCTCAGGTTTGCCATCGTGCAGAGGCTTCTTCCAAACCGTGTAGAGGAGGCACAAAAGGAGTTACAGCGGGCGATGGAGCTGGCCACGGCGGCGATCACGGAAGGACGCGACGCGGTACAGGGGTTGCGCGATTCGACGATCGAGACCAACGACCTGGTTGCTGCCATCAAAACGATCGGGGAAGAGCTTGCGGCCAAGGAAACCAATCAGAGCTCGGCCAAGTTTGCGGTGCGAGTGGAAGGAGCTTCGAGGGAGCTGCGGCCGTTGCTGCGGGACGAAGTTTACCGTATCGCGATGGAGTCGTTGCGGAATGCGTTTCGGCATGCGAATGCCAGCCGGGTGGAAGCGGAAATCCGCTACGGGGACAAGCAATTCAGGCTGCGCATTGTGGATGACGGTAAAGGCATTGATCCCACGCTTCTGACTGGTGATGGGCCCGCAGGGCACTATGGGCTGCGCGGAATGCGCGAACGTGCTCAACTTGCGGGAGGGAAGCTGGCGGTGTGGAGCGAAATCAACGGCGGCGGGACGGAGGTTGAGCTGACGATTCCAGCGCGTAATGCTTACGAGGAGGCGCCGCGGAGTTCATGGTGGGCGCAACGTTTCTCGGGGAAAGAGAGCGATGTGCAGGAGACGAAGATCGAGTCATGAGGGATGATGCGCCTCGGATGACAAGCCCAATTAAGGCATGGTGACGGCACAGCTGAAGCTGCGCCCGTTCCAACAATGTCGCTGCAACTCCCCCGATTTTGTCCAGTGTTCTAACATTAACTCCATGCGGAAGGTGCGGGAAAGAGCGGCCATCCTGGCGGGCGTCCTGCTGGCGTGGTGCGCTTGCGCCTCCGCTCTCAATCCATCGCTCGACATCAGCCAGTACGCGCACACCGCCTGGACGGCGCGGGAGGGATTTTCGCTCGGGAACATCTACGCGACATCTCAAACGCGCGATGGATATCTCTGGCTAGGCGGAGAATTCGGCGTGTATCGCTTCGACGGAGTTCGTTACACAGCGTGGCAACCACCTGCGGGCCAGGCTCTCCCCAGAGAGCCGGTGAGTAGTCTACTCGGCGCGACGGATGGAACTCTTTGGATCGGGACCTTTAGCGGACTTGCAAGCTGGAGTGGCGGCAAGCTGACCCGCTACCCGGAATTCGATGGCAAGTTCGTGACCTCGTTGCTAGAGGACCGCGAGGGAACCATATGGATTGGCACGTGGCCCGGCCCGCTGCCGGGCCGGCTTTGCGCAATACGAAATGGTGTGGTGCAGTGCTATACCGAGGATGGCGCCTTCGGCAAAGCCATTTGGGCCCTCTACGAGGACGGCTCAGGCAGTCTCTGGGCCAGCTCAGAATCCGGGCTTTGGCACTGGAAGCCAGGTTCTCCAAGGAAATATGCGGCGCCCCCAACACGCGCTTTGGCCGGAGCGCCCGATGGCCGTTTATTGCTGGGCAGGTATGGAGCCGGACTGCTGCAACTGGCTGGCGACAAAGTGGAGCCGTATCCCGTTCGAACCGGGGTGCATGCGAACAAGCCGCTCCAAGACCGCGAGCTCGATTCTAACAAGCTGCTGCTGGACCATGATGGAGGCCTATGGATCGCAACCGTGTCGCAGGGACTGCTCCATCTGCATCGTGGGCGAACCGACGTATATCGGCATGCCGATGGCCTGTCGGGCGACGTTGTGCTCAGTCTCTTCGAGGATAGGGAAGGCAACATCTGGGTCACTACCATGGGAGGGCTCGACCGCTTTCGGGAACTCCCCGTCACCACAATTTCTGTACGAGAAGGGTTGTCCAGCGATGCCGCTGGGTCGGTGCTCGCAGCCAAGGATGGAAGCATCTGGATCGGCACTCATGAAGGTGTGACTCGATTAAGAAGCGGAGAAACTGAAGTCTTTAGAAAGAAAGATGGATTGCCCGATGATGCCGTGCAATCTTTGTCTCAGGATAATGGCGGACGCATCTGGGTCTCCACCACTGGCGGACTTGCTTACTTCATCGACGGGAGGTTTGTCGCTGTACCTGCAGCAGGCGCTGGAGAAATCCACTTCATGACAGGCGACAAAGAGGGAAGCCTCTGGGCCTCTCAAAATGAGGGCCTCCTTCATTTGCGAGAGGGGCGTTTGCTCGAGCGCATCCCCTGGTCGAAGGTGGGAGGTTTTGAAAGCGCTTCCGTTCTGCTTTCGAGCAGTGAGCCTGGCGGATTGTGGCTGGGATTCTGGCGCGGCGGAGGCGTGTACTACTTCAGGGATGGCGAGCTCCGAGCATCGTACACCGCCGAAAATGGACTCGGAGATGGTGCCGTGGTCGATCTGCGACTGGATCGGGACGGAGCACTGTGGGCCGCTACTGGTGGCGGCCTCAGCAGGATTAAAGACGGTCGCATCAACACGCTGACAAGCAAGAATGGTTTGCCCTGCGACAGGGTTCACTGGTCAATCGAGGGCGAGGATGGTTGGGTATGGCTCTACACAAGCTGCGGACTGGTGCGTACAGCGCGGACAGAGGTAGACGCGTGGATCGCCGACCCTAAGCACAAAATTCAAACGAGCCTATGGGATGTGGCGGACGGAGTCCCTCTGCGTGCCGTGGCAGCCACCCCGTTCGGTCCGCGGGTGGCAAAATCCAGTGACGGGAAATTGTGGTTCCTAGGGGGAGGAGGCCTCCAAGTTTTCGATCCGCGTCATCTTGGTTTCAATAGACTCGCTCCGCCGGTCTTCATTGAGCAGGTAGTCGCCAACCAGAAGATTTACTGGCGTAACGCAGGAGGTGGGGCCCTTGCGCCAGTCCGGCTGCCTGCGCAGATCCGCGATCTTCAAATCGACTACACCGCTCTCAGCCTCGTCGCACCGGAGAAGGTCCACTTCAAGTACATGCTGGAAGGGCAGGATCCGGACTGGCGAGAAGTGGGGAACGATCGCGTGGTACAGTACACGAACCTGGCGCCGAAGCGTTACCGCTTTCGCGTCCTGGCATGCAATAACAGCGGGGTGTGGAATGAGCAGGGCGCGTCACTGGAGTTCGTGATTCCTCCGGCGTGGTACCAGACGAGGTGGTTTTACGGGCTGTGTGCGGCGACATTCGTGTTAATGGTGTGGGGGCTGTATCACCTGCGGGTGTTGCAACTGCAGCGGGAGTTCAATGCGGCGCTGGAGGCGCGCGTCGGGGAACGGACGCGGGTGGCGCGGGACATCCATGACACGCTGCTGCAGAGTTTTCAAGGGCTGCTGCTCAGGTTTGGCATCGTGGACCGGCTTCTTCCCGGCCACGCAGAAGAGGCCAAGAACGAGCTACGACGAGCCATGGAGCTGGCGACGACGGCGATCACCGAAGGACGCGACGCGGTGCAAGGGTTGCGCGATTCGACGATGGAGAGCAATGATCTCGTCCGGGCGATACAAACTATAGGAGAAGAGCTGGCAGGTAAGGAGACCAACCAGAATGCGGCGAGCTTTGCGATGCGGGTGGAGGGAGCGTCGCGCGAATTGCGGCCGCTACTGCGCGATGAGGTTTACCGCATAGCGACGGAGGCCCTGCGTAACGCCTTTCGGCACGCGAATGCCAGCCGGGTGGAGGCGGAAATCCGTTATGGGGAGAAGCAATTCCGGCTGCGGGTGGTTGACAACGGTAAGGGGATTGATGCTAGTTTTCTGAACGCTGCCGGGCGAGAGGGTCATTATGGTTTGCGCGGAATGCGGGAACGCGCCCAGTTGGTGGGTGGAAAGCTGGCGGTGTGGAGCGAAATCAACGGCGGCGGGACGGAGGTTGAGCTGACGATTCCAGCGCGTAATGCTTACGAGGAGGCGCCGCGGAGTTCATGGTGGGCGCAACGTTTCTCGGGGAAAGAGAGCGATGTGCAGGAGACGAAGATCGAGTCATGAGGGATGATGCAGAGTTGATTCGCATTCTGATGGTGGATGATCACCCGCTGGTGCGGGAGGGAATCGCCCGGCAGATCGAACTGGAACCTGATATGACTTTAGTTGCCGAGGCGTCGAATGGACGGGAGGCGATCCAGCAGTTTCGGGAGCATCATCCCGACATCACACTGATGGACTTGCAAATGCCGGAGATGGGCGGACTCGACGCGCTGATCGCGATCCGTAATGAATTTCCTGACGCGCGGATTCTTGTGTTGACCACCTACAAGGGCGACGTGCAGATTATGCGAGCGCTGCAGGCCGGAGCCCGCGGTTACCTGCTGAAGAACTCGCTGAACGAGGAACTCATGGGAGCCATTCGCGCTGTTCATGCGGGGAAGAAGGCGCTGTCTGCTGAGGCTTCCGTCGAGATCGCTGAGCATGCTACCGATGATCCGTTGACGCCCGCCGAGCTGCGAGTGCTGCGCCTTATCGCCGAGGGTAAAGCCAACAAGGAGATCGCGGCGCAACTTTCCATCAGCGAAGAGACGGTCAAGGGGCAAGTGCGGAATATCCTCTCGAAACTGGGTGCCAACGACCGCACTCATGCGGCGATGATCGGCGTCGCACGCGGAATGGTTGAGCTGTAACCCCCCAAAAGAGTGTTACTAAGCATCCTTTCGGGGGTATCGGCCTGTGCCCTGAAGTCATAGTATGAAGTGTTGTGCGTCGTCTCTTCTCCACGTTCGCGGATGGCCTGCCCGGGGCTGGGCTCCTAGTTCTGCGGCTCTTTCTGGGCGGAGCGTTAATCCTAGGTGCGATTGGGGCAGTGCTGCACGGGTCGATCATCGCGGCCATTGCAAACGCGCTGGCCGCGATCGCAGGAGTATTTCTCCTGATAGGTTTATGGACACCTGTCGTCGGGGCGATTGTGGCCGTGACTGAGCTGTGGATGGTTCTGTTGTTGCCTCAGGAGTTGCGGCTGCATTTTCTACAGGCCATCTTCGGCATCGGCTTGGCGATGATTGGCCCCGGAGTCTGGTCGCTCGATGCCCGCCTCTACGGCTGGAGACGGCTCGAAATTCCCGCCCGAAAGAGCTAATTTCCTCCCCCAATCGAGTCTGAGTCCCTCGTCACACGGCGGTTTGAACTCCCTCCATTAAGTCTCACGAAGGAATCGATCTAGGGTTTCGAGGCGAGAGCCTACCGGAGTTTAATGCGTGCATGGTTGCGATCGTACCCGCGAATCGGGAGTACTGGATGGGAGGCACCATGCCGCAGATAGAGAGTTTTCAAGAGTCCGTTCAGCATTGCTTCGACGTCGCAAAACTGAGCCTCTTGTTGGAAGAGGATGTGGCTCTAGAAGCATTCGAGTTGTTGACCACCAATAAATATGACGAAATCTTAGCGCACGCTCTGGGCGTAAGTCTGTAGGGAGTAGTGGAGGCAACACTATGGCAAAGCTATACGCAAAGGACATCGTCGTGCACATTCCGGATGGAGAATTCTTCGCGATGCCGATCTCCGAGCGAAACGACGTGGCGTGTCAGATAGACCATTACCTAACGGCTGCGCTGGCGGAGATCCGCAGTCGTCTGGGATTGGCTGACGTTAGGCTCGAGACGAACCAGTAACCGCTATATCAAGAAGAGCTGTTTTTCTCACTGTATATCTCAACCGCCGATGATCGACAATCAGGAGGATCAGATGGGCTACGTGGGCGTTGCTTTTTCGGACATGGGACACCTCCCAGGAGCAGGCTTCCCCAGTATCAACGAAGTCGAGGACCAGCGGCGCTACTTGGAATCGGAAACTTACTCAAAGCACTGCTTTGAAGGCATAATCGGCAAGAGCCGGGCAATTCAAAAGGTGCTGGAGCTAGTCTCGATCGTGGCCCCCACCGATGCCACCGTCCTGCTGCACGGAGAAACCGGCACGGGTAAGGAACTGGTTGCGAATGCGATCCACAACCTAAGCTCCCGGCGCGGACGCGCCTTCATGCGCACCAACTGCGCCGCCATTCCTTCAGGCCTGCTGGAGAGCGAACTGTTCGGTCATGAGAGAGGAGCTTTTACCGGAGCGCTGATGCAACGAAAGGGCAGATTCGAGCTCGCGGACGGAGGCACGCTGTTTCTGGATGAAATCGGCGATATAAGCCTGGAGCTGCAGCCGAAGCTCCTACGCGCCGTGCAGGAGCAGGAATTCGAACGGCTGGGCAACGCCAAGACGATCCAGGTCAACGTTCGGATGATTGCCGCAACCCATCGCGACCTATCGGCGATGATTCGCGAGGAGAAGTTCCGCGAAGACCTTTTCTATCGCTTGAATGTTTTCCCGATCGAGATCCCGCCTCTTCGCGACCGGCGCGAAGACATTCCACTCCTGGTGGACTATTTCGTCTCGAAGTTCTCCCAGCGGATGCGGAAGCAGATCAGGTTCATATCTGACGCAACCCTGGCAGCTCTGACGAGCAACCCGTGGCGGGGCAATGTGCGGGAGCTGGCAAACCTCATCGAGCGCGCCGTCATACTCTCACCCGGAGAGGAACTGATCGTTCCCGCCAGCGGACTCCCGGTCGCGCACTCATGCCATTCTTCGGCGCGACCATCCAGCACTGCTTCGGCACAGACTTCTACGTTTCAAGAAGCCGAGCGACAAGCAATCATGAATGCGCTGAGTGCTGCGTCAGGCCGAGTCGCAGGCAACGGCGGAGCGGCCGAACGTCTGGGATTGAAGCGTACCACCCTGCAACACAAGATGCGCCGGCTGGGTATCACAAAGGTGCAGTACTTGCAGTAAACGGGGGCAGCTCTCCGTGTGTTGGGTCGGTGATTGGCAGAAATGAGATGCACGCTGTCCTCCAGTTCGTTACGAAGCATGGCTACTCGGTGTTGTTCGGCGGGTTACTCGCGCAGCACTTAGGTTTGCCGATTCCGGGACCTCTGTTTCTGTTAGCCGCAGCGGCGCTCGCAGCGACGGGCAAGCTGGCGGTTTCCGCCGCGCTCATCCTCGCTGTAGCCGCTTGCGTTATAGGCGACTGGGCCTGGTACGAGGCCGGGCGCCGCCAGGGCGACAGGGTCTTGCATTTCATACATCGTCTTACGCGAGACCCTGACGCCCATGACGAAAAAGCGAAAGCGACATTCGCCCGGCATGGGACCGCGCTTCTGGTTATTGCGGATTTCGTACCTGCCTTGGACGCGGTAACACCTCCACTCGCCGGAACGTCCCGAATTAGCCGCCTTCATTTCCTTGCCTTCGACGGAGTAGGTGCCGCGCTCTATTCATCTGCTTATTTCACACTCGGTTACATTTTTAGCGACGATTTGGATCGCGCCGCTGCCTATGCCGGTAAGGTAGGGACCCTCTTTGGAGCTCTCGTGTTTGCGGCAGTCTTGATTTTGGGGGGCCGTCGTCTGCTTCGGCGATATCGGCTGACGTACGAGTTCGGCTCGCGTCGGCGGAGCGAGATCCTGGCGTTGAACCTATCGGCTGGTTCTGCGGTGCATCCTGGACCGCTGAAGGCGGTCGAATGAAGGCATCAAGTCTCTCGCGCAACGCAGCTGACGTGGAGGTCTCCCAGGCACTGCCCACATTTCGGCACAATGGAGCCACGTCTTCTGGGCGAACAAGGCATGCCAGCCCAATTCGCGCCCTGCCAAACGAACGTGTGTCGCTCGTATTGTGATAGGTCTATTACAGGGAAGGGGACAGAATCGATGAACCTGACGGCAATATTGGAAGAACTCCGCGGCAGGCAGAACGATGTAACCGAGGACGACATCCGCCGAGCCTTTGGCGATTACCACAACTTGCTCAGCTGGTTAGCCGCTTTCCTGACCGCAGACGAAAAGCGCAAAGATGCGTATATCGTCGATGCCTGCACCATCGCCGAAACCCAAACCCAAGACTTTCACGAATGGCTCATACTCTGGGCTGCTCGAGCCACAATTCAGCACGCGCTCCAGGAACAGCACGCGGTCATTGCGGAGCTTGCCTCTAAATATGAAAGAAGCGAACCAGGCCATTTGCGGCACGCGCCCCTGTCGAGAGAAAACTTCCTCTTCCTCATCAAGAACGCCGAGGTACTCCGTAGTTGCTTCGATCCTTTGTGCCGGTTTGTGCTCGTGCTAAACGGCATTGCCAAGAGTTCCTTCGACGAAGCTGCTGCTCAGCTTGGCACCAGCCCGAGCGCTGTCGAGCGAGCATATAGTGCTGCGTGCGACAGTCTCGAACACGCCGTACGCGAGCCGTGCATTGCAGGTGCTTCGCCATCTCTCATTAATAAGCAAGGTTCGCTCGCGAGACCTGGGCTATGTGAGGGGTGAACGGTTGGCCATCTCCGAGCTGTTCTGGGAGATCGTTTCCAGCCAGCCAGCGCACGACGATTAGCGGTGGTAGAGTGCAGCCGAGTGCTAAAGAACCTTTCACAAGAAAAGCTGTCTTATTCACTCTCAGCGATGTTGAGACAGCCGCTTCGACGAGGAACGATGTCTTATTGGGGAGCTCTTTGCAACCTCAGTAATGGTGCGCCAACGCCTCATCGTAAAACATCCTTTTTGTCGAAGACGAACCAGCAGGAGGTTGGGCAAGGCACTGGCAAGTTCAAGAGAATTGACTGACGTGCGCGGAACTAGGCTCTTGGCCAGAGGCGGTGGTGGCGGCTGGAATGCGCAGACACGGCAAAGGAAAGTACAAAAAACCAATGCGGCCCAAGACAAAACTTCGGCCTTCCCGATCTGGATCGCAGCCAGGGTCACAGATCTGCGGCGCGGTTTCGGCGGGGCTGAGCGCGTTCGTACAGACGGTGTTGGAACAAGATCCGCTCTCCGGCCACGTGTTTGCTTTTCGTGGGCGACGCGGCGATCTGATCAAGATTTTGTGGTGGGATGGCGACGGTCTTTGCCTATTTGCCAAGCGCCTGGAGCGTGGTCGGTTCGTGTGGCCGCAAGCCACGGAAGGTAGTGTGGCGCTGACGCGAGCGCAGCTAACCGAGCAGCGCAACGGCCTGCCAAAGGACGCACATGCGAACCGTTTTGCTTTTATGCATTTCGAACATCTTTATGACCATTGCGTGGTACGGTCACCTGAAGTACCGACACACCTCCCTTGTCAAGGTCATCGTCATCAGTTGGCTCATCGCCTTCTTTGAATACTGCTTCCAGGTCCCCGCCAACCGCATCGGCTCGTACGAGTTCAGCGTCGTGCAACTTAAGACCATCCAGGAGGTGATTACCCTCACGGTGTTCACCGTCTTCTCGGTGTTCTACTTCAAACTCGAATTGCGATGGAACTACCTCGTTGGTTTCGCATTTCTGGTCGCAGCAGTGTATTTCATTTTCCGGAATTGGTGATTCACCCTTCTTGATGTTGGCTCAACCCGTTCAATGGGACAGGAGACCTCAGTGGAACGGTGCTGGTTGCCCATTCAAGCGGCGGCCACCTTTGGCTGAAGCAGGGATCATCGAGTCATGCACGAAAAGACGCCCCCTTCGACTTCGCTCAGAACCTGCCCTGAGCGTGTCGAAGGGGCAGGATTCAGCGAAAATCAGCTGGTGGCGCGCGCGGCTAATTCATTGGAGTAAATAAAGCTATAGGCGGATGCCCCTCGGCCTTCTTTTGGCGGGATGGGGGTTTCCGTCTCGACCTCGCACAATTTCAGACACGAACCGAGCCCGCGGGGCGCCATCTGTGTGATCCGCGCGCGTGAGTGTGCGGAATAGCTCACGCCACCGTCCGATAGTTTCGACGCGGGGTTTGCTCAACAAAATGCCGGAGCTCGGTGGCTCCGGCGAAGGCAATGGGTTACGCGACTCGGAGGGCGAGTGCGACCGGGACTAGAAGTAGCGGCGACGGGCTGCGCCAGCCAATCCCAGCAGGCCCGTTCCCATCAAAATCAACGAACCCGGCTCCGGTACGGCGCCGGAATTCACGACGAAGTCGTCGGCAAAGGTTAGGCTATTCCCGGGACAACCCGTGCAGCCGTAGACTCCAAAGCCGGCCAGAGTCTCCCCGGATTGCAGATACGAGGTCATGTCGAAGTAGGTCCAGGAATTACCCACCGTGACAATATTCTCCGCGGTGGTCGAGTCTCCATAGAGGAAGTACACGGCCGCAATGCCGGTATCCGGCATCTTTAGCCATAAGGAAACTTCGCTGATCATCGAAACCGGGATTGGTGCGAAATCTTGCTCGAGCAGCCGGTTGCCACTAACGAATGCGCTGTACGTTCCAGAGTTCGCATCGGTAGAGGTCACCGACCACGTGCACCCGCCGCAGAAGTCGTTTGAGTTGAACCACGGTGCGAGCGCTCCGCTTTCGAAACCCGGATTCACCAGAACGTTCGTGGCGAATGCGTTCGTCCCCAACAGCAGCAGAAGAGACACTGCGAGTACACTACACCATTTCACCATTTGCTCCTCCTGACAGATTGGTTCTGGGGGCGGACTGAGTAGTTTTAGCACCGGCAGTCGCAAGTTGCGCCATAAATCGGCATAACCAACGGCGGCCATGTTCCCCATCCTGGAAAACTCTGGCAGGGGTCCGGCGCGGGCTGGGATTTCGCTTGCCGTTTGAGCGCGCGATCACGACAATCCGTGCCGCTCGTGCTTGGAAGAAGATGCCCTCAGGGAACTTATGCAATTCCGCCGGCCATCTTCCGCTCAACCTAGATGCTTCCACCTCGCGCGCCCCCTGCGACTTGGCGCAGTTGCGGAACACGGGCCAACGATGCGCGGTCGCGGCCATCGACGGTGTAACGGGCGCCGCGTCCCGAAAAGTTATACGTAAAGCCTGTTCCCTGGCCGACGACCGTGAGCACGCGGTCGCCGATGTACTCGAATACTGCCGGCGGCAATAGCGAGGGGGTGAACTGCTTCGCGGGTTGCCCGGTGATGCTGCTACCGCGATTGTTGGCGTGCGCCGCGCTGGTGTTCAGTGTCCGGCGATTCTGTCCGCAGCATGCCATCGGTGTCCTCCTGTTCAAGGTCCTCTTCTTTCCAATAAGGAGCTGACGGTGTCTTTTCCGTGTTCGTCATTCGCTCCAATAAAATGGCTCCGCCGGAGAGCGCCAGCCATAGCAGGAATTGCTCTCTTACGCCTTGCCCAAGGAACCAGGCAAACGGTGCGGCAATCCATAAGCTGAGGCAATAGAAGCAGTCGAGCAACTGTCCCCAAAAGCTGCTGCCAGCTAATCTTCTCAGCCGCACAATCAGGTACCAGGGGCCGTCTTCCGCTTGCAGAAGATGAGTGAGCCGCCAAACGGCGAGCACTCCCAAGGTGAGCCAATAAAACCGCATTCTAGGATCTCGCCTACAAGTTTACCCGCCCACAGCATCAGTCCTGGTTCTGATGCTCCAAACAAAGCGAAACCGGAGGCGGCCGGCCGCCTCCTTGGCTGATCACACCGCCGCTTCTGCCGGGGTTCACCGGCAGTAGAGAATCTCGGGCAGGTTGTCGCCCAGGGCCTGCGGATAGTGCCGCGTGTTCCAGGTGATCCGGCAAATATAGGCACAGCTTGGATCGCCCGAGATATCCACGGGGAAGCCTCCAGTGAAGCTGGCGTTGTGCGGTCCGCTGTTGCCACCACGGAAGAAAAAGCCACCCGGTGGGAAGTCACCTTCCGGAAGCTGCAGGAAACCGTTCGGCGTCGGCGGGCCGGGCGCCGTCGACGACGGGTGCACGGTGCCCAGGTTGCTGCTGATGGTGAGAGCAAACTTGCCGAGGTGAGGATGGTCCACGGTGTAAAGTACATGCGCCGTGTTCGCTCCTCCCAGCGGATTGCACAGATTCAGGAACAGCTCTTCCATGTCCAGAGCCAGAATCGCCGAGCTGTTGTTCAGGATGATGGAGCTCAGCGCGTCCGTGAAGATAGTGACCAGAGTGCTGGCGTCACGCACTTCGAACTGCAGCTTGTAGCGGCGGATGGGTTCTTTTTCGGTGTCGAGCAAGGCGCGTCCGGCCTGGGTTTGGGGCAATCCGCCGGGCAGCTTGGCGGCGTGCTTAGCGGTGATGGCCGCGGAGTTCATCACTATGAGCTCATCGGTGCGCAGGAAGTTCAGGTCGGTGATGGTCACGTTGGAGGTGGTGCCATCGTGCATGTCCACCGAAACGATGCGGCCCAGGATGGGGCCGATCCAGCCGGTCGCAGGGTCAACGTCCGCCGAGGTGATGATGACGTCAGCGGAGCTTGGCACTGCAAAGGCGTCGGTGTAAAACACGTACCCGACAGTGGTCGAGGCGATCTGCGTGACCGGCACCAGCGACGCTGGAGCCACTGACGGAATGGTATTGGGATCATCAGGCGTTCCCGACCACGTCCACTCGCCGATCACGAAGCGATACTGCAACGCATTCGCGGTGTTGGCCGGATTCACCAGCGGGCAGTTACCGCGCAACAGGACGCCACTGCGGTAATTCATGTCGCCGAAGACATAGGACGAGGGTGCGCCGCCCGCGTATCCTTCGACCGAGAACTTCGAGCCCGGCAGTCCGGCGTCGGGATGTATGTCGAAATCCCACACCTTCTGCCAGTGCGGCTGACAACTGACTCCACAGCCGCTTTGCACCTTGTCGGAGCAGAGTTTGACACAAAAACACGGACCGATGTTCTCGCGCCCGGTGCTCCGGCCCACTGAAGGATCTTCGTCCAGAATGACATCGGTACCGAGAGTCGCCTTAAAATACACGTCCGGCCCACCGAACCATTCCACGTTGATGAAGGGAGAGAACGGCGTAACCTTGAAAGCTTCGCTGTTGTAGTCGATGCGGAAGTGGCCGGAGGCGTCCGTCACCGCTGAACCCAGCGGATCGTCCTGGATCCAATCGCGGTCGAAAGCGCTGACCGTGGCGCCGGGAATCGGCGAGCCGTCCTGGCAAGTGGTCAAGTGACCGCAAATGACCCAGGCGTCGAACAGCGAGCGCAGGTGGCACCAGAAGCGGTACGGGATGCAATAGTTCCAGACCGCAAGGAAGTCGTTGTCTCCCGTCTGCTTCCAAGCCGGCTGTAGAGTCGTGATGGAGAATTGACGCGGCTGCACTTCGCGTCTGCCCGGTTTGCGATGTGGGACAGTGCCGCAATATACGTCAACTTCAAAGGAGCCGCCTTCATACTTCTCATCACCGCCCAGCGTGAACGAAAAATTGCCGCTGGCGTCGGTTTTGGCTTCGGCGATCAACTGCCCCGCCTTGGCCTTTACTTGATCGTCGGTGAGGAGGGCCAGCGTGTCGTTGGGTGAGGCTACCGCTAGCGCAGTGACGTTTTGGTCTGGGCGGTTGCGATATAACCGCAGGGTCACATCGGACAGGTCTTCCCTACACTCAGGACAGAGCCATCCGCAAAGGTTGCCGCGAAACACGTAACTCATAGTTCGTTCTCCTTCCGGCCGCAGTGACGGCCGGGCTCTTCGTTTTGGTGTCTACCGGAGATATTGCAAACAACTCCGAGCTCCGGCAGGGCTGGCGAACAATGCCGGTATTAAACCTCTTCTATTTACCAGAGCTTGGCCGCGATGTGCCGACTGCACGACATCTGCCAAAGCGGCACCAGGGGTGGTTTGTGGAAAGCTGCTGCATTTGCAATCGCGTGATAGCCCAAAGGACTAACTTCAGCAAAGCACGAGCTGCTTTCGCTTGAAGTAGCTAACCCAATGGATAGGAACGTCTATCCAATCCGTCTTTACGAAGTGGCGAGCGAGGTCTTTTTGAAGCGCCATGATTATTGACCTGTGCGTGGCGAAAAGCAAGGCTTGTTCGCGAGGTTGACGCGATGGGCGGACGTGGCCCGGCCAACCGCTCCCAATTACCAAAAATCTTTGCATCGGGGAGAGCGGTAGCGTGTTTGCCGGGGATTCTTCCTACATCGGCGCAGCAGCGTCCGGTCCCCTGTCGCCATTCGCGCGATGCCGGCGTTATCCCCTACTCCGTCACCCCCAACTGCCACAGGAGAAAGCCGAGCTGGTCCGTCTGGTCTCCTATGTTCTGCGACACGCTGCGTCCGCCGGCATGTCCTGCCTTCAACTCATAGCGCAACAGGATCGGCCGGTCCGAGGCTGTATCGGCCTGCAATAGTGCCGCCATCTTTCTCGCGTGCAACGGAGCCACGCGCGTATCACCATCGCCTGTCATGAACAGTACCGCCGGATACTTCACTCCCTTCTTCACGTGTTGATACGGCGAATAGGCATATAACCACTTGAACTGGTCCGCATTCGTCGCTGAGCCGTACTCCGATACCCAGAATTGCGCTTCCATGAACTTGTCGTAGCGCAGCATGTCAAGCAGGGGATGCCAGCACACCACGGCCTGGTATAACTCGGGGCGCTGGGTAAGGGCGGCGCCGACCAGAAGTCCTCCGTTACTGCCGCCAAAGATGGACAGCTTCGCGGGGTTCGAGTACTGGTTCTGGATAAGCCACTCCGAGGCCGCAATGAAGTCGTCAAAAACATTCTGCTTCTTGCCGAGCATGCCGTTCTGGTGCCACGCCTCGCCGAATTCGCCGCCTCCGCGCAGATTGGCAAGGGCGTACACGCCGCCGTGCTCGGCAAAGATGATCGCCGCCGACGAGAAATGGGGCGTATTGCTGACGGTGAAACCGCCGTAGCCGGTCAACAGCGTCGGTCGGGCTCTATCCCGCTTGAGTCCCTTGCCGTGTACAAGAAACATCGGGACCTTGGTGCCGTCCTTCGAGGTGACCCAGACCTGCTCGACTTCAATCGACGCGCCATCCACCGGCACCTTCGGTTGCGCCCAAATACTCTGCTGCGCCGTCTCGACGTCGTATCGAAATATGGTTGCTGGAATGGCAAACGACGAAAATCCGACAAAGGCTGCTTTCTGGTCCCACCGCGATTGCATTCCGAATGTGGAACCAAGGGCCGGAAACGTCATTTTCCCGGCGGGTTTGCCGTCGGCAGTGAACACCTTCACCACGGAACTGGCGTTCTTGACGTAGCTGACGATTATCTTGCCCGCGCCCAGGTTGACGCTATCGATCGCCGTGTCGTCTTCTGGAACGATCTCTGGACTGCGCTCCAGCGATGGATCGGCGAGACCAATCGCCAGGATTCGTCCGTGCGGGGCCTTCCAATTGGTTTGCAGGTACAGCCGGTTGCCACCCGGGAAAGCGAAGAACCGGGCGTCGATGTCCTTCACCACTGGAACGATGGGTCCCTTCTTCGCCAGGTCCTGCAGCCAGATCTCGGTCTTGTCGGCCGCGCTGCCGTGGAACACCTGAATTACGAGATAGCGTCCGTCGAGTGTGGGATCGCCGATTACGATCGATTCCTTGCCGTATCCCTTGCCGAAGACTTCGGGATCGGTTGCAGCCTCGGTTCCCATCTTGTGGAATTTCACGCGCGGCCCGTCAGCCAGCATGGTGGCGTAATAGAAGCCGCTGGCGTCGGGCAGAAATGCCAGGTCGAAATAGTCGGCGTCGGGCAGTTTGTCGGAGAGGTCCTTCCGGGTGTCGACATTCAGTACCCGCACTTCAGATTCATCCCGGCCTCCCGTGCGAATCATGTAGGCGAGCAGCTTCCCATCGTTGGAAACGTCGGCGATCTCGACGCTCGTCGAATGGTCGGCGCTCATCGCGTTCGCATCGATGAGCACTTCGTCCTTGCCGGAAACACCCTGCCGCATGTAGACAACGAACTGTTCCTGGTCGGGCAGGCGGCGCCGGTAAAAGAACCTCCCGTGGCGCTCCACCGGCGACTGGATGCTCTCCACTTTCATCAATTCTGTGAGCCGCTTTTCGAGCGGCGCCCGCCCGGGCCATCGGTCCAGCATGGCGTGGGTGTAGGCATTCTGCGCATCGATCCAGGTCCTTGTTTTGGGGCTATCCTGGTCCTCTAGCCAACGGTAGGGATCGGTGACCGTAACCCCGTGCAGCACTTCGGTAACATTGTCGGTTGGCGTGGGTGGCGGAGAGAGCTTTTGCGGCGTGCTGGT
>Ga0335071_10000548_pt1 | contig 41288 bp, 43 predicted proteins | sample Lox_Sample_15_FD_206724 | JGI IMG/M metagenome (GOLD analysis project Ga0335071, IMG submission 206724) | Soil microbial communities from Loxahatchee National Wildlife Refuge, Florida, United States - Lox_Sample_1.5 | ecosystem: Environmental > Terrestrial > Soil > Wetlands | place: USA... | reverse complement strand
CGAGGGCAAACCGGTAGCTCATGATGACATCGCGAAGACGTCAGCGGAGGGCCTCTTCCAGACGCTCAGATCTAACCCCGAAGGGCTGACCGGACGCGGATGCTTGCGACCGACTCGGGGCGTGCGGACACAACGAGATCGCAGAAGAAGAGCCGAATTCCTACTCGGCCTCTGGCTCCTTGAGAGAGGGCCTCAATCTGCTCGCTCTTGCCTTCTGGATGGATAGCACGAGCGCATAGATAGCGAATACGATTGTCGTTATGAAGAAGCTCACCGGATATGGAAGGTAATAGGCGACGAAGATCCCCGACCACGTCGCTACCAGGGCAATCAGAATTGATAGCACTATTCCTCTTCCTGGCTTCCTTGTCAAGCGTTGAGCAATGGCCGCGGGTGTAACCATCAATGCGAAGATCAGCAGGACGCCGACCACCTGGACCGCGACCGAGGTCGCTATTGCAACTAGGAGCATGAAGACGATTCCAAGCAGAAGCATGGGCAGCCCTTTCGCCTCAGCAACATCCTCGTCGAGCGATGCGAAGAGAAGCGGGCGATACACGAAGCCAGCCGCCACCAGGATTACCATACTGGCGACGATCGTGACGATGACCGCATCAACGCTAATCCCTAGAATCTCTCCGAACAGGATCGAGTACGCCTCGGTCGCGTACCCGGTGTACAAACTGATGAACAGAACTCCAAGCCCGAGCATGAATGCTAGGACCGTACCTATTTGGACGTCCCGGGAAGAAACACGGCGGCCGAGCACGGCCATCGTTACTCCACCACTGCTCGTGAAAACCAGGAGCCCGACGATTGGATCGACACCGAATAGCACGGCGGCCGCCGCTCCGGCAAATCCAACATGAGAGAGAGCGTGGGCGGCGAAGGACGAACGACGCAGGACAACAAAGTAGCCGATGATTCCGGCGACGATCGCCACAAACGTCCCGGCCTCGAAGGCGTGCTGCATGAACGGATACTGCCACATCTCCCGGAGGTCGAAAAGCAGATTGAGGCTGAAAGCCATGGTCACCGGCCTCCAGGTTCGCAACGGTGCAGATCCCTTTCGACGCCGATGACTTCAATGTGGCCGCACGAGTCTCGGAGCACCTCCACTGTGGTGCCGTAAAGCGAGCTCAGCGACGCCGACGTCAACACCTCTTCCGGCTTGCCTATCGCCACCTTGCCGTTGGCGATGTAGATGACTTTGTCAAGGAACAGCAGAAGAGGGTTGATGTTGTGTGCAATCAGCAATGCGGTGACGTTGCGTGCCCTGACGACTTCACTGATCAGGTCGACGAGTTCCCGCTCTCGCCTGATGTCTAGATTCGCCAATGGCTCGTCGAGCAACAGCAGCTCCGGGTTGCTAACGAGAGCCTCGGCAAGGAGTATTCGCTGCAGCTCTCCGCCCGAAAGGACGCCCAGAGGACGGTGCGCGAGATCTTGCCCACCGACCGCCTTCAACGCTTCCAGACCGGCTTCACGGTCCTCGTGCGAGAAGCTCATGCCCCAGCGTTTTCCGGAGAATCCCAGCCGAACCAGTTCCAGGCACTCGATGCGCATGTCGTGATCGATCTGGTGTCTCTGGGGCACGTAGCCGATGCGCGCGTTGCCCCGCTTTGGCGGTTCCCCGAAAACAGTGAGGTCGCCGTGGAGGGGTTTCTGCAGACCGAGCAGCAGGCGGAGAAGCGTGGTCTTGCCGGACCCATTAGGGCCGATGATGGCCACGAATTCCCCTTTCTCGATGGCGATATTCGCGCCTTTCCAAACGACGTCACCCTGATATCCTGCTGCAAGGTCCTTGGAGGCGATGACCGCGGTCTGGTGATCGTTCATGTTCGTCATCTGGCAAGTCTCGCTGCGTTCAGAGCATTCTCCAAGGTCACGAGTTCCGAGTACATCCAATCCTGGAACAGCATCCCTGGAGGTTGGACCGTTTCGGTGATGCCGACCGTTTGAATTCCATTGCTGGTCGCTAGCGATTTCATCTGTTCTGTAATCGGCGTCACCGTCTGAAGATTGTAAACAAGGACGCTCACGTTTCCGCTTTGGAGCTGGTCCTGAAACTGCGCTATGCTCGCGGCGGGCGGGTCGTTGCCCTCAGCAACCGCCTGCATGAAGGCTAAGGGTGAGACGAGATCCAGACCCGTCGAATTCGCCAGGTACTGCACTATGTCCTCGGTGCCCGCGATGCGCGTGCCGGCGTAACTCTGCCTGATCTCCGCGCTTTTCCCTTGGTATGCTGCGAGGGACACGCTCAGGTTCGTATACTGCTGCTCGTAATAAGCGGAATGGGCTGGATCTATCGAAATGAGGTCCGCCTCCATTTGTGCCACCGTCCGGTTCACGTAGTCAGGATCATACCAGAAATGCGGATTATCTCCGTTCTTCTTGCCTAGCAGATCCGCCACGTTTAGAACTATGCAATCTGACTTGATCCCTGCGCTTATGAGCTTGTCCGACCAAGAATCGTATCCTGCCCCATTCTGGATTATTAGATCGGCCGATGCGAAGGAGCGCGCCGTGGAGGTGTTGCTCTCGTACTCGTGTGGGTCGGCGTTAGGGTCCGAAACCACGCTAGTAACCTGCACATGAACGCCCCCGAGTTGAGAGACCAGGCTGCCCCAAAAGTTCTCTGCCGCCACGACCTGGATCTTCGAGTTGCTTTCACTAGTGAGCGGAGGCAATGTGACTGCCATCGCAACTAGCAAGAGGATGATGACGACTACCACGACAGCAACGATCTTCACGTTCCGTCCGAGGACCATTACACACCCGATCCTTGTTATGTTCATAACATTTATATTACTTCCTATTAACAAGCATGACAACATTCATATCTCTGCTATTAACAATTCCCGTTCATGAGTAAAATGACCGTGATCAGCGTTTCCTTGACGGAGAAGAATATCGAAGACCTTGACAAGCTTCAGAGCATGCTCGGACTTGCGGGAAGGAGCGAGGCCATCCGGGTGTGCCTCAGATCAGCGGAGACTGAGATTCGGGAAAGGGAAATGATGAGCGGCGAGCTCGAGGGCATCTTGATCGCTGTGCACAAGGCGGAGGACGGCCACGGTCTTGACGAGTCACGTCACCGTTACCAGGCGAATATCACCACCCAGGTCCATTCGCACCTGAAGAACGGCAAGTGCCTGGATGTGTTCCTTATGGGCGGCGACTCAGGAGTGATAAAGGGCGCAATCGCCGACTTCCAGAAGGATGACGCCATCGAATACATCAAGTTCGTTCGGTCATGAAGCGGCTGTCGCACGAGGACGAGAACCCGTTCCCTGTTCGAGATGGAAATCGGTCCGATGGCAAAATCGCTCGGAAGAAGACGCGGATTGACCTCGATTGGATTGATTGAGTGCGCGTGTAAGTATTCCTCTCCAACCATCTTGTCACACTAGGTCGACCCGTGAAATAGCGTAACGAACATCAACAAGCACGTTTAACCCAACGAAATGAGATTACTGGTCAATGAGCGTCGGAATAGCTACGAAGAGAGCTAGGAGCGATGGTGTCGGCGAGCAATACTTCCACATAGATCATCGCCCGCATCGCAAGCTTACGCTCGGTCTGGGCGCGGTTGGGGTATCCCTAGGCATCCTCATATGGTGGGTCTTGTCTGCCCTGGTCAGAACGGCCTACTTGCCTTCACCGTATGCCGTGGCGGTCACGCTCTACAATCTGTTCACAGGCTACGATCACATCAGCGGACTGACCATGTGGCAACTTATTTCGGACACCCTTTCGCATTATTTCCCAGCCTTCATCCTCGCATTCCTGCTGGCATTGCCCATCGGAATGCTCATCGGAATAAGCAGGGTCGCTGATAGCCTCTCAAGGCCGTTCGTGGAGGTCCTTCGTCCCATCGCCCCCATAGTCTTCGGGCCCTTGTTCTTGATCGTGCTTGGGCAGGGGCAAGGAGTCTTCATGATCGTGTTCTTGGGGGTGTTCATACCTCTCGTCTCGCAGATACAATTCGGGGTACAACACATCGACCCTTTGGTCCTTGACCTTGGGCAGACGATGGGTGCGCATGGGTGGACTCTGTTCCGCAAGGTCATCATTCCGTCGATCGCGCCCAATATCCTTGCCGGCTTGAAGGTGGCTATAGGGATCGGCTGGATCTGCATCATCGAGGGCGAGCTAATACTGGGAACGCCGGGAATTGGTGCTTTTGTGCTATGGAACAGTCAACTGGGATTATATTCGCAGATGTTCGCTGGAATAGTCCTGATATCGGTAATAGGCATCCTCACCTATGCAGTCGGATGGACGGTTGAGCACATGGTCTCAAAGAAGCTTGGAATGATACTGGAGAGCGCGCCGGTCACGCACTGCTAGTCTAGCATTCCCATAGGCACTGCTCGTTCGGGCAACTACTCGCCCCCGTATACAAGCTTCCAAGAGATTCGGTTCTTGGCCATCCGGGCTAAGCTTTGCTACGGTTTGCCAGGAAGCACTTACCGATTCCATGGAGCACCTCGTGGTTGTTTGCAACAGACGATAGGCTGATCAGGGTCCCCACCCTTTGGTGCGCCGCGTGCTGTGCTTCATTGTAATGAATAGAACAGCACGATCCGGAAGTCCCTCCCTAATGATTATTAGCCTGATCGTGCCCATTAACTGGTTGAGATGGCCACCCTGCAAGGCACTGCGACTAATAATGTGCGACGCTCGCGGAAATCTCGTGGCCTCAGAGCAACTGGCATAGAAGTTATAGGCGATGTGCCTTGGGGAACGCACTTCTGCCAATTCTACCAGGATAGCCAAGATCTGGTTGAGATCCTAGTGCCCTATTTCAAAGCTGGACTTGACGCGAATGAGTTCTGCATGTGGGTGACGTCTGAGCCACTCAGAGTTGAAAAGGCCACGGAGGCTTTGAAGAGGGCTGTCCCCAACCTCGAGGTAGCCCTCGACAAGGGCCAGATCGAGATCCTTGATTACAAGGATTGGTACATGAAAGGTGGCAAGTTCGAGTCTTCACGGGTCCTCGATGGATGGGTGACGAAGCTCGAGGAATCGAGAAAGAAAGGATTCGAAGGTCTGCGCCTGACCGGAAACACACATTGGCTCGAGGAAACCCAATGGAATGATTTCGAGCAGTACGAAGCCAGCGTCAATAGCGTCATCGGCAAGCATCGCATGATCGCACTGTGCACGTACTCAATCGAGCGCTGCGGGGCGAACGAGATTCTGGACGTCGTTGCCAACCATCAATTCGCGCTCGTGAGACGTCACGGTGATTGGAGCCTGATCGAGGGTTCGCACGATGCACGTACCCGAGAAGCGCTTAAAGAAAGCGAAGAATTGTACAGGCACATCCTTCAGTACGCTCCCACCGCCATTTACGAGATTGACTATGCTGGCCCCAGGTTCAAGAGCGTCAACGAAGCGATGTGCCTGCTCACTGGTTACACCCGCGAGGAATTGCTGGCAAAGAATCCAAACGAACTCCTCGACGCACAAAGCAGACACAGATTCCAGGAAAGGATAAGAAGAGGGATGGCTGGAGAGAACCTAGCGGGCGGCGTTGAATACAAAGCAATGAAGAAGGATGGGAGCGAGCTCTGGGTCATTCTAAACGTTAAACCGACATACAAGGATGGCAAGCTAGACGGAGCACTCGTTGTTGGAAACGACATCACAGAAAGGAAGCGAGCAGAATCGGCAATAAGAGAAAGCGAGGCTAAGTTCAGATCGCTGTTCGAGTACTCGTCTGAAGGAATGGCTCTCCACGAATTAGTCAATGACGAGCATGGCGAGCCAATCGATTACCGAATTCTTGATGTCAATTCTGTGTTTACGACGATCACGAGAATCTCCAGAGGCGAAGCCGTCGGCAAGCTTGCATCCGAACTCTATGGAACTGGCAAACCACCCTATCTGGATATCTACGCAGAAGTGGCAAGGACCGGGAAGGCTGCTTGCTTTGAGACATACTTCCAGCCCATGGACAAGCATTTCATCATTTCCGCATTCTCGCCCATGAATGGCAGATTCGCTACTGCGTTCCTGGATGTCAGTCGCCAGAAGAAGCTGGAAGGAGAACTTGAAAGAAGACTGAGGGACCTTGCTCGATCGAATGATGAACTGCAGCAGTTCGCGTACGTCGCTTCTCATGATCTGCAGGAACCCCTCCGAATGGTGCTGGCATATCTTGCCTTGCTCGATAGCAAGTATAGAGACCAGCTAGGCTCCAAGGCCAAGGAGTACGTCGACTTCGCCATGGAGGGTGGCAATCGAATGCGAAGGCTGATCGACGACCTCTTGGAGTACTCAAGGGTGGACACAAGAGGAAAGCCGTTCAGCCGAGTCGATATGAACTCGGTTGCCGCAAAGACTCTGGAAGTACTGAAAGTGCCATTGGAGGAGACCAGAGCGGATATTGTCATAAACCATCTCCCGGATGTCCTCGCGGACGAGTCCCAGATGATCCAGGTGATGCAGAATCTGATTGGCAACGCGATCAAATTCCACGGAGCGGAAGTGCCGCAGATCCACATCTCGGCTTCCAAGGCCGCCAATGAATGGGTCTTCGCCGTCAAAGACAATGGCATCGGATTGAACATGGAGCACGCTGACAAGATATTCCTAATGTTCCAGCGTCTGCATGCCCACGATGAGTATCCCGGCACAGGCGTCGGCTTGGCCGTTACGAAGAAGATTATCGAGCGACATGGCGGGCGAATCTGGGTTGAAAGCGAAGAGGGGAAAGGGGCTACGTTCTACTTCTCTATTCCACTCAGAGAAAAAAGCAGTTCAACAGTAGGGAACCACGTCGTTCAAACACACCAATAAAATCCAATCATGTATATTAAAGAAAGCGACTCCCCACTGGCCCCAATCGTAAGCATTAAATATGGGACATTTCGCGGAATTGTATACTACCCCTGCACTCTCGTGAATCCGCCGATTTCGCAACCGCGGGCATCGAGTTCCGGGATTGGCGGCTAACGAAGGCCGTTTTCCTTGGTGATCCTTGTGGGTGCGACGTGCGACCTCGACCATTCAAATACCGGCACTTCAATTGATTTCTGGTCGAGTGAGGAAGAGACAATCTCATGGGAATCCTAGACGAGTCGTACCGCCTGGAAAACGGCGTCAGAGTGCCGAAGATCGGGCTGGGAACGTGGCATATGCCCGATGGAAGAACCACCTACGACGCAGTTTCCTTTGCCTTGGCAAATGGATACAGACACATTGACACCGCTCATGGCTACGGCAACGAAGCGAGCGTTGGCAGCGCTGTCCGTGACTGTGGAATCGAGAGAAAGGAGATCTTCGTCACCTCCAAGCTCCCAGCCGACGTCAAGAACTACGAGGGTGCGCTGAAGAGCTTCGAAGGCACCATGGAGAGGCTAGGTCTCGAGTACCTGGACCTATACCTCATCCACGCGCCGTGGCCATGGAACAAGGCTGGTCTCGATTTCAGAGCGGAGAACAGCAGGGTATGGAAAGCGCTTGAGATGATCTACAAGAGCGGCCGGTGCCGTGCGATCGGGGTCTCGAATTTCGATATTTCCGACCTCACCTCCCTCATCCAGGACTGCGAGATCGAACCAATGGCGAACCAGATCAAGTTCCACGTTGGCAACACGCAGGAAAGTCTCACGCGGTACTGCCAACAGAACCGCATGCTGGTGGAGGGCTACTCACCTCTGGCCACCGGGGCAATCCTCGGCGATGATGCCATTGCCGCCGTAGCCGAGAAGTATGATTCGACCGTCGCCAAGATTTGCATACGCTATGTTCTTCAAAGAGGGGTGCTCCCGCTTCCCAAATCCGTACATCCAGAATACATTCTACAGAACGCCGATGTTGATTTCGAGATCAGAGCAGACGACATGGCCCTCCTCGACAACATGAAGAACACCGCGAGAGAAGGTCGGGTAAGAAAGGGCCTTCGTATGATCCTACAGTGAGGGGTCGAGGTTGAGAGCAAGTGGTTGCCGCGTCGATTCATTCACGAGGGCGCTTCTCGCAGACGATCGCCACGGCAGCAGCCATGGTGTCTGAATGAGTTAGGCTGATCTTGATTTCAAAAGCCCTCACTCTCTTATCCAGGATTGCGACGAATGGTATTCCGCGTCTCCGGTTCAGTATCTCAATCTTGTTCAGGGGGACCCTGATCCCGTAGCATTGGAGCGCCTTCACGACCGCCTCTTTCCCAGCAAATCGCGCCGCGTAGTGTTGCGTTGGATGCAATTTGCTCTCGCAGTACCTTATCTCCTTCTCGGTGAAGACCTTCTTCAGAATGCTGCTTTTCGAAAGGATATCATGACTGAACCTGGATAGCTCAACACTGTCGATTCCGATCTCCAGACCACCACTCTCACTCTGATTGAATTGAAATCGCTGCTTCTCTATATATCCATGTCACCTGCGAAGAAACGCCAATTCGCCTCATCCAGTAGATAGGATTGATCTGCAAGACCGTCAGGATACAAGACAACTCTCGTCTTGTCGTTAACATTCACGAAATTGAACCTCCTGAGCTTCTTTGGAATGTCACTATTGCCCATGTAGCGAATCGCAATCGCACCTGTGCCTTCTTCTCTTTGATGCCGAATGAAATTGGCCAGGAGAGAGTCGAACAAGTCATCAGATGGTAAGAACAACATGTCGTCAACGTAGCAGACGTTGTCTTTCACTCGATAGACCAGGTAACCGCCGATCTCGTCCTTGTCATCTAGGACGCAGAATATTCTATAGTAGACATACGATCGCGAATATCTCCAGTTCAAGAATCTGGAGGTTCGCTCTCCAGCAATCCCGAATTGCTTCGATGTCCTCTCCCACAGCACGTCAAATCTCTCGTCGAAAGACCCTGGCATATCAAGCGAGTGACTGAACCGACTGCTTATGCGCTTCTCTCTTGAAAACACGTCACTGCATGAATCCACCACTCTCAGGACTCCTTTTGACCTGAGATACTTGGGAATAAGATGCGATGGCACACGCGCCAGGTTCAAGGGTTTCACGAATACCCTGGCCCTGCCCACCTCCTTGTATCCTATGCGAAAGAAAACCGGACTTGATTCCTCGTTTGGTGTTTCGTATAGCAGGTAGCTTCCAGAAGCGCCCGTATCTGACACTATCGCCCTCATCAGCTTGACGGCTGGCCCAAATCCTCTGTGGCCTCGGTCGATGGAGAAATCACCGATGACCCCTGCGAGCACCGACCTGTCGCCGATCTTCAATCTCCGTGGAAAGAGTGATGCCGAACCGACTAGAGGCCCCGATGGCCCATACTTCGCAAGCCAGCATGATGCGTTCCCATAAGGACCATGTTTGTAACTCCAGTCGTAGCGTTGAGAGGAGTACGCAACACTGAGGTTCCTGTGCACCAGTGAGAGGATGGCCTCTTTGTCGCCTTCTATGTCCCCCTTGATCACGGTGTAATTATTCATTCAATCCCGAGTTTTCTCTGGACCAAAGCGATGGTCTCAGGATCCTCAATCTCTTCGATGCGTTCTAGCGCAGATTTCCTATCCAGACAACCCTCGCGGACCAGGTTCGCGAGTTCCAAGGAGTAGGGGTGAAAATGAAACTGATCCTTGTGGACTATGTTCGCGTATGAGTTCAGGAGGCAATTGGTGGAGTTGGCATCTGTGTCGCGTGGTGCTTCCCATCCATACCCGCGAATCGTTTCGTATATCTTCTCTTCGTCGTAGCCCAAGAACGCAAGCGGGTTGATGGTATAGGGGAACAGCTCAGGGCTATTGAATTGCTCTTCGTCAAGGAAGTAAGGGTTTATCGCGTCACCAGCAATCCTGTGAAGCGGATCGTATACCGATTTCTGCATCATCCTTGTCATTTGGGGGTTGTTCTTCATGATTGACGAGGTGATTGGAGCCTGACCCGGAGACCAGCCATATGTGACAAATGGGATCCTCTTTTCAATCGCCAAGCGGAGCGCATGGTACTTGATCATCCCCATGCAAGACGTGCAGATCGCGCTCGCTCGCTCGATGGTTATTGGTGGGAATGGATTGGCTTTGGCGCATTCGGAGAAGATCGTCTTCAGAACGTCAAATCGTGGTTTCACGAAAATATGGTCGATTCCCAGATTCTCGACGACGGTCCTGATGTTGCGAAAGGTCTGTTCGGGGACGAAACCGTTGTCGAATGTGATCGCGAGTATGTTCAGTTTATATTCGTTCTTCAAGATAATACTGGTGTAAGTGCTGTCTTTGCCTCCGCTGTAGCTCATGAGTGCATCGTAGTCGCCGAGTCCCCTGTGTTTGTCAACCAAATCGGCGAATTTGCGCCTGTATTCGGACATCCTGTCTTCTAGGTGGTCAATGCCCCTGAACTCGAGGCAGTAGTTGCAGACGCCTTCCTTGTTGAATCGTATTCCTGGAAAGGTCTCAGGCAGTATGCATCTTGTGCATCGATTCATAGGTCCATCTTCAGGCTTCTAGGAGATTTGGGGGTGACTCCCTTAAATGCTTTGTAGAATTGTGTTTATTGGCGATCTCTCTGAATGCCCTAGCGACCTGCTGCTCTTCCAGGTCCAGCGCTTCGCAAACCTCTGGAATCCCGATCTTATTCTCCCAAGCGTACAACAGGAGATCCAGAACATCGTACGGCATTCGGAAGTAGAACTCCTCGTCGCTCACTTCGTAGCTGAACGTGTCTGGACTGGGGACCCTATCGAGTATCTCTTTCATCACTCCCAAGCGCCTTGAGATTTGGTAGACTTGTGTCTTGTACAGGTGCGCGATCGGTTCGATGTCAACCCCCCCATCCCCGTACTTGACGAAGAATCCCTGCATCTGCTCACTTCTGTTGGTAGTGCCGCAAACGAGATAATTATTCATCTCTGCATAATAATAAAGTTGCATCATTCTCGTCCTCTGCTTGGTGTCGGTGGCGGCAACGATGCCATTTAACGTGGCCTTGTTCAGCCGGCAGGAGCTTACTTCGCCATTGCGGCGCATTATGTTCAGGGTAAAGAAATTGTATGCGTCCCTCGCAAGGAGATTTCCGGGCAGGGTGATCTTGATCCTGCTATCAGGCTCATAGTCCGGAACCATCTTCCTTATTATGGCATCTCTCTTCTCGTAAGTTCCGAAGCCTTCAAGCACTGGCGTAATGTCGATTTCCAAGATCTTGATGCCGAGCCTTCGAGCGTGTTTCTTCGCATATTGAGCACTGATGGGGTTCGATTCCTTTTCTGGGAGGATGAGACCAAGCACCGATTCTTTGCCCAGTGCCTCCACGCAAAGCGAGGAGGACAGTGCCGAGTCGATGCCTCCGCTCAATCCCACAACGACTCCTTCCCGCTTCATGGAAGTCGTTTGCTGTTTGATGAACGAACAGATCCGCTCGATCTCCCTATCGCAATCCAGATCCAATGCCTCTCTTCTGAATTTCATATCGGCAACCTCGTACCTTGGTCATTCATTTCCTTCGTGCTCTTGGGAAACGCCAACGGCGATCTTTCCAGTCGGCGTTCTGGGCAATTGCTCTCGTATCTCTACATGCTTTGGAACCATGCATCGTTCCAGTTTCCTAGTGCAGAGACGCATGATCTCTTCTTTAGTCAGCTTCGATCCCTTTCTAAGAGCGACAACTGCCTTGACCGCCTGTCCCAGGACATCATCTGGAATCCCCAGGACTCCTGCTTCGACGACGTCATCGATCTCGTAAAGAGCATCCTCCACTTCCTTGGGGCTCACGATCCCCCCGGCCGTCTTTATCATATTGTCCTTGCGCGCAACGAAGTAGAGGTAGGCGTCTTCGTCCATCTTGAACAGATCTCCCGTGAACAGGTTCGTTTCGCCGGGATACAGTCCGATTCTCAGTTTCTTGGCGCTCTCCTCTGGTAGATTCCAATATCCCTTCATGACATTGGATCCTCTGACCACGAGCTCGCCGACCTCGCCGGCCTTGGTGATCATCTCCCCTCGCTCATTCACGAGGTATGTCTCGACGTTCGGCATCGCTTTCCCGACCGAAGATGGCCTCCTGGAGAGTTCCTCTGGAGGCAGATACGACACCCTCTTGCATTCGGTCAGACCGTACATCGAGAATATCTTCACGTTTGGGAGAGCCTTCTGAAGCTGAACTATGTACTTCACTGGGAAGACCTGGGCCGTGCTTGTGATATACCGCAGCCTCGAGAAATCGTACTCTGCCAGATTCTTGTTTTTCAGAAGAATGGCGGCAATGGGTGGCACTATGGGAAAGCCCGTTACCTCTTCCCTGATGATAGACTCGATGATATGATACGGATAGAGGAATGATTTCTCTAGGACCACTGTCCCGCCGAATTTGAAAGCCATCAGGACTTGGTACAGACCATAGTCGAACGACAGTGGCAGACAATCCATAATGATGTCCTTGTCAGTGTTCTCTAGATACTCAATGATCGAGTTCGCTGCTGAGACCACGTTCAAATGAGTCAGCATTACCCCTTTTGGAGTGCCGGTCGAACCCGAAGTGTAAATGAGAATGGCCAGATCGATATCGATAGAACGGTTCGGTGGAGGCGTGTTTGGGTATTTCATTGCCTCTTTGTAGCCGCAAAGCAGCATACCGTCATCTTCGTGCTCATCGACTGATATCGCTCCTCTCAGGTGAGGATGGCCTTCAGCATTTCCAGAGATTTCCGCGAGGTGCTTCGAATCTGTGATCAGAATCTTGACCTGACAGTCGTTCAATATGTATCCCAGTTTCTTTGATTTCACCTGTGGATTGACTATGACGAATATGCCCGATGCTTTCAGAATCCCGAATACGGAAACGACTGATTCAATCGAATTCTCCAGGTAGATGGCGACTCGATCCTGCCTCTGTATGCCGTTTGCGATTAGGGCATTGGCAAGCGAGTTGGCTGCGTTGTCCACCTGGGCATATGTTAACCTTTTCTTGTGAGCAATTAGGGCTACCTTGTCGGGGTGTTCTCTCGCGCTGTTCTCTAGGAACTCACCTACCAACATGTCGTAGCTTCCTTGATATGAACTTCTCCAACTTGTCCAGGGAATCCAGATTATCGGGAATCAGGTCTTCGTCTTCGACTTTGATATGATAGGTTTCTTCGATGAACCCGACAAGCTCCAGGACTCCAGTCGAATCGATCAACCCTCTCTCGAGGAAGGAATCGTGGGCGTCTAAGGCGATGTTTTTATTTCCGGACATAAATCTATCTCTTATGAAGGCTTTCAGCTCCTTTTCAATATCGGCAGGGGACACCTTTCTTGTCTTGCTCATGTGCAAATCCAACCTTTGCCTATGGAACCGAAGACTACGCTAGTCATGATTTATGGCACTAGATAAGACTTTGTTGACGACTTGGCATGGATGGCAAACAGGAGACACAAGGAAGCTTCCACCAGACCCACCTAAGACGCGCACAAGACAAGACTGGTCCTCTCCCACGTAAGCAGATGGGCGCAAACTGGGCGTCAACAAGTGATCTGCTTAGAGAAACATGAACGTCAACTCGCAAAGACCTTCTACCGATAAGGCGTTCACAGGCTGAGTTGGCTCGGACGAGTGGTCCCGTGAAGTGCTACAAGTGCGAGTGGGAAGGGAGGGAAGAGGACCTGGTCGAAAAGCCCGGGGACCTCATGTTCTACGACTACGTCGCTGCCAACACTTTGATGATTGATGTAACCCGCACCAACTACCTGTGCCCGAAATGCGGAACGATGCTGAAGAGCCATCGCGTGGTGGGCGGGATGGTGCTAGATCAGTAGCTGCGAATGGATTCGCCGCGAAGATAGGATATACAGAAGGTTTGAGAATGACCGAAGGAATCGAAGCCATACTACCTCCACCGAATCAAAAATGGCATGAACACGCAGAGCAGAGATTCGCGAGCCCGTTCATGGGTTCGAAGTTCGATCGGATTGACGTCGATGCGATGATGCTCTCCCATGCGGCGGTGATTTCCGGATTTACCATAAACGACTTCTACACTAAACCAGACCTCGGCGCGGCTTGCGTCGCAAACGCGTCCGAGATGTACGATCTGATTCCGATGACCCATTGGTATTTCTCCCTCCCGTGGGTCGCGGAGATGGGCGCGGAGGTGCAATTCCGACGGCTTCTTCCGCCCGTTGTCAAGGAGCCCTCTATCACGGACCTTGAGGGGGTAGACCGGCTCGAAGTCCCCGACCTCAAAGAAATGGAGAATGGCTTCACCGGCAAACTGATGATCACTGCACAGGACTACATCCAGCAGAAGACGCCGAAGAAGTTCGTCCCCATGACCTATACCTCCGATCTGACGGGCGGCGGGGCGCAGCTCTGCGGAATCGAGAACTTCATCATATGGTCCTTGACCGAGCGCGAATCGGCCAAGAAGCTGGTGTCCAAGTACACCGAGGTGGCGGTCAACGGCGCGGAGCTTATCGCGAATCGCTATGGGATGGCGATGATCTCGACCGGTTCGGTTCTCGCCAACAACGACATCTTCTCCGATTCGGACGTCCACGAACTGTCGATCAAGTTCCTGCACGGCTTCGTAACGAAAGCCTTGGAGAAGGGCGCCGGACCACAGGTCCTCTATCACCTGTGCGGCAATCATGAGACCGACTACAAGCTGTTCAAGGATGAGCTGATCTTCACCCCCTTCACCATATTCCACGTGGGCTATATGGGACGGAACGTGTTCCCCTCAGACCTCTTGGCCAAGGAGTTCGGGGATGTGGCCACGATCATGGGATCGGTCGACACGAAGATGATGATCCTGCCAAACCCCTTGAGGATCTACGAGCAAGCCAAGCAGCAGCTGATCGGGGGGAGGGACAGCAAGAACGGGTACATCCTCGGCACGGCCTGCGAACTGCCCCCGGATGCCCTTCCTGCGAACGTGTTCGCTCTGGTCCAGGCGGCCAGGGACTACGGGACCTATGGAAGTTGGTGAAGGACCCGTCAATCGCCGCGGAGGTCGAGACCGACCGCCTGCCCGAAGTAGTAGGACAGGACCTTGAGGTCGATCTCGTCTACGCTGCTCATCCTTAGGTTCTTTGACCTCTTGCCCACTCCTTCCAAGAGACCGAATCGATCATCGAATTCCGCCCCACGCGAGAATGCCAGGGTGATCCCCTTCTTCGTAGGGCTGATGACCGCCACGATGTGCTTCTTCCTGAACGCGAGAATGCCGTAGCTGATCTCTTCAGAAAGCGCAGGGAAATCGGTTCGCACGAACCGCCTTATCGCAGCGACGATCGGCCGGTATTGAGGCAGCACCTTCTTCTCGACGAACTCCTCGACGTTCATCGTTCGCAATGATGGCGATTCCAGACGAAAATCCCTGCGGGCCCGGGTCGAGGCTCACGAAATGGTTCTTAATACCTGTTATCCGATTGGAAAGCAGAATGGCAGACGACGATGGCACTAGCGCGAACCCACCGCTTGAACACCCGGCCAAGGACACGAAGGGCTCGAACGCCGCATCGATTCGCAGACTGCGGTCCTTCCTCGTATCGAATTGGCGTCTGATAGCCGCCGCCTTGGTCCTTCTGGTCGCGCTCTTCTTGACCTCGCTGTACACGTTCCTCCTATTTCACAGCCTGATCGAGGTGGGAATAGCGGTGACGGGATTCTCGGTATTCCTGGTGGCCGCGACCTCAAGGCGCTATTTAGAGAACAACTACCTGCTGTTTGTCGGCCTCGCCTTTCTCCCCATCTCTTTCCTTGGCCTCGTCCACATGCTGGCATTCGATGGCATGGGAGTCTTCGGGAACAACACCGCCAATCTCGCGACGCAGCTGTGGCTCGCGACACGCTACCTGGGCGCGGCGGCCCTCCTGATCGCCCCCATGATCATCTATCGCAAGATGAATTGGACCGCGGTTACCGTTGGGTTCTGCTCGGCCGCGGCGCTGCTCATCGCGCTCATCTTCCTCGGATACTTCCCCACCGCCTACACGGACGCCACTGGACTTACGCCTTTCAAGATCTACAGCGAGTACGCAATCTCGATCGTGCTCGGCTTGTCCATGATTGTCCTTTACACAAGAAGGAGCTGGTTCGAGAAGAGCGTGTTCCAGCTTGTGATAGGCGCGAGCGCCTTGCAGATCCTTGCTGAGCTCACCTTCACCGGCTACGTCAAGGTCAACGACCCGGTCAACATGCTCGGGCACCTTCTCATCCTGGCCTCGTTCGGGCTGCTCCTCATCGCCTTGGTGAGGACCGGGATCGAAAAACCCTATGCGCTCGTCTTCCGGTCCCTCAAGGCCAGTGAGACCGCTCTGCGCGAGGAAAGGGACTTCGCAAACAGCATCATTAACAACACCCAGGCTGTCGTCATGGTGGTAGATCGCGGCGGCACCATCCTTACAATGAACCCATTCGGCCAGCGATTGCTGGGGGCGAACGAGCGATCGATGCGCGGCTCGAACTGGATATCGGCGATGATCCCGGTGGAGGAGGGCGAAGCGTGCCGCACGGTGTTCCAGAACGCGGCGAACGGTTCGGAAACGGTTCACTACTCGGGAAGGATGATAACGCAGAGCAACCAGGAACGGTGGATGAGCTGGAGCATGGGGGCGCTCAAGAACGACGTGGATGAGGTTGCGGGCGTTCTCCTACTCGGCAACGACATGACCGAGCTCCGCCGATTGGAGGGGGAATTAGTGTGCCGAGCGGAAGAGCTGTCCCGCTCCAACGATGACCTGCAGCGCTTCGCATACGTCGCATCGCACGACCTTCGCGAGCCTCTACGAATGATCTCGGTGTATCTTGAGCTCCTCAACGCCAAGCACGGAGGGGAGCTGGACGCGGAGGCGAAGGAGTACATATCGATAGCCACCGAGGGCGCCGGGCGAATGCGCGAGATGATCGATGGTCTCCTGAACCTATCCAGGGTGGACACGAGAGGCGCGCCCATGAACCCAGAGTCCCTAGAGACGAGCCTGCAGGCCGCATTGACGAACCTGGGACCCTCCATCGACGAGGCTAAGGCAAGAGTTGCACGCGACCCGATGCCAATCGCCCGGATTGATCCTACCCAAATGACCCAGGTGTTCCAGAATCTGATCGGGAACGCGCTCAAGTTCAGACGCGACGTTCCTCCGTCAATTCAAATCTCCGCGAGGCAAACGGGAACGGAGTGGGTAATCTCGGTCGCGGACAACGGCATCGGGATTTCGAAGGAAAGCCAGCCCGGCATCTTCGATCTCTTCAATCGGGTGAATCCCGATTTGGACTACCCGGGCGCCGGGATCGGCCTGGCCACTTGCAAGAAGATCGTCGAGCGGCACGGGGGCAAGATCTGGGTGGAGTCCGAGGTTGGCAAGGGATCGACATTCTTCTTCAGCCTGCCCGATCTAGCGACGACCGGTGCGGTCTGATGCGGCCTTTTGGTTCGGGCTATCAAGAAGGCATATCCACTGAGACCGCGCTTCTAGGAGCGTGCAGGCCGCAGAATTCCTCGATAGGACGAGCATCGAGTTCAGTGTGTCCAACGACAGGTACAGCATCACTGAGACGACCGACCCACCTGAGGCGCGGTCTGCTTTTGCAATCGTCAATAGAGCGGGCACGTTCACGGTGGTGAAGAAAGAAGAGCATCCTGGAGGTGGCTCGCACCGAATCATCACTTTCGAAGCGGACCTGCCAAACGACCTGACCGGGTTTCTGGCAATCGTCTCGGAAGCGCTGGCGGTTGCGCAAGTTCCCATCTTTGTTGTCTCTTCGTTCCGTACCGACCACGTGCTGGTCAGGGAGGATGACGTTCGCAGGGCGAGAAACGCACTCGCGTCGACCGGCTTCAAGGAGCGCAAAGAACCGAAGAACGATTGATTTCGATGACGAGCATCCTGAATCCGCCTCCAGCTAGAGACTCGACCTGCTGGAGCGATGTCGTGTTCCGCAAAGGTTAAATACGGAAATTCTCCTGAACGCCATCAGGAGCACTGAATCTTGCCTAGGTATAGAACCGAGCGATCCGATTTTCAGAGGGAACAGGGAGCAAGAACTAGAGTCGCAATGTTGAACGTCAGAAGGATGGGCGTTTTCAAGTACGATATCCGCGCGGTCCTCAGGGACACGCGCGTGGATGAGGCGCTCGCGAGCACCATCGTCGCGAACGTGATTGCAAAAGCATCGAGAGTCTCGATCAACGAAGCCAAGTCGTATGTGCGCGAGGTCGAGACCAAGGGCGGGCTGCAGAAGGACGCCTCAGACTATATTTGCCAACTTCTCGACAAATACACCCTCTGGCGCTGAATCATCTTCGCTGCAGGGGCTCGAAGGTGAGCTTCTTGCCCTTGAAGCTCGAGTTTCTCATCGCGCTCATCGTCCTTAGCGCGACCTCCTTGTGCACCTCGACGACGCTGCTCTCCTCGTCGATCTCGATATGACCGACGGCGAACTCGCTGATGCGGGAGCTCCGCGTTATCAGGTCGGAAAGGTCGGCGCTGGTTGCTTTGTCCCTTCTTCCCAGGTTGATTCGGAACTTGACCATGCCGAACACGTCGGACGTCTCGTCGAAGTCCAACACCTTTCTGACCGTCTCCCGACCCTCAATCTCGGGCACTTCCTCCTTCTTCACGCCCACGCCCGAGAAGTCCTTGATGCCGCTCAGCAGGTGCTGCTCGTCGGTCGTGACGAACGTGATCGCCTTGCCGATGTGCCCCGCCCGCCCAGTCCGGCCGATGCGATGAACATAGACCTCGGGGTTCTCTGGTACGTCGTAGTTGATGACGTGCGTCACTCCTTCGATGTCCAACCCTCTCGCGGCGACGTCGGTCGCCACAAGGAGCATGATCTTGCCTTCGCGGAAGTCCTGCAGCACCTTCTCGCGTCTCGCTTGGGTGAGGTCTCCATGAAGCGCGGCCGCCGGATATCCGTATGACACCAGCCCCTTCGTCAAGATGTCGACCATCCGCTTCGTCGAACAGAAGATGATTGCCTTCGGCTTCTCTCGGTCCAAGACCCGGCAGAGCGCCCAGATCTTGTTCCTCCGCCCGACGTTGAAGTAGACCTGCTCGGTGTTCGGCAGGACGAGCTCATCCTCGCTGATGATCAGAGTCTCGGGCTCGTGCATGTGCTTCGCGGCCAGCTCCCTCACTGTGCCGGGGATCGTGGCCGAGAACAGCATCGTCTGCCGGTTCCGCGGCAGCTTCGAGAGGATGTAACGAATGTCGTCGATGAACCCCATGTCGAGCATACGGTCCGCTTCGTCGAGTACGAGATAGTACAGATCGCGGAGGTCCAGGGTCCCTCGTTTCATGTGGTCGATGACTCTCCCCGGTGTGCCGACGACGATGTCGATGCCCTTCTGCAGCTCCGCGATCTGGTTCTCGATCGAAGCGCCGCCATAAACGGCTAGCACCCTCCGGTCCATGAACTCGCCCAGGCGGGAGATCTCGTCCGCCACTTGCACTCCGAGCTCCCTCGTTGGCACTAGGACCAATGCCTTGGGTTTCTTTCCTTTCCTCAGGCTCTGCAGGATGGGAATGCCGAACGCCGCGGTCTTGCCCGTCCCGGTCTGGGCCTGGGCCATGACGTCCCTGCCCTTAAGGATCAGGGGGATCGCGGCCACCTGGACGGGCGTCGGCTCCTGCCAGCCCATCTTCTCTATGGCCTGGAGGACGCGCTCGTCTATCTTCAGTGATATGAAAGCCTCGTTCATAGCGCTCACGCTGAGTGCACACCGATTAAAGAGCCTGCCTATATGATTTGCCCTGGTGCAAAGGACTGGGCTGGAATGACCTTCCTACTTCTTTCTCGAGACTGGCTTCTTTCCTTCCATCACTGAGATGAAGAAGTCGTGGTGCTCCTCTTCCTGCTCCAGGATGCCCTCGAAGATGAATCGGGTCGTGACGTCGCCCTCGGCCTCGGCGATTTCCTCTATGTGCTTGTACATCTCGATCGCATCCGCCTCGGCCTTCGCATCGTACTCGATCATTTCGTAGAGTTCGCCGCCGACCGTGATCTGAGCTGGCTTCGTGGTCGGGACCCCTCCGAGATACCACAGCCTCTCCGCTATCTTCTCGGCATGCTTCATTTCCTCGATCGCGATCTCCTCGAGCTTGTCGGCGACCGCGTAGTGCTCGACCCCCGACCACTGCACGTGCTGCCACATGTATTGGATGCTGACCTGCATTTCCGCCGCGATTGCCTTGTTCAACCATTCCAGAAGCTTCTGTGATGCCATCTGCTTTCCACCTCGGTGTCTGCTACCCCAGATGCTGAGATTATTCTAGGGTTGGCTAAATAAATCTTTTGCGAGCGCTCCAGCAGATCCGGGAGCTTACTTGTGATCCTGCTTATGGGCCGATCGCCTCAGGCCAGCCTCATCGTGTGCGAGAACGGCGGTGTCCGCGGCGCCGTGTGGGATGATGACCTTCTTCTGCACCCACCACCAGGCGAGAATGGTGGCGTTGACGGTGGCGACCACGGTGATAAAGGTGTACCACATCAGGGTCCGGTCGTCCAATCCAGCTATCGAGCCGAAGAAGGTGGCGATCGTGTTGGGCACGAGGAGCGCCGTGCCGAGAATGGTGAGCCACGCGACGGCGAGCGTCATCCGGTTGTTCAGCGTCTGCAGCTGGTTGTTGTAAAGCGACTGCAAGACCTCGAGCCCGGAGGCAAGGACTTCCGAAGTGTGCTCCGCGAGCGAGATCTGGCGGTTCACGTCCTCGATGAGCAGCGTCACCTTGGAGAGCACCTTGGGGTTGTCGGTTATGGAGTGGGCATCACCGTACCGCAGCGAGTTAAGCACGTCCAGGGTCGCCCAGAGATTACTAAGGTAAGTGATCAAGCTGTGCTTCATTTCATAGATCTTCCGTCCGAGTGCCTCCCGCGGAGTCTTTGGGTCTGAAAGCTCCTCGCTGAGCCAGTCAGCCTGCTCCTCGATGGTCCGAAGCTGCTCAAAGTTGCGATTGTTGTTCTCGTCGAGGATGCGCACGAGCATGTTGGTGAGCTTGTCCTCGGCGGGCATGCTGTCCGGCAGCTTGCGCAGGAAGACGTCCGCGTATCTCGAGAATTGGATGAAACGGGTGACCTCCTCGTTGTGGATCGTGAGGATAAGTCCCTTTCGCAAGAGAACGATGAGGTTGAAGGTCTTGACCTCCATGCCCCGGATCCTCACCGCGGGGACGAGCAGCCCGAGCTCCACATCGCGGTCTTCGTAGTTGGAGTACCTTCCTTGGAGCAGGGTCGCGACCATTGTGTCGCTGAACCCCAGCTTGGCCGCGACCTCGGTGCCATCCTTCTCCGGGTCCGGGAGGGCGAAGTTGATCCAGGCGAGCGAGGACGATTGCAGCGCCGGCAGGAACTCGAGGGGGGTGTCCCCGTGCACCCGGATCGGCTTGCCGTCGTGCTGAAGGGCTACGCAGACTCCTTTCGGCTTCTTGACGTCGTTCGCCGTGGCTGCCGTCCCGTTGCCCTGCGCCGCGCCCGGCGTACCTAGATTCGCCCCCGATTCCATATTTCTCCTCCCCTGGATGCAACCGCGTCAGCAGCCCGCACCTGTATGCCGATTATCAAATGAATACTTCGCTCTGGAACGTGGATGCTGAGCGACTTCTCGTGCCTAATGCCGCGTGTAGCGGAATGCGATGTTGCAGCTGCCCTCGCGGCTGACCATGCACGGGCCCATCGGTCGCTTCGGGCTGCAACCATTCCCGAAAACGGGGCATTCTCTCGACTCGATGATTCCACGAAGGACCTCCCCGCAGCGGCAGCCCCCCATCTCCTCCTTCACCGATGGCGCCTTGGCGATGATGTCGCCGAAGACCACGCGAGCGTTGCGCGCGTCGAATTCCTCGCGGGGTTCGAGGGCGCTCTTCGGGATCACTGCGAAGCCGCGCCAGGCCCGATCCACCGGCTTGAACACCTCGTGGATCATCGCCAGGGCCTTGGGGTTGCCCTCCGGCTTCACCACCCTGGAGTACTCGTTCTCAACCTCATGCCGACCTTCCGCCATCTGTCGGACCATCATGTAGATCGCGACCATTAGATCGAGAGGCTCGAAGCCGGCGACGGCCTGCGGGATCTTCCGTTCCTTCGAGAAGCGACGGAACGGCTCGAGCCCTATTATCGTCGCTACGTGCCCGGGTTGAATCAGCCCGTCGATGTGCACTTCGCCGAGATCAAAGAGCGCGTCGAGGGCGGGAGGCAAGATGCGATGGCAGCTCAGAATCGAGAAATTCCTCGGGAGCTCAGTGAGCATGATCGAAGCGGTCGTGGGGCTGGTCGTTTCGAAGCCGATTGCCATGAAGACGACGCTCTTGACCAGCGGAGCCAACTTGACTGCGTCCTCCACGGAATAGACGACGCGCACGTCTGCCCCCTCTGCCTTCGCGTCGGCGAGCGAGCCTATGGGGGTCGGGACGGTCATCATGTCCCCGAACACCGCCACCGTCTGGCCGCTCTTCGCCAGAGTGATGCCTTCGACGATCTCCTTGGTCGTGGTGACGCAGACTGGACATCCAGGCCCCTGGCCGATGTGGACGCCTGCATCCTCGAGCATCTCTTGGATGCCAAACCGCACGAGCGTGTCTTGATGCGTCCCGCAAACGTGCATGAACCTTGCCTTGATGCCGTATTCGGCGATCGAGGCGACGATCTTCTTCGCCGTGGCTTCATCCCGGAACCTGAACATCAGCGCTCCACCACCTTGATCGACGTCACTCCGCAGCTCTTGCCCTTGGTGATCTCGACCCCTGAGCCGCACTTCGGGCAGACGAGGTTCGGGATGACCATGTGGTCCGCGCTCGATCCAATATAGTCCACTGGGCCGACGTAGCCGCACGCGTGACAGCCCACCTCGATCTTCTCCTGCGAGATGTTGAGCTTGGCGTTCTCAAGCGCGTTCCCCCGGCTGAGCACCTCAAAGGCGAAGCGCAACTGCTCCTCGCCCAGAAAAGTCAGTTCTCCGATGACGAGGTCAACCTCTTCAACGCTCAAGACGTCATGCTTCGCCAGCTCAGCGAGCACGCTGTCGATTATGCTGGCCATGACCGAGACCTCGTGCACGTCAACAGATTCCAGACCGGATATTTATGCGCTTCCCGTCATGCTTCGCCGCCCCGGGGATCTGCCAGTGTTCTTCCCTTGGAGTCTCTTCTCGCACTCGTCCCGCTCTTCCGAGGCGGTTCCGGCCGGTACTTGGCATAGAGGTCACAACATTCCGTCAGCGGACATTCCCAGCAGTGCGGGCCGCGGGGCAAGCACACCTTCTGACCGAATCTCACGAAGAGGGAGTTGATGTCGATCCAGAGGTCCTTCGGCACCTGATCCATCAACTGCTCCTCAGTCCTCTCCGGGTCCTCGGACTTCACGAGGCCGATGCGATTGCTGATCCTGTGGACGTGAGTGTCAACGCACACGGACGGTATGTGGAACGCGTAGGCGCGAACGCAGTTGGCGGTCTTCCTTCCGACCATGGGGAGTGTCATCAATTCATCGATCTCGGAAGGCACCTTCCCATTGTAGTCCTCGACTATCCTTCTGGCAATCTCCTTGATCGCCTTGGCCTTCGCTTTTGGAAATCCCGCGGGCCTCACCAATCGCTCTATGATGGCCAGCTTCGCGCTCATCAGCTCGGAAGGGGTGTCGAAGCGGGCGAACAATCGTGAGGAGGCGACGTGAGTGTTCTGGTCTCGCGTGCGCTGCGACAGCACGGTCGAAATCAGAACGTGGAATGGGTCAGGGTCCCAGGATGCAGTCCGTCCAGCATGCCTGCCCGGAAACGCGCCCTCGCCGCAAAGCTCTCTCACCCGCTCGATGATCTGCCTAGCGGGCTTCATGTCCTTCCCACCAAGCCTTCGCCTCGCCCACCGTGTACAATGAACCCGTGACGATTATCACGTCGTCCTCGCTCGCGGACGCCACCGCCATGCTGAGGGCTTCTGCGACCGAAGGGGCTTCACGCACGTCTGTAATGTACCGATGCAACGCAGTCCCGGTCTCGTGGGCAGAAAAGGCGCGGTTAGAGGCAGGAGAGACGGCGATAGCCTTGTTGGATATGGATGAGAAGGCCTTTGCGATGCCGTCGAGGTCCTTGTCGTTCAGGACGCCAAGGATCAAGAGCGCCTCGTCTCCGAACAGATGACGGACATCACTCGCCACCGCCTTGGCGCCATCCGGGGTGTGGGAGACGTCGAATATCACTGTCGGCCTCCGATGAACCAGCTCCAACCTCCCCGGCCACTTCACGCGGCGCAATCCCTCCAGGATCGCTTGCTCGCCGACTTCCACCCCCCTTCTTGGAAGCTCGATGGCGATGCCATAGGCCAAGGCGGCGTTCTCGGATTGGAAACTTCCCAACAGCGGCAATGTCACTGTTGGAAGGCTTCCCAGCCTCACGGTCGTGCCGTCAATCGTCGACTCGACCATGTCAACCTGGATCTCAGCGCCGACCCTTCGCAAAGGAGCTTTCCGCTCCGCCGCGATCTGCTCTATCACCCCGAGGGCTTCGCGTCCATCCTCGGCGGTCACGACCGGCACTCCGTGCTTGATGATTCCCGCCTTTTCAGCTGCGATCTTCTCGAGCGTGTCCCCGAGATACTGGGTGTGCTCGAGGGAGATGCGGGTAATGGCAGTGCAATCTGGTTGGATGACGTTCGTCGCGTCGAGCCTGCCTCCCATGCCAACCTCGACGACCCCTTCCTCCACCCCCGCCTCCGCGAAGTGGGCGAAGGCGATCGCGGTGGTGACCTCGAAGAAAGTAGGGTACGATTCCTTCGAGACGAGGGCCATATCCTCCACGTGCCCCCTCACTTCTTCAGCCAAACGGCACAACTGCCCTTGGGATATTTGCGTGCCGGATGTCTGGATTCGCTCTGTGAAATCGACCAAATGAGGAGAGGTGTACAGGCCGGTCGCGTATCCATGACTGCGCAGAATGGATTCCGTCATCGCGCACACCGAGCCCTTGCCGTTCGTCCCGGCGACGTGCACGCTGCGGAACTGCCGATGGGGATCGCCCATCCGCCTCAATAGCTCGGTCACGTTGTGGAGCCCGAGCTTGATGCCCATCGTCTCGAGTCCGTAGAGCCACGACAGCGTCTCCTCGTATCGCATTCGAAGAAGACGGAACACCTGCGAGATTATACAGTTTCTCGGCGACGACGAAGCGAGCCGACGAGGTCGATGGTGGCCACGCCCCGCTTGCGCGCCTCCGCCTTGATGACCTTCATCACCCCGCTGCCGTATTGTGCAGCCTTCTTCTCCCGACCGACGACGACGTCAAGCCCGAGGTTCGCGGCCGCGTCCCGGAGAATCGCCTTTCTCACCGAACCCCGCAGGCATTCGGACGTCGGAAGGGTCCGTGCGAACGCCACGACGTTCGGATCAAGGAAAGGATGATGGATCTCCTTCGAGAACCTGCGCGCGATTGCCCGCTCCATCGCGACCCCGTTGCTCAGCAAGGCGTCCAGGTCCTCATTCATCCTGGCCCTCAGCTCGGGCGACGGCAATGAGAGGTATCGCATGTATCCAGCGAACAGCTCGTCTGCCCCCTGGCCGCTGAGAAAGTCATTCTCACGAGCACGTTCGCAAACGAAGTAGAGAGGGAGCTCGAAAGAGAGCGTGAGCGGGCTGTCCGTGCCTATGATCTCCGAGAGTGGGACCAGGGCATCCACAATCTCCCTGTCCGAGAGAAGCAGCGGCTTCCATTCGAGCCCCAACAATTCTGCTGTCTCCTCCGCCACCATCAGGTCGTGCGAGCCTGAGGTTCCGATCGTGTAGAGGCGTACCGGCCCGACGCGCCCAGCGAGATGCGCGATGACGGTGCTGTCCAGACCGCCTGAGAAGAGAACGCCTCTCTCAGTTTTGCTAGCTCCGTCAATCGCCTTCCTAAGGTGTCTGACCAGCTCCTCTGCGAGCGTCACGCCCGAAGCATCCCCCTCGCCATATTTAACTCGTCCGCGGGGCGAGGCGTGGTGCATGTGCACACGGGTCGCTCAAGTGTTAAGTGCCATGGCGAGCATGGATGGCCGGATGGCGCTCGACAAGCTGTTCCATCCTGACACAGTGGCTGTGTTGGGAGCCTCGGACACGGCGGGCAAGATCGGGAACATCATCACCAAGCACCTGATCGAAGGGGGGCTGAAAGTCTACCCCGTGAACCCGAACGAGGAAGAGGTGCTCGGGGTTCGAGCGCTAAAGTCGATTCTGGATTCTCCGAAGCACGTCGAGGTCGCGATCCTTGCCATCTCCGCCAAGAACGCGGTGGACGGGGTTCGAGATTGCGTGCGAGCGAAGGTCGATTACGTGATCCCGGTAGCAGGTGGGTTCTCGGAGATCGGTGAGGCTGGCAAGGAAATCCAGGACCAGATGGCCGCCGAGGCGAAGGGTTCGGCAACGAGGATCCTCGGACCGAACACGATGGGGGTCATGGTCCCAGGAGGCATCGACACGTTCTTCATTCCGAAGGAAAAGAGCCCAAGGCCTCATCTGGGCTCGATATCGCTGATATCGCAGAGCGGCTCCGTGCTCATCGGAGTGTACGAGAAGGCCGAGGTGGAGGGCGTCGGAATCCGCGCCTGCGTGGGCATCGGAAACCGAGCGGACCTGGGCGAGGACGAACTCCTGCGCTATTTCGGAGAGGAAGAGGGCACGAAGTGCATCGCCATGTACCTCGAGGCTTTCCAGAACGGAACGTCTTTCCACGAGCTTGCGAAGATCGTCTCTGCTACCAAGCCAATCGTCGTCGCCAAAGTGGGCTCGACGCCGAGGGGGGCAAGGGCGGCGATGTCGCACACAGGGGCGCTCGCCGAGTCCTCCAACGCGCTCGTGAGCGGGGTACTGCGACAGGCCGGGGTGCTCAGGGTCAATGACGAACGCGAGCTGCTCGACGCGGCGAAGGCCCTAGCCGCTCTCAGACCGATGATGGGCGACAGGGTCGCGGTCGTGGGCAGTGCCGGAGGGTTCGGCGTGATTGCTACCGACTACGTCACCTCGACCAGCATCGGCTACGGGTTGCAGATGGCCGAGCTGAGCCCAGTGTCCAGGGAGAAGATACGTGGCATCGGTCCCTATTTCGGATCGGCCGACAATCCGATCGACCTCACGGGCGCGGTCACAGACATGATGTACGACGATGTGCTCGACATCGTTGACAAGGACCCAGGGGTGGATGGCATCGTGCTGTTCCTTCAGTTCGAACCCCCTGCGATGACCCCAGCGCTGGCGGATATCGTGGAGAAGTGGGCACGGCAGGGGACGAAACCGATGACGGTCTGCTGTGTGGGAGGGAGCTTCCCGCTGCCGGTGATGAAGCGGCTGGACGCAAAGGGCATTCCTACTTACGGAACGATCAAGCGCTCAGTGTTCGCGCTCTCGTGCGTGCGGGAACGGGGCAGATTCCTGCAGCGCATCTCAAAGCAAGGTATTTCTCCGTTGAAGGCGTGAGCGTTTCGATGAGCCACGTATCGCGCATCGGGGTCTCTATCGAGCCTGAGCTGCTGGAGAAGCTCGATGAGATGGTGGAGGAGAAGGGTTATCCGGCGCGGTCAGAGGCGATCCGCGACTTGGTGCGACGAGCGCTCACCGAGGAACGATTGAAGGATCCGTCGGCCCCAGCGATAGGCACGATCACGTTGGTCTACGAGCACCACAAGGGTGGGGTCAAGGAGCGCCTGATGGACGTTCAGCACGAGAACCACCACCTCATCTCATCGTCGATCCACGTGCACTTGGACCTCGAACGTTGCCTCGAGGTGCTGGTCGTGAAAGGGAGGATGGAGGATCTGCACGAGCTCACGGAGCAGATCACATCGGTGAAAGGCGTCTTGCACGCATCGCCGGTCACAATCGTGGACGAGTCGTCCACGAGCGAGAACGCACACGTTCACAAGCATGCTGGCCACGAGCACGACCATTAGCGGACGGCGCTTCTTTGAGCCTAGCTTTTTATAATTCCTCAACCTTCGACGCTTTCCGATGAGAAAGCTGGTCATCTCGGAGAAGTCGAATGCCGCGGCGCGGATCGCTTACATTCTGTCGCGAGGGAATTCGAAATCCTCGAGGCAGAGCGGCGTTCAAGTCTTCACATTCTCCTCTGGCGACGATGAGTATGCAGTAGTCGGGTTGCGAGGGCACATCCTCGAGCTGGACTATCCTCACGCGCTCAACGACTGGGAGAAGACGCCGCCGAAGGAACTCGTCTACGCGGATCCCGAGAAGCGCGTCACCGCGCGTAACATCGTGACCGTTCTGCAGGAACTCTCCCGACAATCGGACGAGATCATCATCGCCACCGACTTCGATCGCGAGGGGGAACTCATCGGCCTCGAGACGGTCGAGCTACTGGACAAGGAAGGGCCGAATGTCAAGCGCTCTCGATTCAGCGCGCTGACCAGGGCGGAGATCGAGAACGCCTTCGCGAACCTCACCCATCCCGATGAACGGCTTGCAGAGTCCGCTGAATGCAGGCAGATCATCGACCTTGCCTGGGGAGCGGCCCTGACCAGATTCATCTCGCTGGCATCCGGGCAGGTGGGGAGCAATTTCCTTTCGGTCGGACGGGTGCAGAGCCCTACCCTCTCACTCATCGTCGACCGCCACCTTGAGATCGCTAACTTCGTTCCGAAGCCGTTCTGGAACGTAAAGGCAAAGCTCGAGAAGGGAGCCGAATTCGTCGCCGAGCATGCCTCCAATCCTTTCTGGGAGGAGGAGAAGGCGAAGAGCGTTCTGCAGGCATGCTCGAATGCCACGACTGGCAAGGTGAAGGAGTTCGAGGCGACGACCAAGGACGAATACCCACCGGCCCCGTTCAACACCACGACTATGCTCGCAGAAGCGGTCCGCATGGGGATGTCCGCAAGCCTCGCAATGAAGATCGCTGAGGACCTCTACACCTCCGGCTACATCTCGTATCCGAGGACGGACAACACCGTCTACCCTCGTTCTCTTGGCCTTCGCGGGGTTCTGGAGAAACTTCGGGAATCGGACTTCAGGAGCGAGGCGGAGGAACTGCTCGCGCAGGAACAGATCCGGCCATCCCGTGGAAGAGTGGAGACGACGGACCATCCACCCATCTACCCGACCGAAGGGGCGACGGAGAAGCAGCTGAAGGGTGAGAAGTGGAGGCTGTACGAATTGGTAGTGCGGCGCTTCCTTGCGACCGTGGCGCCAAGCGGGAAGGCCGAGCTGAAGAACGCCAGCATCGACGTCAATGAGCAAACATTCAGAGCGAAAGGGTACCGCGTTGTGAGTCCCGGCTGGAGGAAGTACTACCCCTACATCCGCGCGTACGAGACGACGCTGCCCGACCTGAACGTCGGCGAGGATGTGCGCGTTCTCGGCGTATCGTCGGACCGCTTAGAGACCCAGCCGCCCCGCCGCTACACGCAAGGGACGCTGATCCAGGAGATGGAGAAGCTCGGCCTCGGCACCAAGAGCACGAGGCACGAGATCGTGCAGAAACTTTACGACCGAAAGTACGCGATCGGGAACGACCTGGTGCCCACGCTGACGGGGATAGCGGTCGCGGGCGCGCTCGAACGCCATGCCAAGGCGATCACCGAGAGCAAGATGACCGCGCACCTCGAGGAGGACATGGAGGAGATCGCCGACGGCAAGGCCTTCCTCGCTGAAGTGGTTCGCGAGTCGCAGGACATGCTCTCCGACGTCATCGATACCCTGACGAAGCACCGGGAGCAGGTGGGTCAGGAGATCCGAGACGCCCTGATGGCACAGAGCTACATTGGGATCTGCCCAGCGTGCAAAGGCGAGCTACGCGTTCGGCGATCACGCAAGGGCGAGTTCATCAGCTGCTCGAACTACCCTGAATGCAAGCAGGCGTATCCAAAACCGAAAGGGGCGAAGGTGGAGGCGACCGAGCTCGTCTGCGAGGTCTGCTCCACGCCCAAGGTCAAGGTGATTCGGCGTGGCGTCCCGCCCGCGATCGTCTGCCTAAACCCGGACTGCGAATCGAACAGACACCTCTCCGATATGGGAATCTGCCCGGAGTGTGGTTCGAATTTGCGCCTGCTGTACTCTCGCGCCGGAAAGAGATTCCTAGGCTGCACGGCGTATCCCAACTGCAAGCGCACCTACCCCCTCCCGCAGTACGGCGAAATCCGACCGACCGGAGAGAAGTGCGAATACTGCTCCGCGCCTCTTATGATCACATCTCACAAGGGGAGGCCGTGGCGGTTCTGCGTGAACATCGAGTGCCCGCGCAAGACCAAGAACGGCAAGAAGAAGGCGAAGCAAAAGGGAGAGAAGGCGGAGAAGAAGGTCGTGAAGAAGAAGACGAAGAAGTCCACATCAACCGCCAAGGCGAAACCGAAGACGACCGCATCTCGAGCCAAGAAGCCCGTAAAGAAGGCCGCCAAGAAGTTGACCGCGGCCTAATGATGATGCTCGTGGTCGTGCTCGTGATCGGCTTCGCAGGCGTGCGACGGATCGATGTCCTCTAGCTTCGCTTTGCCACCATGCTTCGATGCGACGTTCTCAGCCACGTCGTGAACGATGTCCTCGACCCTTGCCCTGTCCAGGCCGTAGATCAGCACATTGAGGATGACGCTGAGGTGACGAGACCCGTCCGACAGCTCTCCCCGGCACGCCGCATCCGCCTTCTCGTCAACGACGCTGCAGGCGATGTACTTCCCGTCCTCGACCTCCGCGATGCATTTGATGTGCCCGATGAGTCGAGTGCCCGCTGCGATACATTCCTTCGCGACCTGTGAAACGGTTTCGGAGACGACCGCCTTCATCTGAACGCCGCTCTTGGCCTTCGGGAACTCGATGGCGAGTTTTCCTGCGAACGCCGTGAAATCCTCAGTGATCATCAGCTCACCAACGCTTCGACGACCTGCTCGAGATTGGTCCCGTTCGTTGCGGACGCGCGGATGACCTTAGTGGCCAATCCCAAGTCCCGGACGCTCTTCTCGACGTCTTTGAGCGCTTGCTCGTCCACCCCGTCCATCTTGTTCACAATGATGACGTCGGCGGCCTTGAGCTGGTTGAGCAGGGGTCGATTGAGCGCCTTCAGGATCACCGGGAATCTCACGGCGTCCAGAATAATCGCGATCCTGGTCATCCCGATCGGCCCTTGATACAGCTTCAGCGTATCGTAGATCGCGATCGGGTCCGCCACGCCAGTTGGCTCGATGATCACTAGGTCGGGGTTGAAGGAAGCCTGCACGTTGTTCAAGGTCGCCAAGAGGTCCGAGCCGAGTGTGCAGCAAATGCAACCGCTCGGCATCTCTCTCACTTTCAGCCCGTACTTCTCCATGACCTTCCCATCGATCCCGATCTGGCCGAAATCGTTCACGATGACCACGACCTTCTTGTGCTTCCTCTTGATGATCTCGTCGATGGTGGAGAGGATCATTGTCGTCTTGCCAGAACCTAGGAATCCCGAGATGAGCAGTAAGTCCATTCGCGCGCACCCTCGCTTGCTTGTAGCTTTCTGATAAAACGGACCCTATTTAAATCTAGGTCATGGAATGGATGAGATTTCGAGAATAAGCTGCATCCGCATTGGCTAGGCAGCGTCACTGGATGGTCTGATCAGCCTCTTCCAGCTCGAGGCCGAGGAATTGGGCGTTGAGTTCCTCCATCTCGTGTGAGATGCGTTCGTTGCGGCACGCGCGGCACTCCACCACCTTACCAAGCGACCTCTTCCTCGACGCCATCGCTGAATCGAAGTCTGCGATCGCACCGCAAGAGCACAAGATCTTCCTTCTCGGAGTGTCCCCGAACATCGCTCCCACCCAGGCGGCTCGGCTGACGTCTGCGCGCATCGGGAGGGAGACGACAAGACATGCTTGCTCGTTCACGCCCGTGGACTTCTCCGCCACCGAGCGCTCGTGAACGAGCGCGAGAGCATCCGCTATTTGTTGGTTCATGTCTATTCCTCTCCCCCAAACCGGATAAGATGCAAAGCCAGTCTATGTGTCTCGCGCCGCTCCGTAGAGCCAGCGCGATAGGCGACGCTTGCGCATTTCTCCGAGCAAAAAGCAATAACAGGACCTGCGCACTTAAACATTTCGCCCCTGTTTTTGAGCGCATCCAGACTGTCTGACGAACAGCGTCCGACGAGGGTCGGACCGATGGCCCATTTCGATGCATTGCGGCATCGTCTTCCTTACGCCCGAGGACCGAGAACATTTATTATGTCGCAGGTAGGAATCCCGAGACCATGAAAACCTTCACCAGAGAGGAGCTGGCCAAGTACAATGGCAAGAACGGCATGCCTGCATACATCGCCCACGAGGGCAAGGTCTACGATGCCACTGGCAGCTCTCTTTGGGAGATGGGCGAGCATCAGGGAATGCACGTCGCTGGCCAGGATCTCACCAAGGATGTCCTGGACGCGCCTCACGAAGAGGATGTCCTCACGCGCCTTCCACTGGTCGGCGATCTCGTCTAAATGCTGAGAATCATTCCGTCGCAAAGTCTATCTCAGACGCGCACGTAGAATCATCCGAATGTCCAAGGATCGCACGCTGCGCTTCCTGGACCCGCGCCGGGAGCGGCTCTACCGCAAGCTGGATAGGGTCATGGGCAGGATCGACGAGGGGGACCTGCCGATGCACGTCAAGGAGGTGCACCTGTTCGGCAGCTTCCTTCGGGACAAGAAAAGCCCCACCGATATCGACATCCTCGTCATCTATGACTCAGACGCCACCCTCCAGATGTACGAAGGCAAGAACAGAAGGGGACAGCCTCAGTGGCGTTTTTGGGAGGTGCGCCGGTCACCTGCGCGGTTGAGGGGTTGCTTGAAGAGCAACGCGGAGAAGTCGGTTGACATCAACATCTGCCCGTCGATGGAGGAGTTCCGTCGCGACCTTGCTTATGAGATGGACGTTTCCCTGCTCATCTGGACCCTGGGCGATCGCGACTGGCACAACAAGTTGATCAGGCACTTCACTCAAGCGCGGCCAATTCCACTTGTACTGGTATCCCCTGCTTCACGCTCTGGCTGACGATGCAGAAATCCTCGAAAATGTCGCGGCAGCGCTCGAGCTTCTTCGGGTCATCGAGCTTGTAGTTTAGCACGACGCGGATGCTCGTGATGCGCAGCCGACCGCGCTCGTTTCGTTCTAGCTTTGTCAGTACGTCTGCTTTCATCGCGCGTACCTCCGCCCTCGCCTTTCGCAGGCAGTAGGTGAGCGAGGCTGCCAAGCAGTTCCCCACGGAAGCGGCCAGCACCAGGCCCGCGTTCGGGAACTCGCCGTCTCCCACAGGCTCGGGCTCATCCATCCAAAGTGACGGAAGCTCATCGCGGAAGGTCACCTTGAACTGGTATCCTTCCATTAGCTCAATCCTCACACGGAAGTCCTGCTCCTCGATCTCCGCCATGCCTAATCCTCCACAATGCCCAACTGCTCGATCACGGATGCCCGGATCTCCTTCTCGCTGCGAGGGAGCTTGAGACGCCTACCGTTGCGCATCAGCTCTATGAGAGCGGGCTCCATTTTTTCTCCGCATCCGCAGAGGGGAACCTCGGAGTCGGAGAGAGCGACTTCGAACTCCAGATAGTTCCGGCAACGGAACAGGTGCTTGCGAGCGCTGAACTTCCCCCTCTTGCCTACTGGCATGCCGTCCTTCTCCCCGATGTCCATCGCGAAATCGATTGTCGGCGCGTTCGAGAGGCATGTCTCCATTCCGAACCAATCCACGCCCAAGTCGGTGGTGCCCCCTGCCAGTATCTCTTCGTCCGAGGCGGTGAAGAAACGTTTCAATCTCATTCCACCCGTGGCTTCCGATAGAGCGCAAGTCCCGGGAACCTCGCTTTGTCGCCGAGGATCTCCTCGATGCGCAGCAGGCGGTTGTACTTCGCTGTCCTCTCGCCTCTGGCCGGCGCGCCGGTCTTGATCTGACCGCCGCCCATCGCGACAGCGATATCGGCGATGGACGTGTCCTCGGTCTCGCCGGAACGGTGGCTGACGACAATGCCATACCCAGAATTCGTCGATATCTCAGCGGCCTCGAACGCCTCCGTCACCGTGCCGATCTGATTGACCTTGATGAGCGTGGCGTTGCCCGCCTTGAGGCCGATCGCTTTCTTGATGCGCTCTGGATTCGTGACGAACATGTCATCGCCTATCAGCTGCATCCTCTTGCCCATGCGCATAGTCATGAGGGACATCTGGTCGAAGGCATCCTCACTCACTGGGTCCTCGATGCTCACGAGTGGGTAGTCGCGCTTGAGGGCGGAGTAGAAATCGAGCAGCTCTTGCGGCCCGATGCGGCGACTGTCGATCGCGTAGACGCCGCGGTCGCAGAACTCCGAGGCGGCGCAGTCCAAGGCGAGGAATGCTTCCTTGCCCGGCTCGTATCCCGCCTTCTCGATCGCTTTCACGATCATGTCCATCGCCTGCCTGGTGTTGGTGAAGGGGGGAGCGAAGCCGCCCTCGTCGCCGACGTTGATTGCCGAAGGCCCATAGGTCTCTTTGAGTAGGGTCCTCAAGCTCTGGTAGATCTCAGCTCCCATCCGGAGCGCCTCGGAGAACGAGGGCGCTCCCGCGGGCACGACCATGAACTCCTGGATCTTGAGGTCGGTGCCAGCGTGCTTGCCGCCGTTGATGATGTTCATCATCGGGACAGGAAGAAGATCGCTGCTAGGCTTGAGGTGCTCGAAAAGCTCGACCCCCTCGGCCATCGCGCCCGCCTTGGCGACCGCTAGAGATACGGCAGTGGTCGCGTTCCCGCCCAGCTTGCCCTTGTTCGGGGTGCCATCGAGCTTGATCATCGCCTCGTCGACGGCTCTCTGGTCGGTGCAATCCATCCCTTTCAGCTTAGCAGAAATGAGCTTGTCGACGTTCTCCACCGCCTTCAGCACTCCCTTACCGCCGAAGCGCTTGCCCCCATCCCTCAGCTCCAAGACCTCGTGTGAACCCGTCGATGCTCCGGAGGGCGCGATGGCGCCCGCCCGGAACGACGATGTCTCCACGATCGCCTCAATCGTCGGGTTGCCCCTGCTGTCGAGAACCTCCCTTGCTCGGACGCGAACGATCCTAGAATCTGCCATTTCCCTTGACCCCCAGTCGGAACGCCAGGGAATCGACGCGCCTACCTAATAGGTTTCGCAGCCTGAGAGGGCATGTCGTCGATGACCTCCATGTTCCTTTCCAGGAGCGCCATCTGCCTGGTGTCGAGGGTCCTCGGGTCCACCGAGATGATCAGCCGCGACTTGTACTCCATCGTCGCCTCCGCGACATGGTGGATCATGCGCAGCACCTTCTCGTAGTCGTTGTTGACGACGAGGAACTCGATGCCGTCGATGAGGACCACGCTGTCCCCGCTCTTCTCTATGAACCTGATGATCGTGTCGGAGAGGATGCCGATGTTGGTCGGGTTGACATACACCTTGCCGACCTGATTGCTGAGCCAGATGATCGGAGTCTTCTCCAGCCCCCACTTCTTGCGCAGGACCTGCGGGTGCTCGCGCGTGATACAGAGGCCTTGGATGTTGTGCGTCACCTGATCGACGAACATCTCGAAGGACTTCTCCGGCTTCAGCTCCTTCACGACATAGCCAAAGCCCTTCCGCAACTCGTACTTCATCGCCGTCTTGCGTGCTTTCTCCATGCCCGCGGGCGTCTCCTTCTTTGGCTTGAAGAGCTTCGAGAACAGCCCAGACTCTTTCGGCTGCTCGGGGGCTGGCTCCAAGGTGAGGGTCTCACCCGTCTCCAGGATCTCCTTGATCTTCAGTCCGAGCTCGTTGTTCTGGAAAGGCTTGCGGATGTATCCCGCCACGACGTCCTGCAGCCCGAAGATGTCGGTGCCGATGTCGGTGTAGGCCGTGAGCATCATCACCTTGATCTTGTCCGTGAGGCCTTCTTGTTTGAGAGTCCGAAGAACGCTCCAGCCGTCGATATCAGGCATGTTGATGTCGAGGAGGATCAGGTCCGGGTTCTCGCTCTTGGCCTTCTCGATCGCTTCCTTGCCGCCAGACGCGGTCACGGCCCGATAGCCCTGAGCGGAAACCAGCTCAGAAACGATGTCAAGCACATCGTGATTGTCGTCGACGATCAATACCGTCTTGATGCGGAAGCCTCCAGCGGTCCGGTGCCACTAAATCCGGTTGCTCCACTAAAAAGCTATCCACAAGGTGTGCGAACGGCGCAAGTCTCGTTTGAGCGATCAGAAACGGAACATGCGCCAGCGAGCGATGGTATGGCGCCTACGCCTTACGGGACTCCTTCGCCTTTGGGCGGAGGTTCGTGTAACCGCACTTGCGGCAGCGCGTGGCTTTCGCGGCGTTCCTCGCGTAGCAGTTCATGCAAATCATCTTGTTGAGGAGCCTCGCGTCCGCCTCTTTGAACCTTGCCATCGTATCACTCTGCCGTGGAAACAAGGAGGGACTATAAATATATTGGCCAACTGCGAAGCATCGAATCGCAATCTGGACCTCACGCCTTGCGCGAGCTGGTGGAGCCGACCAGGACAAGGTACGCCAGCAGAGACTCCAGCTGGATCCTTTCGTTGCTTCCCTCGACCAGGCGGAACTCGACCTCTCCCGCCCTGTCGACCAGCCTCACCTTCTCCAGGTCGGGGATCGCCAGGTCGAAGATCGCCTTGTGAATCTGCCTGATGATGTCTTCGCCCGAGAGCCCGTATGCGATCATCAGTTCGTCCAGCTGATTCCGCGCTCCGATGAAATCACCACTCAATGCTCTCTCAAGCAGCTTGCGCACCTCTTCTGGCTTGGCGGTACCAGTCATCTCGTAGATGACGTCGACCGTTATCTCCCGCCCGGAGGCCGCTGCCACCTGAAGCGAGTTCACCGCCTTGCGCATGTCGCCTCCGGCCACATGCACGATGGCATCCACGCCATCCTCTGACAGGTCAAGCTTCTCGTTCTTCGCTATCGTCTTCAGGTAACCCTTGACGTCGTCGGCCTTCAGTGGGCGGAATCTGAAGACCGCAGTCCTCGATTGGATCGGCTCGATGATGCGCGATGAGAAGTTGCAGGACAGGATGAAGCGGCAGGTCTTCGAGTAGCGCTCCATCGTTCGCCTGAGCGCTGCCTGAGCGTCCGAGGTGAGCGCATCCGCCTCGTCCAGGAAGATTATCTTGAAATCCGCTCCGGCTATCGGGGCGGTCCTGGCGAACTCCTTGATCTTGCCGCGAACGACATCGATTCCTCGCTCGTCCGAGGCGTTCAGCTCGACGAAGTTCGATTTCCACATGTCGCCGAACATCTCCTTAGCCAAGGCCAGGGCGCAGGTCGTCTTTCCCGTCCCCGCGGGACCGGCGAACATCAGGTGCGGGATGTTCTGGGCCTTGACGTATGCCTGAAGGCGCTCGACTATGTCCTTCTGGCCGATGACCTCCTTGAGCGCTTTCGGGCGGTACTTCTCGATCCAGATCTCCCGCATCTCTTTCATCGCGCGCTTAAGCTCAATGGGCGGTGAAATACTTTGTCCCATGCGGCCCGAAGATGAGTGGTGAAACGTTTAACTCGCGGCAATGGCTGTGGTGGAACGTGGCGACCTGCATCAAGTGCGACCGGGAGGCGATCACGTTCATCCGCTACAACGGCTCGCACCTCTGCGATAGGCACTTCCTAGAGTTCGTCGAGAAGCGCGTGCACAAGGAGGTCCGCCGGCAGGTCGACCTGAACGGAAAGCATCGGCTCGCTGTCGCGCTCTCCGGAGGCAAGGACAGCTCCGTCGCGCTCACCATCCTGCGCGAGTCGCTCCGGGGAAGGAGGGACCTTGAGCTGCTCGCGATCCTCGTGGACGAAGGAATCGTTTCGTACCGCCCGAAGACAATTGAGACCGCCGAGGCGCTCTGCAACCTACTAGATGTCGAGCTCCACGTCGTACGCCAGAAGGACGTCGTCGGCAAGACCATGGACGAGATAGCGCCGAGATGCGAAGACAAGACGCCTTGCTCCTATTGCGGCGTCATAAGGCGCAAGTGCATGAACAAGCTGGCACGGGAGCTGGGAGCGGACGTCCTCGCCACCGGCCTCAACCTCGATGATACCGCCCAATCGATCCTCATGAACTTCACGAAGGGAGATGTGGAGAAGATGGCGAGGCTCGGGCCGCACACCCGCATCCAAGCGGGGCTCGTGCCCAGGATCCAGCCTCTGAGATCGATCCCGGAGAAGGAGTCATACCTCTACGCGATAGTCCGCGACCTTCCGTTCTCAGATGCCGAGTGCCCCTATGCAGAGGCGGCGATGCGCAACGAATATCGCCAGATAATCGACCAGCTGGAATCCAATCATCCGGGAACGAGACATTCAATAGTCGCGAGCTACGACGCGATCCAACCGCTGCTCGCGGAAGCGCACCCACCGGCCGAGCTGCACGAGTGCGAGTGCGGCGAGCCGACGAAGAACCCGCGCTGCAAGAGCTGCGAGATGCTCGAAGAAGTGAAGGGATGGAAGTAAGGGGTTTCAGACGAGCTCGGGGTACTTGTACGCAGGCTTGCCAGCATGATAGCAGTATTGCACCGTCGCGAAGTGCTTCTTGAGCTCCTTCACGTCCTCCTTGACCTTTGCTGGAGCTTCCTTCTTCACTGCGACCCGGTGGATCAATGAGGCAACCTGTCTCATTTCCGACTCGGTCATGCCCAGGCGGGTCATCTCCTGCGTGCCGATGCGGATTCCAGAGGGTCTGATCGAGCTCTCGTCGCCAGGCAGCATGTTCTTGTTGGTGATGATGTTCGCCGCCTCGAGGTCCTTTGCCACCTGATCGCCGCCGCCGTGCTTGGAAACGTTGACCGCGATCGTATGCGACTTGGTGAACCCAAGGTTCGGGCAGAGGACATCCATGCCCAGCTCATGCATCGCTTGGCCTAGGGCTTGAGAGTTGGCGACGATCTGCTTGGCGTAGGCCTTACCGAACTCCTCCATCTCGGCCATCGTGACCGCGAGCGCGGCCATGGCGTGGAGGTGGTGCGATGACGTAACGCCTGGGAACACCGCGCGCCTCAGCTTCTTCTCCTGGTCGTCCGTCAAGTTGTTGCCGAGCAGAAGGCCGTGGTTCGGGCCAGGGAACGTCTTGTGCGTCGACGACGAAACGATGTTCGCGCCCTCGTGCAACGGGTCCTGGAACTGCCCGCCGGCGATGAGACCGAGGACGTGCGCCGCATCGTACCAGACCGTGCACCCGATCTCTTGGAACGTGTCGCTGAGCTCCCTCAGAGGGACCGGGAACAAGAAGAGGGAAAGGCCGAACTGTGCGACCTTCGGCCTTGTCTGCAGCAAGACCTTTCGCGCGCCGTCGACGTCGATCGTCATCTTGCTTTCGTCCCAGGGGTAGTTGACCGTCTTGACGCCCCTGAGGCCGACCGCCCCGAACTGAGCGGTGGAGATGTGTGCGCCGTTGGCCAAGGCGGCGGTTGTGATCGTGTCGCCAGGCTCGGTGAAGGCGAAGAGGACGGCCATGTTCGCGACCGTGCCCGAGGTCGGGCGGGTGTCGACGAACGGCACTTTGAACAAGCGGGACCCAATCTCCATGCAGCGGCTCTCGACCTTGTCGACGTAGATGTTGCCTTGGTAGTACCGCTTGCCAGGCATTCCCTCGGCGTAGCGGTCGTGGAAGTCGGAGATCATCATTTCCTTCGCAAGCGGCGACATGAGGTTCTCCGACGCGATGGTCGGGATCGACTCCTCGAACCACTTGCTGTGTGCCTTCACTTGGTCCCTTATCCAGTAGGCATCGTCCTTCATACGGTCACGGAAACGGGATAATGGAGGGCTCTAAAATAGTTATCAGTGGGAGATTGACCAGGATGTGCACTTTGTAGCCCTAAGGAATCAGATTGCGGTAAGCCCCAGGAGAGCAATCATTGCGGGCTTTCGCAAGGAAGTTCTCAGGATTGGGGAGGCTCACTTCATCCGTTCTTTCAATGCCTGGATGGAAGAGACTGGGCTCGGATCCACGTTCCTGAGCACAGCCAAATAGAACGAGACAAGGTCCCCGAGGGCCACGCCCATCAACGATGTTTCGAGAAGACTTCTGCCGCTTAGCTCGACAACGATCGGGTCCAGCATCGATTCCCTCATCAATTGCGCCGACCCCTCGATCCGTTCCCCGATCTTCTTCGACGGCGCCGAGCTCCTTAGGAATACCGGGACCATGTCCTTGCAGCGCTCTCCCTCCACCCATCCGACGATGTGATTGTGGTTCATCTCAGGATACTCGCCACTGAAAGCCAAAGTCTTCGAGTTCTCGTTGATCTGGGTCATCCACCGCATGGCGACCGAGCGAATCGTGCGCGGAGCGTAGATCACCGGCACCTTGCCGATCAAGCGCTCTGCGAGCCGCTTTGCCATGTTCGTCGCCGTCGGAACGCCAGGAGAGAGATTCTGGATCAGGTCGGCGACCGCAGGCACGGCCTTGCTAAGGTCGCGCCGCGCAGGAGCGACATCAGCCTCATCGATTACGACGCCAGTTGCGCCGAGGAGGTAACCCAGAGCAGCGCGCGGCTGCGCTCCGGAGGGCACCTTCATGTTCGGCACGCCCTCGGCCTCCATCCTCTCTAGAAGCTTGCCTCCCGAAGTGATTCCGAACAAGGAAGAACCGCGCTTCTTGGCGACATCGTACAATTCTAGCGTCTCCCATGTGTTCCCCGAGTAGCTCATGAACACGGTCAGGGTGTGCTCGTCCACCCATTTCGGTAGGTCGAGGCCCCGCACCACGGTAATGGGTATCTCAGAGATCTCGGCGCAGTAGTCGGAGAGTATGTCCGCGCCAATCGCGGAGCCGCCCATGCCGACAACGCACACCTTCTCCGCAGGCCCCTCCACCCCCGCAGGCACCTGAAGCATCTCCCCGATCATCGAGGGGAACGCAAGCATCTGCTGCAACATCCCGGACTTGTCAACCTCGGCGATCCTTTCCCTCTGGTCCAGGGGGCCCGACATGCCGAGTGAATCAGACTCATTGCTTATAAGGGGTGCAGCCTAGTTGCGACGTCTCGCGAATCTGCTGGCTCGCACGCACTTCTACTCCCGGGTTGGTAGTTACAAAGAGATTAATATCGTCACCTAGGATTCTGCGGGGAAGCCATGTCCACTGCGGTCGACAAAGCGATCGATTGCCTCAAGGAAGGCCGGTTCGTCCTCGTGTACGATTTCGACAATCGCGAGCGCGAGACGGACATGGTGATCGCCTCGGAGTTCGTGACCCCCGCGGCAATCAGGACGATGAGGAAGGATGCGGGCGGGTTGATCTGCACGACCGCGAGCTTCGAGATCTCGCAGAAGCTGCACCTGCCGTTCCTTGTGGACGTCCTGGCATGCAACTACCGCAGACATCCAATGCTCAAAAAGCTCGCGCCCAATGACATTCCTTACGATACCAAGTCGGCGTTCTCGATCACCATCAATCATCGAAAGACGTTCACTGGCATCACGGACAACGACCGAGCGATGACCACTT